>SL_3KL_010_SEDDRAFT_10002005_pt1 | contig 18677 bp, 16 predicted proteins | sample SodLakKL_010_SED_2_FD_10381 | JGI IMG/M metagenome (IMG submission 10381) | reverse complement strand
GCCATGAAGAGTCTCCGATTGCAACTGATTCTGCTTCTGTTCCTGCCACTGACCGTGCTGGGCACGGTCGTGGTGTGGACGACCCACCATGCGGTGGAGGGCCTGCTCGAACATCGCTTGCAAAAGGAAATCGAGCTGGTCGCACGTGCCATGCGTGTGCCGGTCGAGCGGGGCCTGCTGGCCGGCGACCTGGCCGGGGTACAGCGAACGCTCGATGCCGTGTTCGAGATCGGCCGGGTGTACGGCGCCTACGTTTATGACGCCAGCGGCCGGCGCGTTGCGGTGGCCGGCGAGGGACGGCCCGGTCCACGCGAACAGATCGAGGCGGCCGAACTCGTCGCTCTCGGTGAAGAACTGGGCCGCTATGCCGAACTGGCNGGCGAGGAAGTGTTTTCCTACTTTGTGCCGCTGACGGGACCGGCCGGGCGAATTGAAGGACTTTTGCAAGTGGTTCGCCTGGAAGAGGAGATCGCCGAACAGCTCGACGAGTTGCGCATTCAGGGGTGGCTGTTGTGGGCGCTGGTCATGATCGTGATGTTTGCCATCGTGCTGGTTGGGCATCGGCTGGCGGTGGGGCGTCACGTCGAGCGTCTGGTCGAGTCGATGGCCCGGATCGAGTCGGGCAATCCGCAACATCGTGCCGAGGTCAATGGTCCGGTGGAACTGGCCGGGGTGGCCGGTGCGCTCAATCGCATGCTCGACGGCCTCGATCGCATGCAGGCCGAACTCGAAGTGGAGCGTCAGGAGCGGCAGTACATGCTGGAACAGATGCGGTCACAGGAACATCTGGCGGCGCTGGGTCGGTTTTCTTCCGGAGTGGCGCATGAGCTGGGTGCGCCACTGACGGTGATCGACGGCGACACCCGCCGCTTGCAACAGAATCCCGCGCTTGACGACGATGCGCAACGCCGTCTCGATCGGATGCGCCGCCAGGTGCAGCGCACGCGCGAACTCATCTCTCAATTGATGGAGTTCGTGCGCAGCGATCACCAGTCGCCGGAGTCGGTCGATATCGGCCGGTTGCTCAGGCGCACCCTGGCCGCGGCCCGGCCGGAGTGCGAGTCGCGCGGAATCGAACTTCAGGTCGGAGAGATCCCCGACGGTCTTGAGGTCGAGGGTTGGGAAGTCCGGCTCGAGCACGCACTGGTCAACCTGGTCCGTAATGCGGTGCAAGCGGCCCGTTCGAAGGTGGCTGTCAGTGTCGATCAACCGGATGGCCAGATCGTTCTGGCCGTCGAGGACGATGGTCCGGGCGTTCCCCACGAGGAGCGAGAGCGCATATTCGAGCCGTTCCACACCCGCGGCAAGGACGGTCATGGAACCGGGCTCGGACTGGCCATTGTCAAGGGCGTGGCCGAAGAGCACCAGGCCGGCCTGGAGGTGCAAACCAGTGATGCCCTGGGGGGCAGTCGTTTCGAGTTGATTCTCAAGCAGGAGCGTTCATGAGCGACCAGACTTACAGCGTGATGGTGGTCGAGGACGATCTCGCCCTGGGAGAGTTGCTGCTCGAGGAGCTCGAGGCCGAAGGTTATCGCGTGTGCCACGTCGAAAGCGCCGAGGACGCCCTGGAGAAACTGGATGAATTCGATCCCGACCTGGTCGTCAGTGATCTGCAGTTGCCGGGGGCCGATGGCCTGGCACTGCTACGCGCGGTGCGCGAGCGCCATGCCGCACCGGCGACCCTGATGATCAGCGCATACGGCACGGTGGACCGGGCGGTGGCGGCGCTCAAGGCCGGCGCCGATAACTTCCTGACCAAGCCGCTGGACATGGATCATTTCGTGCTCAGCGTCGAGCGCGTGCTGGCCAATCATCGCCTGCGCGCCGAGGTCCAGCGTTTCAGAGATGTTCTGGGGCGGGAAAGTTTCCGCGGCATGGAGGGGTCGAGCCGGGCGATGCGCATCCTGTTCGACCGCATCACCCAGGTTGCCAGGGCCGATGGCGCGGTGCTGGTCAGTGGCGAGTCGGGGACCGGCAAAGACCTGGTCGCCCATGCCATCCATGCCGAGAGCGCGCGGGCCGACAAGCCGTTTCTGGCGGTCAACTGCGCCGGCGTCCCGGCCGACTTGCTTGAATCGGAGTTCTTCGGCCATGCCGCGGGCGCATTCTCGGGTGCCGATCGTGCCCGTCCGGGCCTGTTTCGCGAGGCCGACGGCGGCACCCTGTTTCTCGACGAGATCGGCGAGATGCCGGCGCCGCTGCAGGCAAAGTTGCTCCGGGCACTGCAGGACGGTCGTATCCGTCCGGTCGGAGCGGATCGCGAGCACCAGGTCGATGTGCGCCTGATCGCGGCCACCAACCAGGACTTGCAGGCACTGGTCGAAAAGGGTGATTTCCGAGAAGATCTCTACTACCGGCTCGAGGCCTTCCAGCTCGAGATTCCGCCGTTGCGTGAGCGAGGTGAGGATCTGGAGTTGCTGGCGATGAGTTTCCTGGCGCGCTTTGCCGCGGCGCGCAAGCGGCCTGCGAAGCGTCTGTCCGAACAAGCGTTGGCCGCGGTTCGCGGTTATCGATGGCCGGGCAACGTGCGTGAACTGAAAAACGCCATGGAGCGGGCGGTGACGTTCTGCGAGGACGAGGAAATCGGCGTCGAACACCTGCCGGAAAGAGTGCGCCGGGGCAGTGAGGACGAAAGGTCTGTCGCCCCCGAAACGGGACTGCCATCGGAGTTGCTCGAGGGAGACATGCTGCCCAGCCTGGATGAGTTACGACGCCGATACGTGCACTACGTCCTCGAGCGCGTGGACGGAAACAAGCGGCGCGCTGCTGCACTTCTGGGTGTGGGGCGGCGAACATTGTATCGTTGGCTGGAATAGTACTGTAGGGGTCCTGGCCAGGTTCAGGACAAGTTCAGTACTGCCCGGTTACACCTGATCGCAAGTAACGGCCGCGGCGGGCCGGAATATCGAATTCATCCAGTCTTTCAAATCACTCCAAGGAGATCAACATGAAAAGCTCTCGCCCGATTCGCTGGTTTGCCGTATCGTCGGTGATCGTCATGCTCGCGGCCTGCGCCACGACGACCGACCCGTGGACCGGGGAAGAACGTGCCACCCGAACCGGCCAGGGGGCAGCCATCGGTGCCGGCATCGGTGCCGTGGTGGGTGCGATTTCCGGGGGTGACCGACTCAAGCGGGCCGCCATTGGTGCCGGCGTGGGCGCACTCAGCGGGGCCGCGGTCGGCTCCTACATGGATCGCCAGGAAGCCAAGTTGCGTCAACAACTGGACGGCACCGGGGTGAGCGTGACACGCCGCGGTGACGAAATCATTCTGAACATGCCGGGCAATGTCACTTTCGGGTTTGACAGCGCCGACCTGCGACCGGATTTTTTCGATGTGCTCAACTCCGTCGCCCTGGTACTCGAGGAATTCGATCAGACAGTGCTGGTTGTTGATGGTCATACCGATTCGACCGGATCGCACCAGTACAACATGGGTCTTTCACAGCGTCGTGCCGAAACGGTTGGCCGCTACCTGGTCAGCCAGGGCGTGCAACCGGTGCGCATCGCGACCTACGGTTACGGACCGGACTACCCGGTAGCGACTAACGATACCGAGGTCGGCCGTGCCCAGAACCGTCGCGTCGAGTTGACCCTGATGCCGGTGACCGCCGGCTGATCAGCGGAGCCGCTGATCATTATCGGTGCGGAGTTTTTCTGCCGCCGGGCGCCTTGCCCGCCGGCACCAGTTCCAGCTCGGTTGTTCGGCCCGTCAGGCCGACATCCTCGCGCAGGATGCGGTGATCGGTTGGGCCGAGTTCCTGGAAGCGGCCCGGTCGAACGCTGCTGGGCAGGAACACCGGACCGAAGCGAACGCGCTTGAGGCGGGCGACCTGAGCTCCGACCGCTTCCCACAGTCTTCTGACTTCCCGGTTGCGTCCCTCCATGATCGCTACCGTGTACCAGGAGTGTCCGGCCGTCACCTCGCCGGGAACGATGTCGGAAAAGCGGGCCATGCCGTCGTCGAGCCGAATCCCCTTCTTGAGTTGTTCGATCTGCTCGTCGCTGATGGCACCACGAATCCGACACAGGTATTCGCGATCGACGTTGCCGGAAGGATGCATCATGCGATTGGCCAGTTCGCCATCGGTGGTCAGCAGCAACAGCCCGGAGGTATTGATATCCAGGCGGCCGACGGCAATCCAGCGTCCGTCTTTCGGGCGCGGCAGCTTGTCGAAGACGGTGGGGCGGCCTTCGGGATCCTTGCGGGTGGTGACCTGCCCCTCGGGCTTGAAGTAGATCAGCGTCTGGTGGCTGGGTTGACGTGCTTCCACCGCCCACTGGCGAGAGTCGAGCTCGACAGTATCGCCGCTACCGACGGTGGTGCCGGGCTCTGCGACTTGCCCGTTGACGCGCACCTCGCCGGCGGCAATCCGCTCGTCCAGCGCACGGCGTGAGCCGAGCCCGGCCCGCGCCATGATTTTCTGCAGGCGATCGCGACCGGCCGGCGGAGACTGAGCACCGGTTCGTTCAGTCGTTTCGGTGGTCTTCGGCTTCGTGCGCCGTGGCCGGTTTCCTTTCTTCTTCAGCGCCGGGCGCTTGTTCGTCGGCCTGCTCGTCGCCGATTCCTTCCGCGTCCTGCCCGGATGGCTGTTGGTCTGATGTCGGCGCTGAGTCTTCTTTTTCATGGTCCTCGTCACTGTCTGTTTTCTCGCCTTCGCTGGCGGGATGTTGGAGTTCGAGTTCCGGCTCGAGATTGTCGATGTCCTTGATTTCGGCCAGGGTCGGCAGTTCATCCAGCGACTTCAGGTTGAAGTAGTCGAGAAAGGCCCTGGTGGTACCGATCAACTCGGGACGGCCCGGAACGTCGCGATGCCCGATCACCTTGATCCAGTCGCGCTCCTGCAGCGTGCGCAGGATATTCGAACTGACCGAAACCCCGCGGATCTGTTCGATTTCGCCGCGGGTGATGGGTTGCCTGTAGGCAATGATGGCCAGTGTTTCGAGCAGGGCCCGCGAATACTTTGGTGGTTTCTCGGTCCATAGCTGCGAGATCACCGGCATCAGGTCGGTGCGGATCTGAAGGCGAAATCCGCTGCCGACTTCCTTCAGTTCGACCGCCCGGTCGGCCAGATCGGCATCCAGTGCCGCCAGGGCCTCGCGCAGGGGACCGTGTCCCGGTTGTTCGTCGGGCGGAAACAGGCTGTTGAGCTGGTTGAGATTGAGTGGATTGCCTGCAGCCAGCAGGGCGCCTTCCACGATTCGCTTGAGATATTCGATATCCATTGCAAGGGTCAAGAGTGAAGTCGGTCAGGCCCGGGCCGTGGGACTGCGCAGGTAGATGCTGCCGAACAGTTCCTGCTGGACCAGGTCAATCAGGTGCTCGCGCAGCAATTCCAGCAGCGCGAGAAAGGTGACAACCGCCCCCATGCGGCCTTCTTCAAGATCAAAACAGCGTTCGAATTCGACGAACTGATCACTCGACACCAGGTCGATGATACGTGACATGCGCTCGCGAACCGACAAAGGTTCGGCCTGGATCTGGTGATGGGCCAGCATTTCGGCGCGCGCCATGACGTCGCGCAGCGCCAGCAGCACTTCGCGCAAGTCGACTTCCGGTGGCAGTTTGATTTCTCCGCGGTCCTCGACTTCGGCTTCGGCCATGGCCAGATCACGTTCCAGGCGTGGCATCTCGTCGATATCCTGGGCCGCCTTCTTGAAGCGTTCATACTCCTGCAGGCGCCGGACCAGTTCAGCCCGCGGATCCTCTTCCTCATCCTCTTCGGCCTGGGGTCTGGGCAGCAGCATGCGTGATTTGATCTCGGCCAGGATGGCCGCCATGACCAGGTATTCGGCAGCCAGTTCGAGCTTGAGGTCGCTCATCATCTCGATATAGCCGGTGTACTGGCGGGTGACCTCGGCAATGGGGATGTCGAGGATATCGAGATTCTGTCGTCGGATCAGGTACAACAGCAGATCCAGCGGACCCTCGAAGGCTTCCAGGAAGACTTCCAGTGCGTCCGGGGGGATGTAGAGATCGTCGGGCAGCTTGAGCAAAGGCTCGCCCTGCACGACGGCAAAGGGCATCTCCTGCTGGCCGGCCGGTTTTTCGACGGATTCTGTCATGGGGGAAGTTTAGCAGGGCTCCGGCCTCATGAGTCGAAGCTCGGCCTCCAAGTGCCACGCCTCCCTGCGTACAATGGAATCCCTGCCACATTCGAGAGACGCATGCTGTACATGATTCTGGGGCGTGAATCCGAGGACGGGCTGGAGCGGCGAGCCGCCTCACGCGATGCCCACCTGGGGCGATTGCGCGCCCTGGCCGACGAGGGTCGGCTGATACTGGCCGGGCCATTGCCGGCCATCGACGCCGAAGATCCCGGGCCGGCGGGTTTTGCCGGTTCGCTGGTCGTAGCCGAGTTCCCCAGCCTCGAGAAGGCCCGAGAGTGGGCCGAGGCCGATCCCTACATTCATGCCGGAGCATGGACCGGCTCGGAAGTTCATCCGTTCAAGGGGGTGCTGCCGTGACCGCCGCCCGGGTCGCCATGATTCGCCAGCGCCTCGAGCGGGAATTCTCGCCGAGCGAGCTGGAGGTGATCGACGATTCGCATCTGCATCGGGGACATCCGGGGGCGGCCGATGGGCGTGGGCATTTTCGCGTTCGCATCGTCTGTAGTCGGTTCGAGGGGATGCCCCGACTGGCCCGTCATCGCCTGGTCTACGCGGCCATGGGTGAACTGATGGAAACCGATATCCATGCGCTTAATATTGAGGCAGTTTCTGAAAAATGATTCCTAAATTACTGGTTTTTTTGTTTTTATCTTTGTTTCTGTTGGGCTGCCAGTCGGAGACGGAAGACCCTGCGCACGACGAAGAGGTCGTGCTGGTGCTGGTCGATGGCGAGCCGGTCACACTGCCAATGCTCGAAAGGGTGATGCGGTCCCAGGGGGTCGCCGAAGACGATCACGACCGCATGCGTGAGTTGCTCGATGAGTTGATCCGTATGCGCGCCGTGGCCAACATCGCCGAGCGCGAAGGCCTGGCCGACGAGCCCGAGATCCGTGCCGAGCTCCGTGTACGTGAGATCGAACTGCTCAATCATCGTTACATCGAGCGCTTGCAACGGCAATATCCGGTAACCGATGAGGATATCGAGGCGGTCTACGATCGGCAGCGTGAGCGTGCCGGTGACACCCAGTACCGGATCGAAACCATCACCTATCCCGAGCAGGCCGATGCACTCAGAGCACTGGCCCGCATCGATGATGGTGTGGACGATTACGACACCGTGCGTGACGAGGCCGAGGCGGATGGTCTGGCCATCGAACAGCCCGGGTGGATCGATCTGAGCCAGGTGCCGGAAGATTTCGCCGCTTCGCTGAAGGGGCGGGACGCCGGATCCGTGGCAACCTTGCCGCTGGAAACACCGCAGGGTTGGCGGCTGGTCAAAGTGCTTGATCTTCGTGACCTGCAGGCACCACCGCTGGAGCAGGTTCGCGACGGAATCGCACGCAGTCTGCTGCAGCAGCGCCGCCAGTCGCTGGTCGAGGATATCTACGAGCAGGCCGAAATCGAGCCGATGCTGCCGCTGGAGGAGTAGGTTCCCCGCTCGTCATCGGTCGGGCAGGGTCTGGCTCAAGGCAGGCTGACAGGCTGAGGGGGCTTCCAGTCTTCGGCACGGTATTCGACGACGACATTGGTGTAGATGCCGCCGCGGACCTTGAATTCGGCGGTCAGGCGCATGAAGCGCGGGCGGGTTGCCGCGACGAGGTCGCCGAGTATCTCGTTGGTGACCGCCTCGTGGAACGCACCTTCCTCGCGGAAGCTCCAGATGTAGAGCTTGAGTGACTTCAGCTCCACACACAGTTCGTCGGGGACGTATTCGAGGAACAACTCGGCGAAGTCGGGTTGTCCCGTTTTCGGGCACAGACAGGTAAACTCGGGCATCCGAATGCGAATGGTATAATCCCGCGCCGGCTGCGGGTTGGGGAAGGTTTCGAGTTCCTTGCTGGGCTGACTGGACATGTCGGGGGCGTCCTGCAAATCCGTGGCGAAAGCCGCTTACATTACAACAATTCCTGGGTGGGCAATGCGTCAATGCGACTGACCGCAATCAAACTGTCGGGCTTCAAATCCTTTGTCGAGCCGACCACGATCAAGTTTCCGTCCAACCTCATGGGCGTTGTCGGACCCAACGGGTGTGGCAAGTCCAACATCATCGACGCGGTGCGCTGGGTCATGGGCGAAAGCTCGGCGCGCCAGTTGCGCGGCGAGTCGATGAGCGACGTCATCTTTTCCGGCTCGAGTGCGCGCAAGCCGGTGGCCACGGCCACGGTCGAATTGATTTTCGATAACGCCGACGGTCGGGCCGGCGGCGAATATGCCGACTACAGCGAGATCTCGGTCAAACGCCAGGTCAGCCGCGACGGTCAGTCGGCCTACTATCTCAACGGCACCAAGTGCCGGCGCAAGGACATCACCAACCTGTTCCTCGGCACCGGACTGGGGCCGCGCAGCTACGCCATCATCGAGCAGGGCATGATCTCGCAGATCGTCGAGGCCAGGCCGGAGGAACTGCGCGGCTTTCTCGAAGAGGCTGCCGGAATTTCGCGCTACAAGGAGCGGCGGCGCGAGACCGAAAACCGGATTCGGCATACCCGCGAAAACCTGGAACGCCTCTCCGATTTGCGCGAGGAAGTCTCCAAGCATCTCGACAAGCTCAAGCGCCAGGCCAATGCCGCCGAGCGTTATCGCAAGCTCAAGGCGCGCTATCGCGACGACGAGGCAAGATTGCTGGCACTGCGCTGGCGCGAGTTCCGGGTGCGGGCCGAGGGCGAGGAAAAAGCCCTGCGCGAGGTCGAGAATCATCTGCAGCAGACGCTTGCGCGCCAGCGCGAGGCCGAAAAGGAGCTTGAAACGCTTCGCCAGAATCAGCACTCGGCATCGGAAGCCGTCTCCAGGGTCCAGGGCGAGCTCTACGAGGTGGCCGGCGAAATCGCGCGGATCGAGCAGGCCATCGAGCACCAGCGAGACATTCGCAAGCGCCAGGAATCCGAGCATGCCGATACCGAGTCGCAACTCAACGAACTCAAGCAGCACCTGGTACTTGACAAGGCACAAGTGACAGAAACCTCTGAATTGCTGGCCCGGCTCGGCCCGGAACTGGAAGACGCGCGCGAACTGGAGACGGCCGCCGTCGCCGAGGTCGAACGCATCGAACAGGCGTTGTCGGACTGGCAGCAGCGCTGGCAAACACACCAGGACAAGGCCAGCAAGGCGGCAAGCAGTACCGAGCTGCTGCGGCAGCGCATAGAACACATCGATGAGCGCATGAGCCGGTCTGCCGAGCGACTCAAGGCGCTCGATGATGATAGTGGCAACGACCTGATCGAGCGGCTGGAGACCGAGAAAGCCGAGACCGGAGAACGACTGCGTGCCGCTGACGAAGAGATGGAAGCGGCGCGCGAACAGGCCGACTCGCAGCGTGCCGACATTGCCGGCCTGCGACGCGACATCGAGGCGTTGCGCAATGAACTGGAATCAGCCCGTGCGCGCCGCCACGAGCGCCAGGCCCGCATCGAGTCGCTACGTCTGCTCAACCGTGATGGCAACAATGTCGAAGAACTCGATGCCTGGCTGGAGGAGCGGGCCATCGATTCCGAGGCCCGTGTCATGTCAGCGCTGGAGGTGAAGGACCCGACATGGACGCGAGGGGTCGAGACGGTTCTGGCGGCCTGGCTCAAGGCGGTGCGTGTCGGCAAGGTCGATGAGCACCTGGACGGTCGATTGCCTCCCGCCGGTCTGATGCTGGCCGATGACCGGCATTTCGAGGCTGCGCCGGGTACGCTGGCGGAGCAGGTGAGCGGTGCCGGCGCATTGATGCCCGTGCTGGGGCGCGTCTACCCGGCCGAGAACCTGGCCGCGGCCCGGGAATTGCTTGGTCGTCTGACCGAACACGAGTCCGTGGTCACGCCGGAGGGAATCTGGCTGGGGCAGGGATGGATCCGGCAGCCCGAAGCCGACGAGACCGGAACGGGACTGCTCGAACGCGAACGTGAGATTCGTGAACTGGCCACCGAAATCGAAGCCGATGCCGAGCGCATCACCGGCATCGAGGAATCGTTGTCGGGCAAGCGAGAAGAACTGGAAAACGCCGAGCGCAACCTGACCGATACCGGCCGGCGCATTGAAGAGATCCAGCGCAAGCGGGCCCAGTTGCAAGGCCAGGCCAGTGCCGTGGACAGCCGGCTGGAGTCGGCCCGGCGCCAGCGCAAGGCGGCTGCCGAAGAGCGCGACGCCCTGGACAAGCGCCAGCAGGAGGATTCCGAAGCGGTCGGGCAGGCACGTGCCGAACTTGAACAGGCCATGGCGGCCATGCAGGCGTCCGAGTCGGAACGCGAACCACTGGTCAGCGAAAAAGCACAACTGGACGAGCAGCGCGAGGCGGCTCGGCGTGCCCGTCGCGAGGCGGGCGAGAAGCGCGAATCCCTGTCGCTGAAGGTCGAGTCTTCGCGCGCCGGCCTGGAGTCGCTGCGTCAGTCAATCGAGCGCATGGACAACCAGGTCGGACAATTGCAGTCGCGCTACCTGGAGCTGAGCGAGGCGCTGGCGCAGGGCGACGAGCCGGTTCGTGAACAGCACAAGCGGCGCGATGAGTTGCTGGAACGACGCCTGGAGATCGAAAAGCGCCTGCGCAAGGCGCGCGCCGAGCTCGAGGCGCTCGAGGCGGAATGGCGCAAGCAGGATGAGACCCGGCAGGCCGCCAGTGCCGGAGCCGACGAAATCCGTTCCGAACAGTCCAGGCGCCAACTCGAGCTGAAGGAAACGCAGCTCAAGGCAGAAGGTATCGCCGGGCGTATCGAGGAACTCGACGCCAACCTCGAGGCCCTGCTCGAGGAGCTTCCCGAGGGTGCCGAGGCCCAGAAGTACCAGAGCGAGCTCGAGTCACTGGAACAGAAAATACGTCGGCTGGAACCGGTCAACCTGGCCGCCATCGACGAGTACGAGACCGAGTCGGAACGTAAGGAATACCTCGACCGGCAGCAAGCCGATCTGGAAGACGCGCTGGAAACCCTGGAGAAGGCGATTGCGCGCATCGACCGCGATACCCGCACGCGCTTTCGTGAAACCTTCGAGCAGGTCAACCGCAACATGGAAAAGCTCTTTCCACGACTGTTTGGCGGCGGGCACGGGCACATGGAGATGGTCGGCGAGGACTGGCTGTCGGCCGGTGTGGCCATCATGGCGAGGCCGCCGGGCAAGCGGATTGCGCGCATCCACCTGCTGTCCGGTGGTGAGAAGGCACTGACCGCGGTGTCGTTCGTGTTCTCGATCTTCAATCTCAACCCGGCACCGTTCTGCCTGCTCGACGAGGTCGACGCCCCGCTCGATGATGCCAATGTCGGACGCTTCTCCGAGATGGTGCGCGAGATGTCCGAGCAGGTGCAGTTCGTCATGGTGACCCACAACAAGGTGACAATGGAGGTGGCCCACCAGATGCTGGGGGTGACCATGCGCGAACCCGGTGTCTCGCGGCTGGTTTCCGTGGATCTCGACCGGGCCGTGGAAATGGCGCGGGCCTGACCGGGAGATGCGGCGTTCGGTTACACTCTCGACTGCGCTTCGCAGAAGGTTGGATTCGTGGACAATCTGCGCCTGATTCTCATCCTGATCGGCATCGTCATCCTGGCGTTGATCGTGTTGCTGCACAAACCGCCCGGGGAAACACGCCGCAATCACGCCCGCTGGCGCGAGGCGCATCGAGAGCGCCGGGAGCCCAGCCTGGGTGATGTCGATGGGCTGGTCGACGATGACCCCGCTTACGAATCGGTCGATACCGCTTCGCTGTGGGACGAGGGCCGGGCCGGCAGCGCAAGCGAGCCACCGGTCAGCCAATCGGCCGGGAAGGGGGAGGCTGGCGTCCCCCGTTCGCCCGACAAGATTGTCTACCTCTACATCTGCCGTCGAGACGAGCGCCGAATCAACGGCTCCGACCTGCTCGATGCGGCGATCAAGGCGGGTCTGAACTTCGGTGAAATGAACATCTTTCATCGTCGCCAGGAGGGAGTGAAGCAGCCGGTCTTTTCCATGGCCAACCTGACCAAGCCCGGTTATTTCGATCCGGGTTCCTGGAACGTTTTTGACACACCCGGCGTGACACTGTTCCTGACCCTGCCGGCCCCGGTCAGCGCGCTGGATGCATGGGATGCCATGCATGCGACCGCGCAACGCCTGGGGGAACTGCTCGAAGCCGACGTGCTCGACGACAGCCAGTGCCTTTTGACCCGCCAGCGCATCGCCCAGATTCGAGAAGAAATGCGCGAATATGATCGTACCCACGGCCTGGTCGGCGGCCCGAAGGGAGGGGTTGATGGCGGTTGACGACCGGCGTCCCGAAGCGCGGGCCAGGGCCTTGCGTGAGCAGATCCAGGAACACAACTACCGCTACTACGTGCTCAACGATCCGGTCGTCTCCGATGCCGAGTATGACCGGCTTTTGCGCGAACTCGAGGAAATCGAGAGCCGGCATCCCGAGCTGGTCGTTCCGGACTCGCCCACACAAAGGGTCGGGGCGGCTCCGGCAGAGGGGTTCGAAACGGTCACCCACGATATTCCCATGCTGTCGCTGGGCAATGCATTCGCCGACGAGGAAGTCAGCGAGTTTGATCGCCGCATTCGCGATCAGCTCGATGTCGAGACAGTGAATTACTGCGCTGAGCCCAAGCTTGACGGCGTCGCCATCGCCCTGCGTTACGAGAAGGGGCGACTCGAACTGGCGGCGACACGCGGTGACGGTCGTACCGGTGAGAATGTCACGGCCAACGTTCGTACCATACGCGCAATCCCCCTGAAGCTGCGCGGCGAGAACATCCCCGACCGTCTGGAAGTGCGCGGTGAGATCTTCATGACCCGGTCGGGTTTCGAGCAATTGAATGCACGATTGGCCGAGAAGGGAGAGAAGACCTTTGTCAATCCCCGCAATGCGGCTTCCGGCAGCCTGCGCCAGCTCGATTCCTCGATCACCGCAACCCGTCCCCTGCATTTCTATTGCTACGGATCGGCCACGTCCGACGGCCTTCCCGACAACCACTGGGATATCCTCGAACGACTGCGGGATTGGGGAATCCCGGTCAGCCCCGAGGCAAGCAGGGTGGACGGGCTCGATGGGCTGCTCGAGTACTACGAAGCAATCGGCGGCAAGCGCGACAAGCTCGATTACGACATTGACGGTGTGGTCTACAAGGTCGACGACCTCGATCAGCAGCGCGAAATGGGGCAGGTCTCGCGCGCGCCGCGCTGGGCACTGGCCCACAAGTTTCCCGCGCAGGAAGAAATCACCCGTCTGCTGGATATCGACGTCCAGGTCGGCCGCACCGGTGCACTGACACCGGTAGCAAGGCTCGAGCCGGTGTTCGTCGGCGGTGTCACGGTAACCAACGCCACGCTTCACAATGCCGACGAGGTACGCCGCAAGGACGTGCGTCCCGGCGATTACGTCGTCGTTCGGCGGGCCGGCGATGTCATCCCGGAAGTCGTGCGTTCGATCCCCGAGCGTCGTGAAGGACAACCCGAGGCCTGGTCCATGCCGACGCATTGTCCCGAGTGCAACTCGGCCGTCGAGCAGGTGGAAGGAGAAGCCGTGGCCCGATGCACTGGCGGACTGGTCTGCCCGGCGCAGCGCAAGCGCGCGCTCGAGCATTTTGCCAGTCGCAAGGCCATGGACATCGACGGCCTGGGCAGTCGGCTGATCGAGCAATTGGTGGACCACGATCTGGTCCATTCACCTGCCGATCTCTATCGGCTTGATCGTGGAACCCTGGCCGGGCTGGAGCGCATGGCCGAAAAGTCGGCCGACAACCTGCTCGAAGCACTTGAAAAGAGCAAGCAGGTTGAGCTGGGAAGGCTGCTTTTCGCCCTGGGCATTCGCGAAGTGGGCGAAGTGACCGCACAGAATCTCGCCCTCCATTTTGGTTCGCTGGAGCGACTGGCCGAAGCCGGCATCGATGAGCTGGAATCGGTGCGTGATGTCGGTCCGGTGATGGCCCGGCATGTTCGCGCCTTTTTCGACGAGCCGCACAATCAGGAGGTGATCGAGCAATTGCTGGCCGTCGGGGTTCACTATGAGGTGATCGCTTCTGACGAAGGCACGGAAAAACCCTTGTCCGGTTGCACCTACGTGCTCACCGGATCGCTGGCCAGGCGCACCCGGTCGGAGGCCAAGGCCGCACTCGAGGCGTTGGGTGCGCGGGTCACCGGCAGCGTTTCCGGAAGTACCACGGCGGTCATTGCCGGCAGCGAGCCGGGATCCAAGATCGAACGAGCCCGCGAGAAGGGCATCGACATACTCGACGAGGACGACCTGGAACGATTGCTGGGTTGAACTGAGGCAGATCAACTTCCACTGCCAGGTTCCGCGTCATCATGTAAGCTGTAATCGACCCAAACTGATCCGGGAGGAAAATAACAATGAGTGAACACATCAAGGAAATCCTGGTGCCGATCGACGGCTCCAAGAACTCGATTCGAGCCGCCAGGTTCGGGCTGGAAATGGCCGATGCCATGAGCGTACCGTTGCGCCTGTTCTACGTATTCCCGGCCGCATCGGTGGAAATCATCGGGATGGCCGGAATGTCGCGTGCCGATATCGACCAGGCGGCCCAGGCTTCCGCCCAGCGGGCTTTCGACAACGTTCGAGAAGAGCTTGGAGAGACGTCGGTCGAAATTGACCAGGAAACTTCGATCGGTGATCCGGCCGAAGAAATCATCCGCTACACCGAGGATGATCACAGTGTGCTTGTCGTCATGGGCCGGCGCGGCCTCTCGCGCATGCAGACCCTGCTGATGGGCAGTGTCAGCGACAAGGTCAGCCGTCACGCACGCAGTCCGATCACCATCGTGACCTGACCGCCGGCAAGGCCGGTACGTCCTGGTATCAGCGCCCTGCAGGTGCCTCGCCTGCAGGGCGTTTTTTTCGGTCATCATGCCTTTTGGAAAAAGCTNAAATGTGATATATTGCACAATACGACTTGCGTAGTGGGATTGTAATCTCTGTTTGCTTGTCGAGTCAGAAACTGGCTGGCGGGGGCGGCCGAAAATCTGTCAAAACTCTGAAATTGCTGACTTCCGGCAGTGAGGTAGGCGATAGTGGCTGAAAGGCATGTAGCACGATCCGGTGAGGCCGAGACCGGCCGGCTGGTCGGACGATTCTGGCGTGCACGATGGCTGTGGGTGGCATTTCTGGCTGCGGGGCTGGTCCTGGTCTTTCTCTTGCGTGGCGGCGATCTGGCGACCTTCTGGCCACAAGACGATCCGGGTGCCGGTGATCAAAGCGTTGTTGAATCCGCGAGCCTGGCGAGCCAGCCTGAAAGTGTCCCCGATGGGGGGCGTCATCAATCACGGCAATTGCGACAACGTGAACCTCCCCGCGATTCGCCGGAGCGACCGGCATCACGTTGGGCCGCATCCGAGAATCTCGACCTGGCCTCCCCGGACTCGGATGCCTCCTCCCTTGATGAGGATCTTCGTCCCGGCAATGGTCCACGGTCAGGCGACGATGACGATAAAAACCGTGATGAACCCGGGCTGGGCATCGGTGGGACAGTCCTCGATGCTGATGGCGTCCCATTGCCAGGCATGAAAGTGGAAGGACGTTCGATGTCCGCCAATCTGCCCCATCCCGGCGGTGCAGTCACGGATGCACTGGGCATGTTTTCCTTTGAGTCGCTGGCACCTGGTGAGTATGTGCTCACGGTACCGGAAAGCAACGCTTACCACCCCGCTACCGTTCAGGCACGCGCCGGTTCGGCGTCCGTCGAGATCTACTTGCAGGCGAAGGGTGAAATCGCGGTGCACGGGCTGGTACACGACGAGCTCGAAACCCCCCTGGATCATGTGGTGGTGCGTCTGCTGGGCACCGGTGAAACGCGTAGCGATGCCGATGGCGGTTATCGCATCGCTGGTCCCTGGCCCAAGGCTGGCCAGGCACCGGTCGTTGAGTTTCGGCACCCCGATTACCTGGTCAAGCGCCATGCGTTGGCATCGCCTTCGGCAAGGCCGGGTTCGGAGGTGCGCCTGGATGTGCAGCTGGAACCGCGTGAATCCAGCGCTGCGCTGGCCGGCCGCCTGACCGGTCCGGCCGGAGAAGCGGTGACCGATGCGCGAGTCTGGTTGAGTTCGTCCAGTCCTCCGGTTCACCGCCAGGCAGTCACCGACCCGGCAGGTCAGTTCATCATGGACCGGCTGGAGCCGGGAGGACACTTCCTGCTCGGAGTTTCGCCACCGGAGGGTTACGCCAGTTGGGTGTCTGAACCAATGGCCATCGTTGCCGGAAACAACCGGCGTGATATCAAGCTCGACCGGGATGATCGCGGATCACTGTTTGGGGCCGTGACCGATCCGCACGGGCGTCCTTTGCAGAACTTCGCGCTCTGGGCGCGTTCGGTCACCCCGTCAGGACAGACGGCAATGCCAATCATCACCGATACTGCTGGCCAGTTCTGGTTGCCGGACGTCGCCGCCGGAGTCATGCAGTTGGAAACCCGTTCGTTGCCCCGTCTGGAAGCGCGCGGCATCAGGATCGATCCCAACCGCGACAACCAGGTGCTCGTACCCATGGACTGGGGTGATCAATGGCTGTTCGGAAGGGTCTCCAACGAGCAGGGCCATCCGGTGGCCGGCGCGACGGTTTCACTCCAGTGGGGAGAGCAGTACCCGGACCTCTACAGCACGTCAGTGCGCCAGGTACGCAGCGATCTGGACGGCCAGTTTGTGTTTTCCAACCTGGGAGCCGATTTCTACGCGCTGGTTGCGCGGGCCGATGGTCATGTCACTACGCGGTTGCAGTATGTGCCGGTCGGGCAGGGTACTGGTGAGATTCAGGTTGTGCTCGAATCGACCAACGGCGCGGCAGCCGGCGGAGCTGGCAAATGAAGGTGACGTTACGATCAAGGCACTGGCGATTGGAGCGCGTGATTGTCCTGCTACTTGCCCTGATTCCGCTGCTGGCGGCTTCACAGCCGTGTCACGTCACGGTCACAACGGATGCACCAACCGGCCCGGGTTCGCTGAAAGCGGCCTTGCAGCAAGTGGCAATGATCGATGGGGCATGTCGTATCGATTTCGGTGATCGTGACGGACTCTTTTCCGCGCCAAGAACGATCCAGCTGGACGGCCCCCTGCCCGTGATTCATGGCGAGGTCACCATTGATGGTTTCATCGAGCGGTTGTTGTGGCGCGCCTACGGCGCCACGATCAGCGGTGGTGGTCAGCACCGCCTGCTGGAGATAGCACCGGGCGGGAGCCTGACGTTGCGCGGTGTGACGCTGCGTGAGGGTTTCGGTGACAACGGCGGCGCCATTGTCAATCATGGCCGCCTGGTGGTCGACAGCTCCAGCCTGTTCGACAACGAGGCAGTCGATACCGGTGGCGCCATCTTCAGCACGGGTGCAACCATCGTGGTGAATTCGACCTTGATCGGGAATCGCGCTCGTCTAGGTGGTGCAGTCGCCAACATGGATGGAACGCTGCGAGTCGTCCACGCGACCTTTCATGACAATGTGGCCGGGAAGGGCGGTGCGCTCCTTGCGTTCGGCGAGCTGTCCCTGGCCAATTCCATACTCTCCGGCACGGGCAATCAGTGCCACAACGCCGGAGATCTCGGGGAGATGATCCATAACCTGATCCATGGTGACCATGTGGCATGCGGTGAACCCCTGCTGACGGTGGATCCCAGGTTCGAACGACTGGATTACTACAACGGCCCGACCATGACCTTGTCGCTGAGCGGCACCAGTCCGGCCATCAACCTGGCGGCTTCCGAAGCGGCAGTGGATGCCCATGGCGAACGACTGACCTGGGACCAGCGTGGTAACGGCGATCCACGTTTTGCGGGTGGATTCGCCGACCTCGGCGCCTTTGAACGCCAGGGTCCCTTGCCGGAGGCCATTGAAGTCAATGCCCGCAACGACAACGGGTTGCGCGTGTGTACCGGTCAGGGGTTGAACAACTGTCCGCTGAGAGCCGCCATTGAGTTGGCCGTCGCCGGGCGGCACCTGGTACCCATCCGATTCAATCAGCGGGTTTTCGACCAGCCGGCACGACTGATACTTGATGATGTCTCCGAGTTTGCCGACGTGCCATTGGTCCTCGACGGGGAAGATCGGGTCAGGCTTGAGATCGAGGTGCCTGGCATCGTCGCATGGGTGGCCAGGTCGGGGGTGGAACTGATCATGCCGGAGGCCCATACGAGCGTGGAGGATTGCGATGGGTAATCACAACGGACGATCCTGCACGGAACTGGTCGGTTCGAGTGCGGCTGTTGGCGAACTGCAGCGTGTGGTTCGTCGTTTTGCCGTGATTGACGCACCGGTGCTGATTACCGGCGAGACCGGCACGGGCAAGGAACTGGTCGCCAACCTGCTGCACCAGCATTCGCGCAGGTCGGGCGGTCCGTTCGTGGCGGTCAATTGTGCCGCACTACCTGATTCACTGTTCCAGTCCGAAGTGTTCGGTTACGAGAGAGGTGCGTTTACCGGTGCGGAGCGACGCAATATCGGCCGGATCGAATCGGCCGCAGGCGGCACCCTGTTGCTTGACGAGATCGGTGATCTGCCGCTGGACAACCAGATTGCATTGCTTCGTTTCCTGGAGGAGGGCAGCTTCGAACGCCTGGGAAGCTGCGAGCCAATCGATGTTGATGTTCGCATCATTGCGGCAACTCACACCGATCTCGATGCGGC
>SL_3KL_010_SEDDRAFT_10002004_pt1 | contig 18679 bp, 16 predicted proteins | sample SodLakKL_010_SED_2_FD_10381 | JGI IMG/M metagenome (IMG submission 10381) | reverse complement strand
GCTGATCCATCCCCGGGATATGACCATATCCATAATTATACAACATAATTTCACAATAAAAACGCCTTTTACTCAGGCGTCAAAAACAATTATATCTTAACATAGAAAAAAACTACTTACAACCAGAACGCAGCAAGACTCTCCATATTTATTGGATCCGGATCTCTAAAACCGGGCCGGGTCAGCCTCCGCCGCTTCTCAGGCCCGTCCCCTCCTTTAAATTTTTGAAATAATAGCGATAAATCTTGATTATTATCTCAAAATATTGTACAATATAAAACGAATGAGCCTTCATTCATAAATCCTTATAGCCCCATCCGGAGGTTTTATGTGACTAAAAGAAGCGGGGAAAAACACCAGGTCATTCTGGACGCGGCCGTAAAAACTTTTGCCCGGGCCGGTTATCACCGCACCAGGGTCTCCGACATTGCCGGTGAAGCCGGCGTTGCAGACGGGACCGTCTACATCTATTTTAATAATAAGGAAGACATTTTAATTTCCCTCTTTCAAAATATAATGAACCGGTTTGTCGAAGAATTGCGCAGCGAGCTGGTCCTCTGCCGGGACGCCAACGAAAAGCTGGAAAAAATCATCGATTACCATCTCAGGACCCTGGGCAGTAAACCGGAGCAGGCCAGGGTTACCCAGATCGAGTTAAGGCAAATAGACCAAAAAATCAATGAAGGAATTTCCAAACCCCTTTTAACTTATTTCCGCTTAATCGAGGAGGTGATTGAAGAAGGTAAAAAGCAGGCTCTTTACAGGCCCGATCTTGATACCAGGACTGCCCGCAAAGTGATCTTCGGCGCCATAGACGAAGTCGTCACCTGCTGGGTCATGTCCAGCAAACCATATTCCCTTGCCGAATTGAAAAACCCTGTATTTGACCTGCTGATCAGAGGGCTGCAGTAAGGTTATAAACTAAGCATGATTTTAAAAGATAACGAGTCAACCAAACATGATGAAGGAGGTATTTAGATGGCCTTGAAAGAAATTCAAAAGGCTGCTGTTCTCGGCGCCGGAGTAATGGGCGCCACCATCGCCGCTCACCTGGCCAATGTGGGTATCCCGGTTTTACTGCTCGACATTGTCCCCCGGGAGCTAACCCCGGAAGAAGAAAAAAAAGGGCTGACCCTTGAAAGCCCCGAGGTCCGGAACCGCCTGGCCTACAATGGAAAAAACGAACTGCTCAAGCAAAGGTTGAATCCCCTCTACCGCAAATCCTATATCGAGCGGATTTCGACCGGCAACTTCGAAGACGACATGGAAAAATTAAAAGAGGTCGACTGGGTGATCGAAGTTATCGTCGAAAACATGGACATCAAGAAAAAAATATTCAAGCAGGTTGAGGAAAACTGGAGCGAGGGGACAATCATATCTTCCAACACTTCCGGCCTCTCCATTAACGAAATGGTCACCGATAACTCGCCGGAATTCCGCCGGCATTTCCTGGGGACCCACTTTTTCAATCCCCCGCGTTACATGAAGCTGCTGGAACTGATCCCCTGCGAGGACACGTCGAAGGAAGTTTTAGACACCATGCACCGTTTTTGTGAACGTGTCCTCGGCAAAGGCGTTGTCTATGCCAAGGATACTCCCAATTTTATCGCCAACCGCCTCGGCACCTACGCCATGATGTACACAATCAGGCTGATGCAGGAAGAAAACATGAGCATCGAAGAGGTGGATACGATCACCGGACGCCCAATGGGCCATCCCAAGAGCGCCTCATTCCGCACCCTCGATATGGTCGGAATTGATACCTTCTATCACGTTGCCAATACTGTATATAATAAGTCGGACGACCCGGAAGATAAAGAAGTCTTCAAAGTGCCGGAACTGCTCGAGAAAATGGTCGACAACAAGATGCTCGGTGATAAAACCAAGCAGGGCTTCTATAAAAAAATCAAGGGTGAGGGCGGCTCGGAAATCAAGGCCCTGGACTACGAAAAATTTGAGTACCGGCCCCAGGAAAAGCCGCGTTTTGATATCCTCTCCAGGACCAAGCAGGCCGGCTTAAAAGATGGCTACAAAATGCTGGTCGAATCAGACGACAAGGCCGGTAAATTTGCCTGGAACCTGACCAAGCGCCTGCTCCTGTACACCGCCAAATTGATCCCTGAAATTGCCGACGACATCGTCAATGTCGACCGGGCCATGCGCTGGGGCTTCAACTGGCAGCTGGGGCCCTTCGAAACCTGGGATATTATCGGGGTCAGGGAAAGCATAGAGCGGATGAAGAACGAAGGCGAAGAAATCCCGGCCAACGTAGAAGAAATGCTCGCAAAAGGCTTTGAAAGCTTCTACAAAGAAGACGAAAACGGAGCCCTTTCCTATTACGATTTCGAAACCGGGGACTACAAGCCGGTGCCGATCAGCCCCGAGGTGATCAGCCTGCCTGCCCTGAAAAAACAAAGCAAGCTAATCAAGGGCAACGACGACGGCAGCCTGGTGGACCTGGGCGACGGAGTCTGCTGCCTGGAACAGCACAGCCCGCAGCAGGCTTTATCGCCCCAGTTCTGGGAATTTATCCACGAAGCCTTGGAAGAAGCCGAGAAAAATTATATCGGCATGGTGGTCGGGAATCATGCCACTAATTTCTGCGTCGGGGCCAACGTGGCCATCTTGATGATGGGGGCCCAATCGGGAGATTGGAATATGGTCGACAGCGCCGCCAAGAGGCTCCAGGACGGACTGATGGCCATGAAGTATGCCTCGATCCCCGTTGTTACCGCCCCCCACCAGATGACCCTCGGCGGCGGGCTGGAAGTGGCCATGCACGGAGACCGCATGCACGCTGCTGCTGAAACCTACATGGGCCTGGTCGAGGTCGGAATGGGCCTGCTCCCGGGTGGTGGAGGCAATAAGGAATACTTGATCCGCTTCACCGAAGGGCTGAAAGACGACGTTAAGGTCGACCGCCTGCCTTATGTCCAAAAAGCCTTTGAAGCTATCGCCATGGCCACGGTTGCTACCAGTGCCCGCCATGCCCAGGAACTGGGCTTCATGAGGCCAACCGACAAGGTCACCATCAACCAGGACCACCTGCTCTATGACGCCAAGAACACGGTCCTGGCCATGCACCTCGAAGGTTATGAAGCGCCCAAGCCCAGGCCTATCAAGGTGCTCGGTGAATACGGCCTGGCCACCTTCAAAGTAGGGGTCCAGAATATGCTCTGGGGCGGCTATATCACCGAACATGAACAGAAAATAGCCAATGAGATCGCTTTTGTTCTCTGCGGAGGAAATATAAAACCCGACTCGCTTGTCAGTGAGCAGTACCTGCTGGATCTGGAAAGAGAATCCTTCCAGCGGCTCCTGGGAGAAGAAAAAACCCAGGAACGGATCAACCATTTCCTGAGCACTGGCAAAACTTTACGCAACTAAGGAGGTAAATATAATGAAAGAAGCTGTTATTGTTTCCATTGTTCGGACAGCTATTGGTAGAGCGCCGCGAGGGACGCTGCGGTTTACCCGCCCGGACTACATGGGCACTGTGGCTGTAACTGAAGCAATAAGCAGGGCCAGGGGCCTGGACAGCGCCGAAATAGATGATGTAATTCTGGGCTGTTCGTTCCCGGAAGGAGAACAGGGCATGAATTTGGGACGCATAGTAGCCCTCCAGGCCGGACTGCCCGACAGTGTGCCGGGCCAAACTGTAAACCGCTTCTGCTCATCAGGCCTGCAGGCTATCGCCACGGCCGCCGAAAGAATCATGTGCGGCTTTGCCGATATTATAGTGGCAGGCGGCGTAGAAAGCATGAGCATGGTGCCCATGGGCGGCAACAAACTGGCGCCGAGCCCCCAGCTGGTTGAAAATCATATTGAAGCCTATACTCCCATGGGCATTACCGCAGAATTCGTAGCCCAGCGTTTTAACATTACCCGGGAAGATCAGGACCAGTTTGGGTTAAAAAGCCACCAGAAAGCAGCGGCGGCTATTAAGGAAGGCCGTTTCAAAGAGGAGATTGTGCCGCTGAAGATTGTCGAGCGCGAACCCGGGGCCGACAATAAGATTGTAGAAAAAGAAAAGACCTTTGAGGTGGACGAAGGGGTGCGCATGGACACCACCTTTGAGGCCCTCTCCAAACTGCGGCCGGCTTTCCACACCAGGGGCACCGTTACCGCCGGCAACTCTTCCCAGACCAGCGACGGCGCTGCGGCGGCTGTGGTCATGTCCTCTGAAAAGGCTGCTTCCCTGGGCCTGAAGCCAATCGCCTATTACCGCGGCTACAGTGTGGCCGGCTGTCCGCCAGAAATCATGGGAATAGGGCCTGCTGTAGCCATTCCCAGGCTGATGGAACAAACTGGAATTAAGATCGAAGATGTCGACCTGGTTGAACTGAATGAAGCTTTTGCCTCCCAGGCCCTCTACTGCATTCGCGAACTGGGCCTTAATGAAGACATTGTCAACGTAAACGGCGGAGCAATTGCCCTCGGCCATCCGCTGGGCTGCACCGGGGCCAAGCTGACCGCCACCCTGCTCCATGAAATGGAAAGGCGCAGTTCCAGATATGGTGTTGTCTCGATGTGCATCGGCGGCGGGATGGGGGCCGCCGGGCTGTTTGAACGCGCTTAATTGCAAAATGCCTGACAATATAACTGTCTAAATCAGGACACTGTGCTTAATCCTGGCGTAATTTTATGTTATGATTAAGGCACAGTGTTCTTTATATAATTGCCCTCCCCGCTTACCGGATAAAAATAGGAATGTTGGGGCCCTATCATTTTAGATAGCAATACTCTGCAGGCTTTTGCCGCCGGAACCAGGGCAGGAGGTTTGGGCAGGTCTACCCGCAGGAGTTTATCCGGCCCAATAAAGGCTCATATTATTCAAAACCATTTCGCCCGTTTGCAGGGCTGTATGATAACGGCTGCATAACCATATTCAATAAACTGAGTCAGGAGGAGAAAATGACACCGCTTGAGGAACTGCAAAGCAGAATTAACAAACTGCAGGCTGCCATGCGTGAAAAAGAGATCGGCGGGGCGCTTATAATCCAGAGAGCGGATCTGTTTTACTTCAGCGGCACCGGGCAAAACGGCCACCTCTTTGTCCCGGCGGAAGGTGAACCGACCCTGATCATAAAAAAATCGCTGCCCCGTGCCCAGCAGGAAAGCGCTTTAAAAAATATCGTCCCCTATTCAGGCTGGGAAGGCCTGGTGGAGATAATCAACCAATCGGCCCCGGAATCCACTCCAGTGGGCCTCGAATTAGATGTTCTGCCCACCAGCCTGTATTTCAGGTACCAGGAGAAACTGAAAAACTTCCGCCTGGTGGATATCTCCAGTTTAATTCGCCGGGTCAGGTCAGTAAAATCGACCTACGAAATCGGGCAAATGGTAGAAGCCGCCCGGCTCAGTGAATCTGTCTTCAACCATGCCCGGGAAATAATCAGGGAAGGCTTAACAGAAGTGGAATTGTCAGCCCACCTGGAATTTCATGCCCGCACCATGGGCCACCAGGGAGCAATCCGCATGCGCGGCTTTAACCAGGAACAGTATTACGGCCATGTCCTGACCGGTGAAAACTCCGCTGCCATAACCTTTTTTGACGGCCCGACCGGAGGATCAGGACTCAACCCCTCCTATCCGCAGGGCGCCGGCGCCGCCTTGATCAGGGAAAATGAGCCAATCTTGATCGATTTCGTCACGGTCCTGAGAGGCTACCTGGTCGATCAGACCCGTATTTTCTGTGTAGGCGATCTGCCCCCGCATCTGCATGAAGCTCACCGCCAGGCGGTGCGGATAAGAGATGCCCTGGCCGAAATGGGCAAACCGGGAGTAGCCTGCAGCGATCTCTATAAAAAGGCCGAAGAAATGGCCAATGAAGGGGGCCTGGCCAACCATTTCATGGGTTACGTGGAAAAAGTTAATTTTATCGGCCACGGGGTCGGCATCGAACTGGATGAACTGCCCATCATAGCACCCGGCTATGATCATCCCCTGGAGGAAGGCATGGTTTTTGCGCTGGAACCAAAATTTATCTTTCCCGCCGAAGGAACAGTCGGGATAGAAGATGTTTTTGCTGTCGGCTGTGACAGGCTGGAACAGCTGACAAGTTTTAGCGATCCCCCCCAGCTTGTATAGATTTCATAGAAAAAATAAGCATCCCTGATCTACTTTTTCAGCCATAATCTACCTAAAGTACGCCAGGGATGCTTATTTTTACAGTGTTGATGGGAGCCTGACCGGCTCCCGGTGAAGTCCTATCAGCCCCTGCCGGTGTTGCATCCGACCACTAATAAGCTTATAAGTGTTATGGCTATAACTACAAGTGGATACAAACGCATCTTGACACCCCCGCTCCAGTTATTAATATTATTAATAACACAACTAATATCTATTAGCAACTTTAAATATGCGAAAAAGCACAATTCCGGTTTCGTTTTTTCACAGATTTTTTTTTGGGGCCGGGGGATTATGCAAATCATTTTATGTTAATAAAAAAAGAATTTATTTTTTCAGGGGCTGTAAAATAAGGTTTTTTAGAAGGCAAATACCTGTTCTGTTAACAGTATCCACAGAGTTATCCACAGGGTAGAGCCAATACAGCCGACTTAATAACCTATTATCCACATTATCCGACCCCGGTAACCATAATATAAATCCTTTTAATGGCAGTAAAAATGGCATGGAAATTGATAGGCAGCCAGTATTCACCCGGGCTTCATGCCATAACTGCCTGATCGGCCATGCTCTAATCATAAAAAAAGCTCTTTAAAAAAAGGGAAAATGGATTAATTATCGAATAAGATGAATGGAAAATAATTATTACAATTTAAGGAGGCATCAGCATGAAAGTCAACGTAAACGATGATTGCAGCGCCTGCGGTATTTGTGAGGATATTTGCCCCGAGGTTTTTGAATTAGGAGATGAAAAAGCCGAAGTAAAGCTTAACCCAGTGCCTGCAGAGCACGAAGACAGTGTCCGTGAAGCAGCCGAAGAATGCCCTACTGAATCAATAGAAATCTCCTGATAAAAAATCATAACAGTTTCAGGCAAAGCCCGCTTACAGGCGGGTTTTGTTTTTCGCCTCGACCTATAAGGCCAGGGTTTTAACAGGCAGATCAGCAAAAAGGCGGCACTATTAACTCATATTCATGGCCAGCCCTTCGAAAGTGAAGGATTTTTATTCTCACTGCCGAATTGATATACAAATCACTTGCTAAAAGCTGCCGGGAGGGAAAGGTATAATTGAAACTGAATTATTTGTTACAAAGCATCTCGGTCCTGGAAAAGCAACCCGGAATCGCCGCCAAACCGGGACCAAATCAGGAGATCAGGGGCCTCGCTTATCACTCCCGGCAGGTTGAAGAAGGTTTTCTGTTCGTCTGCCTTAAAGGCTACAAGACCGACGGCCACCTCTATTTGGAACAGGCCCGGCAACAGGGAGCGGTAGCCGCCGTAGTGGAGTATGTCCAGGATCAGATCGATCTTGCCCAGTACCGCGTAGCCGACAGCCGCGCTGCCCTGGCGGCCCTGGCCGATTGTTTTTACGATCATCCCTCTTCAAAGTTCACGTCACCGGGATTACAGCCACCAACGGTAAAACCACCACCACTTATATGCTAAACGCCATCCTGGAGGAGCAGGGCTTGAAAACCGGCCTGGTCGGGACGGTAATTGTCAAAACAGGCGGTATCGTCCGCCCGGCCGAATTAACCACCCCGGAATCACTGGATCTGCATCAAATTTTCCACCAAATGGCCGAACAAAATGTTTCCCACGCCGTGATGGAAGTATCATCTTCCGGGCTTGAATTGAAAAGGGTGGGCCATATCGATTATGATACTGTGGTCTTAAACAACATCAGCCGCGAGCATATCGACCTGCACGGATCTTTTGAAGCTTACTTCAAAGCCAAGGCCGGCCTGATCCGGAACGCAAAAGAAAACAGCTGGGCGATCTTAAATCTCGACTGCCCCTATACTGCTACTTTAAAGAGCGAAACCAGGGCCAAAGTTTTTACCTACGGCCTGAAAAAAAGGGAAGCGGACTGCCTGGTGCAGGACCTCGACCTGAGCACCGGCCGGGCCCGCTTTATGGTTGAAGTGCAGAAAAGAGCGCCTGCTGATCTAGCTGCCGCCTATCCCGAACCCTTTAGAATTGAGCTTTCTGTCCTGGGTCTGCACAGCGTTTACAATGCTATGGCCGCAATCCTGGCCGCCCTGATTCTGCATATACCAGTTCCGGTAATCCAAAAAGCCTTACAGGACTTTCGCGGGGTGGAAAGGCGGTTTGAGCTGATTTTTGAAGATGATTTTAAGGTAATTGACGATCACTTCGCCAATTACGGCAATATCAATGTAACCCTGGAAACCCTGCAAATGATGGACTACAAAAATCTCCACCTGGTCTATGCCATCAGGGGCGGCCGGGGAGTTACCGTCAACCGTGAAAACGCCGAAGCGATCGCCGAATGGGCGCCCAAGCTGGTTTTGGACAAGGTTATCGCGACCACCAGCGTATCCCATACAGATGAAAAAGATGTGGTCAGAGAAGAAGAAAGAGCAGTCTTCGAAAAGGTGATGGAAGAAGCGGGACTTAAAACAGAAATTTATGAAGAGCTGCCCGGGGCCATCGCCCGGGGCCTGGCAAAAGCCGCCCGGGGCGATGTACTATTGCTGGCCGGGTGCCAGGGCATGGATTATGGGGCCGGCCTCTGCCTGGAACAAATTTATCGTTTAAAACCGCACCTAAAGAAAGAAAAAGTTTTTGCCGCCCTAAAAAACAGGGTGGCCGGGATCTGAGCAGAAAGCAAATGCTCAGGACTCCTTAACTTCCACCCCACCCATGATCGCCCGGGCCTGGATCCGGACAATCTTACTGCTGTCTTCCCGGACGTTGCTTTCAATCTTCCGGCCGCCAACAATGCCGCCGTCTTCAAGGTCTTTAAAGGTTACTCCTCCTAGAACGGCAGTGCCGTCATAAATCACGGGCAGATCCCGGGGTATTTTTACCTCAATTCCTCCCATAATCGCCGTTAAATCGAGAACAGTTTCCCCCTCCGGTATCTCGGCTGAGCGCAAATCCATCTCTATCCCGCCCATTAAGGCAAAATAGCTCCCGCCTTCAAGTTTCCACGGCTCTGATCCCCCAATGTTGGCTCCTCCCATAAAGGCAAAGCGGCCCCCCTTTGCAGAGCTAAAGGCCCGGCCCCGCAAAAGGCTGACCCCGATTAAAATCAGGATTACCGGCCAGATCAGGTTCCAGAAGATCCCGGTATCGACATAAAACAGGCCCAGGTTCCGCCCCAGAAAAATTACCCCTACCGCTATGGCAATCAGGGCTGTTACAAACTGGCCCCAGGAGAAAAAGATCTTCTGGCTGTCTTGAGCAGAAGTGGAACCGAAAGAAGCGAACAACCAGCTTAAACCCAGCACCAGCGGTATCACCGGCCACAGGCGCAAGATCTGCCTGACGTCGATCTCGATCCCTTCAACTAAATTGTTTAAAAGCAGGATCACCCCTATAACCACAATAAAAAGGCCCAGCAGGAACCTGCCGCTGACAAACCGCATCTAGATCAACCTCCATACCAAAAAATAGTTTAGTTTTTGAAACCGCATCCAATTATAGCATATTGATGATGATCAGGTAGATTATTATTGGTTTTGTATTAAGTTAAAGGATCCGGGCCCGCAATTCTTAATTTCAATGCGTGAGGCAAATTCAAGCCTTATCCGTTGACTTTTCAGAAAGCGCGTGCTAAAATTAACAGCGCAATAAATTAATTAAATCATGCGGTGGGTGTAGCTCAGCCGGTTAGAGCGCCAGGTTGTGGCCCTGGAGGCCGTGGGTTCGAGTCCCATCACTCACCCCATTGCTGGGGCGTGGCCAAGCGGCAAGGCACGGGATTTTGGTTCCCGCATGCGCAGGTTCGAATCCTGCCGCCCCAGCCATTTTTATGCCCTTTTTTCGGTTCAGGCCGTTGTTCCCGCCAGGTAAACGGTACAGATCAGTCAACCGAAAACCGCTATCGCCCGCTATCATGCTCATAGAGGCCCGCTGCAATTTTATTTAAATTATCAATACCGCCACCGCGGCCCTTCTTCTGTATCTTCCACCACGATCCCGGACTGCTGCAGCAGATCCCGGATCTGATCGGCTTCCGGCCACCTTTTTTCCCGGCGGTAGTGTTCCCTGAGTTCGAGGAGCTTTTCAACCAGGCTTTTATATTTCCGGGGCATATCGGTAAAGGCCCGGCTCATCCCCGTTCCGGCCAGGACAATCATTTCCCGGTAAATCTCCCGGCCCTGGGAGATAAATTCCGGATTCTCCAAATCCAGCTGGGCCTGCCAGAGCATCCGGTCCGCCTCGAGCAGCTGGGTGGCCACTGCAGCCGGATCATTTTGTTCCAGGGCGCGGTGAAAAACATCTTCTATCCCGTGCATCCGGTCCCAAAAAGAAGCTTCTTTCCGGTCTGCTCCACCCGCTGAAGAGCTGCGGGATAAATCTTCCTCACCGCTCCTACCTTCCTCATCTTTATCCCCGCCGGCGGGCCGGCCCAAAAGAAGTTGAAAGCTGAACTCCTCTCCTTTTGAAAAATACTGTTCAGCTCCACTAAGCCTGATTGTTACCCGGCCGAGGCCCTGCACCGAGGCCCGCCGGTTAGAAAAATCTAAAATACAGGCCGTATGCTCATCAATACCAAGGATGGCCGCGCCCGGAGGGAGCTGCTCCTCAAGGGCCCGGAAACGCTTTTTCCCCATATAGCAAAAGCGGGTATCATGGTTGCCCCCTTCGGCATTGTTCCAGTGCGGGATCACAACCAGCTCCAGGCCCAGGCTGCCCAGGATATTGAGGCCCTCCACCCAGTGCAGGGACTCGCCAACCTTGTATATTTCGTACACGGGCAGGGTATGACTGCCCGCTGTAAGCGCTGCGGCACTGGCAACCACCAGGCTGCCCCCTCTTGTCACCATGGCGCTGAGCAGGGTGGGAATCGGGGTCTCTCTTAGCTGGCGGACCACATAGGTAGGACTGCCGGGCCCAAGGAGCACGAAGCCCGCTTCGTTCAGGAGCCGGTATGTCTTTTCGGCCTCGGCGGCAGAAACAGTCTCAGAGGATTTAAATGAAGCGACCTCCATGCTGTGTTGGACCTGCTGCTCAAAAAAATGCACTGCCCGCCGGGCAAGCAGATCGACGTTTTCCTGGAAACCCGCCGGTGTATCAAGAAATAGCGCTTTCTCACCGGGGCCAACCCGGGACAGAAGCATCTTATGCGTTTCCACCATGGTCGCGGAGAGTTCACCGGAACCGACCAGGGCCACAGTTCCACGGACCATAATTAATCACTCTTCCCGGTCATTTTAACTTACCTCAGGGTATTCATATGCTTAATGCGGGCTTCCGATCAACAGCTATCAAAAAATGGGAAGTTTGCCCTTTCGGTTCATTCAGCTCTATCCATTAAATAATCAAACCGCAGTTCAATTAAATCGCCCACTTTTAACCCCAGTTCTTCAGCCAGGCCTCCCCGCACTTCGATGGCAAACTGGACCGGCCCTCCGCTTGGATAGGCTTCCAGATCTTTATCAGGCATCCCGGCCGGAGGCGGTTCCATTTCATGGATTGATATTATCTCCCCTTGTCTGCTGATGAAAATAACATCAATAGGAATCAGGCAGTCTTTCATCCAAAAGCTTACCTCGGCCGGGTAAGGTTCTTGATCGGGATAAACAAAGAGCATTCCTTCATCATCTGCCATAAACTCACGCCCCATTAACCCCTTTGCCCTCTGCTCCGGGGTGAGGGCAAGTTCCATCATAATAGAGTGGCCCTTTAGAATAACTTCTTCGGCTATCAGCTCTTCTGCGTCCGCCCCGCCCTCGGGATAATCCGCTTTGGGGCCGGGCTCGCAGCCGCTTGATGTGAGCAAGAAAATAACCAAAGCAGCCAGCGGTAAGGTTAATATTAAGCCTCGCTTCTTTTTTATACAGCTCATAAGACTTCCTATCCCTCCTGGGCGCTATCACTGAACTCTTCTTCCGCCCAGCCCAGAGAGCGCTGGGCCGCTTTCTGCCAGTTCCGGTAAAGGGCGTCCCTGGCTGCTTCATCAATGGCAGGCTCAAAGACGGCGCTCTGGCGCCAGTTGGAAGCCAGTTCGTCCTGGTCTGCCCAAAAACCTACAGCCAGGCCGGCCAGGTAAGCGGCGCCCAGAGCCGTAGTATCAAAATTGGCTGCCCTGCGCACCGTGTTGCCTGTTAAATCGGCTTGAAACTGGAGCAGGAGATCCATTACACTGGCGCCCCCATCCACCCGCAGCTCCTGCAGGAGCAGGCCGGACTCCCGGTGCATAATTTCAAGGACATCCCTGGTCTGATAAGCCATGGCCTCGATGACGGCCCGGGCCAGATGGCTCCCGGTAGTCCCCCCGGTAATGCCGATCATCAAACCGCGGGCATAGGGATCCCAGTAAGGGGCCCCCAGCCCGACAAAAGCAGGCACAAAATAGACTCCCCCATTGTCATCAACCCGAGAAGCAAGCCCTTCCAGTTCTGATGAGCTTTTAATCAGGTTCAAACCGTCCCGCAGCCACTGCACAGCAGCTCCGGTAATAAAAATACTTCCTTCCAGGGCATATTCAACCCGTTCATCCAGGCCCCAGGCTACAGTAGTTAAAAGGCCCTGCTCCGATAAAACCGGTTTTTCTCCGATATTCATCAACAAAAAAGAACCGGTCCCGTAAGTATTCTTGGTCATCCCGGGGCTGTAGCAGGCCTGCCCGAACAACGCCGCCTGCTGATCGCCGGCCATGCCCCCAACCGGAACGCTGCAGCCCAAAAAAGCTTTCGGGTCGGTGTGGCCGTACCGGTAGCTGCTGGGCTTTGCTTCCGGGAGCACCTCGGGGGGGACCCTGAATAGTTCCAACAACTCCGGATCCCACTGCAGGCTGTGGATATTGAAAAGAAGGGTTCTGGAAGCATTGGTATAATCAGTGGCGAAAACCCGCCCTCCCGTTAAACGGAACAAGAGGTAGCTGTCGATGGTCCCGCAGGCCAGGGTGCCTTTTTCCGCCGCTTCGGCTACCGCGGGCCTATTTTCCAGGGCCCAGCGCAGCTTGGTCCCTGAAAAATAGGGATCTAACAAAAGGCCGGTTTTCCGGTGCACCTCTTCTTCATAACCCTCGTCCTTGAGGCGGCGGCACATATCCGAGGTCCGCCGGCACTGCCAAACAATGGCCTTTTCAATCGGTTTGCCGGTCCGGTTATCCCAGAAAACGATGGTTTCCCTCTGGTTCGCTATGCCGATGGCGCTCAGATCATCGGCCCCGGCGCCCGCTTCCTTTAAAACCAGGCCGGCGGTCTCGAGAACATTTTCCCATATTTCATCCGCATCGTGTTCAACCCAGCCGGCCTGAGGATAATACTGTTTATGCTCCAGGTTGGCCTGGGCTACTGAAGACCCTTTTTTATCCCACAGGATGGCCCTCGATCCGGTAGTTCCCTGATCGATAGACAAAACGAATTTGCTGATTTTACTCGCCTCCCCACTTCAACATTTATAAAAATGAAGCTATAAATTTAAACAGCTAAAAAATACATGACCTCGCCGGCCATTTTCCTTTTCAGTTTGCCCTCCACTTCAAGGAACCGCAGGTGGGCCAGGGCTTCGCCCGTAGCAAACCACTTCTGCATCAGGGGATAATCTTCCCAGCCTTCAGCCACCAGGTCCCAGGTCATTTGAGATGCCGTTTCAAAAGCGTTGCAGGGGCCATTCTTGCGCACGATAGCCAGGACCTCATCCAGGCGCTGACGGTGGTGCTCTTTTAATTCCCTGATTCGTTTGCTGTGATCGGTGATCAGGCTGCGGTGGCCGGGCAGGACCAGATCGATATCCATCCTGTCCACCCGGTCCAGGTTCTGAAAGTATTCACCCAGGGGGTTGGCTTCAACCAGCCAGGTGGAAATATTAGGGGTTATATCGCCAAGAATATGGTCGCCTGAAAAGAACCATTTCAGGTTGGGTTCATACAAGCAGGTATGGCCCCGGCTATGGCCCGGTGTGGCGACGCAGTGCAGCTCGAAACGGCCGTACCTGATTACATCGCCATCCCTGACCATGGTATAATCCACTTCATTTTCGGGGCTGTAACGCTGCCCCGGATGGGAATCAATAGCGCTTTCCACCTCTTCGGCCGGGAAACCATGCTGGCCGGAGAGGGAACATACCAGCTGCCACAGGTTATCATGGCTCAGGATCTCGGCATCGGGCTGGTTAAAATAGGCTGTCGCATCTTTGTGCAGCAACACATCGACCAGACCAATATGATCTGTGTGCAGGTGAGTAACAAAAATATCGGTTTTAGCCAGGTCAACCTCCAACTGTTCCAGGGCCTCCATGATGGCCATCCGGCATTCTTCCCGGTTCATGCCGGTATCAATAATCAGGTTTCGCTCGTCACCTTTAATTAAATACGAATTGGTCGCCTTGAGTGGATTACGGGGAAGGGGGACTTCAGTCCGGTGCAAATCAGGCCTTATCTGTTCAATAATCGTGCCTGCCATATAAACAATCACGCCCCTTTTCTGTTTATATATTTCGGTATAGACGGCCTGGAATCCTTTTTTGCTTGACCGGGGCAAACAGCCCGGAATGCGGGCTTTTATCCCTGATCACAGAAAATGGATCGGGATATTTTTTAACTTGCCCCTGTTGCAGGTATGTTATAATGGATGAGATGAGTCGGACAGTTATCCAGTGACCAAGGAGGATGACAGATTTGACCAGAACAAAAAAGATCTTGTTGTTTGGGCTCGTTATAGCTGCCTCCATTCTGGTAACGATCAGCTGCGCGCCCCAGGCCGAAGAAGAGCCGGAAGAGGTTGAACAGGAAGAAGAAGAAGTTGAAGTGATTGAAGAAGAGTTAGAGGAAGATGAAACCCTGGACGAAGATGAAGAAGAAAAAGACGAAAACGAGAAAAATGAAGATAAAGCAACAGAAAACACCGGTACCGGTGTAAGCACAGATTCTACTTTTAAGCATGAAGTTGACATTAAAACCGATGGTGAAATTAAAGAAGGCGTCGGTGAAGAATGGTGGAAAGAGGAAAATAGGAACGGCGACGAATGGTGGAAAAGCGATTAACCGAGGGTCCGGTCCATGCTTCCCGACTGAAAGCCGCCTAAATCGAGCGTTACATACATAAAACCCAGCTCCCGGAGCTTCTCAACCACGGCATCTTTTTGGCCCAGCAGTAGATCAGCATCTGCCCGGTCTACTTCAATGCGGGCCAGGTTGCCGTGACAGCGAACCCGTAAATTAGTTCCGACTCCCAGCTGCCGCAGGATTTTTTCTGCGGCAGCAATATTTTGCAGCCCTTCGGGGTTCAGCTCTTCACCGTAAGGAAAGCGCGAAGCAAGGCAGGCAGCAGCAGGCCGGTCCCAGGTAGGCAACCCCGCCTGCCTGGATAAGTACCGAATTTCCTGCTTGCCAAGCCCCGCCTCAAGCAAAGGGCTGGCCACCTTTAATTCCCTGAGCGCCCGCAGCCCGGGACGGTATTCGGCTGTATCATCGGCATTGGAACCGTCCAAAACGGTTTCATAACCGTCTTCACCGGCAAGGCGCAACAGGGCACCGTAGATATGCTTTTTGCAGATATAGCAGCGCTGCGGGCTGTTGTTCCTCAGTTCGGGATCGGACAGGAGATTTATATCCAGTCTCCTGTGGGCGACCTTCATCGTCCCGGCGGTCTGCTTCGCGTTTTCAACCTCCTCGGGAGTTGTCAACTCCGAGGCGACAGTAATGGCCAGCACCTTACTGGACCCGATCACCTCGGCCGCCTCATAAAGCAGGTAGGTGCTGTCGACCCCGCCAGAATAGGCAATTACAGCGGACTCTAAACCCTCAAGCATTTTATCAAGGCATTTTTCCTTCTCCAGGGCCTTTTCCTGCGCGGGCCGGCTCAAGTTGCTCATCATCTTTTTAACCTCACGGCACTGATTTTACCGGGTATTATAACACAAGGAGCCATTAATATAAATTGCCTCCTACAGCTGCGCCGCTCTTGCCTTTTGGAGCCAATTAGAGATATGATTATTGAGAACACTAAGGTTAAGGAGTGAATTGATGGTTTTCGGCAAGAAAGAAGGCGGAAAAATTGTCGATCAAGACGGCAGCGGCAAAACCACGATCGATTTTCCAAGCGGGTCAAAATATGTCGGTGAATTAAAAAACGGGATGGCTGAAGGTCTCGGCACCATGTATTTTGAGGACGACCGACAGTTAACCGGGACTTTTGTAAAAGGAAAGCCACACGGCAACGAAATTGTGCTGACCTTTCCGGATGGACGCAAATTTATCGGAGATTATACCCACGGCAGGAGACACGGCTATGGCAGGATGTTCTTTCCCAATGGCAAAAAATATGAAGGGGAATGGAAAAACGATCTCCCCCACGGAGAAGGGAGTATGATCCACCCTGACGGAACGATTGAACAGGGAACCTGGGTCAGGGGCAGAAGAATAGATCCCTCGGCCCGGGAAGGCTCAGGAGCAAACCTGAACCGGACCCTGGCCCTGGTAGTTATTCTGGTTATTGCCGGGATCCTTATTTATATCTTCTGGTAGATTTGCCTTATTCCAGAGGAAGAAGCATTACTCTAAAAAGATTTGTTGAAAAAGCTCTAAAATAAATCTTGAAAGGGAGGCTAAAAAATGAAGTGTCCATTGAGAGTTGACGGAGCCGGTAACTTTTCCTCTTGCTACAAAGAGGAATGCGCCTGGTGGGTTGAGGATACAGAAGTCGATGGCAGAGAAATGGCCGGGGCCTGTTCCATACTGGAAGTTGCCGTTAACGGAATCCTGGTTACTATTGCCGATGATTAAGAACATTAATTAAGGGGTTTGGAACGATTATTCAGTCCCGAAACCCCTTATTTTACTGGTGCGCCTGGGAGGATTTGAACCCCCGGCCCGCGGATTAGAAGTCCGCTGCTCTATCCCCTGAGCTACAGGCGCATAAAAATGTGAACGTGATCTGGGATAATCCTTTCATTCCAAAAATAATCCAAGCCAGGGTTAACCGATTTCATGTTTAATTATACAATCATCTTTTTCAGGATGCAAAGCTATTATAGCAGTAAATGTTTCCCTTTGCCATAGCCTAGATTTCCTTGCGACCTCAATCAATCGCCAATATCAGGCCCACAAATTATTTCAGCCGCAAACCTGCCGGATCAATTAAAATCTTCTTCCCGCAAAAACCGCCATTCCGCCTGGTCCCAGATGAAAACAGCCCGGATCGACCATTCACTGAAGGGAGGACCGAAAATAACGGTCACAAATTCATCGTCCCTTGACTCTTCCTTGTAAACAATAATATTTTCTTCCACCGGATCATACTGATCATAAAATTCCACCGGATCGTCTGCGTCATCAACATGCAGCAGGATCACATCCGGATCATCAACCCGCTCCATCAACCATTCATGAATGGCGGATTCAAGCTGGTCATAATCGGGTTGAACTGTTTCGACTGGATCCGGCTCTTCCGGTTCTTCTTCTACTTCCGGTTCCTCTTCTGCTTCCGGTTCGGGTTCCGGTTCTTCAGGTTCCTCTTCAACCTGGCCCGGTTCATCTTCCGGTATTTCCAGTTCCGGGGCTTCTACCTCTTCTTCTTCTGCCAGCAGGCCAAACCAATCGTTCATATAAAATATTCCTACTGCAATCATGCCTAAAACCAATAAAATAACCAGTCCCGGTATAATCAAAGCTGCTTTTCTTTTGGGCCGGTAATCAAGCTCGCTAAAATCATCTTCTAAAAGCCGTTTCAAATCGGCGGCGCAAAACCAGCAGTTGTAGTCTTCAGGGCGGTTTTCTTTTCCGCAAGAAGGACAAATAATCTTATAAACCATGGCTTACCCCCACCCCGGGTTATTTATTGCCCGGGCAATGATAATGCCGGGTAAAATTATATTCACCCGGTTTTCCTTTTTTCCTGCCGGAAAAGCGGCTCTATAAAAATTTTCATTTAATGATGGGTCTTACAAAAACGCAAAACAGCAGCTATTCGACCCGGCCCACCGGCATAATTTTTAAAGGCGCCCCGGCAGTTTCCAGGATAGCGGCGATCCCGGCATCATCAAAGGCCCCGACGGCAACGGTACCGAGACCCAGTTCTTCTGCCATCAGGTATACGTTCTGCGAAGCATAGCCGGCATCCATATGGACGTACCTTTCTCCCCTGTCTCCATAACGCCCGGTAGTGCGCTCATAGTGAGCCACCAGGACTATATTCACCGGCGCCTCAGCTATGAAATCCTGACCGAGGGCGGATTTGGCCAGCTGCTCCCTCCTGTCGCCGGCGGCCGCCGGCACCAGGGCATGGCTCTCGTGATCGTAACGGTAAACTCCCGCTTCAATACCTTCTGTCTTTATTCCCGCCACCAGGTAAATATCAAGCGGATAGGTGCCTCCGGCAGAAGGCGCGGTCCGGGTGGCGCCGCTTGCGCCGTCCACCCCTACCCCGCCTGCCGCCCAGAGCAGGCTTCCGACCTGATTGAGATCCAAACCTTCAGGGGTAAAGTTACGCCTGGAGGTGCGCTCATAGAGGGCCTCGGAGACACTCACCCGGTCGAGGCCCGGATCGGGCAGTTTAAGATCCTGCTCGTGGAATTTTTCGTTATCGTTAAGGTCATCATCTACATCCTCAAGCACTGTTTCGTTATAAT
>SL_3KL_010_SEDDRAFT_10002003_pt1 | contig 18683 bp, 13 predicted proteins | sample SodLakKL_010_SED_2_FD_10381 | JGI IMG/M metagenome (IMG submission 10381) | reverse complement strand
GGGTCCTGGTGAAGAACATCAAAAAATGAACCCCATTTATCCACGTCACTAAACTCACGGGCAAGTGCAGTAGCCAGATCAAACCGGAATCCATCGACATGCATTTCGGTTACCCAGTAGCGGAGACTGTCCATTATCAATCTCAGTATTGTCGGATGCACGGAGTTAAGAGTATTTCCCGTTCCGGTATAATCCATGTAGAATCTCCTGTCATCCTCAACCAGCCGGTAATATGATGCATTGTCAATTCCCCTGAAGCTGACCGTAGGACCCATCTGACTTCCTTCTCCGGTATGGTTGTATACAACATCTATAATAACTTCGATGCCGGCCTTGTGCATCTCCTTAACCATATTCTTGAATTCGTTAACCTGTTCTCCATTTGATCCGGATGAACAGTAATCCGGATGCGGGGCAAAGAAACTAATACTGTTGTATCCCCAATAGTTGGTAAGACCATTATCAACCAGGTGTTTATCGTTAATGAACTGATGCACGGGCATCAGCTCAATGGCATTGACTCCAAGATTTTTGAGATATTTTATCGTTTCCGGATGCGCCAGTCCTGCATAAGTTCCACGTATATCTTCCGGTATCCCATTGCAGCGTTTTGTGAAACCCTTGACATGCATTTCATAGATAATCGTCCTGTTCAGTGGTATTTTAATTGGTTTATCGCCCTCCCATTCGAATACCTCATCAATCACAATGCATTTTGGTACATAGTTGCCGCTGTCACTTTCACTGAAAGAGAGGTCTTCGTCCTCGTGACCAATCTTATAGCCAAACAGTGAATTGTTCCATTCTCCGGTGCCGTTTAGTGCCTTTGCATAAGGATCAATCAATAATTTATTGGGGTTAAACCGGTGACCATTCTCAGGTTCGTAAGGACCATGTACCCTGTAACCATATTGTTGTCCGGGTTTAATGCCGGGAACATATACATGCCAGCTGTTATGCGTTCTTTCGACAACATTGATCCGGTCGGTTTCATTTCCCGTTTCGTCGAAAAGACAAAGCTCCACACCATGTGCATTTTCGGAAAAAAGCGCAAAATTAACACCCAGTCCGTCATATTTTGCTCCCAGGGGATAGGGTTTTCCCGGCCATGTTTCCATATTTTTCATTCAAATAAAGTAAGTTAATCCAGCTATAAATTTTTACTGCAAAATTAGCTGAATTAATTTGATATGAGCTTATCTGACAGGTTTAAAATAAACCGCCCCGAGTGGAGGGAGTGTAAGTGATAATGTAAATGGCTTGTTATGTGTACTATGTATTAATGCTTCAATTTCCCGGTGGTTCTTTATATCGCTTCCGCCAAGATCGCCCTCATCACTGTTGAAAATCTCTGTCCACGTTCCACCCGCCGGAACTCCGACATGATAATCATGCCTTGTTACAGGAGTGAAGTTACACACCACAGCTATCAGGTCATTTTCGGATTTGCCACGACGGACAAAGCTGATTACACAGTTTGCTGAATCGTTTATATCTATCCATTCAAAACCGTCATTATCAAACTGACTTTCATACAATGCTTTCTCACTCCTGTATAAGCTGTTGAGTTTCTGGAGTGTCTTACTTATTCCCTGATGCAGACCATAATCCAAAAGATGCCAGTCCAGGCTGCTGTCATGGTTCCATTCATTTAACTGGCCAAATTCATTACCCATGAAAAGCAGTTTGCTTCCCGGATGGGCATACATATAGCTGTAAAGCAACCTGAGGTTGGAAAAACGTTGCCATTGATCACCCGGCATTTTTCCGATCATAGAATGCTTACCATGAACCACTTCATCATGTGAGAGAGGCAGCGCATATTTTTCGGTAAAGGCATAAACAAGGCTGAAGGTGATATCATTCTGATGATGCCGGCGATAAACCGGATCTTTTGAAAAATAATTCAGTGTATCATGCATCCAGCCCATCATCCACTTCATATCAAACCCGAGTCCCCCGACATGTGTTGGTCCGGAAACCCTTGGCCAGGCTGTTGATTCTTCTGCAATTGTCAGGATATCAGGAAATTCCTCATGCGTGGCTTCATTAAACTGTTTGATAAAACTGATTGCCTCCAGATTTTCACGGCCCCCGAATTTGTTGGGTATCCATTCACCCTGTTTCCTGGAGTAATCCCGGTATAACATTGAGGCAACGGCATCTACCCTCAACCCGTCGGCATGATAAACATCGAGCCAGAACAATGCATTGCTTATAAGGAAACAACGTACCTCATCTCTTCCGTAATTGAAAATATAACTTTTCCAGTCGGGATGATAACCCTCCCTTAAATCCTGATGCTCATAGAGATGTGTCCCGTCAAAGTAAGAAAGTCCGTGCTGGTCTGACGGAAAGTGTGAAGGCACCCAGTCGAGGATAACACCGATACCCTGCCGGTGCAGCTCATTTATCAGCTCCATGAAATCCTGGGGTGAACCAAATCTGCTGGACGGTGCGAAATATCCGGTTACCTGGTAACCCCACGAGCCATAGAAAGGGTGCTCCATCACAGGCATGAATTCGACATGTGTAAAGCCTTGTTTTTTTAAATATCCAGGAAGCAGGGCGGCCAGTTCACGGTATGTAAGGTGACGGTTGCCATCCTCCGGTTTTCTTTGCCATGAACCCAAATGCATTTCATAGACCGAAACCGGTTTCGGTTTGCCGGATGTTTTTTCTCTCTCTGACAACCAGTCATGATCATTCCAGACATATTTATTATCCCAGATTACTGAGGCGGTCCGTGGCGGTTCTTCCCACATAAAGGCGAACGGGTCTCCTTTCTCTACACTATAATCGTTGAAATTGGACTCAATATGGTATTTATACACTTCACCCTGTCCGATGCCCGGAATAAAACCTTCCCATATACCTGAACCATCCCCGCGATTGTACAGTTGATGAGAACCGGAATTCCAGCCGTTGAAGTTTCCTATCACGGAAACTATTCTGGCATTTGGTGCCCAAACTCCAAAATATGTCCCTTTGAGGCCATCAGTGTTTACAATATGGGAACCAAGCTTTTCATAAAGCTTAAAATGCCGGCCTTCTCTGAACAGATGAATGTCAAAATCGTTCATCAGGGCGTACCGGATTACCGGTTCATCCTTCTTCATTTTGCCGTGATTATTGCTCATAGGTTCCTTCATTATTATCTATTCTGTTATTTACTCTTCGTTTGCATGATCTGTTTTATACCTTTCAATGGTATGGAAACCCAGTCCGGTCTGTTGTTAAGCTCATAGTTCAGTTCATATACTGCTTTCTCAAGGATAAAGGTGTCAAGCATTGTTTTCAGATCTTCCTGGTTGTCAGGTATCAGCCTCGTTTCACCAAGAGTTTCAATATATGTCTTCAGGTATGTCTCACTTATCATGTTGAACCACAGATCAGCCCATTGTTCAAGGATATCAATTTCCTCCTGCCTGATTGCAATATGATTGAATAATGAACTATATGCAGCATAATGGAATGACCTTAACATACCTGCGACATCACGCAAGGGTGATCTTTTCAGCCTTCTTTCACTGAAGGTGCGTGCAGGTTCTCCCTCAAAATCAATGATAATGAAGTCCTTTCCTGTAAAAAGTACCTGTCCGAGATGAAAGTCCCCGTGGTTTCTGATTTTTAAAGAATTGAATTTCCTGGAATAAATCTTTTTCATCCGCTTCAGGATATCATTTTTCATTTCAAGAATTTCACGGGCTTCAATCTGAATTGGTTCAGGCAGACTTTTAATGTTTTTGTCGAGTGCCTGATATGCGCTTCGCGTAAGGGATTGAAGCGATGAGTACAATGACCTCTGGTAATGCAATGAAAAGGCTTCCGGTTCGAAATCCGGATCCTGCTGCCGTGATGCCAGTGCCTGATGCATTTCTGCAGTTCGTTTTGCCAGCATTGCAATCCTTTCAAACACTGCAATTCCGAGAACCTCCCTGATGCTTTCGTCCATATTATTAGTTTCACCACTATACAGAAGATCACTCGTAACCTGGGGAACAGTTTTGAATTCAGGAAAAGCCAGCACCCTTTCAAAATACCGGTTCAGCTCATCACTTATATAATCCCATGCGTCGCCCTGGTTATCTACCATCTCCTGAATCATTCCCATTACCATGGGCGAGTCTTTGGTGTTCCTGTGCTCTACGGAGCCAAGAAACCGTGGCACATTGCTGAAACCGGTTTTTTCGCTTAGAAAACGCAGTATTTCAACATCAGGATTGATCACACGATCAAGTTTCCTGTATAATTTGAAGAAATATTTCCGGTTAAATATGATTGATGTATTGCTCTGTTCTGCACTAAGAACTTTGGCATTAAACTCTTTGTCATCAGGGTTGCTTTTTTGTAAACTTCTGAATTCCTTGTTAACAGAAAATACAAGATCACCTTTTTTTGCCTTTATTTTTCTGTTCTTTAAAAGGTTGTCATATATAGCTTCCCTGAATAGTCTGCTATATACGGCATCGTATAAAACTCCCCGGGTATCGTCAATGGTAACAGGGGCTATTATTCCCTGAGCGGATTGTTCACGTATAACGGACTCGTAATCTTTGCTGGCGAAACTTACCGGTAACTGGTACATTTCGGGCAATCCTTCAATATAGTTAACTTCGATTACAAGCCATGAAAACTGTTCCTGATGATAGGAAATATGAATTATTTCAGATAATGCTATATCTCTTATTTGTCTTGCCTTTCCTCCAAACCACCGGCAAGTTCTGAGGTAATTCCTGATAAGTTTTCCGGTTAGAACTTTAACGCCTGCCGGTTTGAAAAGATCGTCATATTTTGCCACTTTCATCTTTGGGACATGGCTGTCATCAACCTCTGCTATCGGAACAGCCGGTTGTTCAAGCAAGAACCAGTAATACCCGTGAGGGCTCATTGTAATCAGATATGAAGCTTCTTTAATTGCGGGAAATTTATTTCCGGAGAAAACCTCGGTCAGGCCAAATTCTTTATAATCCTGCAGGTCAAGTTCAACTGCCTGGCTATAGCGTGACAGGTTTGCAAGGACAAGTATGATTTCATCTCCGTATATACGCAGAAAAGCCAGCACCTTGGAGTTGTTTGGTGATAAAAATTTTGTGTCTCCGCGACTGAAGGCTTTGTATTGTTTTCTCATGCCCATAACCCTTTTCATCCACCATAAAAGGGATGAAGAGTTATTTTGCATATTTTCCACATTTACTGCCTCATACTGGTATTCAGGATCAAGTATTACCGGGAGATAAAGCTTTTGCGGATTGGCCTGGGAAAATCCGGCATTACGGTCAGCCGTCCACTGCATTGGTGTTCTGACACCATCCCTGTCGCCCAGATAGTAATTATCTCCCATCCCGATTTCATCACCATAATACAAAACAGGAGTGCCCGGAAGGGAAAAGAGCAGGTAGTTCATCAGTTCTATCTTCCGGCGGTTGTTATCGAGAAGCGGGGCCAGCCGGTGTCGTATACCGAGATTAATCCTGGCCTTTGGATCTTTTGTGTATACTTTATACATGTAATCCCTCTCTTCATCGGTTACCATCTCCAGGGTCAGCTCATCATGGTTCCTGAGGAACATTGCCCACTGGCAGGTCTCAGGAATTTCAGGGGTCTGGTCGAATATGTCTGTCAACGGATACCGGTCCTCCATCTTCAGTGCCATAAACATTCGGGGCATTATGGGGAAGTGGTAATTCATATGGCATTCATCACCTTCGCCAAAATAGGCCGCTGATTCTTCAGGCCACATATTTGCTTCTGCAAGAAGCAGTTTGCCTTTATATTTGGAATCAACATGTGCCCTGAGTTTTTTAAGAAATATATGTGTCTCGGGAAGATTTTCACAATTGGTCTGCTCTCTCTGGAATAGATAGGGTATAGCATCCAGACGGAAACCATCAACCCCAAGGTCGAACCAGAAATCCAGGATCCTGAATATTTCCTTCTGCACACGGGGGTTATCAAAGTTGAGATCCGGCTGGTGTGAATAGAAACGATGCCAGTAATACTGGTTGGCGATATTGTCCCATGTCCAGTTTGAATTTTCAAAATCCTTGAAGATTATCCTGGCGTCTTTATATTTATCAGGGTTGTCGCTCCATACATAGTAATTGCGGTATGCCGAACCGCGTTTTGACTTTCGCGCACGCTGGAACCATGGGTGCTGATCGGAGGTGTGGTTTATTACCAGCTCGGTAATTACCTTCAGATTCCTTTTATGCGCTTCCTTCAGAAACCTCTTGAATGAACTTATGTTGCCATAAGAAGGATTAATGCTGTAATAATCGGAAATATCATATCCGTCATCCCGCAACGGAGAGGGGTAAAAAGGAAGCAACCAGATTGCGGTCACACCAAGATTTTCGAGGTAATCAAGTTTTGACAGCAGACCCTGGAAATCTCCTATACCATCTGCATTACTGTCATAAAATGCCTTGATATGTAGTTCGTAGATTATTGCATCTTTATACCAGTGAAGCTGATCATCAAAGGCTGTTACTTTTGTGCTTTTTGCCATAAAATAAGAATATGATTGTTTATCATTAATTATGCCGTTTTATTGGACAATCCTGAAGATATGGGCCGGAAAAATTTGCGGGTTCAGCTCCACGTAGTTCCACTCTCCGTTCCATTTAAACTTGTTGCCGGTAAGCAGGTCGTTCATCTCAAAATCAATCCCGGGTGAAATTCCAAGTTCCTCCAACGGGATTTTTATCCAGCCTCCCTGCGTATTGTTGGGATCCATGTTAACCACTACAAATATTCTGTTCTCTTTTTCATCGTCTGTTTTGCCATAACACAGCAACTGATCGTTTTGCACCTCAGCAAACCAGATGTTCCAGGTTGTTTGCAGCGCAGGATTCTCATTACGTATTCTGTTAACCAGTGCGATCAGTTTTCGCATACCAGTGCGATCAGTTTTCGCATGCGGGTCATTGTTCTCCAGTCATAATGTTTTGTTTCGTATTTTTCATTGTCAATATACTCCTCGCGCAATGGATGCGGTACATTATACATAAATTCAAACACAGGACCGTATATGCCATAACTTGATGACAACGTTGCAGCCATTATCAGGCGGGCAATAAATGCGGCTTCGTTTTTATGCTGAAGGGAAACAGGAAGTATATCAGGTGTATTTGGCCAGAAGTTCGGCCTGTAGTATTCCCTCCGCTCTGTCCTGGTAAGATCCTGCAGATATTCAACGAACTCGCGGGGACTGTTTCTCCAGGTGAAATATGTATAAGACTGGGTAAAACCGATTTTTCCCAATCTGTCCATCAGTTTATTTCTTGTAAATGCTTCCGCAAGAAAGATGATGTCAGGGTGTTTCTTTTTTACCTCCCCAATCATCCATTCCCAAAATACGAAAGATTTGGTATGAGGATTGTCTACGCGGAAAACATTTACTCCCTGCTCTATCCAGTAATCAACAACACTTTTTAGCTCTTTCCACATGTTCTGCCAGTCGTCATTTTCAAAATTCATGGGCAAAACATCCTGGTATTTTTTCGGCGGATTTTCTGCATATTGCACCGTCCCATCCGGCCGCCAGGTGAACCATTCCGGGTGTTCTGTTACCCAGGGATGATCCTGTGAACACTGGTACGCCAGATCCAGGGCGATTTCAATTCCATAGCCGGCGGCTTTTTTCACAACATTCCTGAAGTCTTCCAATGTTCCCAGTTCGGGATGGATTGCTTTATGCCCTCCTTCAATACTGCCAATTGCCCAGGGAGATCCCGGTTCATCAGGCCCTGCTTCAGGAGCATTGTCTTTCCCTTTCCTGAAAGAGGCACCTATAGGGTGTATGGGAGGGAAATAGAGTATGTCAAATCCCATTTTCGCTACAAGGGGGATCACATCTTCAACATCTTTAAAGGTCCCGTGTTTTCCCTGTTCCGGTGATGCTGACCGGGGGAATAATTCATACCAGCTGCTGAACAGTGACCTCTTTCTCTCAACGTTCACCCTGAGAATTTTCTCATAAACGGCTGCGTCATTACGTGCCGAGCAGGAATAAATAATGTCACTTACCTCCTCACTCAGGACCAGGGCAGCAGCTTTTGCAGGATTATCGCCGGTATTGCTTATTGCTGATACCCATTTGCTGATATCCTTTCTGAGTTTAGGTGAAGCCTGCCTCTGAGATTCCTGCATCAGCAGGGCACCTATCTTCAGTTCAATACCGATATCCTGATTGGCTTCATATTTGAGTTTGAAACTTTTTTGCCAGGATGCGAAATGGTCAACCCAGCCCTGGATTGTATACTCGTACCATCCAGTTTCATTTACCCGGAAATCTGCGTTCCACCTGTCATTACCAATATGCTTCATTGGGATTTCTTCCCATTTTCTTTTTCCCTGCTTTCTGAATATCAGAACTGCCCTGATCACATTATGCCCATCTGCAAATATGTCGGCACTTACTTCAACTCTTTCACTTTCCACTCTTTTTACCGGGTATTTCCCGCAATCTATTTCAGGAGAAACATTTTCAATGATCACTCTTTCTCTGCCTTTTATATTCTTCATAAAATATTGGATTTGGGGTATTTAAAATTGAGTCTTCAATAAAAATGTGAATCTGAAATACTTCCTGCCGGAAATAGTGCGGTAATCTTGTACAAGATATAACCTGAAAACAATATAATAACCAAAATATGTTTAAAATGTTTGAAACTGCTTGTTTTGAAAAGATATAGGTCAATACTTCAATATATAAAATAAAGCCGGAAACTTCAAAAGGTTTCCGGCTTATAATGAAGTTGATAACTGTTTATTAAGGTCTTATGCATTCATCCAAATCACATTCCGGGCTGAGGTGGTATAGCCCTTGGCAGGTCAGGATCAAATGATTCATGCACAGCCTGTGCAATTGCCTTGCTGAACACATCCAGGTCTGGTGGTGTACGTGAGGTTATAAGATTGCCGTCAATTACCAGTTCCTCGTCCAGATATGTGGCACCTGCTCCCTCAATTTCATCCTGTATACCACCAACAGCAGTTGAAGTCCTGCCCTCAAGAACACCGGCAGTAACAAGAACCTGTGGTCCGTGACAGATTGCTGCAACCGGTTTTCCTGATTCAAAAAACTCTTTTGCAAACTCCACTACTTCAGGAATCTCTCTCAACCCTGATGGAGCTGTTCCGCCGGGCAGCACAAGTGCATCAAAATCACCAACACTTACATCATTCACAGCTCTTTCAATTCCTATTGTGAATTCGCTGTTGTAGGCTTTCACCGTACCGGTCTGCGGACCGATTACAGTTATGTCCATTCCCTGGTTAATTAGGTATCCAATCGGCATATACGCCTCTCCGTCATGAAAACCCTCTCCTACAAGAACCGCCACGTTAGGTCGCCGTAAGGGTTCGGTAACCTCTGCAATTTCTTCTACTGTACCGGGACATCCGGTAAGTAGTAATACCACTCCCACTAAAGGAAAGATTTTCTGAATCGTAATTTTCATATTGATAGTGTTTTTAAGTGATTAAAACTCAAATTCTTTATTAGCAGAACACGAATCGTATTATATTAATTAATAGTTAAGAATTGTGCCAAAGAATGTATGTAAACAATTAGCATTGCCAATTTCTTATTCTTAGCCACATAATTGATTGATTTAAGTGTTTTTGGCAAGGAGTAAGAAGAAGTGAAATATTTGTATTCTTATATGCAGAGCATAACATCGCTTCAGTTTTGTGGACTTTTTCCACATTTTTGAACATTATATCCACACAGCCTGAATTGCCGGTTACTGACTGTTGATGTCATTTTCCTTGTTTATAATGATTCATGCTATTTTGTGAGACTTTAGTGTCGTTGGGATTCATTAATGATGGTTGTAAATGAATTGTTATTGAAATAGTTGGTTAGAAGCTTATATGCAGGTCTGCATAAGTGTATATTATTAAAATAATATTTTAACTTTGTTCTTCAGGCAACACAAGAATGCTTTATATCTCGTCTTCTTCACATAGTATATAGTTAAATGCTTGGAAATAAAATTAGATCACTGTTCAATCCTTCCCATTTCCAGGGATGGGGTAAAAAGCGAAGGTATTTTGAAGGATGGTACTTTAAAATACTGAGCAGTGACGAAAAAAGCGCTTTGGCCATAATCCCGGGAGTGGCAATGGATACAAGTGGCAACCGGCATTCTTTTATCCAGCTGCTTGATGGCAGGGCAAAATCAGCACATTACCATAAATTTGATTTTGGGAGTTTTTCTGCTTCGACCGACCGGTTTCTTGTGTCAATAGATAATAACCACTTTTCTGAAGACTCTGTTTCTTTGGATTTATCAGAACTTAAAGGGAAGCTCTGTTTTTCCGGAAATGTTGCATGGCCTAATCCCTGGTATTCTCCCGGTATTATGGGGCCCTATTCGTTTGTGCCCTTTATGGAATGTTATCATGGTATAATCAGCATGGATCATATAATAAAAGGGCAGCTTGAATATAAAGGTGTTCCGGTCGATTTTAGTGGTGGCAGGGGATATATTGAAAAAGACTGGGGCAGATCATTTCCCGAAGGCTACATCTGGATGCAGTCAAACCATTTTAAGGAAGCCGGGGTTTCAGTAAAAGCCTCAATAGCCCGGATACCATGGCTAAATAGCTCATTCGTTGGATTAATTTCGGGAGTATGGTTATACGACAGACTTATCAGGTTTACAACTTACAATGGGTCGGTATTAAGGAAGGTTGCTGTCAACAGTGCTAAAGTTGAGATTGTTATTGAAAATAAGAAACACAGGCTTGAGGTAATGGTAGAGCGGGATAGTTCTGCTTCACTTGCTTCTCCTGTAGGCGGACATATGGATGGACGTATCGAAGAGAGCATGTCATCCGGAATTGAGCTAATACTTACTGACCATAATGCCGGAAAAACCTTGTTTACAGGGAAGGGGCGGAATGCTGCCGTGGAAGTGGCAGGGAAAATTGATGGTATTCTTCTTTAATCAGCATATCAGGATATTCAGTTGTTGCATTTGTTACGGAGATCCGTAAAAATGTTTTTTATAATTAAAAGTTTGAAAGGTCACTATGATTCAGATGTCTGCTTCATCAGGCAGAGTCAGGAAAAAGATTAGAAAGCTATTGGAGAAATATGCCAGTGGCATTAATCTGGGCGTGCTTTTCGGTTTAATACTGGTGGTAAATCTATTGCTCTTCCCTCTTTTTATGCCGTCAGCCGAAGGATTAAAACCGCTGGATGTTAGGTTTTGCTATACACCGGATGATGCTTATGATATGATAGGTGCATACGGTGATAATACCAGGGACCGATATATAAAAGGAATAATAATACTTGATTTTATTTATCCGGTCATTTACACATTTTTTCTCGGGTTCACACTCTTTTTACTTTACAGGAAGACTGCACCTTCATTGATACCTTTGCTGATACTTGCTTTCGATTATATAGAGAATACAGGAATAATAATACTGCTTTCCACCTATCCGGACAGGATAACCTTAGTAGCATGGGTTACCAGTATTTTTACCAGCTTGAAATGGATACTTGTATTGCTGGTTCTGGCTGCTATAATGGCAGGGTTGCTTCGAAAGTTTTTGCTGAAGCTTCATTGAATAAATACTGACCGGAAATCGATTTGTCCCGGTCAGTAATACTCTGTATTTATATAACAAGTAGCGTCCGTCTTATAAAATAAGTGTCTGAATTTTGACAAATGATAGATTCATTAGATGTGAGTTAGACCGTAGGTTAATGTCACATCAGGTTTGGAATCAACAATGAGAAGTATATTGCATGTGAGATCAAACGAAGGTTAATGTCCGGATGCATTATAAACTCCACCCGTTTCTGTATTCATAATGCAGATAATTATCTGCCTCCGGGATATCCGGGAATCTGAATGCTTCAGGATCAAACTTGAGTGTATGATAACTAAGTTTTTCCCTGAGTTCAGGTTGTATAGCTATATTGCCCAGTAATACTGTTTCAGTCAGAGGGCCGGACCAGTCATAGCCGGATCCTGCAGGATCACCCCCTTTACAGGCATTTATCCACTCCTGGTGGTGTCCGGGGGATGATTCAATATAGGGTTCGGGTCTTGTATAAGAATCTGCCAGTGATTGCGGCAAAATTCTGTTGCCCAGTATCATTCCCTTGCTTCCAATAAAAAGTGTGCCGCCTGCACCAAGCTGAATCCCTTCATCTATTCCCTGGATTCTAGGTGGGCGCAATCCTCCGTCATACCAGGTCAGTCTCAGTGGTGGCATATCTTCGCGTGCAGGAAAATCGTAAGTCACCATTGAACCCAGCGGATATGTTTCATCATTTACAAGAGTTGAAACGGCTTGTATACCAATAGGATATTTAAGTTTCAGCGCGCGGAACACCGGATCGAATGAGTGACACCCTATATCGCCAAGTGCCCCGGTACCAAAGTCCCACCATCCTCTCCATCTGAAAGGGTGATAAGCACTGTGATATGGTCTCTCAGGTGCCGGACCCAAAAAAAGGTCCCAGTTGAGTGTCTCCGGAACCTCAGGAGTCCCGGTGGGGCGGTTTACCCCCTGTGGCCAGTAGGTGCCAGACAACCCTCTGTTGGGCCGGTCAGTCCACACATGTACCTCCTGAACCGGGCCGATAACATTATCCCATATCATTTCGCGAAGCCTCCTGGGCCCGTCACCTGCCTGTCCCTGATTACCCATTTGAGTTGCAACATTATATTTACGGGCGGCTTCGGTAAGTGTTCTTGCCTCATAAACAGTACGGGAGAGAGGTTTTTCGGTGTAGACGTGCTTCCCCCTTTTAATGGCTTCCATACTGATTATGGCATGTGTATGGTCGGGGGTTGCAACAATAACGGCATCGATATCCTTCTGGTTATCGAGCATAACACGGTAATCCATGTAGCGCTTAGCTCCGGGGTAAGTTTGAAAAACTCTTTCAACATTTTCGTTCCAGTCCACATCACAAAGAGCAACAATATTTTCCGACCTTGACATATTCTCTATTACTCCCCTTCCCATGCCGCCTATGCCTATACCGGCAATATTGAGTTTGCTGTTGGGAGATGCATGTCCCAGTCCGTAAACCGTCTGTGAGGGCAAGATTGTAAAACCGGCCACGGCAGCAGTTGTTGTGCCGATGAATTTTCTGCGACTGATTCTGTTCGAAGATTTTGTATTCATATCTGTAAGGTTTAGTGTGGCGTTAGTTTGAACTGACAAGGTATGAAATATATTTGTATAATAAACACACTGATATTATCAGCAAAATAAACCTTCTGATACCAAACAGTTATCCTTCAAAATCATCTGTAGCTATTGGTTCCCGGATCTAAGGATTTCGATCGCTTTCTCGAGAATGTCATCCATTCCTTCTGCCATTGACTCCGCTGACATATCCACACTGATATGGGGCGGGATTCCGGACTCGATGTTTATACCATCCGGACTGTAAAACCTGGAGCTGGAAACTCTTAACAGCCATCCGTTTGGAAGATCGTGAAATGCCGGCATTCCTCCCCCTCCCCCGGTTGTGTCACCAACAAAAGTGACGTTTGGTAATGCATTCATATATTGTGTGAAATAGGTCGTAGCACTGTAGCTTCTCCTGTTGGTCAATACAATCACATCGCCAGTGAACCGCTCACCATCATAGGGTTCGATGTATACAGGATGCCTCCTGAAATCGTTATAACCTGGTCCTGTTTTAACATGATTATAGCCAACAAGCCGTTTCTCGCCGGTAAACCGTGATGTGATTTTTTTTGCATTTACTGTGCTTCCCCCTCCGTTATTCCTTACATCAATTATTAAACCCTTTTTATTTTTAAGGTTTGATATTAAAATATTAAGACTGTTGTCGGTTATCGGGTTTGCGAAACTACTGTAGTAGACGTATGTTACATCTCCCATGTCAAGAAACCGGAAGGGGCCTACATATCGTTGATTTCCCCTGAAGTAGTTTCTTTCGATTAATGAGTAGCTGAAATTATCGGGACTATCAAGATACCATTCCCAGTATCTTGACCGGTCAAAGGAACTGGTCAGGTTCACATGTCCGTCCTTTAATTCATAGAGCATATCTGCACACAGATCAAAAAGTTCAACAGGGCTCATTTCATCTCTTACATAAGGCTTGTAATCATTGTATATACTGTGCCAGTCAACATTTTTATACTCGAAAAATGAATAGTGTTTTTCTGTAAAAGACCATACCTCTTCGAATACAGATACAGGGTCATCTGAAGCATCAGGTTTGATTAGTACCTTTTCGCATGATATCATGGCAGCAGACAGTGATATTGCAAGAAAAAATGACAATACACTGTTAAGTGACCTTCCTGACCTATGATTTAACTGGTGCAAATGATCCATTGCTTTATTTTATAAGTCTTATTTTAATTATTCTTCCGGGCTCACCTTACCCTGAAATATAGTTCCAGAACCAGCTGGTGAAGTGCATTACTGGTATTCAGATTATGGGCTCCGGCCATTGTATAAAAATCCCAGACATATCCGACCCTGAACCAGTTTGGATTTGACTCACCCCGAAATGATTCCCTTATAAACAGACCGGTTGTTATATGAGCATAATTATGGGGCAGAAGAAATTTTTGTTCGAATCCCTGGGTTTTCACCCCTGCATCTTCAGACAATTCGAAGCTGACACCATACTCCGGAATTCTCATGGTATATCCGAAAACACTGGTTGCTGCAGTTAGCTCAATATTCCAGTTTCGTCTGAGGAATACTTTATTGAAAAAAAGATCTGCTCTGGGCCTGATCTCTCCAACCATATCGACCCATAAATAGGAGTTGCCAAGTCTTGGTGCCATCCTGAGATTTCCGAAAACATTTATTTCTCCCCCGGCAAAAATGTAATAGTTTTTTTTGGGGTGTATATTTTTCAGGTACATATATCTTAATCCGGCACCGGGATTTTCAACCACCGTGTTTTTATGCGCCGGTTTGGAGTAGTTGTATTGAAGCCTTGCAAGACTCCACTCAGATATATATGATGATCTTTGAGCATGGCGGCCAAAATTGATCAGTCCACCCGGTCCGCTGTAATGAAGGTTGGACATCCTTCCATCGTATAAAACCCCCCAGGTAGCCCCCTGATCCATTTTATAATAAATACCCCGGGTTACCCTTCTGCTATCTGTTTCATCATTTGCAGCAGATGAAAATTCACAAAAAAATGAGAGGGTTAAAAAAAATACCAGAAATGAATTCAATACTCGGCTTTGCTTAAGTGGGAACATAAAGTAATGTAATTATGATTCTGTTAATCCATTGAAGGTTTAGCTAAAGATTATCCCGGATAACAAGTGTAAAATTAATTAATTCGTCAATTTATTATGTTTTAGTGACTGAAATTTAGTTTACTTTCTTATTTTTAAGTTTTGTTTGAGTTTACAATAACCACAAAATCCTATATTATGGAAAGAAGAAGTTTTATACGTAAGGCTGCTCTTGGAGGAGTTGCGATGACGGGTATGTCAGGCGCTTTTGCGGCAGCCGCTGCTGCTCCGGAGGCAAAGACCTCCAACAGGGCACAATTCAATCTTAAGTATGCCCCAAGTTTTGGCACTTTTCGTGAACATGCAGGAGATGATCTTATTGACCAGATCAGATTTATGCATGATCAGGGCTTCAGGGCCATTTTTGATAATGGACTTATGGGCAAGGAGCCAGCCATGCAGGAGAGGATCGCAAACGAACTTGACCGCCTTGGAATGGATCTGGGGCCATTTGTACTTTATGCTGATTTCAGCGTAGAATCCATGGTTACCCGTGATCCTGAAATGATGGATATGCTGAGGGAGAGAATGAGAATGGGCCTGGAGGTTCAAAAGCGCACAAATGTGAAAACCGCTTTGGTAGTGCCTGGCCGATATGACCAGAGGTTGCACTGGGATTACCAGACAGCCAACGTAATTGATTCAATGAGAATGTGTTGTGACATTGTAGGACCAAGCGGACTGGTACTGGTTATGGAGCCGCTAAATGCTTTAACAAACCATCCCGGACTTTTCCTTACTACTATTCCTCAGTCCTATATGATTTGCAAGGCAGTAGATCATCCAAGTTGCAGGATTGTTAACGACATTTATCACCAGCAAATTACTGAAGGTAACCTGATCCCCAATATTGACATGGCATGGGAATACATTGCAGCTTTTCATTGCGGTGATAACCCTGGCAGGAGAGAACCCGGTACAGGCGAGATTAATTACCTTAATGTGTTTAAACATATTTATAACAAAGGCTATGATGGGGTTATTTGTACGGAACATGGACGAAGTATTCCCGGTAAGGAAGGTGAGAAAGCTTTTATAGAGGCTTACAGGAAGGTTGATGCATTTGAAACCTGAAATCCGGAATTAACTAAAAAGTCTCCACGGGAGATCAGTTGATATCAAACAGGCAAGCTCCATGTGGAGCTTGCCTGTTTGATATCAAAAGTGAAAACCTTAATTTGTATCTTTCTAATTCAGACACTGACTTTATATACAGACTCTAATTCAATTTGGTATGAAATTATTTTTTGAATCATTGAAGAGCAAAGATATTGCATTGACCAGGTGGATGGCCGAATATGGTATTGTTTTACTCAGGATAAGTGTTGGTGTTGTTTTCTTCTGGTTCGGTATTCTTAAATATTTTGAAGGACTTAGTCCGGCCACCGATCTTGCCACAAGAACAATTGACACACTGACGTTCGGGATAATTTCGGGTCATATTGCCCTGTTTATTCTTGCAACCCTTGAGGTTGCTATTGGCATCGGGTTGATTTTCGGGATATTCCTCAGAGAAACCTTGCTGCTATTATTATTTCAGATGCTTGGAACAATAACCCCTTTGTTCCTTTTTCCGGCTGAGGCTTTTACCCGGATACCTTATGCACCTACCCTTGAGGGCCAATACATAATTAAGAATATAATCATAGTAAGCGCCGGTTTGGTTATAGGTTCAACTGTAAGGGGAGGACGACTTGTTGCCGATCCTGACGAGCGTAACGCGCAGGCGGACATATGAACAGACACTAATTAGTTTTTGTTATACCACCTGTACCTTATCAGGATCTCCTGTAATCTCCCAGGGATCTATTTTCAAATGTATGGAAGGCCCTGTATAGTGAGTTTGTAGACCCAAAGCCTGAAAGTTCGGCAACCTCTTCATTTGTTAACCGGTTATTCCGGTCTAACAGTTTCTTTGCATAGTCCACCCTGTGAAAATTAACGTGGTTGCAGAAATTCATGTCGTAGTGGTTGTTGATAATTTTTGAGACATAGGTTCTGTTGGTGCCCAGCATATTGCAGACATCCCATATCTTAAGGTCGGGGTTCCTGAAGATCATCTTTTCTGTAAACAGCTCATCCATCTTCTCTCTCAAATTATCAAGATAACTGTTTTCTGCTGATGTCTGTGTGTTCTTCCCCGAAAGGGATTCATTGCCCTCTGAAACGGATTGTAAGGGCGGCTGGTCAGAAGTGAGATCTACAGAGACTATTATATCCTGTATTCCCGGTTCTTCTGTCTTGACTTCTCCCTGCAGGTTGCCGAGCATCCCGATCAAAAATAACAAGACGCTGAATATAATAGAAGGAAAGGCCAGGTAAAGGTCATTGTTTGCAAACATGTCTCTTCCGAGGATGGCAACTGCAGCGCTCGCCAGTGAAGTGGCGGCCAGTGAGAAGTTAAAGAATTGCACCCAGTCGAGATTCCGGTCTTCCAGATTTGAATAGAAATCCTCCAACCTGTTGTTATGAATAGAGATAAGCCTGTAATTAAGGTATAGGTAAAAGAATACCTGTAGAATAAAGACGATCCTGAATAATAGATACACTTGCTGCATATACCAGGTTATACCCGTACCGTTTGCATTTCCGGGCAATACGGTGGTGAGGTAGTGGAGAGCCTGTTCCTTGTCCATGATCAGGTAACCGGTCAGATGAAGTGTAAAGACTAATAATGGCAGAACAAGATACTTGCCATGGACTCTCATGGAGAACCAGTTATCAGTTGTCAGCAGTCTTACATAGATATGGTACAGGGGGTAAACCAGTAATGACGCCAGCGTATAGATGCTGTCAAGGTAATAGTAGATGCTGTAATGGCCGGTGAAATAGAGAAGGTGTGAGAGGTAAAGAGCAAAAGCCACAAACATAAACCTGCCTAGAAAACGTTTCGGCACATGCTGCTTTCTGTTTTGAGAAGTAAGAACAATGGTCCAGAAAAGAGTTACATAAACCGGATTCAGAAGGAGAATAATCTTTACCATCATTTTCAAACTCTTAGCAAAAATGCGTTGGTAAATGTAGAAAAATAGTTATTCATATTTTACCTTTTGAGATAAGATTTTTACGAATTGATCCCACTGTGAACTGATGAAAAAGTAGATTTGAGCCGGATTCACCGGGTCATTCAGTAATGTTACGGAGGCGGTGACTTTTGTATTTGTTGCAATGGCCATATTATTAACTAAATACAGTTCATGATGAAACGGATTTTATTGATCTTTATCTTTATTGTTTTTTACAATGTACCGGACCTGTACCCCCAGATAGCTGTAGCCCTGCATACGGCAGGTGAGGGAGAGGTGCGTGAGGTGAAATTTTTTTATCGCTCTGATGGTTTTCAGCAGGCCTATGCCGGGGCGGCTGACGGCGACACGATTTACCTGCCGGGGGGAA
>SL_3KL_010_SEDDRAFT_10002002_pt1 | contig 18685 bp, 8 predicted proteins | sample SodLakKL_010_SED_2_FD_10381 | JGI IMG/M metagenome (IMG submission 10381) | reverse complement strand
TGGTATAAACTCAAATATCATTTGAAATAAACTCAAATATCGTTTGGTATTAAACCAATAATCACTTAGTATAAACCCAAAAAAATTAAACATTATGCTATCAAAAAAGATGCTGGATATTCTGAATAAACAAACTGCCAAAGAGGTATATGCATCCCATTTATACCTATCAATGGCTTCATGGGCTGAAGCAGAAGGTCTCGATGGTATTTCGGAATGGTTCTACGCTCAGTCAGAAGAGGAACGTGAGCACATGATGAAGTTTATAAAATACGTCAACGAAAGAGGCGGGCATGCAGAAATCCCCCAGGTGGACAAGCCTCCGAAGAAGTTTCCGGGGGTCAAACAAGCCTTTGAGGCTGCCCTTGAGCATGAGCAGATGGTTTCTGCCGCGATCAATGATATTGTTGAGCTGGCACTGAAAGAAAAGGATTATGCCACCAATAACTGGATTCAGTGGTTCGTGGAAGAACAACGGGAAGAAGAAGCCTCTGTACAGGCGATCATCGATAAGCTCGAGTTGCTTGGCGATCGCGGACTCTATGTGTTTGACCGCGACATTATGTCAATGCGGGGGCACGAATAACATATGGTGTAATGATTTATAAAGAAAGCCGGGGCGTGCTCCGGCTTTTTTTGTATTTTTATATAGCTTTCTGTTCAATAATTTCTTCGTTAATTACCCATGGGGGAGGTTGCCAACAGGCGTTTGAGAAAAATGACACGCGGGATACTGCGCTGGATGCTCCGTATTCTCCTGGGGTTAATCCTGCTGTTGTTGCTCATTTCGCTGGCCCTGCAATTTCCTGCGGTTCAGACAACCCTTGTCAATAAGGTCACCGGCACCATTGCTGAGCGAACCGGGACAGCAATCAACGTGGACCATGTGGGCATCCGCTTTCCGAAGGCCGTCAGTATCCGGGGTCTCTTTGCAGAGGATCTGCAGGGCGACACGTTGATTTATGCAGATGAGTTACAGGTAGATCTGAGGCTGACGGCCCTGTTGCGGAAACGAATAGATGTGAATCGTATTCAATTATCCGGGGCAACAGTCAATATGACACGGGTGCAGCCGGACAGCCTGTTCAATTATACCGTCATTTTACAAGGGCTCTCAGGGAATCAGGAGGCACAGGGGGAGGGATCCGGTAAAGTTGAGGCAGACCAGGACAGGAGTCAGGAAAGTTGGGATTTTAATGTCCGGAATGTGGTATTGGAGAATATCCGGTTTCGCTTTGCAGATCATTTTTCCGGAATTGACCTCCGGGTCGTGCTTCGGGGTTTCCGCACCCGCCTTGATGAACTGAACCCGGAGTTAATGCGATACCACACAGGAACGACCCACCTGGAAGAATTATCGGTAGAGCTTACAACCTCTGAACGGTCGGTCCCTGCCGAACCACCTGCTGAAGACGTGCCAGGTCCGCCGGATATTGCGATCCGGCAGCTGCTGGCCGACCATATTTCTTTTCAGTATGAGGATGAAAGCGGGTTCTTGCTTTTAACTGAAATGAAAGCCCTTGACCTGATCCCTGATCTGATTGACCTTAAAAACTCCCATTACGCCCTTGAGAGGCTGATAGTTGACGGGTGGACCACAGATATACGGCAGTCTTCCGGAGATAAACGGCAGCCTTCCGGGGGGGAGTTTGTTCCGGCTGAGGCACAACCGCGGGTTACGGGCGGGGAATCTCCTGACTTGTTTATGTTTCGCTGGGATGAGATCATGCCGGTCAGTGTTACGGCAAACCTGATTCATCTTTCCGGGATCAATTTCTTGATGCAGGATCTTAACCCACCCGTGAATCCTGAAGAAGTCGGATTTGATCCGGCAAATTTCCGGTTTTCGGATGCAGAACTTCTACTGGAAGATCTGATGGTCTCTCCGGATACACTGGCTNTGGATCTGAAACATCTGGGCGGTAAGGAATCCGGAGGGTTTTTATTGCAAAATTTATCTGCAGGGATTTTCCTTGGAGAAGACAGCCGGCTGGAAAATTTTGCACTGGAAACCGGGGGGAGCATGCTTAAAGGTGATTTCCAGTCATCAGTTTCCCTGCTTAAACTGCCGTCACAAATACCGGGTGATCACCGTCTGGATATCAGATTCCCCGAAGGGCGGATCGGACAAGACCTGCTTACCTTTATCCCGGAACTAGCGTTTTTCTTTCATGGCGATCTTTCCTCACCGGTAAACTTTGGATTGGTTGCCCGTGGCAGGGTAAATGACCTGCAGCTGGAAACACTGTATGCGAATATACCTGCTGTTTTCAACGTCCGTTTCCAGGGTCGCGTCCGCGGCCTGCCTGATTCGGCGCAACTGTTAGCTGACATCCCGGAGATATTTCTGGAGGCCAGTCCGGGATCACTCCTTGCTTACCTCCCTGACAGCCTGCACCCAAAGGGATTGGAAATGCCGGATACGCTCCGGCTTTCGGGCAGTTTTACTGGAGGACCGGCGGATTTTGCTGCAGAGGCTGATGTCAGCATCGATTTTACCACCATTTCGACTGCATTGAACTACAAACAGGAGGATGACAGGCCATTGTGGGATGCCTCATTGGAGCTCATAAGTGAACAACCATTGGCGGTGATCGGTCAGGGGGAAATGGTTCGGGATATTTCGGCCACTTTTGCTGCTACAGGGAAAGGATTTGATCCTGCCACAATGGATCTGGACCTGGAAGGCCGGATTGATTCCGTGTGGTACAGTGGTTATGTATACCGTGGCCTGGATATAAATGCCCTGGCTGAAGGAGGACAAACAGAGCTTCGCATGGCTTATGAAGATGAACACCTTGTTTTTGACCTGATGAATGATATGATTTTCGATGAGGCAATTCAGTCGGGCCAGCTGGACTTGCAGCTAACCCACCTGAATGCCCGTGAACTTGGCTTTACGGAAAAGTTGATTGCGGTGCAAAGTCATTTGCTGGCAGATTTTGACTTCAGGGAGGATGATGATTTTCCCCTGGGATCTTTACGGCTGCAGGACACTTATGTGCTGCTTGACCGGGAGGTGTTTTCTCTGGACAGCTTGCTCATCCAAAGTTCCAAATCAAACAATCAGTATTTGCTGGAGGTCAGTTCCCCGCTGATAAACGGCCATTATTCCGGGAATATCTCACCGGCAAGGGTTCCGGGTGCGGTAACCGGCCACCTGGGCACTTATTTGGAGGAAGACGATGATCCAGACCTGGAATATGTCACATTTGAGATGGCTTTCAGAATGAATCCCTCTCCCTACATCTCTGAATTGCTGTTTCCCGGGATGACATCTTATGAGCCCTTTGACATAATGGCTGAGTTTGATGGCCGGAGTCGTCATTTTATGGTTGATGCGGATATCCCCGAGATGCATATTTCCGGGTTTCATTTCCGCGATTTTACTGCCCGGGTCGATTCAGACCCGGACGGACTCAGTTTCGATGTGGGACTCCCGCACCTGGAAACAGGGGATATCACGTTGACCAATTTCGGACTGGGAGGCAAGGTCGTGGATCAGAAGGTCAATTTTGATCTTTCTTTTGATGACCGGCATGCAGAAAACTGGCTCAGTTTGTCCGGCCAGGTCGGGCAACAGGACACCCTGACGGAGATTATTTTTGACCCCGGAGCGGTTATCAATCGTCAGGAGTGGCACATAGACCCGGATCACTTTCTCCGTTGGGGGAATTCGGTACTGTGGGTGAATAATTTACATATGCGCAATGAGGGAAAATTGTTTTCATTTCAAAGCAGTGATCCGGATGATCCCCACACGCCCCTGGAAATCATCATGGAAAATATCAACCTGGGAGCGTTTGACCTGATTGGTGACGCACCTGTGGCGACAGGACTGCTGAATGGTCGCATTACTGTATTTGATTTATTTGATAATCCGACCTTTACTGCCGGGCTGACCGTGGATGAAATGGGATTTGGCGAGGATACCCTCGGTGATGTGAGTCTTGATGTAATCAGTCCGGATCCGGGATTATTTGAGGTTACAGCTTCCGTCAGCGGGTATGGCAACAGGGTGGATGTGCAGGGCAGTTATCTGGTTGCTGAACCACCACACCTGGATCTTCAGCTTGAACTGGCCAGCCTGGAATTGTCCACACTGGAGGCACTTGTCTCTGAAGAACTGACCAATATGCGTGGAAATGTTTCAGGAAACCTTGAAGTTGCCGGTGATCCGTCAGACCCTGAAATCCGCGGCAATATAGGGTTTCAGGATGTGGGTTTTCACGTGGCTTTTCTGAATGTGGCCTATACCATACCGGAAGAAACCATTGTGTTTGACCGGCACCGGGTCAGCTTTGACCGGTTTTCGCTGGTTGATCCCAGTAACCGTGAAGCAACCCTCGATGGGTATGTGGATTTTTCTTCCCTTGATGATATCCGGTTTAACCTATCTCTTTCATCCAGGAATTTTCTGGCCCTTGATCTTCCCAGGGGAGAAAACGAGCTGTTCTTCGGCCGGCTGTTAATCGACACTGATCTGAATATGGAAGAAGGACTTTCCAGACCTGTGATAGAGGGACAATTGTCGCTGAACCAGGGGTCAACTTTTGCCTTTATTGTGCCCCAGTCGGCCCCGGAGGCCATTGGCGATGATGGTATTGTGGAGTTTGTTTCTTTTGATGATGGTGTATTTGCCGGATTATTGGAGCGCGAGCCTGAATCTGAGCCATTGAGATCCCCCTTTCAGAATCTGGATCTGAGTGTCAATGTGGAAATTGACTCCCGGACAAATGTACGGTTAGTGCTTGACGAAGCGGCCGGGGATGAGCTTGAACTCAGGGGAGGTGGCCTGGTCACCTACGGGATAGATCCGGGAGGTCGTATCAGTTTGTCGGGCAGGTATCAACTGACCGGCGGGGCCTATCAGATGACCTTTTATGATGTGATACGCAGGAACTTTCAGATTGTCAGTGGAGGCCAGATTACCTGGACGGGAGATCCCCTGGAGGCTGATGTGAATATCTCTGCTGTTTACAGTGTGCGTACTTCAGCGGCTGAGCTGCTGTTATCGCACAGTGTGGATCAGCCGGAGCAGGCACGAAGGCAACAATATCCGTTTGAAGTATACCTGAATATGGAAGGCGCCCTGATGCAGCCTCAGATCAGTTTTGAGATCAGATTGCCGCAAGAGCACCGGGGGGCTATGGACGGACGGTTACAGGCGCGTTTGAATGAACTGAATCAGAACGAATCGGAACTGAATAAGCAGGTATTTGCCTTGCTCATCATGGGTAATTTTATCCAGGACAACCCCCTGGCCGCTGTGGGAGCAGGCCCGGGTCTGAGTTCGACTGCGCGCAGCAGTGCAAGCAGTATTTTGTCGCAGCAGCTGAACCGGCTTTCAGACAGGTATATCAAGGGGGTGGATATCAGTTTTGATCTGTCTTCTTACGAGGCTTATGAAGATGGGCAGGTAGCAGGGCGGACCGAATTGCAGATGGAGGTATCACGTGATTTTCTGGATGAACGATTGCGTATAACTGCGGGAGGTAACATTGAACTGGAGGATGAAACCAGGCGGCAGGTTAATCCTTCGGATATTGCAGGGGATTTTTCAGTGGAGTATTTACTGACTGCTGACGGAAGGTTTACACTAAAAGGCTACAGGGAAAGGAAATACCAGGATATTTATGACGGAGAGCTTGTGGAAACAGGACTCTCTTTAATCTTCAGACAAACATTCAATACATTCAGGCAACTCTTTAATCGCAAAGAGGAAGAAATTCGTCCTGCTGATAATAATGAATAAATAAATGACTGTAATAACCAGGATAGCATATGGTCAGTTGCGCAATTTGAGGTATATATTGCCGGCGCTCATGCTCTTATTTGCCGGGGGTTGCACAGGCTTGCGTAACCTCGGGGAGGGAGAAAAACTATACACCGGGGGGGAGATTCACATTGAGGAGTCAATAAACATTGAGGATGACCGGAATGTGGAAAGTGAGCTGCAGGGGGTATTGCGGCCCATCCCCAATTCTTCTTTTTTTATTTTCCGTCCTCGGTTGTGGATGTACCAGGTATCCGGGGAGCCCACAGGAAGGGGCTTGCGTTACTGGATGCGGGAACGCCTCGGGGAGGCTCCTGTGTTGTTCAGGGATGTGTCTGTGGAGCGCAATATGCGATTGATCGATAACCGCTTGTATAATCTCGGCTATTTTGATTCCGACGTGCAGCACAAGCTGGATACCGGTCGCAGGAAAATATCAGTGGATTATTATGTATTCCTTGAGCCTCCGTATCGATTCGGTGACTTGTATCCTGTGGAAGAGGACACACAACTGGCAAATGCCATTAATCAGCACCTTGACGAAAGCCTCATCGAACCCGGAGAACTTTATAGCCTTGAATTATTAAGGCAGGAAAGGCAGCGTATTGAAAGGGCACTGAAGGAAGAGGGTTTCTTTTATTTCCATCCGGACCACATCCTTTTTCAGGCAGATTCCACAGCAGGTGAACGCCGGGTAGATATTTATACCACCATCAAAAGGGACGTTCCTGCCTCTGCCACCCGTCCCTACATCATCGGGGATATCCATATTAATGCAGATTACATGAACAGATCCCCTGACAGGGTTTCTGATACCCTGAAACTCGAAGAGGGGATATTCTTTACCGATCAGCGTGGGCAGTTTAAACCGGAGACCATTACGCGGTCACTGTTTTTAACTCCGGACAGTCTTTACCACCTCTCTGACCACAGTCGCAGCCTGAATCACCTGATCAGCCTGGGGGCCTTTCAGTTTGTTAACCTGCGTTTTTCCCCACGTCAGCCGGATGACCAGCACAAACTGGACGTCCGGGTTTTACTCACCCCCATGCAACGCCGTTCTTTGTCGGCTGAGTTGAAAGGGGTCACAAAATCCAATAACTTCGCCGGCCCGGGCCTTTCTGCCTCCGTCACCAATCACAATTTTCTCGGGGGTGCGGAAGCATTAAAGATCAGTNCCAACTTTGCTTATGAAGCCCTGGTTGGAGGGCAACGATCCGCTTCAGCAAGGGAATTCGGACTGGATGCCTCTCTGAGATTTCCCCGTTTTTTATTTCCTTTCGGCTGGTCAGCAAGAAGCCCGGTGATGTCTCCCAAAACCAATATCTCGACGGGGATTAATTTTCTGAGCCGCTCAGACGCCTTTAACCTGACTACGGTGCAGGCCGGATTCGGATATGTCTGGAATCGTGACCTGGCGACTCAGTTTCGCGTGGAGCCTGTCAAATTCAACCTTTACTCATTGAGTGATGTGAATGAAGACATGGAAGGTATTATTGTGGACGGCTCCATTCTCAGGCAGGGGTTGTTTGAGCAATTCATTATCGGAGGACAATACGGATGGGTCTATAATTCTATGCTGAAGTCAGGAGAGGGCGACAATGACTGGTATATTCAGTTCAATATGGATGTGTCCGGAAATCTGGCCCATCTGTTATTGGATAAAGTGTTGGGTGTATCCACGGGAGATGATGAAACCCATGGCTTGTTCGGTCAGTCATTTGCCCAGTATACCCGGGGTGATGCGGATATCAGATATTACCATCAGCTGGGAGAAAAGAGCCGGCTGGCATTCAGGTTATATACGGGTGCCGGTTTCCCTTATGGGAATTCAGCGATGCTTCCTTATGTAAAACAATTCGTGATAGGGGGGTCCAACAGTGTCCGGGCGTTTCATCCGCGTACCCTGGGTCCCGGAACCTTTTCTTCAGACGCGGACGGGGGCGGCATATATAACATTTATCAGACGGGTGACCTGAAACTGGAAGCAAATGTTGAGTACCGCTTTGATATTACAAACCTGTTTAAAGGCGCATTTTTTGTGGATGCGGGAAATATATGGCGACTTGATGAAGATGAGGATGTGCCGGGAGGGCAATTTGACTCTGCTCAATTTCACAAGCAGATTGCCCTGGGAGCGGGTACCGGTTTGCGTATTGATGCAGGGTTCTTTATCCTTCGTTTTGACTTTGCCATCCCCCTGGCGGATCCCGCCACCGATAACGGTCGTTACTTTGATGATGTTCGTTTGTTTGACCGTGACTGGCGGCGGGATCACCTGGTTTTTAACCTGGGGATCGGTTATCCTTTCTGATTATTCAATTTCTATTTCAATCCATCCTGACCTGTCAGGTTGTTCAGGCACAGGCCATCTTCTCTGCGGCTCTTCTTCAAGTTGCAGCAGCAGCACTTCAATGGCCTTTTCAAGGGAAGGATCTTCCCCGCGTGCCAGTTTGTGGGGGTCATCAACCACCTCTATGTCAGGGTAAACCCCAATTCCTTCAATGATCCATTCGCCTTCTTCATTATAAATGCCGAATCGCGGTACGCCGATGTAACCGCCGTCTTTGAGACCGGCATTCCCTGTCATACCGACAAGTCCGCCCCATGTCCGGGTACCGATAATGGTGCCCAGATCCAGCTGGCGGAAGAAATAGGGGAAAGCATCTCCGCCGGAGGAACTGAATTGGTTAATGAGCATGGCTTTGGGTCCGTCATGGGCCACCCCGGGTGTCCGCATCGGATGTTCAAGCCCCGCCCGGTACCATTTGGCGTGGGTTTGCCTGTTGAGGATCTCCACCATACGGTCAGGAATGAACCCACCGCCATTGAACCGCTCGTCAATGATCAATGCCTCCTTGTCATGATAGGCATACATGCCCTTGAAAAGTTCTTCATTTCCTTCAGTTGAAGTATTGGGCACATAAATATAACCAATGCGACCGTCAGACATTTCGTCCACCATGGCACGCCGGGTGTTTACCCAGTCCAGGTGCCGCAAGTCATTTTCACTGCTGATCGGTTTGATGGTATAACTACGGGCCCCGCTGGCAGTTGGCCTGTCATTGACTGTGATGCGGGTGTTTCTACCTACCCTGTTCTCCAGGTATTTATAAGGGTTTTGTGCTGTGGTGATGTCGTAACCTTCTATTTCGATCAGGTACGCACCCTCATCAATGTCAATACCCTGCATGGTGAGCGGAGAACGCAGCGAACTGTCCCAGTTTGCTCCCTCATAGATCTTGCTGATCACAAAACGCCCGTTTTCATGGTCGGGACGAAGATCTGCTCCGAGAAGTCCCGTTTCAACACGGTCGACACGTTCGAAATCACCATAGTCTACGTAGGCATGCCCGGTATTTGTTTCTGCAATCATCTCCCCGAAAATATAATCGAGGTCAAAACGGTGATTCAGGAAGGGTAGCAGCGCTGAGTACCTTTCATAAAATTCATCCCAGTCTACCTCGTGCAGATTTTCTACGTAGAAGAAGTCGCGGTACATACGCCAGCCGTCGGTGAATATCTGCTCCCATTCTTTGCGGGGCTCAATGCGCATATTCATGTCGCTGAGGTCCAGCCTTCCTTCGTCGGTGCTTCTGCCCGGAGCGAGGGTTGCCACCCCGTAATTTCCCTGATGCATGTAAAGGAACTTGCTTTCATCGGCAGATACAATACCTGTACGAATGCCGTCCATGATGGACTGATCTTCCTGTTCCACATAATTGTAGCGCCGCATGCCGCTGTTACCAAAATAAACCAGCCCGTCTTTGACTGCCTGGAGTCCGGAATAACTGCCTGCGCTCATGGGGAATGCCACCACCCGTCTGTCAGCCCCTTCTCTTTGGATTGTAACATGGATGTCTTCCCCATTGTTGTTATTATCTTCCTGGTTATTGCTTCCATTGGGCTCCAGCGTCTCCTCCGGCTCAAACAGCCTGGGGCTGTCATCGGTCAGGTGCATGGCGTAAATCCTTGTTGCCCGGTTGTAGAGATAGTTAAACTCAAAGGAAGAAAAGGTGAGGTTGAAGTCGCGGTTCGAGGTAAAGAAAATATATTCTCCGTCATTGGAAAACACAGGATTGCTTTCGCTGTATTTGTCACCTGTAAGCTGGAAGGGTTCACCATCTTCAATATTATAAACCCATACCGCGCCCTGTCCGTTGCGGCTGCTTTTGGCATAGGTGATCCACCTGGAGTCAGGTGAGAAGTTATAATGACGAATCTCTTCGGCCGTTGGCGTGTCCACCTCTCTGAGTTCACCGCTCTCGGCATCAAGCAGCTGCAGGCGCATGCTGCGATCAAAAAACACCAGGTAGCGACTGTCGGGTGACCACTTCGGCTGATATTTCCATCCCTGACTGCCGAAAGTGACCTGGCGTGGTTCAGCTCCTTCCGTGTTTTCAAGCAGGTAGATTTCATATTCACCGGTGGTGTCGTCATAATAGGCGATCCATTTGCCATCAGGCGACCACTGGGGGTATACTGCCCTTACTCCCTGGGTGCGGGTCAGGTTGAAAGTGGTACCCTCCCCGGCCGGTACGGAGAAAATATCGCCACGCGCGTCAAAAAGCACGCGGTTTCCGGTGGGGGATATCGCTACGCTGTGAATATTGTCTTTGACATTTTTCTGGTAGGGGAGTGTATTGGCAAAATCGTAATGGATGTTTACCACTATACGTTCCTGTTGGCCGGTTTCGAGGTTCAGGCGATAAATATACCCACCGCTTTCATATACCAGCTGTCCGTTTGTACCCGAAGGCCACATCACATCAAAATCATCATGAAAGGTCATCTGCTCCACCTCACCGGTATTGGTGTCGTAACTGTGAATATTCAGCCACTTGTCACGATCTGATGCAAAATAGATCTTGTCTTCGTACCAAACAGGTATGTGGTCGGTTCCATTGAAGTCTGTAACTTGCCGGGAAGTGTTCTCCCTGAGGTCATAGATCCAGATGTCAGAGGCTCTTCCCCCTTTGTATCTTTTCCATGTGCGAAACTCTCTGTCAACATAGGCAAATGCCATTTTGTCCCCTTCAGGGGAAAGCACGCCAAATCCGCCATGGGGGATGGGTAAAGGCTCTTCCATCCCACCATTAATGCTGACGGTAAAATATTTTCCCATCCGGTCACCATATGGTGTGCGGTTGCTGCGGAACAGTACTTCCCGGCTGTCAGGGGTCCATCCCAGAACCACATTGTCAAATCCTCCCCTGGGAGGCATGGGGCCTACGTCATTATAGTAGGTGAGCTGCCTGGGCGTGCCGCCTTCTGCCGGCATTACGTAAACCTGTCGTGAGCCGCTGTATTCGGCGGAAAAGGCAATCCATTGTCCGTCTGGTGAGATCTTCGGGAAAAGCTCCAGGCCCTTGTGGGCAGTGAGTTGTCTGGCGTCGCCTCCGCGGGCATCTACTGTCCAGATGTCTCCGGCATAGACAAATACAACCTGGTTTCCGTTGATGTCAGGATAGCGCATCAGGCGTGCATCCCCGGCGGCATAAGCATCCGCAGACATCATCAAAAAACCTAGTAAGGCAATGATGTTGATTGGTAGTGATCGCATAAAAATTTGGTTTATTGTTTATAGATAATGGCATTGATATTCATTCCCGCACCGACGGAGGCAAACATGAGGTAGTCTCCTTTTTCAATTTTGTGATTGTTGAGTTCATGATTCAGGATCATGTCATACAGGGTGGGAATGGTTGCCACAGAACTGTTCCCCAGCTCCTGAATATTCATGGGCATGACATCCGTTGTTTCAGGCCGGATGCCGTATTGTCTGTAAAATCGTTTTACAATCCCTTCGTCCATTTTTTCGTTGGCCTGGTGCAGGAGCACTTTCCGGATATCCTTTACGTCTATGCCCGCTTTGTCAAGGGCTGCTTTCATTGCCGGAGGCACCTGGGTAATGGCATACTCATAAACCTTTCTGCCATCCATTTTGATATATCTTGTATCAGGATCGCTTTCAGGGTTGTATGATTTTCCCATATAGAGATAATGGACTTCTTCCTCGGTATGACTGACCGCCGCAAAAGAGATGATGCCTCTTTTCTCCTCTTCTTCAACTCCTTCAATAATCGTTGCACCGGCTCCGTCAGAGAAGATCATGGTATCCCGGTCGTAATTATCCACCACCCGTGAAAGGGTCTCCGCACCAATTACGAGACAGCGGCGGGCCATTCCTGTCCGGATAAAAGCATCTGCATGAATGAGTCCCTGTATCCATCCCGGGCATCCGAAAATCAGGTCATAGGGAATACACTGGGGATTTCTGATTCCCAGCTGGTGTTTTACGCGGGAAGCAATAGACGGTACCATATCTGTCTGGATGGTTCCCCGCATCACATCCCCGAAATTCTGCGCCACAATGATCTGGTCGATGGTTTCCGGATCCGCGCCAGCGGCCTCAATGGCCCGCCTGGCTGCAATGGCCGCAATGTCAGAAGTGGTTTGATTCTCTTCCACCCAGCGCCGTTCTGCAATTCCTGTGATGTCACGGAATTTTCGCACTACATCCTCGCCGGGCGAGTCAATGACTGTCTGTGCTTTGTCAAAGAAAGTCTGGCGGGCAAAGTGGCTGTTATCGATACGCCGGGATGGAATAAAACTCCCGGTTCCCGTGATTATGGTGTTGAAGTTGCTCATTGTTAATTGGTATCAGATTACTACTTTTTACTACTTTGTTTTTCTCAGATCTATGTCTTCCAAAAAGGCTGGAAAATTACTGATTTTTTTTCAGTTAAGGAAATCCGTTCTGTTTTTGCTGCCCGGGTGTCATGAGAAGGTCCTGAATCCATTTAGTCAGCAGACCAAATAAATGTAACTTTGCAAAGTTAAAATAACAGTCGCGGAATTTCACATACCAATTCCATAATGATGAATTTTGTTTATCCCGGCTTCCTGTTCGCTTTATTTGCCATCAGTATTCCGGTCATCATCCATCTTTTTCGCTTCAGACGGTTCAGAACAGTCTTTTTCCCGAATATTGCTTTTCTGGAGCAACTGAGTGAGGCCTCTGACCGGGAGTCACGCCTGAAGCACCTGCTTGTATTATTTGCCAGGATCCTGGCCATTATTTTCCTGGTGCTGGCCTTTGCCCGTCCATATATTCCGGCGGAAGGAGAAACAATCAGTCCTGAAGGGAATGCGGTTGGTGTATATATCGATAACTCCTTTAGTATGGAAGCCCTGTCTGACCAGGGGAGATTACTGGATGAGGCACGTTCGCGTGCCCTGGAGATTGCAGGAATGTACGGAGCCGGAGATCGTTTCCTCTTGCTGACCAATGATTTTGAAGGACAGCATCAACGTTTTGTCAGCCGCCGGGAATTCATTGAGATGGTTATGCAGGTAGAGGTTTCAGCCACGGTCAGATCAATTGCCGCGGTGGCCACAAGAAAATCAGAGTTGTTTTCCAATGAGGCGACTGTAAGTCAAAGAGCTTACTATCTCAGTGATTATCAGAAGTCCACCGCCGGACTTGACGAACTGGACAGGTCACCTGTTCCTCCTGCCTGGTTTATTCCCCTTGAAGCACGCAGATCCGACAACGTTTTTATCGATTCAATATGGTTCGATTCTCCTGTGCACCTGTCGGGTGAGCAGGTCCGCCTCTCTGTGAGAATAGATAATGACGGCGGGCAGATACTCGAGAATCAGCCCCTCAGGCTATATTTGGACGGGCGTCAGAGAAGCGTGGTGGCTTTCAGTCTCGGGGCGGACGAATCCAAAGAGTTGACCGTTAGCTGGTCAGCTGGTTCAGGCCCGATTCAGCAGGGGTACGTGGAGATTGCCGATCACCCTGTGAGTTTTGATGACCGTTTATATTTCAGTTATCCGGTGGCCGCTGAAATACCCCTGCTTACCCTGGAGGGAGATGGATCTAATCCGTATCTGCAGGCATTGTATGGTGAGGATGAACTGTTCAATTACCAGACCATGCCAGGTTTTTCCATAGATTACGGGCAGCTTTCGGAACAGCATCTGCTAATTATGGACGGATTTGATCAGGTGTCGGATGGTCTTGCCCTGGAATTGCAGCGTTTTGCAGAGGAAGGGGGCAGCCTGGTTATCTTTCCGGGTGTCGAAGCAGCCATTTCCTCTTATAACCGGTTTTTTCAGTCACTCGGCATTGACCGGTTCGATCAGATTGACACAACAGCAGTGAATGTATCTTCCATCAATGAGCTACATGGATTATTTGACGGGGTGTTTGAGGAAATTCCCGAACAGATGGATTTACCCCGGGCTTTCAGTCATTATGTGATCAGCAGGCAGGTAGGGACCGGCGGCGATGTGCTGATGCAAATGCAAAACGGCCGTCCTTTTTTTACTTCCTACAATGTGGGAGGGGGAAGGGTTTACTTGTCGGCGGTGCCCATGGATGAAAATCACACCAATTTCCACCGGCACGCCATCTTTGTACCGGTAATGCTGAATATTGCCCTGCAGGGGGGAGCCACACAGCCGGCTTATCAAACCATCGGACAGGATCAACCAGTTTCCCTGCCTGGCAAAGGATCCCGCCGGGGAGAGGTGTTTACGCTGCAGAGGGATGGTTTTGAGGTGATCCCCGAGCAGCGACGCAGAGGAAACCAAATTCATTTGTGGTTTCATGATCAGATCGGGGAAGCTGGGAACTACCTCTTGTCTTTGAATGGAGAAGCGGCCGGTGGTTTATCTTTTAATTACGACCGGAGAGAATCCCTGATGGATTGTTACAGTAAAAATGAACTGCAGGACAAACTGGAAGACATGCAAACTGAGGGAGTCCGTGTGGTGGATGCCGGCGACAGGTCCATGGAGAATGTACTGCAGGAGATGGGGATGGGCCGTTCACTTTGGCGGTGGTTTATTGTAATTGCTTTGCTCTTTCTGCTCGCAGAGGTGATGCTGATCCGTTTCTGGAAATAAATTGCCATCGGGGATTTATTTTTAAATTTGCACCACTTTGTTGAACTGCGGACCCATCTGTATTATAATTCTGATTCATGAGTGAAGAAAGACCATTTGGTGATGACCAGTCTCCGTTGCCCCATAAAGGAGGGAAGGAAGATCCCGGCAGCGAGCCGGAAGAAGGCATGAAGCTGACGCGGTTGTCGGGGATGTATCAGGACTGGTTTCTGGATTATGCGTCATATGTGATACTTGAACGGGCGGTTCCTTACGTCCGTGACGGACTGAAGCCCGTCCAGCGAAGGATACTTCATGCCATGAAAGAGCTTGATGACGGACGCTTTAACAAGGTGGCCAACATCATCGGGCACACCATGAAATATCATCCGCACGGGGATGCTTCCATCGGTGACGCACTGGTTCAGCTGGGGCAAAAGGAACTTCTCGTTGAGACACAGGGTAACTGGGGAAACATCCTCACAGGTGACAGTTCTGCTGCCCCGAGGTATATTGAGGCCCGGCCTTCCAAATTCGCCCACGAAGTGCTGTACAATCCCAAAACGACCAGGTGGAAAACCAGTTATGATGGCAGGAATAAAGAACCTCTTTGTTTGCCCGTAAAATTCCCTTTGCTGTTGGCCCAGGGGGTTGAAGGTATTGCAGTGGGGCTTGCATCCAAGATATTGCCGCATAATTTCAATGAGCTGATTGATGCTTCCATCGAATACCTCAAAGGAGGAGAGCCGGATATTCTGCCTGACTTCCCTTCCGGAGGAATGGCCGATTTCTCCAGATACAACGGAGGGATGCGTGGAGGTAAGGTACGCATACGTGCCCGGATCAGTATCCAGGACAAAAAGACATTGGTGATCAATGAAATCCCTTTTGGCACCACTACCAGTAACCTGATGGAGAGTATTGTGGCGGCCAATGACAAGGGAAAGATAAAGATCAAAAAAATTGAGGACAATACCGCGGAGCATGTGGAGATCATGGTCCATCTGGCTCCGGGGATTTCACCTGACCAGGCCATTGATGCCCTTTACCTGTTTACCGACTGTGAAATCGGCATCTCACCCAATTGTTGTGTGATACAAGATGACAAACCGGCTTTCCTGAGTGTGAATGAGGTGCTGAAAATATCGGCGGATAATACCGTGGAACTGCTCAGGAAGGAACTGGAGATTGAACGGGGCGAGCTGATGGAGCAGCTGCTGTTTGCCAGCCTGGAGAAAATATTTATTGAAGAGCGCATTTATCGCGATATTGAAGAGTGTGATACATGGGAATCGGTCATTGAAGCCATTGAGAAAGGGCTTGAACCCTTTAAAGCACAATTTTATCGTGAGATTGTCCGCGATGACATCATCCGGCTGACTGAGATCCGGATCAAGCGGATATCCCGTTACGACACATTCAAGGCAGACAAAGAGGTCAGGTCATTGCAGGAACGACTGGAAAAGGTGAATGGCTACCTGAAGGATCTTGTCGGATATACCATCGATTATTTCCGGTCAGTGAAAAAGAAATTCGGGAAGGGCAGGGAAAGAAAAACGGAAATTCGTTTTTTTGACAGCATCGATGCCTCACGGGTGGCGGTGGCCAATGCCAAACTGTATGTGAATCGTGAGGAGGGTTTTTCGGGTACTGCCCTTAAGAAAGATGAGTTTGTTTGTGAATGTTCNGATCTGGATGATATCATCGTTTTCCGGGAAGATGGCACGTATATCGTTACGCGGGTAACTGAAAAATCATTTGTAGGCAAAAATATCATCCATATTGGCGTGTTTGAACGCAATGATGAGCGGACCATCTACAACGTGATTTATCGTGACGGCCAGGCAGGGGCGACCTACATGAAACGTTTTCCGGTGAAAGGCGTAACCCGCGATAAAGAATATAACCTGACCAGGGGAACCAAAGGAAGTAAGGTATTGTACTTTTCAGCGAACCCCAATGGTGAGGCTGAGGTGGTGACGGTATATCTGCGCCATAAACCACGGCTGAAGAAAACAGTCATTGATCTGGATTTCAGTGAATTGACTATCAAAGGACGTGGTGCTGCCGGGAACATTCTAACCAAACATGCTGTGCGACGTATCACCATGAAGGATGCAGGTGTTTCTACACTCGGGGCCATGGATATCTGGTTTGATGAAACAGTATTGCGACTGAATTCGGATAAAAGAGGCAACTATCTTGGAGCATTCAAAGGGGATGAAAAAATACTGGCTGTATATCGTGATGGTCAATATCGTGTGATGAATTTTGATCTTTCCAATCATTTCGAGGAAACCCCCCTGATTCTTCAAAAAATGCACCCCGGTACGATTGTGACAGCGGTCTATTTTGACCAGGAGAAAGGGCATCACTACATCAAACGTTTTGAGCCCGAAGCCAACGGGAAATTTACGGATTTTCTTAACGGGCAGGGAAGTTTGCTGGTGCTGGTCACAACGGAAAAATATCCCCGTTTGCTCGCCACCTTTCCTTTTTCCGAAAAAAGACAAAGGAACGAGGAGGAAATTGATGTGGCTGATTTTATTGCGGTGAAAAGTCAGAAAGCCCGCGGGAAACGGCTCTCGTCAACAGAAATAAAGACGGTCAGATGGCTGGAGTCTCATCCGGCAGACGATGAACCCGCTGAGGATCCGGTTGAACCTGCTGATCCGGCTGACCAGGTTGAACCGGCTGACTCCAAAGAGGAAGGAACCGATAAAGGGACAAAAGAAACTGCTGCTGACAATGAAAGAGGCACCCCGGATGACAAAGAAAAGCAAATACGTCTTGATTTGGACCTGTGAAACAGTATATAATATTTAAATCCCCGGCCCAGAAATGATTAAAGTCGGCATTAACGGATTCGGACGCATCGGGAAGCTGGTATTCCGGCTGATCCATGAACGTGAGGATATGGAGGTTGTGGCTGTAAATGACCCCATGATGATGCGGGCATTGGTGCATTTGCTGAAATATGACACTGTGCATGGAGGATTCGGGCACCAGGTGAAGGGGGATGAGCATGAAAACCTGTTGTATGTCAACGGACAACGTATTAAAAAATACGCCCGCTTTCATCCCGATAAAATTCCCTGGGATGATCATGGTGTGGACGTGGTAATAGAATCATCGGGTGTTTTCCTTACGCGGGATGTACTGGCAGGCCATTTAAAAAACGGGGTAAAAAAGGTCATTCTTACCTGCCCGCCAAAAGAGCCCCTTGATCATATGGTGGTGATTGGCGTGAATGAAGGAACCCTTGCTTCAGACCATGTGATTGTTTCGAATGCTTCATGCACCACCAACTGCATCGCTCCGGTTTTGAAAGTAATCGATGGGTATGCCGGCATTGACCGCGGTATGATGAATACAGTACACCCCTATACCAACAGCCAGAATGTGATGGATGCGCCTCACACCGACCTTCGGCGTGCACGTTGTGCCAACGAGAATATTATTCCGACCACAACAAGTGCCATCAGGGCAGTCAGGGATGTATTGCCGCAGATGAAAGACCGTTTTGACGGTTTTGCCACACGGGTGCCTGTCAGTGACGGTTCGTTTGTGGAATTGAATGCCATGCTGAAGCGTCCTGTAACCCGGTCTGAAATCAATGACCTGTTTTACGAAGCCGCCCGCCGGGAGATGCGGGGGATCATTCAATATTGTGAAGACCCGGTTGTTTCCAGCGACATTATCGGCAATCCGCATTCTGCTATTTTTGATTCACTGTGTACCAGGGTGCTCGGAGGTGATTTTATCCAGGTGCTTGCCTGGTATGACAATGAATATGGTTATTCCAGCCGCCTGGTTGAATTGATCAACCTGTTGATCAACCCCGGATCGGACCATTTTCGGCAATCAACTCAATGATTTTCACGACGAGAGGAGGCTGTCTCCATTACCGGGAGCCCGGCCAGATCATATGGTTGGTGATGAATGCCGTACTTTTTTTAGCATTATTCCGGCCATGAAGCGGCCGCTGACACCCTCCAGGGCTCTGTTGGA
>SL_3KL_010_SEDDRAFT_10002001_pt1 | contig 18685 bp, 13 predicted proteins | sample SodLakKL_010_SED_2_FD_10381 | JGI IMG/M metagenome (IMG submission 10381) | reverse complement strand
GCCGCTTCTTCTGCTGCGGCTCGGCCGGTTTCGCCGGCATAGACTCCGGCAAAAGGCTGCAACCGATCCTGCCGGGCTGCATCCCGTGATGGCGTATCACTGAGTTCGAGACGATTGTGAATACCGATCGCCAGTGCGATGATCAGTACCGTGAAAATCATCAGCCCGACAATGGTCAGGCTGAAGTTCTTGATGAAAATTCGATCATGTTCCGCAGACACGCCGGGGCCACCTCGTGTTCGACCAGCAAAAATGAATGTGTCCGCGTCGAGCGGACACTCAATCCACGATTATATCTCAGCTTGACCCGCGCAGGAAATTGATCAGTCTGTCTTGGATGGTCCGTGTGGACAACCTACTGCTAGGCGAATCCCCAGCAAGGTGCCGCCCAGGCCGGCAATCGCCATGGTGGCCGAGAGCAGCTCGCCGCCATTCGACAGTGAGCCAAGTAGAAAAAACGGCACCAACCACATCATGCCGCATAGGCCTCCAGCGGTCGGGCCGGCAATCGCCGCTGCCATGGTTGCACCCAGCCCGGCCGCCAGCGCATAGACCAGTGCCGTGACCACGAAGTCCATGCGCTCTGGTGCGCCCTGCCCGGTGAATCGGGTCGCCAGGTCGAATTCCGGCAGCAGCAGGCCGGCACCGGCAATCAGCGCCTCGGAAATCACCAGGCCGATGGCCAGACCGGCGACTATGCCGGACAGAAAACGAACATCCATGTCACCGATCTCGCTGGTCGTGGTTGCTGCAAAGATTCTAGTGTACCCCGCTTATCAGGCACGCTCTAAAACTCACAGAGTGTTAGGCGGCACTAGCGCTTTCGCCAGCCTGAGTTATACTGCCGTCTGCTCGAAAAATTTGCCACTGAGCCAGCATTTTTCCTGATGATCATTGATTCCCGGGCTCACATCACTTTGCGTTACGCCGATGAGTGAGGGCCGAACAGCGGTTCGTTATCACCGTTCGGTGGCGCTTGCGGCCATTGCCCTCATTCTGGGCGTGGTCGCCACCTGGTGGTTTTACGTCAACCTGGAGCGTGTCGAGGAGCAGGCCGTCACACGGCATGTCGACCAGCTCGCGCGTTTTGTCCAGATCGATGTGATGCACAGCGTGGAATATCACCTCGAGATCCAGCAGCGTATCGCAACTCGCCTGTCCCGCTCCGATTCCGTGGATGTGAATGAATGGAGCGCGGACATGATGATGTTGCGTGCCGATTACGCCTTTTATCGGACATTTTCCATTCTTGATCGTGACCTCGATGTTCGCTTCAACGAGGGCGAGGCGCTGATGACTGAAACCCGGGGTCAGGCCCGAGAGGTCCTGAAACGCTACAGAACGCGGCTCGAAGAGGTGGCCGAGACGGGAGGGTTCGTGGTCATGCGTCCGGTCCCGGCCGCCGGCGAGGATTTTGTCTTGTTCTTTGCCCACCCGATCGGAACAGGCGATCAGAATGATGGATTCCTGATTGTTGTCATGAGTGTGGCCGAGGCGGTCGAAGCCATGGTTTCCGAGCAGTTTCTCGATGGCCTGGAATTACGCATATTCGCCGACGAGACACAGATATTTCCGGTTGAAGCCGGCGAAACCGCTTCTCTCGATGTGGACTGGCTGGGCTCCTTCCTCCTGGATCTGGACGAGGATGGCAGCGGGTTCCAATTCGAGTTCGGGCTGCCGTGGGCTGATCGGGCTGATCTCGAGTCGATGTTGCCGGAGGCGGCGCTGGCCGGCGGCCTATCGGTTTCGCTGATGCTTGCCGTGATTGTGTTTCTGGGCTTGAATGCGACGGAACAGGCGCGCTCCCTGGTGTACTCCAATCAACTGCTGGAACAGGAAATTCGCGAGCGCGAACTGGCCGAGGAGGAGCTTGAATACCTGGTCACCCATGATCCTCTGACCGGCTTGCCCAACCGGACGGGATCGACCCGCTATCTCGAACGGTTCCTGTCGGAGGATGAGCATCAGAATCAGCAGCTGGCATTGCTTTTTCTGGATCTGGATCAGTTCAAGGACATCAACGATTCGCTTGGCCACCAACTCGGTGACCAGTTGTTGTGCGAGATCCCTCGCCGCCTGGCCGGAGTGCTCAAGGAACGCGACTTTGTCGGCCGCCACGGCGGCGATGAATTTCTCGTCGCGGTGCGTCGCCGCAACCGGGAGCAGATCGAGCAACTGGTGGTGAATATCCTGCGCTCCATGGATACCGGCTTTGCAATCGATGACAACCGCTTTTTCATCTCGGCCAGTATCGGAATCGCTTATTTTCCCGAATCCGGAGGCAGTGTCAGTGAACTGATCCAGAATGCCGATACCGCGCTGTTCAAGGCCAAGAATGCCGGGCGCAATCAGTATGCAGTGTTCACCCGCGAGATGTTCAGCCAGGCCCAGCACCGGCTCAATCTGAGTCGGGACATTCGCCATGCGCTGGATGCCGGACAATTTCGCCTGGCCTACCAGCCGATCGTCTCGGTCAAGGATGCTTCACTGTGCGGGCTGGAGGCGCTGCTTCGCTGGGAGCACGAGAAGGGATACATGGTTCCACCACAGGAATTCATTCGGATCGCCGAGGAAACGGGCCTGATCGGGCGGCTCGGCGAATATGCCCTGGAACGCGCGCTGGCGGATCTGGCCGAATGGCAGAAGTTGACTGATACTCCACCATGGTTGTCGGTCAATATCTCCGGCGCCCAGGTGCGCGAGGGCGGTTTCGCTGAGCGCCTCAGCGTACTCCTGCACCAGTATCGGGTTCCTCCCGAACTGCTGCACCTGGAAATTACCGAAGAGATCCTGATCGAGAACCTGGTCCGGAATCGGCGCAAGCTTCAGGAGCTCGATGATATCGGTATGCGCATCGTCGTCGATGACTTTGGCGTCGGCTACTCCTCGCTGGCCTACCTGAAAAATTTTCCGATTTCGGTGGTCAAGATTGATCGCGGATTTGTCCGTGACCTGGCCATTGATCTGGAAGACCAGGCGATTACGCGGACGATCTGCAGCCTGTCCAACGACCTGGGCATGCTGACTGTCGCCGAAGGCGTGGAAACCACCGAGCAACTTGATCTGCTGCGTCGCTTCCGCTGTTCATTCGCCCAGGGTTTCCTGTTCTCACGTCCGGTAGCCGCCAAGGAAGTCGCTTCCATGCTGACCGGGTCGCCTGACTGGATGGCGGCACATGGCGCCTGAACCCTGCGGGAATTTCGCTATTTTTGACCCGTTTTTCTGCTGATTCACGTTATATAAAACAAGGGCGGCGTGAAAATTCCGCTCTGGCCGGTGCCCAATCCCTCCCTGCACTTGGGGCACCGGCCCTTTTTTAACCATTCTCCGCCCAGCTGCTGGCTTCGGCGCCTGAGAGTGGTTTTGAAATCAAGTAGCCTTGGGCAAGCTCGCAGCGCAGTTCCTTGAGGTATTCCAGGGTCTCGGCATCCTCGACGCCTTCGGCGGTTGTTCTCAGACCAAGGCTGCGCCCAAGCTCGATGATTGACCGAATCACCGCGCGCGATTCGGTCGACCGGCTGGCCGACATCACGAATGAGCGGTCGATCTTGATTTCCGAAAACGGCAGCCGCACCAATTGCAGCATCGACGAATAGCCGGTACCGAAATCATCGATGGATAACTGAAAGCCTTTCATCCGCAACCGGGTCAGCAGATCCAGCGATGTGACCGGGTCCTGCATGGCGCTGGTTTCGGTCAATTCGAAGATCAGTCGACCCGGTGCGATGCCGAACCTCTTGCACTGGGTGGTCACGTGGTTGATGAAGTGCGGGTCATCCAGGGTCAGGGCCGAAATATTGATCGACATCGACAACCAGTCATCTTCATCGGCTTGTGAATCGTCCAGGCTTTCCGACATCCATTCCATGGCCAGATCCATGACCTCCAGGGTCAGGCGCTTGATCAGATCGCCGGATTCGGCCACCGGAATGAATTGCCCGGGCATGACCATACCGCGCTGTGGGCTTCGCCAGCGCGCCAGCGCCTCGAACCCGGCCAGCAACCCGCTGTTGCACCAGACCTTGGGTTGGTAAGCCAGCTCGATTTCCCCGTTTTCGATGGCTTCGGCAAGCTCGCCGACCTCGATGTCCCTGCCCTTGCCACGAGTGGATGCAAATCCGGAACCGTCGACGGCGTTGACTTCAGTCGTCAGCATTTGCCGCAACAGCGCCGGTGAAAAGGGCTTGGAGAGTACTCCGATGATGTTGAGCCCGTGCTCACCTGCCGACCGGCGGGCGGCATCGAGCACTCGCGGGCCTACGCCACTGGTAATGATGATGCCAGCCGAACACTCCCGCTTGGCCAGCTCGACCAGCACCTCGACACCGTCCATGTCGGGCATGACGAGGTCAAGCGCGATGTGGGTTGGTTTCCAAGATTCGACCTGTTCGAAAAACTCATCGGGTTGACTGGTTGCATGCGCCTCTATTCCAATCGAGCGGGCGATGTAGGACATGGTCTGTCCGATCATGTCATCATCATCGATGATCAGGAGTTTTTGTTCGTTCATTGTTGGTTGTCCTGTCTGGATTGGCGCCGGCTATTGCCGGCATCTAACAGCCCGCGTAGACGCTTGGCCAGATCGATGCGTCGATAAGGCTTGCTCAACAACTGCACATCGGGATCCAGGCGACCGTGGTGGACGATCGCGTTCTCCGTGTAGCCGGACGTGTACAAGACTTTCAAGTGCGGTCTGATCTTCGTGGCCTGTTCGGCCAGGTCGCGGCCGCTCATGCCGCCGGGCATGACCACGTCGGTGAACAACAGATCGATCTCTTCATGTTTCTGGATCAGCTCGAGCGCCCGCGGCCCATTCTCGGCCACAAGCACCCGGTAACCCAGACTTCTCAATTGTGCTTCGGCAAATTCGCGCACCATGTCGTCATCCTCGACTAGCAGGATGGTTTCATGACCGGAGTGATTTCGGATTGGACGCTGCGGTTGTCTCCGGGGGACGAATATCTTCTCGGGCGCGCGGCAGATACATCCGGATGGTGGTGCCCTCTCCGGGTTCGGAATAGATGTTGACGTGACCTTCCGACTGCTTGATGAAACCGTAGATCATCGACAAGCCCAACCCGGTTCCCTTGCCCTTTGCCTTGGTAGTAAAAAACGGCTCGAACACCTTGTCAAGATGTTCCGGGTCGATTCCCTTGCCGGTATCCGACACTGCCAACATGACATACTGTCCGGGCCTGGTTTCTCCGTGTTGCTCGGCATAATCCTGATCAAGGCGAACATTGGCGGTTTCAATGGTCAGCCGGCCACCACGTGGCATGGCGTCGCGTGCGTTCAGGCACAGGTTCAAAAGGGCTGATTCAAGCTGGGCCTCATCGACCATGGCCAGCCATAGCCCGCCGCCCCGGGACAATTCAATCTCGACATGGTCGCCCAGCGCCCGGCGCAGCAAGTCGTCCATGTGAGCGACCAGCCGATTGACATCAGTGGGCCTGGGATTGAGCGCCTGGCGGCGGGCAAAGGCCAGCAGTCTCTGGGTCAGCTCCGAACCGCGCTGGGCCGCCTGGACCATGGTGCCGGCAACGTCCTTCAACGGGTGATCATCGGGCAGGTCTTCGCGCAGCAGCTCGGCATTGCCCAGCAGTACGGTCAGCAAGTTGTTGAAGTCGTGAGCGATACCGCCGGTCAGCTGACCGACTGCTTCGAGACGCTGGGATTGACGCAGCTGCTCCTCGATACTCACGCGCTCGGTAATGTCCTGAAAGTAGACTGCCAGGCCCTCGTCGGATGGATAGGCGGTAATCGAGAACCAGCGCTCCAGTACCTGGTCATGGTACTTGAGCTGAACGGACTTGCCCGATTCGATGGCCTGTCGATACTTGGACTCGAGCTCCGTGCCCATCGTTTGCGGGAAGGCCTCCCAGATGGATCTGCCAAGCAAGTCCTCTTCACTGCACTCCAGCAACGCTTCGGCCCGTGAGTTGGCGAAGGTGAATCTCCAGTCGCGGTCGAGCAGCACGAATCCATCGGTGATGCTTTCCAGCGTAGTGGTCAGTCGCCGGGCCAGTCGCGATTCTGTTTCGTTTCGATCGCGCATGATGTGGACACGTGTCACCGCCAAGGCACAGATCGTCAGCACGATCAGGGCGGAAACCGCCCGGTTTGCAATGACATATTCGGTTGGAAATGCCTCGGGTGCTTGCGGGGCCACGAAATAACCCAGTGCGATCAGCGCGACGGCCAGGCCACTCATGGTGATGATCAGTCCGCGATGGCCACTGATCGATGCAATCAGAATCACGATCACGTACAGCATGCCGTGAGCAAACCCGAGCATGGTCAGCAGATCGGTCAGGAAGATCAATGCCGTGGCGCCGATCAGCGATCCGGCCAGGATGATGTTCGCGCGTCGACTCATGCTTCCCATGATAACTACTGATCAAGCGCCTGGCGCACCCTTCGCCTGAGTTCACTGGCGCGGTAGGGCTTCGACAGCAGATTCACACCCTTATCCAGGCGTCCGTGGTGGACAATTGCATTCTCGGTATAACCCGATGTGTACAAGACCTTGATGCCGGGCTGGATTTCGACGGCTTGCCTGACCAGCTCGCGCCCGCCCATGCCCGGCATGACCACGTCGGTAAACAGCAAATCGATCCCTCCATGCCGGCTGACGATGTCCAGCGCCTCGCGACCGGATGAGGCTTCCAGGACCTTGTATCCCCATTGACCGAGTCGAGCGGCTGAGTACTTGCGAACCAGGTCATTGTCCTCGACGACCAGGATCGTTTCCTGGCCGACGGTATCATCGATTGCATCATTGGCGGCTTCTTCCTGGATGGCCGAACCGCGATCGGCGCGCGGCAGGTACAACCGCACCGTGGTGCCCTCACTCGGCTCGGAGTAGATGCGGATATGACCGCGAGACTGCTTGATCAGGCCGAACACCATGCTCAATCCCAGCCCGGTTCCATGCGATTTGGTGGTAAAGAACGGTTCGAAGACACGGGCCAATGCCTCGGGCTCGATGCCATGGCCGTTGTCCGAAACGGCCAGCATGACGTAAGCGCCCGGGTCGACTTCATCGTGGATAGCGGCGTAATCGGCATCGAGGATGATGTTGTCGGTTTCCAGGGCCAGTCGGCCACCCGATGGCATTGCGTCACGGGCATTCAGGGAAAGATTGAGAATGGCGCTTTCGAGCTGCGTGGGGTCGACCAGGGCAGGCCAAAGCTCATCGGTCAATTTCATGTTGATCTCGATGTCTTCGCCCAGACTGCGCTGCAACATGTCCTGCATGTCCATCAGCATTCGGTTGAGGTCGATATTGCGCGGTTCCAGCGCCTGGCGCCTGGCGAACGCCAGCAAGTGCTGGGTCAGTTTGCTGCCGCGTTGGGCCGCGGTCGTAATCATTTCGGCCAGCCTGGCATCGGGTTGTCCGGCGAGGCTGTCTTCCAACAGTTCTGCGTTGCCGAGAATGACGGTCAGCAGATTGTTGAAGTCATGCGATATGCCGCCGGTCAGTTCGCCGATGGCCTTGAGACGATCGGATCGGGCCAGGGACTCGGCCAGGCGACGGTTCTTGATCATGCGCCCCAGGTGCAGGGCAATGCCGTTGATCAGGTCGCGTTCCTCGTCCGGAAACACTTCGGTTTCGTGATCGGCCCAGTCGGGAACTTGTTGATAGCCGAATTCCACCATCCCAACCACTTGGTCATCGACCATGACATCTTTCGTAATCGAGATGACCGGATCGGCCCACGGCGTGCTGCGGTGTTCGCGGCCACTTGGCAGTATGACCCGGGCCACCGCCCGTTCGGGATCCATCAGGCTGATAGGGATCAGTTGGGCGATTTCCTTGCCAATACGATCAATATCGAGCTCGGTATCCGAGGTCAACTCCAGCACCTGGTAAAGGCAATTGATTTCCTTGATGCGTTCTGCCAACTTCTGCTGATACTTCTGCCTGGCGCTGGCCATGGAGTTGAACGACTGGGCGAGAAGTCCGAATTCATCATTCTGGTCCAGGTCAATGCGCGCCTCCAGGTTGCCTTGCCGGACTTCCTGCAGGCCGCGATTGATTGCACTGACCGGGCCGGCCAGTCGGCGTCGAACGAGGATCGCCATGATCAGCAGCAACGTGGCAAACACCATGGCAACCGCAGCCAGGGACACCAGGTGGTTTCGGGTCTGCTCCCGCAATCGGCGATCCTTGAGGTGCTGCAGGGCCGAAAGCGATTCACGGGCGCCGGCATGATGGATGCGAAGCTGACGGGACAACAGGGCGGTGGCGGATTCGGATTGATGTGCGCTTGATGGGTTGTCCAGGCCTGGTGGCAGTTCCGCCAGTTCTTTACCGATCAGAGCGATTTCCTCCAGGTGGCTGACCGCCAGCCGAGTCAGAGCGTGATCGAAAACCTGCAGCTCTTGGCCCAGAGCGCTGGCGTCCCGTGCCATTGCCTCGACAACCTCAGGGTCCATTCGCACCAGGGTCAGGTAATCGATGGTAGTGGCCAGGGAATGAATTCGCTGATGATGACCATGCAGGCGTTCGTTCTGCCCGACCAGGATTTCGATGTTGTGCCATACCCAGGCGCCGTAAGTGATCAGTCCCGGCACCCCGAGCAGGACCATGGCAAGACCGATGCGTACCAGAGTGCGAATCTTCACGGGCCTTCACTCGATGTGGGCTCCGACATCATCATGAAATCAGCCAGGTTGACGATTTCTTCGGCCAATTCCCTGAGCGGTTGACCATGAAAGTATTGACGTGGCGGTGGCGGTGTCCGATCCGCGAATTCTCCCCAGGTCGCCAACCACTCCAGTTGCGTGGTCACGGCGACCAGCGCAGACCAGTTCAGACTCAGTCTCCAGATCATTCCGTCAGCACTTCGGCGGACCAGTTCCATGGGCAGGCCACTGGCGTCGGAATAGATTCCGTAAGCGTGTTCGGGATCGCCATCGATAAGCGTCATGGCCTTGCGATAAGCCTGCAATACTCGACCGACCACTTCCGGGTGCTGCAACGCATGGTCCCGATCGGCGACCAGCAACCAATTGACCGTGTGGAACATGCGCAACGAATGTTCTACCAAGTCATCGCCGATTCTGTCCTGCAAGGCCTGGTCCCAGGGACGCCATACCAGCACGGCATCCACCTCCCCGGCAATCAATGCGCCGGCCATGTCCTCGACCCGCAAATCAACCAGTGTTACCTGGTCTTTATCCATTCCGTGAAACGTGCTGAACCGCGACCAGCCGAAATGCGAGGAACTGCCCATCATGACGCCGACACGCAAGTCTTGCCATTGGGCCGGGTCACGGTCGCCAAAAGGCTGGCGAACGATCAGCTTGTGCGAGCGATTCGACAAGGCCACGCTGGCCAGGACCACCAAGTCAGGTTGGCCGTGCTCCTGGAAATCTGCGTCCAGCAGGGCCGCAGCCACCGGGGTGGCCGCAGCAAGCGCAAACTCGGCATGGTTGTCGCGCATGGCCTGCAATGCTTCCACCCCGGAAGCGTACTGATCCACTTCAATGACCGGATCAGCCGCACTTGTGTCGACATTGAATAGCCCCAGTTGATCGGCGATGCGGGTCGGTGCATCCCCCACCCAGGCCGACCCGGCAATTCGCACACTTTCGGCCTCCGCGGCGCCGAGACATGAGGACAGCAGCCATGCAAGCACGGCCAGGATTGTGAATGGAATCCCCCGCCCCTTGCTTGTCTGACAGAATTGATTGGTCAGTGTTGACAACCGCTTCTCCACTTTCCACCCGTCCGCCTGGAAAAACCCCTGACAATGGTGCAAGTTAAGCACCTATTTGGCAAAAATGCAAATGGATCAACTTGGAACATCATCTCGGCCAAGAGCGCCGGTTGTTCGAAATCGGCAATAGGTTTTGTTACGGTAAAAGGTCATTGATAATGGAGGGCAACATGTCCCGAACCCGCAAGCCTGGATCAATCAAGTATTCCGTTTCGGGCGCCAGCGTCGCGCGCCTGGCCCCACTGACACTGGCGGTCGGCAGTTCTCTGGCGCATGCCGGGTCCAACACCATCGAAGTCACCACGCTGGGCAGCGCCGGCACCCCGGGTGAATGCACGCTGCATGACGCCGTTGAAGCGGTCAACACTCAGACGATCCAGGGAAACTGTTCGGCGCCGACCGATGACTACCCGACCATCGTCTTTGCCGGGGGGCTTGACGGGACCATCACCAAGTCCGATTCACTGGTCATTACGGCATCGCTGCGCATCGATGGCGATGAACGGATCGGCGTGGAGCTTTCGGATGACGCCAGCGGTTCGGTGCTGATTGCCGAGGACAGTGTCGAACAATTGACCATTGACGGATTGAGCGTCTCCGGTGGCAACGCCGGATCCGGAGGCGGCCTCAACAGCCAGGCCACCCATCTGGCCGTTCGCGATTCGGTGATCAGCGGCAACACTGCGTCGAGCAACGGGGGCGGCATTTACCATGCGTCCACTGACGATGGCGAGGTCGAAATTCGTGACAGCGAGATTGTCGACAACTATGCCATTGACGGAGGTGGCCTCTACCTGAACAAGTCTGGTTGGGGGTTGGCTACCATTCGTAATAACGAGATTCACTTCAATGACTCGTATTACAGCGGTGGCGGGGTATTCATTGTTGCTGATCAGGCCGATGATCTCCGAATCAAATACAACGATATTCTTTACAATTCGAGTTACGGGGGAATAGGGGGTGGCATGGCCGGTTACCTGAGTGACGGTGGGGCACTGATCAGGAATAACCAATTTGCCTACAACCAATGCACTGACTGTAGTGGTGGGGCCGTGGGCCTGGCCCTCGAGAATCAGGACGTCAGCACCGACGGTAGCGAGTATTCGAACAACGAGGCCCTCTACGTCGGTGGCGGGCTGTTTGCCGATCTTGACGAGAACAGCTATTTGTATATTGCTGAGGCCCTTGCAACATATAACGAGAGCAACCTGTTCGGTGGCGCTGCCCGGGTCGACGGTGACAATGCCGAACTGGTTATCACGGAATCGCAATTCGGCGGTCATTCTTCCGGCGGGGGTGGAGCGCTCCATCTGACCGGAGACTTCGAACGATTCGAAATGTTCGCATCAAGAGTGATCTTCAATGACGGTGATACGGGTGGGCATATTCTGCTGGGCACTGCAACCAGTGAAATCACGGGTGATTTAGCCATCCGTTCCAGCGAGCTCTACTACGCGGGAGGCGGCGGAATTGCTGCCTACCTGGGTGAAGACAGCGATCTTCTGGTCAGCAACAGTTCGGTGATTGCCAACTTCGGCTCGGACTTTGGCGCCATCAATGCAGAGGGCAATGGCACACTGAGGGTCGCCTATTCGACCCTTACTTTCAATGATGCCGGCTCGGGCGGTGACGGGGTCTCTTCGTCTGTCCCGTGTTCGATCCGTAACACCCTGTTTGCCAATCTGGTCAATACATCCCCGCCCCTCTCCACGGAACTGGCCGGTTCCAGTAGCTGCAGCGTCCGCAATTCGCTGATCAGTGAGCCCGCCGGATCGACCTTTTCCAATGACGGCGGCAACGTACTTGACGAAGACCCTGAACTGGCGGGATTCGAGGATCACGGTGGCCCAACCTATACCCAACGCCTTTTGCCCACCAGCCCGGCCATTGCCGCCGGCAATAATTTCGGCGATGCGCCCGAATACGACCAGCGCGGCCCGGGCTTTGAACGCATCTCGGGCGATGCACTCGACATCGGCGCCTACGAATTCCAGGCGGGTGTCTTCCAGGATCGCTTCGAAGAGCCCTGATAGGGTAAAATACCGGCCCACGATGCGCCCGTAGCTCAGCTGGATAGAGTACTGCCCTCCGAAGGCAGGTGTCGCAGGTTCGAATCCTGCCGGGCGCGCCAGATACCAAAAGGCCCCGCTTGCGGGGTTTTTTGGTATCTGAAGTGCCCGTCAATGGAAGAGAACCTCGGTTCGAACCGAGCCCTGAACCCGCCTCGTTTACCACCATGCCTACTGCGGCGGCGCCAGGCCCAGCGTCTGCGGAGCTTCACTCGGTCGCAAGTCCTCGCCGTAGATCGGGCTACGCCTCCGGCTTGCTCGGTCGCGAAACTCCACAGCCACTGGACCTGACACCGCCTCGTGACGGATGGTGGCAAACGAGGCGGGTTGTGGGGCGAGCTCGCTGAATTGCGCAGCAATTCAGTCCGAAGGACAAGCCCGCGCCAGCGGGCGCAGCCATCCTGCCGGGCGCGCCATTTCACAATCCGCTCAGCGGCCAGAGGCCGGGGAAAAATCGATCGAGCAGGAAGGCCAGCCAGACCAGGCCGGCCAGAAGCATCAGCGTCAGCGTCAATGCCGAGCCGGCATCCTTGGCCTTGCCCGACAGGTCATGGTATTCCAGTCCGATGCGGTCGACGATGGCCTCAATGGCCGAATTGGCCATCTCCCCGGCCAGGACCAGAATCCAGATGCCCACGAGAAGTATGAACTCCAGAAATCCCGAGGCCAGCCAGGCCGCCAGCGGAATGATGAGCACGAGCACGACCAACTGGGCGCGAAAAGCAGCTTCATCCCGGAAGACTCGACTGTAGCCGCGCAGGGAATTGCGTGTGGCAAAGACCAGACGCTGAAACTCGTTGCTTGGTGTGCGTGACTTCAAGGCATCGACCTGGCGGAAATCCGGGGAAACGGCATCCTGATGTGCCCGAGCGTGGCTGTCAAGACTTTATGCGGCGCAAACGCTGGTCTGGCCCGATCCGGATATACTGTCGCATATGCGCTGGAGTTGCATCTTCATATTGTTGCTGATCGAATTCCTGCCGATGTCGGCCCATGCGCAGGAGGAATGTCCGGATCTGATCGAGCAGGCAGAGATGATCGCCGCGCAACGCGATGTCGATGCCGCGCTTGGACAGGCCATGGGCCTGGAAGCGCTGCAAAGGTTGATGCACGATGATCGTCATTGCCCGGTTGCCGAAGCCTTGCTGCTCCGAGCAGTGGCCGCGAACGAGCATATTCTTGGTGACTATCCACAAGCGCTGGAGCGCATCGATGCAGCACTGGAGCTGATCGATGATGTTCATGATCCGGCAGTCGACGCCCAGGTCCACCTGACCGCTGGCGTGGTCAACTGGGCGATGGAGCGCCATGACGCGGCCATTGCCCATTACCTGGCATCACTCGAGAGCAGCCGCCAGGCAGGTGACCAGGTCGGGGTGGGTCGGGCAGCCGGCAATATCGGCAATCTCTACAGTTCCCTGGGGCGCCTGGAACAGGCGCGTGAATACCATCAAAAGGCATTGGTGGAGTTCGAGGCTGCCGATTGGAAAGCCGGTCTGGCCGGCACCCATGTCAATCTGTCCGCGCTCGCCGGTCGACTGGCTCGCCGAGCCGAGCAGGATGACGACACCGCTGCTGCTCGGAGTGAATATTCAACCATGCTGGATCATGCCCGCCGTGCACTGGCTTACTTCGAGTCACTGGATAATCCGCGTGGGATTGCTTACGGGTTGACAAATGTTGCCACGGCCCTGGACGGCCTTGGACGCCCGGAGGATGCACTTGAATACCATGAACGCGCCGTTTCGATCCAGCGCGAGATTGGCGACGAAGTGGGGCAGCAGCAGACCCTGATCAACATGGCCGATGCTTTGCAGCGACTGGGGCGCCCGGACGAAGCACTTGAGCTGTTACGGCAAGTGGCGGATCGACTGCCCGAGGACAGCGTTGGCCTGGCGCTGGATGTGGTCAGTCGCAAGGTCGTGCTGGCCGAGGAACTGTCTGCCTACCGTCAGGCATTGGCGTACCAGCGCGAGCTGACCGATCTTCGACAGCGAAGCATCGAAAACCGCATGGCCGCGCGGGTCGACGAAGTCAGCGGCGAAATGGAAGCGATGCAGCGCCAGCAGGAGCTCGAACGACTCAGGACCGAGTCCGAGATCGCCGATCTGAAATTGCGCCGTCAGCAGGCAGTGACTGCACTGGCCGTCGTGGTCGCGGTGTTGCTGCTTGGGCTGCTCGGAGCCGTGTATGCTCGCTATCGGCTCGGGCTGAGAGTCACCAGACGACTGCATGTGGCTGCCAGCACCGATCCGTTGACCGGGTTGCCCAATCGTCGTGAAATGCTTGATCGACTGCACGAGGCCGAGAAGGATTGCATCAGCAACGGAACCCATCACGCCCTGATCCTGGCCGATATCGATGACTTCAAGCAGATCAATGATCAGCTTGGTCACAGCGCGGGTGACCGGGTCATGGAACGCCTGGCCGAAGTGTTTTCACAGGCGGTCAAGGGGCGTGATCTGGTGGCGCGTTGGGGGGGTGAGGAATTCCTCTTTCTGCTGCCGGAAACCGGCCTCAAGGGCGCCCGGTCGGTGGCCGAAAACCTGCGTCGCGCCGTGGTCGAGTCACCTATGCGTCACAACGGCGAGGAGATCAACCTGACTTTGACTGCGGGGGTGTCCGTATTACAGTCGGGAATTTCGGTGGAAGAGGCCATTCGACGAGCCGATGACGCCATGTACCAAGGCAAGGCGAATGGCAAGAATCGCGTCGAGGTCGATCGCTCCGCGCAGAGCGATTCAGAGGCCCCTTAGGCCATGACATTGATGGTGATAGCCATGCGTTCGAGGATGCGTTGCGGGGTTTCTGATTGCAGCCAGTCGCCACCGCGACGGACCACCAGTTCAACCACCCGTTCCTCGGCCAGCACATTGAACATTTCCCCGGAAGTCATTCGTGGCAACTTGCGTAGTCGCCATGGGGTTGGCACGGATGCAAGTGACTGGTTCAGACGGGTGGCATCCTCATCATCGAGCAAAGGTGATGCCAGCACCACGAGCGTTCGTTTGCCCACCTCGGCCCGCCTGGCCGCATAGTGCAGCATGGCCTCGCTTGATGGCGACCATTCTTCGATCAGCACTGCCACCTGCGCGCGACTGCGTGCGATGTCTGGTGAGCAGATCTGCACGCTTGCATTGGCTCGACGCGCCAGGGTCAGCGGTGTGCCGCCCAGCTTTCGCCCAAGGCGCGCCGACCAGCCCACGCAGCCGAGCAGCAGTGAATCGCCGGGTTTGGAGATTGCAAGAATTTCCTCCACCAATTGACCACGCAGCACGAGCAATTCCCATTTCACTCGACGATGACTGGTGACTTGCTCAATGGCTCGCCGAACAGCTGTCGCCGTGCGGTCGGCATTCAGGCGATGCAGACCAGGGTCAATCCGGTGAATGGCGCCCGAAAGTGCACTGACTTCGTGGCTGAACGAATACGCCAGGCCGCGTTGCCGGTCCGGTTCCTCGACATAAATCGCCACCAAAGGCGCCTGGTGATGGCTGGCGAGCTCAGTTGCGACCTCCAGTGCATGCAGGGCCTGCGGAGAGGCATCGAATAGAATCAAGACCCTGGACGGACGCATCGTTTCTCGCGAGCCGGTGTCAGGATTTTTCTCCATTGCCTTTCCGGTTATTGCCCCCCGGGCTTCGGGTCTTGCGGGCGATGCGTGCAAAAGTCTTGAGACGATCCGCGACCCGGCGGTTGAAGCTGTTCTCGGGGAATCGACCCTCCTTGCCCGGTTCTCCGGGTGTCAGTCCGGTCAATAGCGCGATGGCTTCATCAACCGTGGCGACCGAGTAGATGTGAAAGCGATCTTCGGCCACTGCTGCGCGCACCTCGGCCTTGACCATCAGGTGTTCCACGTTGGTGTTCGGTACCAGCACGCCCTGACCGTCAAGTTCACCGGCTTGCTGACAGACATCGAAAAAACCCTCGATCTTTTCGTTGATGCCTCCAACGGCTTGGACCTGGCCGTGCTGGTTGATGGATCCGGTCACAGCGAATGCCTGACTGAGCGGTGTTTCGGCAATGGCCGACAGCAGCGCACAGGTTTCCGCCAGTGATGCGGAATCACCATCGACTTCGCCGTAGGTCTGTTCGAAAACCAGGCTGGCCGAGAGTGACAGTTCGTTGCCGGGGGCATAGCAACTGGCGATGAAGCGTGACAGGATCAGCACACCCTTGCTGTGAATCGGGCCACCCAACTTGACTTCGCGTTCGATATCAACAACCTGGCCGTTGCCCGGTCTCGCGGTGGCGGTGATCCTGGAGGGGCGGCCAAAACGAAGATCACCGACCTGGATCACTGAAAGCGCGTTGACCTGGGCCAGCGAGGTACCGGAAGTAGAGATCATGACCGTGCCACGCCCGATCTGCTCCAGGCTGACTTCGCGCAGCCGACCGGCCCGTTCATTGCGCTCGTCGATGGCGCGCTGAACATGCTCGGCCGTGACGATGTCGGAATCCAGCGTGCCGGCCCAATATCCCGCCTCGGTCAGCACATCGCGCATGACCCGATCATTGGCGGTCAATTTTTGCTGATCATCGGCCAGACGACTGGCATGTTCGATCAGGCGGGCCACGGCCGAGCGATCCAGTGGCGGAGCATCGGTCTGGCGCGCCAGGGTCGCCAGCATGCGCGCATACTCCATGGTCTGGTCATCACTTCGCTCGATTCGATCAGCGAAGTCGGCTTCCACCTTGAAAAGGTCGAGAAAGTCAGGGTCGTAGTGGGCCAGGAGGTAATACAGTCGCCGCTCTCCGACGAGAATCACCTTGATCGAGACTGGAATATTCTCAGGTTGCAGGCTGGTGGTGCCGACCAGGCCGTAGACACGTTCGAGCGACTCGATCCGAATATTGCCCGAATACAGGACGCGCTTGAGACTTTCCCAGGCCATGGGGTGAGACAGAATACGGCGTGCATCCAGGATCAGGTAGCCGCCATTGGCCCGGTGCAGGGCGCCGGCTCTGATCATTGACACATTGGTGTACAACGCCCCATCGCGCATCTGGTGCTCGATACGCCCGACCAGGTGGTTGTGGGTGGGCAGGTCTTCATAGATCACCGGTGCGCCCCGGGTCTCGGCATTGTCGACCAGCAGATTGACCCGGAATCGTTCGAGGAACTCCTCCGGGGGTCCCGAGCCGCGCCGTCCGCGCAAGGCTTCGGCATTTTCAACCACATCCTCGCGAATCCTGTCGACATGCGCGGTGATGTCGGGCTCGTGCGACCAGTGCTCCTTGAGTTCCCGAATCGGCCCGCCGAGCGCAAACAGGATCATCTCCTCGTTGAGTTCGCGAACACGGCGGCGCATTTCCTTGCGTAGTGCCGGCACGCGCTGAACCTCCTGTTGCAGCTTCTTCTGGAGTTCGGCGACCTTGGCTTCGATTCTTTGACGTTCATCCTCGGGCAGCTTCTCGTATTCCTCCGGGTCGAGGACTTCGCCATCGCGCAACGGCGCCAGGGTGTACCCACCGGGAGTGGAAATCAACGCAATGCCCGCCGCGCGCGCCTGTTCACCAATGTCGCTCAGGCCCTTTTGCTGGCGCTGTTCGAACTCGCCCTGGATGTCCTGCATGCGACTCTGGTATTCCTCGCTTTCGAACACTGCAGCGACCCCGGTGCGCAACTCCTCGATGAAGTCTTCCAAGTCCTTGCGCAATCGACGTCCGTCGCCGGCCTTGAGGCGCAGGGCGCGCGGGGCATTCGGCTCGGAAAAATTGTGGACGTAGCACCAGTCGGCAGGTGCCGGTGCGTGAACGGTGCGCCTTTCGAGAAAATCGCGAACCAGGGCATGCCGGTCCACGCCGCGCGGGCCGAGCACGAACAGGTTGAAGCCGTGATTGTCAATATCGGTGCCGAATTGCATCGCCTTGAGCAGGCGGGACTGCCCAACCGGCTCATCCAGCGGCTGAAGCGACTCGGTGGTCTCGAAGTCCAGCTGTTCTTCCGGACAACGCCGGTAGATCTGGTTCACGCCAAGTGGTTGAATGTCCTTCATGCGCCGTACCTGGTGAATCGATCAGAAGTGTGCGCCGACATTGATCATCAATCCATTGATGCCGAATACGACAAATTCTCCGGTGAATCGGCCGGCCTGGATCCCGACCGCCGGGATGATCGCCGGCGCCACACCGAGCTGATTGAAGGGAATGTCATCCTGGTGTTCACCGCGCCATCCCCAGAGCACCCCAGCCGTCAGTTTCCCATAGAGCCTGTTCTCCACCCAGTCGAAACGCCGTCCTGCATACAAATAGACTGAGCGCTGATCCCAGGAGTTTCGGAAGGTATTGCCGCCAACCAGCCACCGCTGTTCGTCGGACAGGTAGTAGTCCAGTCCGATCAGGCGCGAGTCATTGTTGTGATCGGGGTCATGGTCAAAGTGCGTCGTGAAGACGCTGGTGCGAATCAGCCATCGATAGTCATTGTTCGCGTATGCATGTCCGAAAGACAGCCACACGAGTGACGCATAAAGGCAAAAGGCAATAATAAGGCGTAGCATATTCAACACAAGTGACGGACCGCTGATTCATGCTTTGTGTTGACAGCAAACCGGGCGGACCATTCGGTGAATCCGGTATTGATATTACACGAACGGGCGAAGGCTACCCAACCCGCGACACCGTAATCGAGATGCTGCTTGCGAATCGATGAAATCCGAACCGGCGCCGGTTACACTGGAGAGCCTGATCATCGAACCCGTCGTGCATGAAACCAGCTGAATTTGTTACTCACCTGGGCAAGGTTCGGGCCTCGGCCATCCTGCGCACCGATTCTGCCGATCTGGCCATTCCCGCGATGGAGGCTGCCGTTCGAGGCGGGTTCAGCATCTGCGAGTTCACCCTGACCATCCCCGACGCCTTTGACATCATCAGGGCGTTCTCGAGCCGTCA
>SL_3KL_010_SEDDRAFT_10002000_pt1 | contig 18700 bp, 15 predicted proteins | sample SodLakKL_010_SED_2_FD_10381 | JGI IMG/M metagenome (IMG submission 10381) | reverse complement strand
AGAGTCGCCCCAACACCGGGGCGCTTCCATAGCCGAATCGGCCCCTGCCAGAGAAGCGAGCCCCGCCAACCGCCGCAGTGACCCATAGAATCCGCCAGGGCGAGACCCACCCGCCGCCGCAGTGAGATCGACGAACCACTAGAGCGAGACCCGCCAGCTGCCGAGGCGAAACTCGCCAGCCACCAGAGCGCGATTTGCCGACTGCCCAAGACCCCAGCCCTCACCCCATCCACCCCCTGAAGACCCCCCTACCGTCTTGTGGGTGGATGCCGTTGGTGAGGCAGACGTGGCGGTTGGGGTCACGGCGTCTGCGGCCGCCCCCCCAACAGCGCCCACGAACAAGAGGGTAGGGGGTCGGTGAGGGGATGTCGGGGTAGGGGGTGGGGGCGGAAGGGACCCTCCAGACCCCTCGGGTCAGAAAACCGAATCCGGATTCTATTTTCGCTGTGCGGTCCGATGCCGATGGAGGCTCGGTGTCGTTGTCGGCGCCGGGGCTCCTGATAGGGTTGGGGCGAAGCGCTGCCTCGATAGGGCTGGTCCCTGGATANGCCCGGTCCTGGACTGGATGGGGCTGGAATCATTCCGTCGGACGTCCGCACCAGGANGCGTTGGCGCACTTGTGCTACGGCCGTGCTGTCAATACNTTTACCGGCTGACCTTTCAGGCGGAAGGCACACGGCCTTCGCCTACGACGTTTTCCTCCCCGGCTTCCCTTGCAGTAAATACTCCTGCGGAGGCCCAGAGTAGACATGGAACAGACGAAGACCGACATCATCCGCAAGCACCAGCTCCACGAGAATGACCAGGGGAGCGCGCCCGTTCAGGTGGCCATCCTGACCCACCGCATCAACCACCTTCGGGACCACTTCTCGGCCCACAAGGGTGATCACCACAGCCGCCGCGGCCTCCTGAGAATGGTGGGACGCCGCCGGCGCCTCTTGGAGTACCTGAAGAGGACGGACTTGGAGCGGTATCGCTCCCTGATTGCGGACCTCGGGCTCCGTAAGTAAGTAGAACTCTGCGGCGGCCGGGACGATTCCCGGTCGCCGCAGTTTCGTTTGTGCGCTCCACGACCGGCAACGGTCGGCCCAGGTTTTTCGCTGTCCCGACGGCGGCTCGCAGATAGAGTCCCCGGCGGCGCGGCGGTCGCACCGGATCCGGATCGAGCAGGGCGCACGTGGCACACGCAAGGGCGAAGGCGGGGCAACCGCCTCCTCTTCCCCCGACCCCACTCAGCAGTGATATGGAAAACGCCCAGATGATCCATCGAATCGAACGACAGTTCGCCGGCAGGACCCTCATTATCGAGACCGGCCGCATGGCCAAACTGGCCCACGGCTCGTGCCTCGTGCAGTTCGGCGAGACAGTGGTGCTCTGCACCGCTACCGCCCAGAATCGCCCGACCCACCTCCCCTTCTTCCCCCTCACGGTGGAATACCGGGAGAAGTCCTACGCCGCCGGGAAGATTCCCGGAGGCTTCTTCAAGCGGGAGGGTCGGCCCGGGGAGAAGGAGATTCTCTCTGCCCGTCAGATCGACCGTCCCATCCGTCCCCTCTTTCCCGAGGGGTACATGAACGAAACCCAGATCGTCTGCAACATTCTCTCCGCTGATCAGGAGAACGATGCCGACGTTCTGGGCCTTCTCGGCGCTTCCGTGGCGCTGAATCTCTCCAAGATTCCCTTCGACACGCCGGTGGCAGCGGTCCGCATCGGGCGGATTCGGGGGAACTGGATCCTGAACCCCACCTTCCAGCAGCTTGAGTATTCGGACGTGGACATCGTGGTGGCCGGAAGCCGCGATGCGCTGCTCATGGTGGAAGGTGGTGCGGTGGAGGTCCCTGAGGAGGAGGTCCTGGAGGGGCTTGAGGTGGCGCACGAGGGGATTCGCGAGTTGATCGCCATCCAGGAGGAGCTGCTGGACGGTCTGCGCCAGCCCACCATGGAGTATGAGGCGCAACTCCCCGATGAGGCGTTGGCTTCCCGCCTCCATGAGATGGCCCGCCCTCGCATTGAGGAGGCCATGGCCATCACCGAGAAGCAGCAGCGTAATCAGGCTCTCTCCACCGTTCGCGACGACGTCACGGCCGAACTCCGGGAGGCGCTGGACCCGGAGGAGTTCGACAAGGCCGAGGGTCAGATCGGGGACATTCTTCGGGGGATCGAGAAGGCGGCCATGCGGGAACTCATCCTGGCGGATGGATCTCGCCCGGACGGCCGGGGCCTGGATGTGGTCCGGGACATCTCCTGCGATGTGGGCATCCTCCCCCGGACCCACGGTTCGGCCCTCTTCACCCGGGGTCAGACCCAGGCGTTGGCGGTGGCGACCCTCGGGACTTCCCGTGACGAGCAGCGGATCGATTCCATCGACGTTCGGGAAGAGATCTCCAAGTCCTTCATGCTCCACTATAACTTCCCGCCCTTCTGCACCGGTGAGGCCAAGCCCATTCGCGGCACCTCCCGGCGGGAGATCGGACACGGGGCACTGGCGGAGCGGGCCATCCAGCCCCTCCTTCCGCCCTACGATGATTTCCCGTACACCATCCGGGTGGTGAGCGACGTGCTCGAGTCCAACGGGTCGTCGTCCATGGCCACCGTGTGTGGAACCTCGCTGGCCCTCATGGCGGCCGGGGTCCCGGTATCGGCGTCGTGCGCCGGTGTCGCCATGGGGCTCATCAAGGAAGGGGACCGGGTCGCCGTCCTCACGGACATCCTGGGGATGGAAGATGCCCTGGGCGATATGGACTTCAAGATCGCCGGGACCCGGCGTGGGATCACCTCCATCCAGATGGACATCAAGGTGGAGGGGCTCAGCCGTGAGATCATGCAGGACGCCATGGCTCGGGCGAATCGGGCGCGGATCCACATCCTGGACATCATGGATGAGACCATCAGCGAGCCCCGGGAGGATCTCTCTCCCCACGCCCCGCGGATCACCTCCATGCAGGTGAACCCCGAGAAGCTCGGCGAGATCATCGGACCCAAGGGGAAGACCATCCGGGCGATCCAGGATGAGACGGGCGCCACCATCGAGGTGGACGACTCGGGTCTCGTGAAGATCGCCTCGGTTTCCGGTGAGGGAGCCGATCGCGCCCGGGAAATGATCGAGGCCATCGTTCAGGAACCTGAGGTGGGCCGGGTCTACGAGGGTCCGGTGAAGAACACCACCAGCTTCGGTGCATTCGTGGAGATCCTCCCGGGGGTTGAGGGGCTGTGCCACATCTCGGAGCTGCAGCAAGGCCGGGTCGAAAAGACCGAGGACGTGCTGCAGCGTGGCGTGATCACCCGGGTGAAGCTCCTGGCCATCGACGAACGGGGACGGCTCCGCCTCTCCCGTCGTGCGGCCATCGAGGAGGAGGGAGACCGGGTCCTCGAGGTCGAGAACGCCAGCCGCTGATGAAACGGCGGCGTGCGGCTGAATTCGGGGGTGGGGAGGGGCGCGAGCTCCTTTCCACCCCCGGTGCGTTCCCTCGGGACGCCGTGGGGCGCCACCGGAGTTCTTCCGGCAGGTTGGGCCACCGGGCCCCTGGGGTCGGGGCCGGCGCCGGGACCCGTGACCTAGGGCCAGGAAGGGTCCGTGGGATCGGCGGTGCCGGATTCTCCGAGGAGCTTCTGGAGAGCCCCATGGTGGGGCGAATGCGCGAGTCCGTCACTCCTGAGGGCATCCGCATCCTGACCGAGACCATTCCTGGCGTACGCTCCGTATCCACGGGGATCTGGATTCGCCAGGGATCGGCCCACGAGTCCCCGGATCTGGGGGGAGCCAGCCACCTCCTTGAACACATGGTCTTCAAGGGAACGGCGACCCGTGGCCCCCGGGAGATCGCTCTGGCTCTGGAGCGGCTCGGTGGGAGCCTGGACGCCTTCACCTCCCGGGAGCACACCTCCTACCAGGCTAGGGTCCTGGCCGAACACCTCCCGGTGGCGGTGGACGTGCTTTCCGAGCTGGTCCTGAAGCCCCTTCTCCGGGAACGGGATCTGGAGCTCGAGCGGAACGTGGTGCTGGAGGAGATCGCCACTGTTGAAGACACGCCGGACGATCTGGTCTTTGAACTCCACGGCGAGGAGGTGTGGGAGGTCCATCCCTACGGACGTTCCATCCTGGGCACCCCTGAATCCGTGGGGCGCCTGACGGCGGAGGAGCTTCGCACCCTCCATCAAGACCGGTATCTGGATGGCGAGGTGGTGGTTGCCGCTGCCGGTCACCTGGATCACAGTCACTTCGTGGAGATGGTCCGGGCCAACCTGAAGGGATGGGAAGGGGGCACAAGCCGGCCCATCCCCGACGCTCCCGGTCCCGGCGAGTACCGGGAGCGGCGCTTCGAACGTGACACCGCCCAGACCCACATCACGGTGGGGACGCGAACACCGGGGCGGCGTGCGTCCACCCGCTTCCCCCTGGTCCTCCTCTCTTCGGCCTTCGGAGGGGGAATGAGCTCGCGCCTCTTCCAGCGGATCAGGGAGGAGTTGGGGCTGGCCTACAGCGTCTTTTCGTTCCAGTCATTCCACTCTCAGGGCGGGCATTCGGGGGTGTACGTGGGCACCCGGCCGGAGTTCGCCGATCAGGCCCAGGAGGCGCTCCTGGAGGAGTTTCACAGACTGTCCCGGGACGGGTTGCCGGAGGCGGAGCTCAGAGAGGTGAAGGACCAGGTTAAGGGGCAGGTGATGCTCTCCCTGGAATCCACCTCGTCCCGCCTCTACCGATTGGCGGGATTCGCCCTCTATGACCTCCCGCTCCTGACGCTGGATGAACTGTTGACCACCATCGAGGGCGTGAGTCTGGATCAGGTCAACGAGGCGGCGGCCACCTACTTCGCTCCCGAAGCCCAAGTGGTGACGAGGCTCGGGCCCTCCTGACGGGGTCCCTCGCTGGAAACCCTCGTGGGGGCTTACCGGAGACCTTCGGGGGGCGCTCTGGGGATCCGCCGCACAGAACCGGAGCCCCTCCGCGGCCATCCGGGCCCTCCCGCGACACCCATCCGGCAGACCCGTCCCCCCGCCTTCAAAGCGGAGGCGCAGGTCCAACCCTCCCGGTCCTCCTTGACCCCATCGTGGGCTCCGCGAGATTCAGTCGGCCGCACGTTGGCCAGAAGATGGGAGCGAAGCGCGCCGCTTCTCCCCGCCGGGTCGGCGGAACCGGCCCGGGACCCCAACAACGACGGCTCGTGGCGAATTCCGGCGTGGACCGGGTCCGCCCTGCGAGCCCTGGACCCAAAGAGGATCAGGCATGCGGATCGGCGTACCGAAGGAGATCAAGGCGAACGAGTACCGGATCGCCCTCGTCCCGGCCGGGGCGGAGGCCCTGGTTCAGCACGGCCATGAGGTTCTGGTGGAGGCGGGAGCGGGCGAGGGCAGTGGGTTCCCGGACGAGCTGTACCGGGAGGCCGGTGCCCGGATCCTGGAGAGCGCAGATGAGGTCTGGGCCCAGGCCGAGATGATCCTGAAGGTCAAGGAACCCATTCAGGAGGAATGGCCCCGCATCCGGAAGGACCACCTCCTCTTCACCTACTTCCACTTCGCCGCCTCCGAGCCCCTCACCCGCGCCGTCCTGGACTCGGGCGCCGTGGCGCTGGCCTACGAGACGGTACAACTGGACAACGGAGAGCTTCCGCTCCTCACTCCCATGTCCGAGGTGGCGGGCCGGCTCTCGGTACTGGAGGGCGCCAAGTACCTGGAGCGCTTCTACGGCGGGCGAGGCACCCTGCTGGGTGGTGTGCCCGGTGTGCTGCCGGCCAAGGTGATCATCCTTGGCGGAGGTGTGGTGGGAACCAACGCCGCCAAGATGGCGGCCGGTTTCGGCGCCGATGTCACCATCCTGGACATCTCGCTTCCCCGGCTCCGGTACCTATCCGACGTCATGCCGGCCAACGTGAAGCTCATGTTCTCGAGCCGGTACAACATCCGGGAGCTCCTCCCGGAGGCCGACCTCCTCATCGGCGGCGTCCTGGTTCCCGGGAAGAAGGCCCCGTCGCTGGTGGCCCGGGAAGACCTGAAGCTCATGAAGCCCGGATCCGTGATCGTGGATGTGGCGGTGGATCAGGGAGGGTGCATCGAGACCATCTACCCCACCACCCACGAGGATCCCATCTATGTGGTGGACGACGTCATCCACTACGCCGTGGCCAACATGCCCGGCGCCGTAGCCCGGACCAGCACCCTGGCCCTCACCAACGCCACCCTCCCCTACGCCATCGACCTGGCGAACCGGGGATGGAAGCAGGCCTGCCTGCGGGATCCGGCGCTCCGTGAGGGGGTGAACGTGGTGGATGGGAAGGTGACCTACGAAGGGGTGGCCGAGGCCTTCGGGCTCGAATACCATCCGGTGGCTCCCTTCCTCGCCGAGGGGTAAGTCGTGACAGACCCCGCCCCACTGACCCTGCAGGTCCGGGTTTCCCGCCTCGAGACGAATCCGGATCTGCCCCTTCCGGACCGGGCCTCGGCGGGGGCGGCGGGATACGATGTACGCTCAGCCGAGCCTGACTTCGTCCTGCGGCCCGGGGAAACCCGGGCCGTGGGAACGGGGCTGGCGTTGGAGCTACCCCCTGGGGTGGAATGCCAGGTCCGACCTCGTTCGGGGCTCGCTCTCCGGTCAGGGATCACGGTTCCCAACGCTCCCGGCACCATCGATCCCGACTACCGGGGCGAACTCAAGGTCATCCTCCACAACCTTTCCTCGGATCCGGTGACCATCGCCCGGGGGCACCGAATCGCCCAACTGGTCTTCGCCCGCTTCGAGACTCCCGAGATGAGGGAAGTGGAGCACCTCGGTGGAACGGTCCGGGGAGAGGGCGGGTTCGGGAGCACCGGGGTGGGGTAGGGTCATGCGGGATGACGCCCTACCGGGGCTCTCCGGCACCCGGTGGAACGTCACTTGCCACCGCACCGCCCTCCCTTTACAATCCGGGGCGGCTGGTAGGATCTTCTGCCCTGAGCCGCCCGTCCACGACACCTCCGGCCCCTCCATCGACCTGTACGGGCTCCAGCCTTGGCCTCCCTCTCCAAGTGGTTTCAATCCGGTTCCCTGATTCCCGTGAATGACATCGCCGTCGACCTGGGGACGGCCAACACTCTGGTCTACGTGAAGGGCGAGGGCATCGTCCTGAACGAGCCCTCCGTGGTGGCTGTCGAGAAGGGTTCCAACCGCATCCTGGGGATCGGATTGGAAGCCAAGCGCATGCTGGGCCGGACCCCGGAGAACATCCAGGCCGTGCGCCCGCTGAAGGATGGCGTCATCGCTGACGTGGATGTGACGGAGATGATGCTCCGTCACTTTCTGAAGCAGGTGACGGCCAAGCGGATCTTCCGGATCAAGCCCCGGGTGGTGGTGGGGGTCCCATCGGGCATCACCGAACTGGAACGGCGCGCCGTCCGCTCCTCTGCCATGGCGGCGGGAGCCAAGGGTGTCTACATGGTGGCCGAGCCCACGGCCGCTGCCATCGGGGTCGGCCTCCCCATCGAGACGCCCACCGGGAACATGGTGATCGACATCGGGGGTGGGACCACCGAGATCGCCGTCATCGCACTCTCGGGGATCGTCTCCAATACCTCCATCCGGACCGGGGGCGATGAGCTGGACACAGCCATCGTCACCTTCCTCCGGAAGAACTACAACCTGCTCATCGGTGAGCCCACCGCCGAGGCGGTTAAGATCCAGATCGGATCAGCCTTCGATTCCGGTGACGAGCGCACCATGGAGGTGAAGGGGCGGGACCTGGTCTCAGGGATCCCCAAGACTGTGACGGTGCACTCGGAAGAGGTTCGGGAGTGCATCCAGGAGCCCATCCAGGCCATCGTGGAGGCGGTTCGCCGAGCGCTGGAGATCACCCCGCCTGAGCTGGCCTCCGACATCGTGGACCGCGGGATCGTCATGACCGGCGGCGGCGCCCTCATTCGGGGTCTGGACAGACTCCTGATGCAGGAGACGAACCTCCCCATCCACGTGGATGAAGAGCCCCTCACCTGTGTGGTCCGGGGGGCTGGACGGATCCTCGACGAGATGCAGAAGTATCGGAATGTGTTGGTGACCTGACGCTCGTCCCGGCGAGCGTGTTGTCGCTGGTTCATCTCCGAATCCGTGTAGGGCCATGCCGCCTTTCGAGCAGGACAAGTTCGAGAACGGGAGGAAGCGGGAGCGCTGGCTCTCCATCTTCTTCCTCCTTCTGGCGGGGATCCTCATCGCTCTCCCGTCACGAGGGCAGGAGCAGGTGGCCACGGCGCTGCGCGCCACCGTCCTCTCCCCCTTCCTACTCCTCCAGGAATCGCTGGTGCAGACCAGGATCCGTGCGGAGGAGGTGGCAGACTTGCAGGCACGTCTGGATGCCGCCGCCGCTACCCTGGCGGCTCAGAGTACGCTCCGGGAAGAGAATGAGCGACTCCGCGAACTCCTGGCCCTGAGGGAGCGGGCTGGACCTTCCTTCCGTTCCGCTAGCGTCCTCAGGTCCGGCATCCGAGGGTCGGAGAGCATGCTCCTCCTGGATGTGGGAGGGCGGGAAGGGGTGGAGGTGAACGATCCGGTGGTCTCGGCGCAGGGGCTGGTGGGGATCATCCGGGAGGTGGGGTCCGGCCGATCCGTGGCCATGGACTGGACCCACCCCGACTTCCGGGTCAGTGTCATGACCCTGGACGGTGAGGCCTTCGGGCTGGTGGAGCCCCGGTCCGGGGCGTTCCGGGAAGAGGATCGCCTCATCCTCACCGGTGTGCCCTACTACACGACCCTGGACCCTGGCACGGCGCTGGTGACCTCGGGCCGCGGCAGCGTCTATCCCCGGGGAATTCTGGTGGGTACGGTGCAGGAGCTCGCGGCGACCGAGGCCGGTTGGGCCCGGTCGTACTGGCTGGAGCCGGCGGTGCGTCCGTTCGGCGTCAACCAGGTCCTGGTGCTCACCGGTGATCCGGCCCGGGGCTTGGGTGAGGGAGAGGGGCTGGAGGGCCTCTGGGTGGAGCCGGAACCGGAGCCGGGAGACACCCTCTCCGCCCCGACCGAACAGTCCAACCCCGAGGAAGGGTTCAATCCAGACGAACTGCCCACTCCCGATGAGCCGGGCGAGCCGGACGACCTACCCATTTCCAACGAGCCGTCCGACCCCAATGAACCGGATGCCACCGAGGATCCTGATGGGCTGGGGGCCCCGTCCAGCTCCAACGGGGGTCGACGGTGAGGCCGGACTGGGGATACCGGGCCATACTGGTGGCACTCCCCATTCTCCACTTCACCCTCCACGTGGGGCTGGGGCTGGAACGAGGCGCTCCGGACCTCCTGGCGGTGGGTCTTCTCCTCCTGGCTCGGGAACTCCGGATGGGGACTGCGGCGGGGGTGGGGTTTGTGCTGGGACTCCTGGAAGACGCATTCTCCCTCCTGGCCTTCGGAGCCAACGCTCTGGCGTGTACGGTCCTGGGCATCGTGGGGTCACGCTCCCGGGACCTCTTCGTGGGCGAGTCGGTGCTGTTCCTGGTATCGTATCTCTTTCTGGGGACCTGGCTCCGGGGGGCGCTTCACTGGCTCTTGGCGGGGGACGAGGTGCGAAGTGACGCGGCCCTGAGCCTTCTGGTGAATGCGCCGGTGGATGCCGCCTACGCCACGGCGGTGGGGGTGGCTCTCCTCTTCGTCACCGGAGCCTGGCGAACAGAGCCCCGGGGGTAGAGCTCCGCCGGGGTACGGCAGCCGGCCGCACGGACATGGACGCCGACCCACCCATCAGGTTCGGGCCCCCCGCCGGGTCGGGAACGAAGGTCCGCCTCCGGGCATACGGGGGAGGATGAAGACGGAGATCATCACGTGGAGAGTCCAGCATGAAGCAGCCGCACCCCCAAGCGAAGCGGAGCCAGGCCCGGGGCGCCATGGTGGTGCTCTTCGTCCTCATGGGCGTGCTCCTGGTCTCCTTCTTCAGAGCCCAGGTGGTCCGGGGCTCCACCTGGGTCCTCCAGTCCGACTCGAACCGGCTCCGCGTCCTCCAGGTCCCGGCCCCCCGGGGAACCATCTTCGACCGGAATGGCCGCATCATCGCCGACAACGTCCCCGCATATTCGGTCTCCCTCTTCCCGGCCCCCCCTGACTCCATCCGGGCTACACTGGAGCGGCTTGCTCCCCTCCTGGAGCTGGACGAGGAGCGCATCGACGTCCTGGTGGACGAAGCCAGGGCCAACCGACGAAGCGCTCTCCGGGTCACGGACAACGCCCCCTTCGAGTCCATCGCCGCCGTGGAAGAACGCCGGGCCGATTTTCCCGGGGTCTTCATGGAGATGCGCCCCCGCAGGCGCTACGTGGGCGGGGCCGCCGTTGGGCACGCCCTGGGGTATGTGGGTGAGGTCTCGGCGGCGGAACTGGAGAGCGCCTTCTTCCAGGACTACGAGCGGGGTATGATCGTGGGCAAGGACGGGCTCGAGCGTCAGTACGAGCAGAAACTCCAGGGGCGCAAGGGCGTCCGGTACGTGGAGGTGGACGCCGTGGGCCGGGTGGTGGGCTCCTTCGAGGGTCAGGCCGCCGCTCCCGCAGTGCCAGGTCAGGCGATCCATCTGAACCTGGATCTGGACCTCATGGAATACATCCATGAGCACTTCCCCCCGGGGATGCGGGGCGCGGTGGTGGCGCTGAATGTGGAGGACGGGGGGGTCCTGGCCCTCTATTCGGCCCCCAGCTTCGATCCCAACGACTTTGTGGGAGGGATCTCCCGGACACTCTGGAATGAGTTGAACCAGGATCCATCTCGCCCCCTCTTCAATCGGGCGGTGGTGGGACGGTACCCACCGGCCTCCACCTGGAAGCTGGCCACAGCGGCCATTGGCCTGGAGATGGGGGTGGTGGAGCCCGAGGAGTTCATGCCCCAGGCCTGCTTCGGCTCATACACCTTCCAGGGCGTGACCCGGCGCTGCTGGCGGCCCCAGGGCCACGGCCACCAGGACATGGCGGGAGCCATCGCCCACTCCTGCAACGTCTACTTCTATCAACTGGGTCTCCGCATCGGGCTTGAGCGCCTGGTGGAGGAAGGGACCCGCTTGGGCTTCGGCGATGCCTGCGGTGTAGACCTCCCCCGGGAGTCGCTAGGTGTCTTTCCGGAGAGCCTGGACTGGTGGCAGCGCCGGTTCAACTACCGCCCCTTCGAGAACGAGGTCATGGCCCTCTCCATCGGTCAGGGGCCCAACGACCAGACTCCCCTCAAGATGGCTCAGTTCTATCTGGCTCTGGCCCGGGACGGGAGCGCTCCCCGACCCCAGCTTCTCCGCACCCCCGGACAGGACCCGGAGACGGATTGGCGCCTGGACTTGAGCGAGGCGTCCCTTCAGACCCTCCGGGACGGGCTTCGCGCGGTGACCGCCCCCGGGGGGACGGCCCACCTGTCGTCTCTGGAGCACTGGGAGTTCATCGGGAAGACGGGCACGGCCCAGGGGAGTCCCACCCAGGAGCGGGCCCACGCCTGGTTCGCCGGGATGGCGGGTCCGTGGGGCGAGGATCCGGAGATCGCCATCGTGGTGCTGGTTGAAGAGGGGGAGTCGGGCTCCGCCGCCGCCGCCCCCCTGGCGGCCAAGGCATCCGACTTCTTCCTGCGGAGGAAGTACGGGATCCCAGTGGACACGATCCAGACGCTGGGTGAGCACCTGAGGTCCGGCACCCCGGCGCCCTGGGCTCGCTGGAACTGATCCCCAAGCTCCTTCATGCCTCCTACCTCGTCCTCACCTCCCCGCTCCAAGCGCTGGCTCGGAGATCCCATTCTGGCCGGGCTTGCACTGGTGCTCTCCCTTTTCGGGATTGCCATGGTGTACTCGGCGGGGGTCCTGAACATCCCCAGTCCCGTCACCTCGATTGCGTGGCGACGCCAGGTGCTCTGGCTCGTGGTTGCCCTCATCGCCTTTGTGGCCATCCTCCAAGCCAGGCCCCGCTGGATCGAGTGGGCCGCCATCCCCGCCTACGGGCTAGCTGTGATCCTCCTGGCGGCGACGCTGGTGGTGGGAACCGGGGCCGGAACCGCCGAAGGGGTGGGACGCTGGATCCAGTTGGGACCCCTTCGCTTCCAGCCCGCCGAGTTCGCGAAGCTGGCGGCGGTGCTGGGGCTGGCCCGGCTTCTCTCGGTCCGGGAGACTCCTCCCCAGGGACTCAGGGACCTGGTGGCGCCCTCGGCCCTCATGGGGCTTCCCCTCATCCTGGTGGTGCTGCAGCCGGATCTGGGAACGGCGCTGGCCTTCATCGGGATCCTCTTCGCCGCGCTCTACTGGGCCGGGACGCCGCCCCTCCTCCTCTTCCTCCTGGCCTCACCGGGGCTGGCGCTGATCCTGTCCTTCAGCACCCCGGTCTGGTCCGTGTACTTCGTGGGTCTCCTGGTTCTCATCTACATCTTCCGCTACCGGCTCTACCTGGCCGAATCGGTGGGGATCCTCCTTCTGAACCTGGCGGCGGGCACGGTGGCGAACCCGCTGTGGGGGCGTCTCGCCGACTACCAGCGCAATCGACTCCTGGTCTTCCTGGATCCAGGGATGGACCCTCGGGGAGCCGGGTGGAATCTGATCCAGTCCAAGGTGGCTATCGGGAGCGGGGGGCTCACCGGGAAGGGATTCACCCAGGGGACCCAGAAGCGGCTGGACTTCCTCCCGGAGCAGCACACCGATTTCATCTTCAGCGTCATCGGTGAGGAACTCGGGTTCATCGGGGTCACGCTGGCGGTGGCGCTCTTCGCCTTTCTCCTCCTCCGGGTCATCCGTCTGGCGGAGATCACCCCCGATCCCTTTGCGGGCCTGGTCCTGTTCGGTATCTTCGGGGCTTGGCTCGTCCATATCTTCATCAACATCGGGATGACCATCGGGTTGGTCCCCATCACCGGAATTCCCCTCCCGTTCCTGAGCTACGGGGGAACCTTCCTCGTCACCTGCTGGGCCTTCACGGCGCTTGCCGCACGATTGGCCCGGAGGGAGGCCTGACCCGACCGGGATATCCCGCCTCCGGAGGTTCACCATGCCCTGGTTCCGAAAGGCCAAGAAGCCCCTGAGAGCCGAAGACCGACGCGAGGTGCCGTCGGACGTCTTCGACAAGTGCACCGGGTGCGGAGCCATTCTCTACCGGGAGAAGCTCACCCAGAACCTCCACGTTTGTCCCGAGTGCGGACATCACTTCCGGATCCCCGGGGACGTGTACGTGCGGATCCTCTCGGACGAAGGGAGCTTCCGTGAACTGGACCGGGAGATGCGGAGTTCGGATCCCCTGGAGTTCACCGATCTGAAGGTCTACGGGGACCGGCTGAGGGCGGCGGAGAAGAAGACGGGCCGGGGCGACGCCGTCATCACCGGGACCTCCACCCTGGATGGTATCCCGGTGGCGCTGGCGGTCATGGACTTCACCTTCATCGGCGGCTCCATGGGGTCGGTGGTGGGCGAGAAGATCGCCCGGGCCGGCCGGGTGGCGCTGGAAGAGGAGCGCCCCTTCCTGGTGGTCTCCGCCTCCGGTGGGGCCCGGATGATGGAGGGGATCTACTCTCTCATGCAGATGGCCAAGACGTCGGCGGTCCTGGCCCAGCTCCACGAGGCCGGGATCCCCTTCGTCTCCATCCTCACCGACCCCACCACCGGAGGGGTCACCGCCTCCTTCGCCATGCTGGGTGATGTGAACCTGGCGGAGCCCGGTGCCCTCGTGGGCTTCGCCGGCCCCCGGGTCATCGAAGAGACCATCAAGCAGGAGCTTCCCGAAGGCTTCCAGCGCGCCGAGTTCCTCCTTGAGCACGGGATGGTGGATCGGGTGGTGGATCGCCGGGAGATGCGGGCCACTGTGGCCCGGCTCCTCCGTCACATGTGGGCGCCGGCCGCTGGGAGCGGGGCTTGAAGGCACCCCGAGGCCCTCGCCCGGGCGACGCCCTGGCGGCCGCCCTCTTCCCCACACTCCCCACCGAGGTGCAGTGGGGGCTGGAGCGTACCCGCAGTCTCCTGGCGGCGGTGGGCGACCCTCTCTCCCGGACCGCCATCCTCCATGTGGGCGGGACCAACGGGAAGGGGTCGGTGGCCCGGATCTGGGCTTCGGTCCTGCAGGCGGCGGGATTTCGGGTAGGGCTCTGCACCTCGCCGGAGCTCATTGCCTTCCGGGAGCGCATCCTGGTGAACGGCAGCCCCCTCCCCGACACCTTCCTCCTTGAGTTGGCTCAGGAACTCCGGGAACCGGTGATCCGGGCCAAGCCCTCCTGGTTCGAGGCCTGCACCGTCCTGGGCTTCCTGGCTCTGGACCGGGCCCGGGTGGATGTGGCGGTCATGGAGGTGGGGATGGGGGGCCGGCTGGATTCCACAAACGTGGTGAACCCCCTGGTCACCGCCATCACCAACGTCTCCCTGGATCATCAGGAGGTCCTGGGACCCACGGTGCGTCACATCGCCCGGGAGAAGGCCGGGATCCTCAAGGAGGGGGTGCCCGCCTTCACCGGTGTCCAGGACCCGGACGTCCTGGAGGTCCTGGCTTCCGAAGCGGGAACGGTTGGCGCGCCTCTCATGCGGGTGCCGGCCCCCCAGGGCACGGTCTCCCTGGACGGGATCCGCACCAGCCTCCGGACCCGTACGTGGGGGGTGGTGGATCTCCACTGTCCGTTGGTGGGACGCCACCAACTGGCGAATCTGGCGGTGGCGGTGCGGGCGCTGGAGGCCCTTCCGCCCCGCTATCTGGCCAGCGTGGGCCAACTCAAGGAGGGGGTGTCCCAGGTGCGCGCTCCCGGTCGCTTCCAGGTGGAAGAGACCGCGGATGGTCTCTGGATCCTGGATGTGGCCCACAACCCGGCCGCCGCCGCCGCGCTGGCCGGCACCCTGGGTGAGGTGGATCCTCCGGGCCCCGTCATCGCGGTCCTGGGCATCCGCGCCGACAAGGATCGAGCGGGAATCGTCGAAATCCTGGCCGGGGCTGTGGACGGTGTGGTGCTCACGCGTCCGGGCCCCACGGGGGATTGGAGTGGGTCATGGTCCCGGGAGGGAGGGGCTCCCCTGGCTCCCGAGGGCACCGAGGTCCGCACGGAGCCGGACTTCCCCCTTGCCCTGGCCTCGGCCCGGGAGTGGGCCGGAGCCGACGGAACCGTGGTGGTGTCGGGTTCTTTCTCAACGGTGGCCGGGGCGCTGGAGAAGCTGGGCCGGATCCCCCGGGAAGCCTTGCCCGCCTCCTTCGCCTCCGGGTAGATTCGCGCCATGTCGAACCCCAAGGATTTTGCCCGTCTCCCCGGTTTCCGGGACTTTCCGCCGGAAGAGCTCGCCCTCCGCACCCACCTCTTCGAGGCGTGGAGGAGGGTGGCCACCAGGTATGGCTTCCGGGAGTACGACGCGCCGCCCCTGGAGGCCCTGGACCTCTATGTGGAGAAGAGCGGCGAGGAGATCGTGGGGCAGCTCTACAATTTCACGGACAAGGGTGGGAGGGAGGTCTCCCTCCGGCCCGAGATGACTCCCTCGCTGGCCCGGGTCCTGGGAGAGCGGAGCCGCGCCATGCCCAAGCCCATCCGCTGGTTCGCCATCCCCCAGCTCTTCCGCTACGAGCGGCAGCAGCGCGGGAGGCTCCGGGAGCACTTCCAGTGGAATGTGGACCTGGTGGGAGCGGCGGGTCCCGAGGCCGAGGCCGAGGTGCTGGCGGTGGCGCTGGACGGTCTCCGAGAGGTGGGGCTCGGCGCCGAGCATATCCGGGCCCGGGTGTCGGACCGCCGCCTCCTGGCCGGGATTCTGGGAGCATTGGGGGTCCCTGAGTCCCACCTCCTGCCCTGCTACGGCGTGGTGGACAAGGTGGAGAGGGAACCCCGGGAGCGAATCCTGGAGCGGCTGGTGGATGAGGTGGGGCTGCCTGAAGAGGTGGCGGAAGGAGTCGTGTCCCTCTTCGACGCCCCGGAGCTGGATGCGGTGGAGGCGCGCTTCGGCGACGACCCCGCCGTGGCTCCCCATCTGGCCTCTCTCCGGAGCTTTCTCTCCATCCTGGACGACCTGGGGTTCGGAGAGTATGTGGACTTCGATCTCACCATCGTCCGGGGGCTCGCCTACTACACGGGGGTGGTCTTCGAGATCTTCGATCGGGCCGGAGAGTTCCGGGCCGTGGCCGGCGGTGGACGCTACGACCGCCTCCTGGAGTTGGTGGGGGGCGAACCCCTTCCGGCGGTGGGCTTCGGGATGGGCGATGTGGTCCTTTCGGACCTTCTGAATGAGCGGGGACTTGCCCCGGACACCGGCCATTCGGTGGACCACTTCATCGTGGCCATCGGTGCCAACCAGGCCCCTCTGGCCCGGCGCATCGCCGCCTCCCTCCGTGGCCGAGGGCGGTCGGTGGTCTACGATGTCCGGGGGCAGTCGGTGCGCAAGCAGTTCTCCGCCGCCGCCAACGAAGGAGCCCGGGAGGTGGTGGTCCTGGGCCCGGACGAGGTGGCCCGCGGAGTGGCGGTGATCCGGTCCATGGAGTTGGGCACCGAGAGGGAGGTGGAGCTCTCGGACCTCCTGAGCGACGCGGCGGTGGGGGCGTGAAGGGTCCGGCACCTGACGAGGGCGGGTTCCAGGAGACGCGCCGGGACATGCAGCGGGCCATCCGGCGGCTGAACGTTCTGGAGTACATGATCGTGGTTGCGGCGGTGGTGGTGGCCCTGGTCGGAGGGTGGGTGGTGGCCTTCCTGGTGAGCGCAGGGACCGAGCTTTCCTTCCGCCCCACTTGGGCCATTGTCTCCCTCGTGCTCCTCATCATCCCGGCGGCAGTGGTCTTCGGTCGGGAGCGCATGGAAGCGAAGCGGCGCAGGGGCGCCCGCTCCCGGAAAGGGAACGACGGGGCGCCGCCGAGCGCCTGAACCCTCAGCGGAGTGTGCCCCCGGCGCGCCCGCCCCACCTACCGGTGACCGGAGTCCAGTGGCCGGTCCCTCCCCACGACCCAATTCAACCAGGCAACCGACGGAGCATCCATGGCGGACGAGAAGGGGCTGACCCCCCGGGCCGACGATTTCAGCGCGTGGTACAACGAGGTGGTGCAGCGAGCCGAACTGGCCGATCACTCCCCGGTGCGGGGGAGCATGGTGATCCGGCCTTGGGGCTACGGGATCTGGGAGCGCATGCAGCGGGCCCTGGACGACATGTTCAAGGAAACAGGGCACGAGAACGCCTACTTCCCCCTCCTCATCCCCATGAGCTTCATCGAGCGGGAGAAGGAGCACGTCCAGGGGTTCAAGCCGGAGCTGGCGGTGGTGACCCACGCCGGCGGCAAGGAGTTGGAGGAACCCCTGGTGGTGCGCCCCACCTCCGAGACCATCATCTACTCCATGTACGCCAAGTGGGTGCAGTCGTACCGGGATCTGCCGGTGAAGCTGAACCAGTGGGCCAACGTCATGCGTTGGGAGTTGCGTACGCGCCTCTTCCTCCGGACCGCTGAGTTCCTCTGGCAGGAAGGGCATACGGCCCACGCCACGGAGGGGGAGGCCGAGGAAGAGACGCGGCTCATGCTGGACGTCTATCGGACCTTCATGGAAGAGTGGATCGCCATGCCGGTGGTCACCGGTCTCAAGAGTGAGTCGGAGAAGTTCGCCGGGGCCCTTCGCACCTACACCTGTGAAGCGCTCATGCAGGACGGGAAGGCCCTTCAGGCCGGGACCTCCCACAACCTGGGGCAGAACTTCTCTCGCCAATTCGGCCTCACCTTCCAGAGCGAGGCCGGCGCCGAGGAGTTCGCCTGGAACACCTCGTGGGGCGTATCCACCCGGCTGGTGGGGGGGATGGTCATGACCCACGGCGACGACACCGGGATCGTGGTGCCACCGCGCCTGGCCCCGGTGCAGGTGGTGGTGGTCCCCATCTACCGGAAGGAGGCGGAGCGCACCGCTGTGGTGGAGAAGGCTCACGAGATGGCGGGCCGTCTCCGGGAGCAGGGCGTCCGGGTCCGGGTCGACGACCGGGACCACCTGAACCCCGGCGCCAAGTTCTGGGAGTGGGAGCGCAAGGGCGTCCCCTTCCGCATCGAGATCGGCCCTCGGGATCTGGCCAAGGAGCAGGCGGTACTGGTGAAGCGGGTCCAGGGTGAGGGCGAGGAGCGGAAGGCCTTCCTCCCCCAGAACCAGATTGTGACCGAGCTCGCCCAGCGGCTCGAGGCTTTCCAGGGCGAGCTTCTGGAGCGGGCACGGGCCCGACGGGAGGCCCACACCCACAGGGGAGTCCAGACGCTGGACGAACTGAAGGAGATCATGGAAGGCCCAGGGGGCTTCGTCTACACGGGGTGGAGCGGTGACCCGGCGGTGGAAGAGCGCGTCAAGGAAGAGACCAAGGCCACCCTCCGGTGCATCCCCGATCCCGCCTTCCGCTCCCCCGAGGCACCCACCCGCTGCATCGGCGGGGGTGAGGCCCGGATGGAGGTGGTATGGGCCAGGGCGTACTGAGCCCCGCCTTCTCCCGGCGGGACGGAGAGCTCACCTGCCGCGGCGTTTCTCTTGAGGGGCTTGCCGAGCGCTTCGGGACCCCTCTGTACGTCTACGACGCCCAGGGGATCGCCGAGCGGATTCAGGCGTTCCACCATGCGTTCCGTGGGGTGGAGTTCCTCCTGGCGTATTCGGTGAAGGCCAACGGCAACCTGGCCATCCTGAATCGGATCGGAGCCACCGGCGCCGGCGCCGACATCGTGAGCGAGGGGGAGTTGGAGCGGGCGCTCCGGGCCGGGATCCCTGCCTCGCGGATCGTCTTCGCCGGGGTGGGGAAGACGGCCGCCGAGATGGCGCGCGCTCTCGAGGCCGGGATCCATGCCTTCCATGTGGAG
>SL_3KL_010_SEDDRAFT_10001999_pt1 | contig 18703 bp, 18 predicted proteins | sample SodLakKL_010_SED_2_FD_10381 | JGI IMG/M metagenome (IMG submission 10381) | reverse complement strand
CCCTTCGGAATACTTCTTTTCTTGTGAGTTTCACTATTGGTCTGGGTCTTTTGATCATTCGGTTGAGGCGAATCACAGATGGCAGCGGAAAGGTTTCGGACACAGAACGGATGACGCCCCTCCCATTTTGTAATAATATGGCTTTTTCAGCCATGACCAAATTAATTGCGCGGTAAGTTGAGGTGATATTGATCGGTTGGAAGTTGGCATTCAAAACAAGCACAGGTTCTTTCATAAGTGCACCAGCCTGATTATAACAGCTTTGGATTTTATTTTAAGGGTTTTGATCTCAAGGTAGTTATAATTTTAGTATTACTACTAATCCAGCTTTGCTGGTGAAGAGGAGGAGGATTTTGGCGGCGCTCCTACCCCGAATCCCTAGGAGGCAGGCTGAGCAGTTACTGTATTATTATGTTTTAGCGGTTATAATTCAACTTTTACAATGATTAGTGGATGAAATTCAATTCTGCTAGAAAGGAAGAAAAATGAAACGCTGGCAAATTATTCTAGGTATTATTTTGATCCTTCTGGGAACCTTCTCTTTATTGAATCAGGTGTTTCCCGGTTTACGAATAGGACGCTTTATCTTTCCTTTGCTCTTGATTGGTCTGGGGGTGATATTAATCTTAAGGCCTCGAACAGCTGGTTCAGGTGTCATCGTTGAGTTTCCAATAATTGGTGATCTTCGAAGAACCGGAAGCTGGGATGTCTCTCAACATGAGATTTGGTGGTTTGTTGGGTCTAATCGTTTTGATTTCAGTGAGGCGCGTTTTCCTGTTGGAGAGGCAAACATAAAAATAATTTCGTTTGTGTCTGATATTAAGATTATCCTACCTGAAGATGTTGGATTGCTTCTTGAATCGAATGCAGTTTTCACGGAATATAAAGGGCCCAATCGAAAACAAGATCTCTTTCTTAATGCCCTACAAGAACAAACACCCAATTATTTGTCAGCAGATAAACGGGTTAGCGTGCAGGCATTTGGATTTGTTTTGGATATCAAAGTCAAACCCAGCTTGATGTAGAGACGGTTTAAGTGCAATTCAATTTGTGTCAATCGCTGACACAATGCTGAAACCATGATTTTGAGAAAAGGCATGGTCACTTTGGTGTAAGCAACTTAGGAATGGGACCATGATTATGAGAATGAAATGCTTTGGAGATGAAGATCTGAGGAGATATATATGAACATTGATCAACAGGTGACTTACTTAATGCGGGGGGTTGAATACGGGGACTCCGCGATGTTTGAGGCTATGAAAAAGGAGCTGCAGGAGCGCCTGGTTGAAGCGGATAAACAGGGTAGACCTTTGCGAGTCTATTGTGGTTACGATCCGCGCACTTCTGATTTGCATATTGGTCATACTGTGACGATGCGGAAATTGCGCCAATTTCAGGAGCTGGGACATCACGTGATTTTTGTTATCGGTACTTACACAGCCTTAATCGGTGATCCTTCAGATAAAGATAAATTGCGTGCGCAACTTTCTCCGGAGGAGGCGAAAGAGAATGCAGGGACTTATGCCGATCAAGCTTTTCGTATTCTTGATCGTGAACAAACAGAAATCAGATACAATGCCGAGTGGCTTGCTGATCTGAATTTTAAAGATCTGATTCACCTTGCATCAAACTTCACTTTACAGCAATTCCTTACTCGGGAAAATTTTCGTAAGCGATGGGATAATGAAGAGGCAATCTATTTTCATGAGTTGTTCTATGCCATCATGCAAGGTTATGATGCATATGCTTTAGAAGCTGATGTTCAGGTTGGCGGGTCAGACCAGATGTTCAATATCATGACAGCCGCCCGAAAAATTATGACTTATTTTGAAAAGAAACCCAATATTGGCTTGATCCTTCCCATTTTGCCGGGTACAGATGGTGAGCTGAAGATGAGCAAATCTTTGGGCAATCATATCCCCTTGAAAACAACACCAGCAGATATGTTTGGCAAGATCATGAGTGTCCCTGATAAAGCTATGCCCAGTTATGCGAAGCTGGTCACTCGTTGGACAGTTGAAAAAATTGGTGACTTTGAAAGTAAAACCAAAAAAGGAGAGATGCATCCCAGGGATGCAAAGATGGAACTGGCGCAGGAGATCACGTCTGCATTTTTTTCTGAGGAAGATGCAAAGAAAGCCAAGCAGGAATTTATCAGTCTATTTCAAAAAGGTAACATCCCCCAGGATATCCCTGAATACGTACATGAGGATGAACCAGTGTTACTTGAAGTATTGATCCAAAGTGGTTTGGTGGAAAGTAAAAGTCAAGCCCGGCGACTGCTTCAACAAAATGGTGTTAAGGTTGATGGAGAAGTTGTATCAGATCCATACCTGGTATTAGTTCCCCCAGTCATTGTACAGGTTGGCAAACGTCACTTCATCAGGCTGATAGACTAAAAAACTTAGCCTGTTTGATTTCAATGAAAGGGTTTGTTAAATATCTGGATCAGAAAACCAAAGGACTTGTTCCAATAATGAACGTCCGATGCTCTCAGCTAATACTGGGGCATTATCTTCTAACAAGACAACAGCTACAACGGGTTGGCCTTTCCATTCAATCGTTGTTCCCGCAACGAACCAGGTAACTGGCAAAGCATCATCTACCATTACTACAGAAACCATCTGCCAATAGGGTAGGTCTGCAACCCTGAGCAGGTGATTGACTTTGTTTGCACTGTTTGCATCAATAACGTTGGTGTTGGTTTGAAGCTTCGGTAATGTCACCCAGGTTCCATCTGGATCCTGGTAAGCATTGACAATGCGCGGCCCAGGTAAATATCCGAAATTGGTGAGAGCGCTGGCTGCCATTGCCACTTGTAAGGGGCTGACTCTGAAGTTTGCCTCACCAAGATAAAAGGCAGTCAGGTCTGTGAGGTCTGGTTCCACAGACTCAGCGACTGGAAGATGCAATCTTGGACTTGTGTAGAATCCGAGCCTTTGGTACACATCATTTAATAATTCAGGGCCGATCATCTCTGCCAGGGCTAATTGGATATCCTGGCAACCATTGGTCATGATAGTCGTCCAATTGAGTGGTCGTTGTGGTTGGAATACACAGCCTAAATTCCTGCCTAGGTGCGAGAAATCGGTTTCGGGATTAAATTGTTCAAGGATGTTGGGTTGGGCTGAGACTGTAAATGGAAATAAAACCGCACCAGGTGGATATAGCCCCTGGGTAGCACGGTTGACCAACGGTGCGTCCTCATCTGTAACCAGGTCTTCCCAGATTAGTTGAAGCTCAGCGGCGTTAAAATAGGGATGGGATGCCATGGAAATGATTTCACCGGAATTTGCATTCATCAAGACGATTGCACCGATCTGGCCCTCTAATAACTGGTTAGCTGATCGTTGTATATCGAGGTCAATGGTTAAGCGGATATTTAACCCAGGGGGAGGTTGGTTATAAAGGAGATTGTGCCAGAATTGCGTTGAATAAGGATATCCCGTTTTCCCTCGGAGGTAGGGAAACATCGCAGCTTCAATCCCTGTTTGACCAAAGATTGGATGGGAGTAGCCAATGACGGGATAGAGTGGAATATGTGCACTGGTTCGTTGAAAATCGCCGATTTCACCAGTATTTGTGATGATGATTTGGTTGTTCCGATCAAGAATATCACCACGTTCACTAAACCGGTCATGGATGATCCAGCGTGGGTTTTCAGGTCGGTTTGTGAGAGTGGGGTTAAACCAAAATGATAGAAGGCTTGTCGCTAGAATTTCAATGATCAATGTAAATATCAATAAAGATCCAACTGTTACAAAACGGGGTTGGTTAAAATGTGAAACATGATCTACAGAACTTGATTGATGGCTGATGGTTAGCAAAATCAATGCGCCAATAAATGATACAAGTAAAGAGGAACCACCATAAGAAACGAAGGGTAAGGTTACCCCTGTAAGCGGCAGTAAACCAATATTTCCTCCGATGATCAGGATACTTTGCACCCCAAAATAGAAAATGATCCCTAAAGTTAAATAACGGTGAAAGGAATTATTGGTCTGGATCGCGATTTGTAAGCCGCGATAGATCAAGAAAATTAATAACAGGATAATGATGGTTACACCTAAGAAACCCAGCTCTTCGGCTATAGCAGAGAAAATGAAATCTGACACTGAGACTGGAATCAGACCTGGGCTGCCAAGACCAGGTCCTGTACCAATCATATTTCCTTCTGCAATAGCAACCACAGATTGTATGATTTGATAAGAAGCGCCCGTTGGGTCTCCAAGAGGATTTAACCAGGTATCTATTCTTATTCGAACAACATCAATGTAAAAATATCCGGCAACACCTGCCACAATGAAAAGGATCGGTGAGATCAATATGACCCATTTGTTGCCTTGAGAGGTAAATAGCATGGTAAGGTAAATCAGCAGAAAGATTGTTGCTGTACCCAGGTCCCGCTGGAAAACCAATAACAGCACGGCGATACCCATAACAATGATGGTTGGAAGAATATCTTCCAGTTTTCTTTCTGAAGTCGACAAACGATCGGTAAAGTAACCAGCAAGAAAAGCAATTAGGAGCAATTTGAGTGGCTCGCTCGGCTGAAAATGGATACCAAATAGCTGAAGCCAACGGGTTGAGCCTCCACCCAGAGGGTTGGTACCCAGCACGATTGTCAAACCGGTTAGAATCAAGCCTAGCAGCAACCAAATGTATTTATAGCGTCGCAAGTAACCGATGAAGGCAGGGAAGTGGAAACCTAGAGCGATGACGATGGATGAAAGTGCGACCCAAATGGTCTGGCGCATCCCAAGAGAAGGGAACAGGCGCCAGATGGTCATCAGACCAAGACCGGACAGGAAGGCGATCACGGGCAGGATGAAAGGGTCGCGTTGAGGGATTCTGCGAGTTGTTTGATGGTGAAGTAAGGAAAAAGCACCCCCCCAAACCAACACCCCTATCCAATGTTGGATTTGATACCTTTCACTGCCAGCATGAAAACGAACAGCCGGCGCAAGCGAGAGAATTAACCCATAAGCCATGATCGCCAACCCTGCAATGATCATTAACCAACTTTGGGTACGGTCTATGTTTGAATGATTATCCCGAATTGGGAACAGGTGGCGCATATTTATCCGAGATACTTTTTTACCAGTAATGAAAGCTTTTCACGCTTTTCGGGGTCAATATGATCAGGGTTTGTTATCAAAGCATTTTTTAGGCCGTCTTCACATTCACATTGAGTCGAAGGATCTAATTTTTCGACCATCGTCTTAATGGTATTTTGTGCAATGCTGACATTCTTCAACAGGGTTTTGATAACCATTTCAACAGTGACTGGCTCTTCACTGATATGCCAGACATCATAATCTGTAACATGTGCCATGGTTGTGTAGCATATTTCTGCTTCTCGTGCCAGGAATACTTCTGGTGAAGCGGTCATTCCGATGATATCCATACCCCATTGTCGATAAAGGTTAGACTCACCTTTTGTGGAAAACCGTGGTCCTTCGATCGTGATAAAAGTTGCTCCACGATGGTATACAGCCTCAGTTTCTTCTAATGAATCTGCTAATAAGTCTGATAAACCATTACAAAATGGGTCTGCGACACTCACATGGGCAACCATACCTGTGTCAAAGAAACTCCGGTTGCGTTTATGGGTCAGATCAAAAACTTGGTGGGGAATAACAATATGACCTGGCGCATATGACTCTCGTAAGGATCCACAAGCACTGACGCTGACAATGCGTTTAACACCTAAATGCTTAAGGGCATAGATGTTAGCTCGATAAGGCACCTGGCTGGGGGGATAAATATGCCCAATGCCATGCCTGGCCAGGAAAGCCACGGGTTTACCCATCAACTTTCCCATCGTGATTGGTGAGCTCGGTTTTCCAAAAGGTGTATCTACTTCTATGGTCTTAACATCTTTAAGATCTTCAAAATTGTATAGACCTGAACCGCCTATGACTGCTAATACAGGTGTCTCATTCATGTTTATCTCCTATTTATTAATGGGTTGATATTGATGGAAAGGGTAACATTACCCAAACGTAGCACATCACCATTGGTAATAATCANAGGTGAGTCAATTGGGTTATCATTAATAAAAGATCCATTGGTAGAGTCAAGATCATTTGCCCACCACTGTTTGTGATGGAAGAAGATTTTGCAATGTTTTAAGGATATTGTTTCATTAGGAATGCTAATATCTGAATCTGGGTCACGTCCTATGATTATTTCTGGTTTTTGGAATTCCTTATTGATGGATTCCCATTCCTCCTGGCCAATAATGGTTATTCGTGGTGCTGACAAATTGGATTTACCAGTGGTTCTGTTACTAAGGTCTCTGAAAATCGTGATACCAATCCAACCAACAAATAAGTAAGCTAACAGGAGCATGATGCCGCGTAAGATGAGCGTAAGGATAGCGTTCATTAGGCTTCGTCTTCTTCTGGGTTGAAGTGGTTTTTGTCAATTTGCATAATTGTTGTTGGAAAGGTGTTGGTAGGCTCCTGATTATAGATCAGGTTTATTGAGCCGATGCGAATCACATCCCCGGCATGTAATGTGGCTTGGGAAATTCGCTTTCCATTTAAAAATAAACCGGCCATCGATCCGACATCAAAGATCACATAATGTTCTTTGATCACCCGTAGTTGAGCATGGTGACGTGAAACTTGAGGTTCACTGAGCGTTAAATCGTTGCTTGAGTGGCGGCCAATGTTGATGACAGTTTTCTCCAGTGGAAAAATGGATTTACCAGCAATGATCAGCATTGCGTTTTCTGGAATTAAATCACCACGGTTTTCGTGAGNATCCTGAACCATCACTGACGTATCAGGAAGACCAGGCTCTCTGGGTGAAAAGTAAGCTGAAACTTTGAATTGACCTTTTTTGATTCTTCCATCAGGTAAAAGGTCTATATTGATCGGTTTTAGAAAAATAAAACCTTCTTTTGTGCCTGCATTTTGGATTGTTGCAGATAATTCAAGCAAGATATCCTGGTGGGCTTGCCAATCGACTAAGTCATCTGGGTGTACACAAAGCATAAACAGATCGGGTGCGTAATGTTGACCTTCGGAATCTTGCTGAATATTACCCTGCATCACAGAAATAAGCTCATCGACTAGTGTGCGTTGAGCATGTTGGCCAGTAAAAAGCCTTGGTAATTTCACTTCAAACAATATGCGTAATTGTTCTTCAATCCGGTCAAATTTTTTGTTCATCGTTTCCTATCCAGTATAATTATACCAAGTATGGCTTTTCACGGATATGAAGAGGTTGAACACACTGCAGATGTTGCCTTAAGGGTGTGGAGTGAGGATTTTCCAGGCTTACTTTCACAGGCGGCAAAGGGTCTGTATGAATTGACTGATATTGATTCTGATACCAATTCGACCGTGAACAGGTGCTTTTTTATACCAAGTGGAAATTATGAGAATGAAATTGTTGATTTTCTCAATGAGTTATTGTTTTTTTTAGAGGAAAAATCAGAAATTTATAGAAAATTTTCTTTTTTCGAAAGACAAGACAAGTTGGAAGTACATGCAGAAGGTTGCAAAGCACTGTCCCAGGATCGTTACATCAAAGCGGTTACTTTTCATGATCTCAATATAGAAGAATCTGATCTTGGTCTAGAAGTTGTCATTACATTCGATGTATAGGAAGCATAGCTATGACTGAAATTACTCAATCGGTTTTTAAAAAAATTAATGACTATGAGTGGGAGATACCCGTAGATTTTCGTTCGGACATGCAAGTTCCAGTTCGATTTTTGCATCTCAAGCATTGCTTCAAGAATCACTTAAAGATAAATCGATCGAGCAGGCTGTGAATGCCAGTTCACTGCCTGGGCTTGTTGAAGCAGTCATGGTAATGCCAGATATGCACCAGGGGTATGGGTTTCCTATTGGTGGGGTTGCGGCTACAGACCCGGAGACAGGTGTAATATCCCCTGGGGGAATTGGTTATGATATTAATTGTGGTGTCCGGCTGATGAGCTCAAGAATTATGCTTGACGAAGTAGAAGGGTGGCTGCCAGACCTGGCGGATGCATTGAACCGATATTGTCCGAGTGGTGTAGGTGTTGCTAGTGATCTTAAGTTGTCTAAGGAAGAATTAGCCGATGCCTGTGTTAAAGGTTCTCGATGGGCCATTGGCAAAGGCTTTGCATCAGAGGAGGATATCGAGTACACCGAGGGTAAGGGATGTTTAGCAGGTGCAGATCCTGATAAAGTCAGTCAGCGGGCTATGGAGCGAGGTAGAAACCAATTAGGGACTTTGGGTGGTGGCAACCACTTCATTGAGGTGGACCTGATTACAGATGTCTTTGATGAAAATGCTGCCCGGGTGATGGGGCTTTATCGGGGTGATTTGGCTGTACAAATTCATACGGGTTCTCGTGGGTTTGGGCATCAAATATGCACAGATTATGTCCGCCGACTACAAAGCGCGGTTAATAAGTTTGGGATTAAGTTGCCTGATAAGCAACTTGTTTGTGCCCCTATTTCATCAGCGGAAGGACAGGATTACATAGGTGCGATGCGGTGTGGTGCAAATTACGCTTTTTTAAACCGACAATTATTGGCAGATAAAGTTCGCCAGGCATTTGAGTCTGTTTTAGCTGGAAAAGTTGATTATTGGCAGCTCAAGCAAGTTTACGACATCGCACATAATATCGGAAAGTTTGAAGAACATTTGGTACAGGGTGAAAGCAAGACCGTCTGCGTTCATCGTAAGGGTGCCACACGTGCATTTGGTCCTTACTCAGAAGATTTGCCTGATAAATATCAAGAAATTGGACAGCCAGTCTTGGTTCCCGGATCGATGGGAACGAGCTCATGGGTGTTGACTGGAACTGAAACCAGTATGAAGCGGTCTTTTGGTTCTTCCTGTCACGGTGCGGGACGGGTGATGAGCCGTTCTCAAGCCAAACGTCGTGTATGGGGAGAAGATCTGATTAAGCAGTTGGCTCAGGATGGAATTGAAGTCCGAGCTGGATCTTTACCAGGGTTGGCTGAAGAATCGCCACAAGCTTATAAAAATGTGGATATGGTGGTCGAAAGTGTTGTCGGTGCGGGTATTGCGAAAAAAGTTGCAGTCCTACGACCGATCGTTGTAATCAAGGGTTAATTCCAGGCGTATATCGGATTACTAAAAATCCAACCACGTAACTTGCCTTTATATGCAATGAAAGACTCAACCCGATAAGCACCTGGTTCGGTTGTGAGGTAGGTGCAAACTTCCCGATCCTGCCATTCTTTAACCAGTTTGCCGTCTTTTAATAAGCGGCATATTGTCCGCTGGGGTAAACGAATTTGAAATGTAAGCCCGCGTTTGACACTGACTTTATCACCCATAATGAATTGTCCTTNATCATTGCTGACAGTGAACCTAAATCCATCAGTAGGNGCTGGTAAATCATACGCAACGAAAGAATGTCCCTTGCTGAGCGCGGTAATGATCATATTACGATCTTCAGAAAATGATCCNGATAAAGGTTTAGGGCAGAGGATATGATTGGTAACACTTTTAAAATGGTGCAGATAAGGGTAGAGATAGACCTTAAAAGGCCCAAGTTTTTTATTGATTTGATGGGCATCTACGCCGCCAATGGCAACCACCTGTCTGTTTCGTGTAGCTATCAACTCATCCCATAATTCTAATGTTCTTTCGAGGGGGCCAAGAGACATTTGTTTGGGAAACAATGCATTTACGACAGCAGAAAATCGGCTGGTGGTGACGCTCTTAAACTCACTCATATGATTCCATAACTCAATGCCAGTAAAGTTGTTTACATCCCAGTTACGCCAAGAAAACTCACCTTCGTTGAAATCTTCTAATGAATCCTCGATTGGATGAGCGATAAATGAAAGTCCGTCACTACGTCGAATTTGGTCGATCAGGCGTTGTGGGTCATCACCAAAGGGAGACATTTCCTTGCGTGCGTTGATCGCCAACAAGTGGTTACCCGGCGGCTCTAAAGAGCGGTCATGAATTTCTTCACCAACCAGGAGCATAACTTTATTTTTACCATCACCATAATAGCCATCCAGTCCTTCGATCCAGATATTGTGATCTGTCGTGATGATGCCATTAAGCCCTGCTTTGGCTGCAATCTCGACCAGTTCATGGTGGCTGGCATCGCCATCTGAGTAATGTGTATGTACATGAATTGCAAACTTGGTTTCGTTCATAGGGTTGACGCTTTTTTCAGGTTGTGGGTATAATCATGCCTGTTAAAGGAGGTTCGTGTGGAAAATTATTTCAGTATCGCATTAATTATAACTTCTATTGCATTGATTGCCAGTATCATCCTTCAAAGCAAAGGTGTCGGTCTGGGGGGATTAACTGGTGGTGGAGATGCTGGTGGCGTTTACTCAAAACGTCGGGGTGTAGAAAAGGTTTTGTTCTGGGTCACAATTGGTCTAAGTGGGCTTTTCTTCATCTTAACGATGCTTACCGTTATGTTCAGCTGATTTTTCACAATAGTTGTGGATTTATCAGACTTTATTAAATATCATTATCGAAAAACAAGGCAACTCGTAATGACTGGGGTTGCCGATTTTCTCTTAATATCATGAAAAAGTTTAGATGGCAGTTATTGATAATTTTGGTCACTGGCTTGATTGTTGGTGTTCTGTTAATCATCCAGCAAATTGATACCGATGAAGAAGTTGCAGATACACCGGCCGCGGTTTCCGGTGGAATCTATACAGAAGCTTTAATTGGAAGCTTCATGAGGTTAAACCCGTTCCTTGATGTTTATAACCCACCTGACCATGCTGTTGGTCGGTTAATTTTCAACGGCTTGATTCGTTTCGACTCGCGTGGTTTACCCCAGGCTGATTTAGCAGAGTCCTGGGGAGTTTCCAGGGATGGTACTGTTTATAATTTCAGTCTTCGTGATGATGTGTTTTGGCATGATGGAGAAATTTTCGATAGCAATGATGTCCTTTTTTCTATTGATCTCCTACAGACTCAGCATGCTTTGATTCCTGAAGACTTGCGTAATTTTTGGTCGCAAGTTGAGGTTGTCGTCCTTTCTGATCGGCAGATGCAGTTTCTTTTACCTGAACCCTTTGCACCATTTTTGGATTATTTGTCATTTGGTATTTTGCCAGAGCATATTTTGGGTGGCTTAGATTTAGATGAAATCATCGATCATCCGTTCAATCTTGGTCCAGTGGGTACAGGCCCGTTTCGATTTCAAAGATTACTAATTGAAAATGATGAAATTGTTGGTGTGGTTCTGGAAGCCTTTGACGCTTATTTTCTTGGTCGACCTTACCTGGATGAAGTTATCCTTCGTTACTATTCAACCCCTCAAGAAGCACTTACTGCATTAAGAGAGGGTGAGGTTGAAGGTATTGGAGACGTGCATGAATCCATCTTAGGTGATGTTTTGAGAGAACGTGGTCTGGCTATTCATACTGTCCGCAAGCCCTTGCTGTCGATCGTTTATCTTAATCTTGATAATCCAGAAGTTAGTTTTCTGCAAGAACCAGATTTTCGACGAGCTTTGATGACCGCAATCAACAGGGGTTTGATTATTGATAGGGTTTATCAAGGCCAGGCGGTACTGGCTAATGGTCCCATCATGCCTGGCACTTGGGCTTATTATGCTGAACTTGAAAGAATTAACTTTGACCCAAATGCGGCAAAACAGCTGTTTATCGATTCGGGTGTTTCTTTTGATGACGAGGAAGGTAGCTATTTTTCTCAGGATGGATTGAGAATATCACTGATATTATTACACCCTGATACCCCAAGGCATAGAGAAACAGCTAATATCGTAAAGTCTAACTGGGAATCACTGGGTATCGATGTCGTTTTGGAATCAAGAACCTACGACCAGGTTTTAGAAAGACTTGAAGAACGTGATTATGAAGCGGCATTGGTAGATATCAACCTGACAAGGTCTCCAGATCCAGACCCTTATCCATTTTGGGGTCAGGCACAAATACAATCTGGGCAGAACTTTTCTGATTGGGATAATCGGTCAGCCAGTGAATTTTTAGAACAAGCTCGGATGACCGTTGATTTTGGTGAACGAGAACGTTTATATCGCAATTTCCAGGTCATTTTCATGCGGGAATTGCCTGCTTTGCCACTGTTTTATCCGACATTTTCTTATGCAATCAGTGAAGACATCAATGGCGTTTCAATAGGTCCGATATTTGAACCTGCTGACCGTTTTAACAACGTGAATACATGGTTTATGATTACTGGACATGAGACCGCTTTATCTCCAACCGATGAGGATATTGAATTAATAGAGGAATGAGAGGATCAGATGCCTTTCTATACAGCTAAAGGGGACACAGGAGAAACAAGTTATTTAGGTGAGGGGGCGATCTCAAAATCATCTTTACGCATTGAAGCTGTTGGAACAGTTGATGAGGCAACCTCGGCAATTGGTTTGGCACGAGCCTTTAGCAAAAACCAAACAACCCGCGATATCTTGTTAGCAACACAAAAGCATTTATATCTCCTAATGTCTGAATTGTCCGCTTCGCCAGAGGTGGCTGACAAGTTTGATAAACTGGATCAGAATCAAATCCGGTGGCTTGAAAGCAAAATCGAAGAACTAGAAGGATCAGTCCAACTACCTAGAGTATTTATTATTCCTGGAGGGTCACCCGCATCAGGTGCACTCGCACTTGCACGCACGATTGTTAGGCGAGCAGAAAGGCTTGCAGTAGCCATGTTGGAAGCCAGTTTGATACAAAAGGGCAGCCTGGTTGCTTACCTGAACCGCTTATCTTCTTTATTGTTTGTTCTGGAAGTGTTTGAATCCTCATCTACGGGTAACGAAATTGAATTAACGAAAGATGATTGATCGTTGGTAGGGACTTTGCTTAATGTCGCAACGATTGTTGTGGGGTCATTAATCGGTATCCTGATTGGGACACGGCTCTCCTCAACACTACGAGAAACTGTTGTGTTTGGATTGGGATTGTTCACCNTGGGTTATGGGTTCATGACTTTTTTAGAGACCACAAACCCATTGGTTCCCTTGGGAGGTTTGTTAATTGGGGCATTATTGGGTGAATGGTGGCAGCTAGAAAAGCATCTTGATAATATCGGATGGTTCTTAAAAAGACGTGTTATACGCGGTGAATCCAACGAGGGAAACCAATCAAAATTTGTTGAGGGTTTTGTGACAGCCTCACTTGTATTTTTAATTGGCCCTATGGCCATTTTGGGATCAATTCAGGATGGATTGACGGGTAATTATGAGTTATTGGCAATAAAAGCCATATTGGATGGATTTGCATCCATTGCATTTGCATCCTCAATGGGAATAGGGGTAATTTTTTCAGCCGGTACGATTCTGATTTATCAAGGTTCAATCTCATTGCTGGCGGGCTTATTCAGTCAATATTTTTCGACAGCCATGATGGCTGAGATGGCGGCTGTTGGTGGATTAATACTGATGGCAATTGCCCTGAGCAGTTTGTTGTCTGTAAAAAAGATCCGGACAGCAAGTTTTCTGCCCGGATTATTGATTACGCCATTGATCATGCTGATTTTGGAGCGCTTTATTTGGGGTTTGTGATTTAGTTAATATCCCAATAAGCATTACTTCTCAGGCAGCCCTGATGGTGAATAGGCGGGATACCCCTCCGATTCCCTTTTGCTGAGACCTTACAAACAAACTACGATTACCTGCCTAACGATTATCTGCCTAGCAGTGAATCTACTAGGGGTATTACCTCACGCGACGACACAAGCTGACCATCGATTAAGAATGTCGGGGTACCGGTTATCCCAAGAGATTGGGCATAGCGAAGGTCTTGAGAGGGGGCAAGGTTATGAGTACTACCTTCCAAACAGGCTTCAAAGATTGTCTTATCCAACCCAGCTTCAGCTGCCAGATTGATCAAGCTCTGGGTTGAAAACCCCTCGGGAAGGTTGGCTGCTCCATACAACATAGATTTATAATTAAAAAACATATTCTGATCTGCAGCACAATAGGAAGCTATAGCAGCATTCTGGGACGCAGGATCGTTATGAGCGAGATTGACATAACGGTAATAGACATCTCCTGTTTCCACATAATTGTTGATCAAGTCTATTTCAGTTGTTGCTGAAAAATCCGCGCAAAATCCACAATTGTAACTTGAGAAATTGACCACACTTACAGGTGAATTAGGGTTGCCGAGTGAAAACCCTCTGCCATCATCTGAGCTTGTGCGTTGGGTAATGATATTTGGCAATAGAATTGTTGTTGCTATCAGAGTGATGACTGCCAGTGAAATTATGATTATCTTACGGATTTTACGTTGCTTTTCTTCGATCCGCTTTTTTCTTAGGAGTTCACGTTTACTTAGGTTACGATTCAATGGTGCCTTCTTTCAATACTAAATATGATAATTTTGCCAATTGAATATTCTGTCCAAGAATTAATGGACAGATGATCGCTTATTAATCTTGTAAATTAAATCTCCCTTATAAAGACCGGGATCAGCCCTGGCGATTCTGAAAAACCGAATTTTTTATATATTGCCAGGGATGCGAAATTATTAATTTGCGTATTGACTGTGATTTTGCTGAATCCTTTGGTTATAAAACGATTTAGCAAATCCTGGACCAATCCAGAACCGACATGTTTCTCCTGGTAATCAGGATGGACTGCTANTCTTGCCAAATGGCCTTCATAAGCTACGGCAGTGCTGATTTGATAGCCGATGATTCGGTCTTGTTCAATTGCCACGGTTGATATCCCTGGTTGATGATAAGCATTTGATAAACCCTCTAATGAGTTTTGCCACAGAGCTGGAAAAGCCAGATGATCAATTTGCTCAATTTCGGGCAGATCTTCACGATGCATCAACCGTATATCTACAGGTGATAATTGTTTTGAATGTATTTTTACGTTATCTTTCCATTCGAGGACCACAATTTTGTTTTGCAGTGAAAAGTTTGATTCTAGCAATAAATCGATAAACCAGCTGGAAAACCCCAGTGCTGCCAATTGGTTGATTTGTAGATTATCAAGAATCGCAATTGTTTTGTTTAGCAACCTTTCCCAAACACATGCAAGAGATAATTTATTACGAATGCTGAACAAACGGATCCAAGTCGACTTGTTCACCTCGGGTGCTGATAACAAGATGGCCTGAATCGTTTCGTTGTATTTTTCTATTAGATAAGGACGATGCCCTAACCAATCTAATGGTGTAAACCAATCCAGGTGTTGATGGGTTATGTGATTCTGATTTAGGAATTGATTGATTGAATGCTTATGCTTCCTGGCAGCCTCTATGATCGTTGTATTACAGGTTGAGGTCGGTTGAGCATCTAACATGCGATCTATACGGTTGTTGGATAGGATAATTTTTGAAGAGATATTATTCGCAGATTGATTTTTTTCAGGACCGCAATTTATTAAGGATAAATTTTGCGGTTTCTGCTTGATCTGATTTTGACAATTGCTTGAGGGCTTTTAGAAGAGTTATGAAATCATCTTCTTCTTCTACAACTTGATTGTCTTTTGGGAGACCCAGGTACCAGTCACTTTCTCCTATTGGTAGGCTTTGATTATTTTCAGCTGTCCAATTTGTTGCAAACAATGCTTTTTGTGAAATACCTAAATGATCAGAGATCAAAAAAAGATCTGTTAGTGGTATCGGTGTGTCACCCTTTTCATAAGCTTGCAAATTCTCGGTATTGATCTGTGTTGTTTGTTGTAGGTCTTCAATAGATAAGGCCTTATTCTTGCGAATAACCGATATCAGAGCACCAACCATTTTCCTGCGTAAGATTAGATAGTGGGGACGAATGTCTTTCCGTAAAAGCATACCGAATGGCTCATAGCTTTGATCATCATTAATCAAGGATATGGGTGTCACACCCAGAAACAACCCTAACAATTCTAATTCTGGCAGGGAGAGTGGCTTGCTGCCATCTTCATAACTGCGATAGGTCTCTTTGGAGACCCCCAAAGCCTTGGCACAATCCTTCTTCCGAAGTTGTTTACTTTTTCTGATGTGTTTTATTCGTTTAGTGACCAGGACTGAATCTATTGGCATAGTATCCTACCTTGTTTGGAAAGGTGGTCAAATTATCTTCTTTTCTATTATAACTTAACCTTTGGATTTTAATGTTTGCTTTTTTGTTACTGTTACTGCTCAGGCAGCCCTGATGGTGAGGAGGAGTGGGGTTGTTTGGTGGCTCCGCCGTCACAAAATATCCAAATTCCCTCGAATGCTGAACAGCTGTGTTTTTATTTTTGAGATTATTCAATATCGAATGATTCCGATTGATATACACATTCACCAGCGATGAAGGTTGCAATGGGACATAGGCCTGATAATTCGTGTGGGTTCAAAGTGAAGGGATCAACATCAAGAATAATGAAGTCAGCGTAATAACCGGGTGCGATTTTGCCCAATCGATTTGCTTTTCCGGTGATCTGGGCTGAAGCTGAAGAAAAGCCATGAAGCGCTTCTGTAAGTGTTAATCGTTGGTCAGGATGCCAGCCTTCTGAGTCAGGAGACCCATCAAGACGGCGGCGTGTGACAGCTGCATGAAGTCCATAAAATGGGTTGAAGGGCTCAACTGGTGCATCAGACCCAAAAACATAAACCGCCCCATTCTTGAGTAATGATCTAAACGGGTAGGCGTTTATTGATCTGGAGCCAAGGTAACGGTTGGACATAATCATATCTGAAGTGGCGTGTATCGGCTGAACGGAAGCAATAATGTCCAAGTCAACCAGTCGTTGAATATCTTCTGGATTGATTATCTGGACATGCTCAATGCGATGGGGGTAGTTTGGGAGGTTATGGCTTTTTTCATAGTTTCTGAGATGCTCGAATGCGTTTAGAACTTCATGATTCGCCAGATCGCCAATGGCATGGACGGCCATGGCAATGCCATGTGTCCCAGCATGTTTGCCAATGTCAAGTAGTTCGTCAGCTTTCTTCAGTAAGGTTCCCGAGTTATGGCTTAAACATTGCAGCAGTTTGTGGCCCTAAAGCACCATCAGCGAACAGCTTAACCCCGCCTATATCTAACCAATCATCTCCAGAACCTGTTTTTAAACCCTTATTGATGAATTTATCCAGGCCATCAAGGGGGATGTTCTTGCGAATACGTAATGGCGATTTACCTTCTTCATAGAGCGCGTTGAGCGCTAACCAGCACTCATAATCATCAAAATCATGGACACCCACCAAGCCAACTTTCCAAAGTTCTGGAACAAGTGCCCTAATTTTCGAGATGGTCTCTTGTAAGGTTGGTTTTGGAATAATTTCTTCGACCATTCGCATAGCACCAGCTTCAAATAAGATACCGGTCGGTTGACCATGTTGATCTCGCTGGATAGACCCACCGAGTGGGTCTGGTGTGAGTTCATTGATACCAGCCAGTTTTAGAGCCAGGCTATTTACCCAGGCGGCATGCAATGATTTTGCTGTCAGGTAAACGGGTCGGTCATTGCAAACGCTATCCAATAATTTTGCGTTTCCAAAGCCTTCCGACCATTGGTTTTGATTCCAACCATGTCCCCTGAGCCAGGTGCCTTTGGGGTGTGCCCCTGCCACTTTTTTTACCTCTGCAAGGCATGAATCAAGTGAGGGGGTTTCGCAATCGACCATGGCAAAACTTTCGGCTAACAGGCGCAGATGTACATGAGCATCTGTCAGACCGGGCCAGATTGTTTTTCCTGATAGATCTATGGGTTTAGTTTGATGGGAAAATAGATTTAATATTTCTTCATCTGTTCCCAGGGCAATGATTTGCTGGCCGTCAATGACTAGGGCAGTGGATTTATGATGATCAGGTGAAAATATATTGGCATTGTGAAAGAGCTTCATGATTATTCAGGGAGTATTTTTTCCAATATGGCGTTCAATTCTTCGTCAGAATAATAAAAAATCACCAGTTTGCCGCCATTTTTGCCATCATTTACACTTACTTTGGTGCCAAAATGGTTCCTGAGCCGATTTTCTAAAGCACTTACTTCAGCTTGGGGGACAGGTTTTGGTTTAGTGGATGGTCTTTGTCCACTCATTTTCTTAACCAAATCCTCGGTCTTACGCACATTGAGTTCATCCCTGAGGATGATGCTGAGAATTGCAAGTTGAGATTGCTCAGTGGGTAAACCGAGTATTGCCCGGGCATGCCCTTCACTGATCAGGTTTTCTGCTAGAGCCCTGCGAATTTGTTCTGGAAGGTTTAGTAAACGAATCGTGTTCGTCACACTGGTGCGGCTTTTACCGACTCTTTCTGCAATTTGTTCATGGGTTAATGAGAAATTCTCAGCAAGTTGCTTGTAAGCTTCAGCCATTTCAAGAGGTGTTAAATCGGTGCGTTGGATATTTTCAATTAAGGCGAGTTCGAGTTGTCCTTGTTCAGAGACCGTCCGTTCAATAACCGGCACCATGGACAACCCGGCAATTGTGGCAGCGCGCCAGCGACGTTCACCAGCAATCAATGTATAGGCATCAGAATTGGGACTCTTAGAAACGATCAGCGGCTGTAAAACCCCATGTTCGATGATTGATGCAGACAACTCTTTTAATCCCTTTTCATCTAAGCGACTCCGGGGTTGTTGAGGGTTGGGTTGGATATTGCCAATTGGTATGAGCTGGACACCCTGTTGAGATTTGGTTTTGGAAGTATTTTGGTCCGACTCTCTATTGGGAATTAAGGCATCTAATCCTTTTCCAAGGCCTGGTCTGTGTGCCATTAGATTTTCTCCTTTTGGATGGGTATTTGTACTCGATCTTTGTTAAGC
>SL_3KL_010_SEDDRAFT_10001998_pt1 | contig 18704 bp, 11 predicted proteins | sample SodLakKL_010_SED_2_FD_10381 | JGI IMG/M metagenome (IMG submission 10381) | reverse complement strand
AAATTAGTAAACTATCTCTACTTCATTCAAAAACACCCGGTAACAGAAGTACTGCTTGTCCCTGCCATATCACCGGCAGTATTCAATTGGTCTGTAGAAAAATTAGGAAAGATCGTTACCCAGTATAAAGAACTGGAAAACAACAGGATTCATTGGTGCCCGGATTTTGCAGCAGCATTTAAAGAGCTTGCAAAAACTCTAAGCTGGCATGTTGCCGGGCTGGTAAGCAGCTCATCATTACCGCTGTTAAAATCAGCTGAAACAGGATTTACCCGGTGGCAACCGGAATTTGCCGAAAGGGTTAAGGAACAATTAGCACAACTGGAAGAAGAATCTCTATTGTCAGGGAGTTACCAGGAATTGATAAAAGGATTTAAAGACCTGCTTCGCCTCCCTATTAGAAAAATTTAACCCATTATAAAAATGCACCTCCAAATATCCGACATGTGTCTAATATTTTGGGGTGCACTTGATTACGGCTCTTTGTCTATAAATTACAGTCCTTAAAAGGTTTTTATAATTTTCATTATATTTCCCTTTTCTGCCTATTTGAAATACAAAACCCCTGCTTCAAATAGGCGCTGATCTTTTTCGCCGGGTACATTCACAGCCACCATGTTTCCAATTCTCTCCGAGTGGCCCATTTTACCCAGGATCCTTCCATCGGGGCTGGTTATTCCTTCAATGGCCCAGTACGAACCGTTGGGGTTAAAGTTGAAATCATAGCTGGCCATGCCCTCCGGGTCTACGTATTGGGCAGCTATCTGCCCCTTTTTAGCCATTTCTTTAAGGTGAATTTCATCTGCCACAAATCTTCCCTCTCCGTGAGAGACGGCAACGGTATGAATATCTCCCACCTCCATATTGCTGAACCATGGGGAAAGGACTGAAGTTACCCTGGTTTGGACCATGCGGGAAACGTGGCGGCCAATGGTATTGAATGTCAGGTTGGGAGAGCTCTCGGTAATTTCCTGGATCTCCCCATAGGGCAGAAGCCCCAGCTTAATGAGCGCCTGAAATCCGTTGCAGATTCCTAACATCAAACCATCCCTCTGCTGTATGAATTTTGTAACGGCCTCCTTAATGCGGGGATTTCTAAACATGGTGGCAATAAATTTTCCGGAACCCTCCGGTTCATCTCCTGCGCTGAACCCACCGGGAATCATGATAATCTGAGTCCTTTCAATGATTTCTTCCATTTTTTTAATAGAAGCTTCAACATCAGCCGGGGTAAGGTTGTTAATCACCAGTGTCTCTACCTGGCCTCCGGCTTTTTCAAAAACCCTGGCCGAATCGTATTCACAATTGGTCCCCGGAAATATGGGGATAAATACCCTGGGCCGGGCGAATTGTATCCGGGGCCTAACGGTATTCCTTTCGGGATAGGATATCTGCGGGGGCTTTTCCGGAGAATCCTCAGTCCTGTTGGGAAATACTTTTTCCAAAGGTTTTCTCCACGCTTCAAGGGCTTCATGAAGATCAATATCTATATCGTTAATGGTAATTACTCCACTGGAAGTAGTACGGCCCAGGAGGAAATATTGAATATCACCGAATGTTTCTTTAATATCCGTTCCCTGGTCTATTTCCAGAATAATTGAACCATAGGCCGGGGCAAAGAGGGTTTTGGGATCAAGATACTCAATAAATTCCATACCCAACCTGTTCCCAAAAGCCATTTTGCTGATGGCTGCCGACAGCCCTCCCATTCCTATGGTGTGGGAAGATAATACCAGCCCTTTGGATATCAGTTGGCTGATAAGGTCAAAGTTATTCTTCAGAATGGAAAAATTGGGGACCTGGTCTTTTTCACTCCTGGGAACTGGTACCAGGACCACACTGCTCCCTGCCTCTTTAAACTCCTGGGAAACGGTGTTTTCCACATTTACGGCGGCTACAGCAAAGGCTACCAGGGTTGGGGGAACATCCATATCCATAAAGGTTCCGGACATGCTGTCTTTCCCACCGATAGCCGGAATTTCCAGCTCCTTCTGGGCGTAAAAAGCTCCCAGCAGCGCGCTGAAGGGTTTCCCCCAACGAGCGGGATCCTGTCCCAGTTTTTCAAAGTATTCCTGCAGGGTAAGACGTACTTTACGGTAGTTTCCCCCCAGGGCTGTAATTTTTGCCACCGCTTCCACTACGGCATACATCGCTCCGTGGAAGGGACTCCAACAAGCAAGCCCGGGATCGTAACCAAAGGTCATGGCGGTACCCGTGGAGGTTTCTCCCTCCAGGACGGGAAGCTTGGCCACCATTCCCTGGGAAGGCGTTTCCTGGTATTTCCCACCGAAAGGCAGCAGTACTGACCCCGCTCCAACGGTACTGTCAAAATGTTCTCCCAGTCCTTTTTGGCTGCATACGTTTAGGTCCCGTAAGTTTACCAGCCAGGCTTTGCGCAGATCCGGGAGTTCTGCTGCCGGAGCGTCGGGAATCATATCAAAATAACTATTCTCCTCTGACGGTGGGACCACCTGTACTGTGGCCCTCTGCCTCACACCACTGGTATTTAGGAACTCCCTGCTCAAGTCGACAATAGGCTTTCCCCTCCAGTGCATTCTAAGCCTTCCACTGGAAGTAACCCTGGCTACTACAGTGGCCTCCAAATTTTCTGCCCGGGCCAGGTGGCAAAAGGTATCTACGTCCTCCGGGGCCACCAGAACGGCCATTCTTTCCTGGGATTCGGAGATGGCCAGTTCAGTGCCGTCTAATCCCTCGTATTTTTTAGGTACGGCATCCAGGTCGATATCCAGGCTGTCGGTAAGCTCACCTATGGCCACGGAAACGCCTCCTGCGCCGAAATCGTTGCATTTTTTAATCAGGGTGCTGGCCTGGGGGTTCCTGAATAACCTCTGTATTTTTCTCTCTGTGGGAGGATTCCCCTTTTGAACCTCTGCTCCACAGGAAGAAAGTGATTCTACGGTATGCTCTTTGGATGATCCGGTGGCTCCACCACAGCCGTCCCTTCCGGTTCTTCCTCCTACCAGCAGCACCAGGTCTCCCTCAACGGGCTTTCTGCGAACCACGTTTCTTCGGGGAGCCGCCCCGATGACAGCACCAATCTCCATACGTTTGGCAATAAACCTTTGATCATAAACTTCGGCCACCTGTCCAGTAGCCAATCCAATCTGGTTTCCATATGAGCTGAAACCCGCAGCAGCGCCGGTAGTAATTTTTCTCTGGGGGAGTTTTCCGGGAAGGGTATCTTCAACTCCGGCCCGGGGATCTCCGCTTCCGGTTACCCGCATGGCCTGATAGACATAAACTCTCCCTGAAAGGGGGTCCCTGATAGCTCCTCCAAGACAGGTAGCTGCGCCCCCAAAGGGCTCAATTTCCGTAGGATGATTATGAGTTTCGTTTTTAAACATGACTAACCATTCTTCCCGGCGGCAATCTACTTCAGCGGGGACAATGATACTGCAGGCATTAATCTCATCGGACTCATCCAGGTCCTGCAGTTTTCCCCTTTTTTTCAGTTCTTTCATCCCCATGAGAGCGATATCCATCAGGCAGATTTTCCGTTCTTTATCTTCCTCACCATAGATAAATTCCCTTGAGGCAAGATATTCCTGATAAGCTTTTTTAACAGGAGCGGTAAACCGTCCTTCCTCAATCTTTACTTCTTCTATATCTGTCATAAATGTTGTATGCCGGCAGTGGTCGGACCAATAGGTGTCCAGTACTCTGATTTCCGTAATGGTTGGATTTCTTTTTTCACTATCCCGAAAATACTGCTGGCAGAATACCAGGTCTTCTATGCTCATAGCCAGTCCTAAACCCTCCAAAAGGGACTGGAGTTCTTCCGGACTCATGGAGATAAACCCTGTCAGAACAGTCACATCTGCCGGAACAAGGGTTTCCATTTCCAAACTTTCCGGCTTTTCCAGGGAAGCTTCCCGGGACTCCACCGGATTAATACAGTAATCTTTTATCTTCGCCAGGTCTTCTTCAGAAATTTCTCCCTGTAAAACAATAACCCTGGCGGTTTGCACAAGGGGCTGTTCCTTTTGAGTCAGAATCTGTACACACTGGGCCGCCGAATCTGCCCTCTGGTCAAACTGCCCGGGAAGATACTCCACGGCGAAAATTTTTTCCTCCGGGTTGAGCGGCAGCTTTTCATCATAGGCCTCATCCAGGGAAGGTTCAGAAAAAATTATGTCCCTGGCCAGGTCATATTCCTCTTGGGAAATTCCTGAGATATCATAGCGGTTGATAATACGGACATCTCTAAGCCCATGAATGCGGAGATTCTCTTTCAGGTCCTGAAACAAGTCACGGGCTTCAATATCGAAACCCCTGCGTTTTTCTACGAAAATTCTTCTTACCACCAATGCCAGCCCTCCTGTTTACACATAAAATGTACAGCAGCCATTAAAAAAAACATAAGCTCCTATCAATCACATTATAACACAGCTTTCTGTCCTCTTCTATCTCGACCGTTCTTGCTTTGTGGTATGGGTTCTGGAGTCATGAATGCTCAAGTTATTTCCATCCTTCTGAATGATATAATTTAACCCGGTAATACTAATAGAAAATCATTTTAGAAGGTTTTTGTCAATAGACATAAACCTTTCTGTACCCTGAGCTAATTCATTGCAAGCGGGACGTTCTCAAAGAAACTAGTTCCTTGTTACTAATGAAAAGCTCTAAAAAATATAAAAGACTCGGAGGCTCTAGTATATGTTTGTTGTAATCATCAGGACAATCATTCTCTATGTTCTGGTTTTTATTGTAATGCGTATCATGGGTAAACGTCAGATTGGGCAGCTGCAGCCGATTGAGTTAGCGGTAGCCATTATGGTTTCAGCACTGGCAGCCCTCCCTATGGAGGACATCAGCATACCTCTTATGAACAGTATTATTCCTATTTTGCTGTTGTTAATATTTCAGGTAACGGTATCCATGATATCTATGAAATCCATGACTTTGAGAGCACTATTTTCCGGTAGGCCTACCATGGTTATTGAAAATGGGAAGATTCTTCAGTCTGAGCTGGTTAACCTTCGGGTGAATATGAACGACCTATTAGAGCAGCTGCGGATTAGCGGTTATCACAATATTGCTGATGTTGAGTTCGCTACTATGGAAACCAACGGACAAATCAGCGTGATACCGAAATCCCAGAAAAGGCCGTTAACCCCTGAAGACATGAATATAGAGACCCGGTATGAAGGTCTTTGTCATCCCCTTATCATTGACGGACAGGTGGACCATAGAAATTTAAATAGTATTGGGCTGTCAGAGAAATGGTTAAAAGATGAATTAAAGAAATTTGGAGTTGAGAACTTAAGAGACATTATTTTTTCCAGTATAGACACCACAGGAAAACTGTATTATCAAAGGAGGCAAAATTCCCCCGGTGGGCAGGAGGAAAGGAATAAAATGTTATGAAAATTATGATTGCAATGGGGTTACTGTTGGTATTTATTTTAGTTTTTTCCTTCTATATGAATAATCAAGTTTCTGATATTTCAAAAGATCTGATGGTTACTCTTGGGTCAATTGAACAGGGAGTTGAAACTGAACAATGGGAAAAGGCTTTAAAAGATGTAGAAAAACTTCAAATGGACTGGGAAAAAGCAATTATATGGTGGACTCCGATGATGGACCACAGAGAAGTTGATGCATTGGATCACTCCATTGCCAGGCTTTCAAGACAGGTTTCCCTTGAAGAAAAAGAGGAGGCACTTGTAGAAATAAGCCTTGCTAAAAGAATGGTCCATAGAATTAATGATCGGGAAAAAGTAATGATCAGCAATATTTTTTAGAAAAGTTTTCGCATTATTCCCGTTTATAGACGTTTACGCTGCCTGTATTGGCTGCAATATAAACGATATCCGCCATGTCAACAAAAAGGCCGTTCTCTACGACTCCGGGAAGTAAATTAAGATTGATGCCAAGTTTTTTGGGGCTTTTGATTTCATTAAATTTGCAGTCCAATATGTAATTGCCGTTATCGGTAATAAAAGTTTTGCCCTCAGTTAATCTGAGTTTTGGAGCGCATCCTAATTTTGCAATTTGCTTTTGAGTTATTTCCCATCCAAAGGGGACTATTTCTACCGGTAGTGGAAAAGCCCCTAAATTCCTAATCCATTTTGTTTCATCAGCAATAATAACCAGCTGTTTTGAAATAGACGCAACCAATTTCTCCCGCAGCAGCGCCCCCCCACCTCCTTTAATTAAGTCAAGGTTGTGGGAAATTTCGTCAGCACCGTCTATAGTAATGTCAACCTCATTTATTTCAGAAAGTACCGCCAGAGGAATCCCTAATTTTTTAGCCAGTCTTTCACTTTCAATGGAAGTAGGCACTGCTTTGATGTTTAAACCCTGCCGGACCCGCTGCCCTAAATTTTGGATTGCCCAGTATGCAGTTGACCCGGTTCCAAGGCCTACGGTCATCTCCTCCTGGACTAGTTCAATTGCCTTATGGGCAACAATTTTCTTAATATTCATATTTACCCCCACATAACTTAAAATCATGTAATACTTTATATTTTATATTTCCAGCCATAAAATTCCTTCTATCATAGATAATAATTACTACTTATTACTCAGTTTAAGCAGCTGAAAAATGATTATCCTTAGGTAAGAGGAGAAACCTGCTGTGATTAGCAGGTTTCAGGTTTTCATTAATGCTTTTGAAACTGCTGAGGCAACCTTTTCTGCTGCTCGAGTGACATCATCAGCACCTACTACACAAGATACTACGGCTACCCCTTGGGCACCTGCGGCAATGACCAGACCAGCATTTTCGGCATGAATCCCTCCTATCCCCACCACTGGAATATCTATATGAGAGCAGATTTCCGACAGGGTGTTCAGCCCTATGGGATATCCTGCATCGGGTTTTGTAGCGGTAGGGAAAATTGACCCTACTCCCAGGTAGGTGGCCCCTGCATCTTGAGCTTCCAGAGCCTGCTGAACTGAATCTACCGACACACCAAGAATCATCTCCAGGGGCATAATGCGGCGGGCTACCTGGGCAGGCAGGTCTTCCTGCCCCAGGTGAACACCATCGGCTTTAACGGCCAGGGCTATATCCAATCTATCGTTAATTATCAAAGGGACATGATGTTTTTTTGTAATCCCTATTAATTCTTTAGCTGTCTTGAATAGTTCCCCAGAACTAGACTTTTTATCCCGGAGCTGAACGCATACTGCACCTCCGGAAATGGCTTGTTCTACCACTAATTTTAGAGGTTGGCTGCCGGGAAGAAAAGGGTCAGTAACAACATAAAGGCTGAGATTCAATTGATTATTAATCATGTTTTGCTCCCCTCCATTCTTCACATGAATGATAGTATGTCCTTCTTAAATGAACGGCTAAAGCAGCAGATGTCGTCCAAGGGCATTAGTTCTTTTTAAAACCCGCAAAATAAGCACTCCAATAATGGCCCCGGTAAGGCTGCTGAGGAAAAAGGGAATGATCAAAGCCAATGCTATCCCAGAAAACCCCAAAAGCCATTTTGCCAGCGGAAAAGCCACCAGGGCTCCTAGAATACCTGTCCCGAGAATCTCCCCTGCTGCAGCGATAACGTCTTTTTTGATATAGCGGTACGCAATGCCCGCTATCAATGCACCAAAAACACTTCCTGGATAAGCCAAAGGAGTCCCTGTTCCCATAATGTTTCGAATGGTAGAAGTTAAAAGGGCGGCCATTACAGCTGGCCCGGGACCAAAAAGGACAGCTGTAAGAACATTTATAGTATGCTGTACCGGATATACTTTGGACACGCCAACCGGTATAGAAAAAGGAGCAGCAATGGCTCCGACAGCTACCAGAAGCCCAATGATAGTAATTTTTCTCACTGTCAGTGTTCTGTCTCCGTGATTTTGCATATAATCCCTCCATAGAAACCTTTAAATTAATACTCTTCATAGTTTGGTGAACGTGTAACGTTGAGAACAACATGGTTCACAAAATAAAACAATTACGGGCCTTCGTAGACCCGTAATTAAAATTTACTCATTCTAATCACCATCCCTACGCTGGCATTACCCAGAATATAAACATCATTATAGTACAACATGGTTTATATTCGTTTTAACGGCAGGTTCAAAGGGTTGAAGGGTCTCTGGCACCCCTCTCTCAGCCTCCGCTCGGAAGCACCCCTCGGTATTTATATATAAAGTTATTTATAAGATGTTAAATGTTATTATACATCGGGGAAAAATGATTGACAAGATAAATATCACTTATACTAGTTAACTTTATGAGATAAATAAAATTAGAGGTAACTTTCAATACTTACTTTGCATACTGTGATACTAAAAAGTACTGAGCCAAAAGATGTGTTCAAGTACATACAATTTGTATTAAAAGAACAATATAACGGCACTTTTTCTGTTTGTTTAAAATTACACGTAACGGAGGATTTATAATGAATGAAACTACAATAAAAAAAGAGTTAAATAAACCAGTTGTCGCTGTATTTGTAAGCAGAAGGGTAATAAATAATCTAAAAAGCCAAAAGTGTAATCGGTATTTTAGGATAAAAAAATTAGTGGACGTTAACGTAATTGCTCAAACCACTTTGTATTTTTTTACTTACCAGGACATAGACTTTGAACATCTCAGAATCAAAGGAATTTACTATGATTATGATAAAAATATTTGGGCAGAAAAAGACTTTCCATTTCCTGATGTTTTATACGATCGGGTCAAAGGGAAATCCCGAAGAAGAGCTGTACTAAATAATGTTCGAGAAAAATTTAAAGAGATGGGCATTAAAAAAATAAATCCCCTGGATTACTTTGATAAGTGGGAATTATATCAGCTTTTAGAAAAAAATGATAGCTTACGGCCTCACCTCCCTTTAACCAGGTGTCTTGAGAGTACAGAGGATCTAAAGATACTGCTGAAAAAGAGCAGATGCATTTATCTAAAAGCCTGCAGAGGGAGTCGGGGAAAGCAGGTGATGAGCATAAATAAAATTTCAAAAGATAGATACGAATACCGATTTTATTCAAAAGATGTTGTTGTGGGTGAAGTGAGCGATTTATATGCTCTATTTAGATTGATCCATTCATTCTTTCATGGAAGAAAAGTGCTGGTTCAGCAGGCTATTAATTTACTTACGGTAGACAAATGCATAATAGATATAAGGGGTGAACTCCAAAGAAACGGTGAAGGTAAATTGGAAGTCACAGCTGCCCCTGTTAGAATTGGAACGAAAGATGCTCCCATTTCCACTAGAGGTAAGAGTTATCCGTTTGAAGTACTGTTTAAAAATTATTTTAATCTTTCAGATGATGAAGTTAGAAACCTGAAAAATAAAGTGGACAGTTTCCTGATAGATGTTTATCAATACATTGAACAGTCTTATGGGCTTTTCGGAGAAATAGGGATTGATATTGGCATTGATAAACAAGGTAATTTATGGATAATTGAATGCAATTCTAAGTCCGCTAAGGTATCTTTGTGTAATACAGGGGATCAAGAAACCATAGAAAAAGGATTTCTCAATCCATTGGAGTATGCCAGGTATATCTGTTGTTCCCATAGTCACACGGGATAGCACCTTCAATCAAGTTTTATAATATTATGTAAGGAGGGCCTTATTTGAAATGAAACGTTACCAGATTGTCCGCAGTAAACTAAAAAAAACCAGGACCCTGCAAAAGGATAAACAAATAAGTGAATTTATTCCTGCTACCATTACTTATGGATATAATAATTTACAGGAAATGCTGAGCCGGTTTCCCTTGATTTTTATAAAGCCTGACCAGGGTAGTAAGGGATTTAAAGTAGCGGCAGTAAAAAAGCATTTCGGAGGCTTCTCTGTTCATTTTAATTCCCAAGAACTTAAAATGAAGACATTAGATGAGGTAAGCGAATTTTTCAAAGAATATTCCCAGGGCAAGAAATTCCTTATTCAGCAGGGAATTGATGTATTAAAAGTTGATGACAGGCCTTTTAATTTAAGGATATGGGTTCAGAAACCTCATCAAACCTGGAAAGTAACCGGTATTACCGCCGTGCTTGCCGCACCTAATAAATTAATAACAAACTATCAGCAAGGGGGAACACTTTTATCCTTTGAAAGGGTAATGAGTAAAACAGCAGGCAATGATATGAACAAAGTTAAGGAATTAACAAATCAATTGCTTTATATTGGAAAACATGCTTCTGAAGTTTTAAATCAGCGTTATAAAGGGTTAAGAGAATTAGGGATAGATATCGGCATCGACCAGTCATTCTGGCCGTGGATTTTAGAGGTTAATACCAAACCTATGATTATCATTGGAAATCCCCAAATACGTCGTTATCATTCAATTATAAAAGGAAAATATAGAAAAAAGAAATTAAAGCAGCCGGAAAATAATTAATTGTTGATTTTTAATATATGAAAATGTTCCCGGTTATTATTAACATACTTTCTTAAAGTTTTATTATAACGAATATTTTGGGCCTGAGACTTATGAAAACTTGCAGCCTTTGCTTTAATCTCCACAAACTCCGTAATATCTTCTATGAAAGATACTTTTAATAGTGGTGCCCAAACCTCATAACATAAAACTAATTTTACTGCCCACGGTTTTCTGCCGCTATTTTGCTGACATGGGACTGCTGCTTTTTTAACTGCCTGGATTACAATTTTATTGGTCGCAATGTGATCCTTATGTCTATCGGCGGGATGAGGGATATAAATTATCTGTGGCTTTTCCTCCATGATTATTTTTATTATATTTAGTATATTTCTTTGGGTGCACTTGAGCAGACCATCTTTATTTTTTAGAAATATCAGGTTGTTTATTCCCATAAATTCTGCAGCTTCTACCGCTTCTCTTTCCCGAATTATAGCAAGTTTTTCTTTTGATTGATTTGGACTTCCCGCTTCACCCGAAGTCATATACACTACTGTGACTTTATTGCCTTTGCTGATATGTTTAGCTATACTACCACCGCAACCGATTAATTCATCGTCCGGATGGGGAGCAAAAACTAATACTTTCATAAATATTCATCCTTTTTAAAATATTATTTGTTGTTCTTTATGATGAGGAGATTTCAATATTTTTCTACCTAAACATCATACTATTTTAGGTACCTTTATATTACTGTATATGATACTAAAAAATTTTCCCTTTCGGTTTAAGGAGTGTTTTTATTGTATTCAATTCGATATGCCAAAGAGGGCGATGTGCCCAAAATACTTGATATATTTAAAAATTATAACATGCATCTAATCCCATCACCGGAGATGCCGGAAATTAATGTGAAGTTCTTTTTTGTAGCTGAAATGGAAGGCAGTATTGTTGGAGCAGCAGGATTTAAAATCCTCTCTCCTGAAGTTGGCAAAACTACTTTACTTGCGGTATCGCCTACTTTTAGTGGTAAGGGAATCGGGCTGGCCCTTCAGGCGAAGCGGCTGCAGGCTCTGAGAGAACTGGGCTGTGAAAAGGTAATAACCAATGCCGACCGGCCAAAAACAATCCGTTGGTATAAGAAACACTTTGGTTACCGTCAGGTGGGAACCATAAAAAAAATTCATTCATTTGGTGACCCTCAGGTGGATCACTGGACTACCCTGGAAGCAGAATTAAAGGATATGAACCTATCGACATACCTTCCAAAACCCCAGGCTCCTCCAGTTATTATTAACGCTGCTCTTACCGGAGCCGTTCACGGACGGGAAAATAATCGTTATTTACCCTTAACTCCCCGTGAAATTGCCAATGATGCACTTAAAGTGGCATCCCAGGGAGCTTCTGTCGTTCATCTGCATGCAAGGGACCATAAAGAAAAACCAACCTCAAATCCCTCCGTGTTTAAAGAAATTATCCAGCGAATTCGTGAAAAAAACCCTGACCTGATTATTTGTACTTCAACAACGGGACGCTGGGAGAAATACCAGGAAGCCCGGGCGGCTGTTCTGTTTTTAGAAGGGGACAGTAAACCAGATATGGCCAGCCTGACCCTGGGCTCTATGAATTTTCCCAAGCAGGCCAATGTTAATGCTCCTGATACCATCCGTTACCTGGCAGGGATAATGAAAGAAAGGAAGATTAAACCCGAGACGGAGGTCTTTGACCTTGGAATGCTGGACTATGCCCGATTTCTTATTCGTAAAGAATACCTGGACCTTCCTCTATACAGCAACACACTGTTAGGTTCTCTAGGTACGCTGGCAGCAAGAGAACATAACTTAGAAATTATTCGCAGTGCACTTCCTCCGGATACTATCTGGAGCATAACGGGGATTGGACGGTATCAGCGCCGTATGGTTAAGTGGGCTGTGCAAAATGGGGCTCATGTCAGGGTAGGGCTGGAGGACAATTTATATCTGGATGAACAAAGAAAGGTCTTTGCTTCTAATTTAGATTTAATCCGAAATGTCTGTGAAATTGCCGAGGCTTACGGGCGTCCTGTAGCGTCAGCCAAAGAAGCAAGAAAGATTATCGGTTTATAGCAGCGTATTGACGACCATAACTCCGCTGGATGCCAGCTGAATAAAAAGCCCATCCTCCATTTTTAGGATGGGCCTAACAGTTTTAACGGATTATTCTTTTATTCGTTAATTACAGCATCTAATGCACTATACAATTCTTCCATTAGATAGGGTTTAGCCACGATACCTCTAAAACCATATTGATTATAATTGGCTAATATGGGGTCGCTGGAATAACCGCTGGAAACAATGGCTCTAACCTGGGGGTCAACTTGCAGTAATTTTTTAATGGTTTTTTCTCCTCCCATACCACCCGGTATGGTCAGGTCCATGATTATAACGTCAAAAGGTGTTCCTTTTTCTTTGGCATTTAAATATTTATTGATTGCTTCGTGTCCGTCTTTTGCACAATCGGTTTCATATCCCAAAAGTGTCAGCATCTCCTCAGCAATATCCCTTATGGGTTTTTCGTCATCCATAATTAATACCCTTCCATTTCCCTTAACCATGTCTATTGTTTTTTCTTCTTTTTTAATCTCTGTTACTTTGGATGCTGGGAGGTATAAATAAAAGGTAGTTCCGACGCCTTCCTCCGATTCCACAGTGATATAACCACCGTGTTTTTTAATAACCGAGTATGTGATGGCCAATCCCAGGCCGCTTCCTTCTTGTTTGGTTGAGAAATAAGGGTCAAATATTTTTTGTATATATTCTTTTTTGATTCCTATCCCCTGGTCGGCGATGGCCAGCTGAATATACTCCATATCATCCCTGAGCTGTTTTTCATCAATATCATCCCTGTCTGTTACGTTGTTGGCTGTAATTTTTATGGTCCCACCCTCCGGCATGGCATGCACAGCATTTATAATTAGATTATTTATTACCTGGCTGATTTGACTTTCGTCAATATCCACCAGGTAAAGGTCCTCAGGGAAAAAGTATATGCAGTGGACATTGGAACCAGAGAGTGAAAAACGAGACACTTCCTGTATTAATTCTGCAATTGAGGAAGTCTTTTTAACGGGGGCTCCCCCTTTAGAGAAGGTCTGTAATTGATATGTCAGTTCTTTCGCCTGTCCAATGGCTTTTACCGTGTCAGTCAACTTTTTTAACACTTGATCTTCATTATTAATGAAGTTTTTACATAAGGAAATGTTCCCCAGAATAACTGTCAAAATATTATTAAAATCATGAGCAATTCCTCCCGCTAAAAGACCCACAGATTCCAATTTGCTCGCCTTTAACAGCTCTTCCTGCAATATTTTATGCTGTGTGATATCTTCAAAAAGCACCCCCACATGATTATTGGGGAGAGGGAAAGCTTTAAAATTCAAAAAGAGGGGGCCGTGCTGGAGGTCTTTTAACTCCACCTCAAGCTGCACGGGTTTTCCGTCCCTAATCACCTGGGCAAAAGCCCGGGGTATTCCTTTTTCACAAAGGTTAGGAAAACATTGTTGAATATTTTTGTCTTTCTGGTCAGAAAGATTTTCTCCTAAAATTATTAATCCCGCATCATTAGTTATTACCAGCTGTAATGAAAGTTCATCATCAATTTCCTCCAGATAGTAAACGTGCAGGCCAATATGCATATGCTTAACAATTTCTTCAAACTTTTTAACAATTTCCTCTGCTTTTTTACGCTTACTAATATCCTGAATAAAGTTGATTAGCCCAATCACGCTTCCGGTGTTATCCCGAAGCAGGGAATTTGATATGCTGATTTCTACGGGAGCACCATCTTTATTTTGGGCAGTTAACTCAACTCCGGTAAAAGTCTCTCCCTGCATAGACCGCTGCCGAATAGACCGGAAAACATCCATCTTGTCCCTAGGAATAATTGGATTCATCTTACCGATAATTTCCTTTTCTCTCCAACCAAATATTTCTTCAGCGGCCTTGTTCCAACTTATTACTTTCCCATCGGGGCTTATGGTGATAATCCCCTGGAGGGAACCGTTTATAATGGCGTTAAGTTTTTCATTAGTTCTCCGTAAATTTTCTTCTGCTTTTTTCCGTTCAGTTATTTCCACGGCAATACTGGTAATACCTGAAACAATTCCCGAGGAATCATATAGTGGTTCCACGGTAAAATGGTAGTAATAGCTCTGGCCGTTATAGGTTAGCTTCACTACCCTTTGGGAACCCACTCCGGTGTTCAGTACCTTGCTTTTTATTTCCGTTAGAAGGTTAGCTTCCTCAGGAGGTAGAATGTCTACATCCGTTTTTCCTAATATTTTTTTCAGTGAAAAACCCAGAGAGAGATTATGGCCCCAAAAATAACGGAGCTCTTTATCCTGGTTGAATACCATGATAGGGGAATCTTTTAAGGCAAAAAGAAAGCGTTCTTCACTGATCCTCATAGAATGTTTTAGATTTTTTTGTTCGGTAATGTCTGTATGGATACCGGTCATGCTTACAGGGTTCCCTTTTTTATCCCATTGAGTACATTTTCCCCGTAACCACATCCATCTCCACGAATTGTCACTGGTTTTTATTCGATACTCTAATTCATATTGATCCTTATATCCTTTTACATAGTCTCTTATGGCCTCCATAAATCGTGGAGCATCTTCGGGATGAATATTGTTAATCCACCAGGAAAAATCATATTTATGACTGCTGGATTCGTAACCGAGCATCTTTTTCCAACTTTGGTTTAAATTTAGTTCTCCGGTTTTCATATTCCAATACCAGTAAACATCATCTTGTTCGCTTTCCTGTAACTGGTCATCTTTTATATTATATATTTCTTCTGTGCTTTTCAGATAAGAAATATCTCTTACAAAGATGGAAATTCCGTCACTTTCTGGGTAAACATTGATTTCATAATTAATTTGTTTATTTTCCTTTCCAAATGGTGTCAATAAGGTTTGGGGCATGCGATTATCTAAAGCATTTACTAACTTATTTTCCAGGTCCGTACCTTTTATTTCCGGAAAAAGAGCATAAATATTCTTTCCTCGGACTACTCGGGTAGGGATCCCAGTTATTCTCTCTGCTTCCTTGTTCAAGTATCGTATTTTTAAGTTATTGTCTAAAAAAGCAAAAATGTCAGACATATGATCCGCAAGCTTCTTGTACTTGATATCAGCTTTTATGTTATTACTCCTGGCTTTAATCTGAATCTTAATACGGTTAATAATTTCTTGTTCGTTTTGTTTAAAAAAGAAATAATCATCAGCACCCATGGATAAAGCTTTTTCTAATATACTTTGGTGTATTTCCTGAAAATAAACTATAATTTGAGGGAGAAAATTGCTTATTTTTCTTATGAGGGGCAAGTGCTGTAAACCAGTATAATTTGGAGGATGAAGACCAATAAATATAATCCCTATGCGGTTTTCTTCCAAAATAGAATAAAAATCTTCATTATTATTTGTAACAATTATATTATTTTCGTTAATTAGTTTGTCCAGTATAATTTTTAAAGCTGTGATCTCTGAAAATTCGTTGTCTATAATGAGTATCTTCATATCCAATCTCACTCCCCGTTTCCAGCAATAGCAATATACTTAATTCCACAGATAAAAGTAAAATCCCTTGTTATCTTATGTAATAATATGTAGTAATTAACATATGATTTTATATTATTTCTTAAAAAAATTTCCCAAACAAAAATTCATTAAATAAAATTTTGAATTCTGTCAGGGAAATATTTTAGACTAATCATCATGATGATTATATTTATTGTTTTTCGCTAAAGTAATAGTGAGACAAAAAGACATTTCCTGTGTCTTCTTGTCTCACGTGTTTTACAATCTTTGATGCATAAGCAGCTACCCGTTTAAGTTTATCGTATTATAAGATGAATTGTCCCCTTCAGGTTTGCATAAACTAATTTTTCTGCTTCGACGGGAGTAACCGCTATAAGTGCCATTTTTGTTTTTACTGTTTCTACGATGCCACTTATTTTTTCCTCCAGCCATGAAATTATCAAAGCATTTTCTGCGATAATGGTCGCTGAAAGCTCGCGATTAAATCTTTCCTCAGTGTAAATAACCAGTACGTCTACCCTGTCTCCAGAATCTATGCATTCTGCCAGATATTCCGGGTTGCTGATCGAAACAGGAATTCCTCTCATTCCTTCAGGTATTAAGAAGCGTTTATTTGATGCATGCTTATTGTTGGAATCAATCTCCGGTTTACTTTCTTCTAAACTTGGAGCAATTGCTTCCGTGGGCTCTTCTTCTGAACTTGAAGAAACTGTTTCCGTGCTCTCTTCTTCTAAACTTGAAGAAACTGTTTCCGTGCTCTCTTCTTCTGAACTTGAAGAAACTGTTTCCGTGCTCTCTTCTTCTAAACTCGGAGAAACTGTTTCCTCATATAAATTGGCGGGAAACTCTTCGGTTACAACTAATTCATCATCATTTATATTTTGCAATATAGTATTTACAGGTTCTTCTAAAGTAATATCGCTGAAATCCCCTCCTGAAATATCTTCCCTAATATTACCAGTTACACTGTGCATTCCGGTTACCTCTATTGAATCTACCAATGATAATCCATTTTTTCTGAAATCTTCATAAACTAGATGTGAATGTAAAGTCTTTGCATTTTCCTCTTCAATAAGAGAGGGTTCGGCCACAGTCTCTTGAGGGCTTTCATTATTTTCTTTTTGTTTACTGGCGGAATGCTCATAGGAAGAATCTGATTCCTTGACTGTATTCGGTAAAGAAAAAATCTGTAATCCATGAACCACAGGTCTTTTTGAAGCAGCGTTGGATGAGTTATAATCTTTTTCTTTTACAATTTCCAGGGCAGTAGTGATATCTTCAGAAATTATGTTTTTGTAATCTTCATTTTCTCCTTGAGCAGAGTAAGCTGTTAATTCAATGTTGGACTCCTCATTTTGATACTGAGTTTTGCTTTCTGGAATTTCCACTAGTTCTTTGTCCTCTGGGGTGTGTTCTTCATATCCTTGATCCTCGGATGAATTTGAATATTCATCTATGTTCTGCGGCAACATTTCTTCAGGAGCACGCTCAACGGAAAAACTGTATAAGGCCTGTACCCTAATTCCCTCTCCAAAACGATTAACACCAGAAACGGATATATGGCTTTCAATAGCAGGATAGTCTTTTTCAGATATTGTATAGCTTGCCTCAAAGGTTTCTGTAGCGCCAACAGGAAGGAAATTAATTATTTTTGTCCAGTTCTGGCTGCTGTCCGTAATCACCACGTCTAACAGATCAACATTTTCACTGGTGTTATTAACAATGATGCAGTACTGTATTACCTCTCCAATATGACCTTTACTGGGACCAACACAAGACGTATGAATTTGAGGTTTCATCACTGCTAAAACATGCTTATCGCTTACTTCTACTTCATAACAATCAGGATCTGAAGTAACAGTAATGACTTTATTTTCGATAAAGGGATGATCTTCCGGTTGAATCTTATAATTCAATTGGCACGTAAATTCTTCACCCGCCGGAAGAAATCCTGTATTACGGGTAATATTGGGCCGGCTGCAGGTCACTATACAGTCGGATAAATCTATATTTTCACTTTTATTAGTAACAGTAATGGTAAATGTTACGGTATCCCCAGTCTCTGCCAGGTCAGGGCCGGAACAGGAAACATCAATGTTTGGAATGGAGTTCCCTGCTTTATTTTTTTCTTTTTCTTCGGATAGAAATTCAATTTCTGAAAAGGAATTGTCTTTATCATCAGTTGAATCTTTATATGACTTTTCTTGCGAGAAATCTTCTTCTGGCTTAGTTTGATTTAACTTCTCTTGTTCTAACTTCTCTTGTTTTTGTCTTTCAATATCCTTCTGATAGGCCACCCATTCCGGTATTCTATTAATCGTGAAATCTTCTCCCCTAAGTAGAATCTTATCCAGACAGAGGGGGATAACTCCCGTTGCTTTATGTTTTCCCTGCACTCTTCCTTCCTGGTTTGTTCCTTCCTGTTCGTATGAAAAAATGTCCTGGGATTTTATATTATCTCCTTCCATTCCTACCAGTTCTGATATTTTAATTATTTTCCTGCTGCCATCTGACATACGGGCCTGCTGAACGATAATATTTACAGATGAAGCAATTTGTTCCCGTATAGCCCTCAGGGGCAATTCCATCCCAGCCATTAGCACCATAGTTTCCAGACGCACAAGGGCATCCCGGGGACTGTTGGCATGAAGCGTGGAAATAGAGCCATCATGGCCGGTATTCATTGCCTGGAGCATATCCAGGGTCTCTCCTCCCCGCACCTCTCCTACGACAATACGGTCCGGCCTCATTCTTAAACAGTTGCGCACCAATTCCCGTATGGTGTATTCCCCCCTGCCTTCAATGTTAGCAGGACGGCTTT
>SL_3KL_010_SEDDRAFT_10001997_pt1 | contig 18705 bp, 17 predicted proteins | sample SodLakKL_010_SED_2_FD_10381 | JGI IMG/M metagenome (IMG submission 10381) | reverse complement strand
GGGATCGACTACTGGGACCCGATTGCGGATACGTACGGTTTATCTATAGAAGTGGTCAATCCACATATAGATCATACTTTTTCTTTTATGACTGTCGATAAAGATGGCAAAATACGCATGGATTGTTCATCACCGTATGCGATGGCAAGTCTGATAAAGCTCAAAGACCGATTTGATATTGCCTTCGGTAACGATCCCGACTACGACAGACACGGCATCGTCACCCGTAGCGCGGGATTGTTAAATCCGAATCACTATCTCGCCGTGGCAATTAATTATTTATTTTCCAATCGTCCCGGGTGGGGAAGAGACGCCGCAATCGGAAAAACATTGGTCTCCAGTTCGATGATAGACCGGATTGCAAAATCGCTCGACAGGAAATTGTCGGAAGTACCTGTCGGCTTTAAATGGTTCGTGGACGGTCTGATCGACGGTTCGTACGGCTTCGGCGGAGAGGAGAGTGCCGGTGCTTCGTTCCTGCGTACCGACGGCTCTGTATGGACGACCGATAAAGACGGTATTATTCTTGATTTGCTTGCGGCGGAGATAACCGCAAAGACGAACCGTGATCCGGGAGAGCATTATGCGGCACTCGAAAATGAGTTCGGAAGTCCGGTATACGAGCGAATGGATGCGCCGGCGAATGCGGAACAGAAAAAAGCCCTGGCAAATCTGTCACCGGATATGGTGAAAGCGGCAACATTGGCGGGTGAACCGATTGTTGCAAAGCTGACAAATGCACCGGGCAATAACGCTCCGATCGGCGGACTTAAAGTGGTAACCGAAAATGGCTGGTTCGCCGCACGTCCGTCGGGTACGGAAGAATTATATAAAATTTATGCAGAAAGCTTCAGAGGAAAAGATCATCTCCTGAAGATCCAGGAAGAGGCACAGGCGATAGTAGGTGTGGCGTTTAAGAGAGGGGAGTAATATCGGGGGAAGAACCAAGTGCTGCCATACTATCACCTCCCCGGGGTTTCATATTGTGACGTTCCGGTGTCCGAAGGACCACTTCGTGGGAACGTCACTACGGACGATATCGAGTTTTTCTTTTTATACTCATTAGCATTTTAATATCTCCCGTTAGGGACATTATATTTGTAAAACCATAATCACACAATCCGATCCCGTCCCGCAGGGACCGAATGTTTTTTTCTTCTGCTCCCAGACGCAACTTTTCCACTCATCATCCGTATAATGTAATTGTTCAACCAACAATAACCGGAAAAATATTAGAGAATAGTTATGGAAACGCTACAAGAGTTGCGCAGAGTTTTGGAAATAAATTTGCATTACACGGGTGGAGCAGGGAAGAGTAAGAATGGAGATAAATCTTCACTTTCTACCGTGAGACAAGAAATCACCAGGTGCAAGAGCAATCTTCGGGTTTTTACCCCCCTCTCAACAATACTTGGTTCAATGGTACTCATTGCCGCAGTCATGTCAATTTTAGGAGCGAACTGGATACCCCGGGGATATATGGGAATACTTGTGGTTGCATCATTTGCCGCTATTTACCTGACTGTTCAATTTGCTCAGAAATTGGAGCAAGTTAAAAAACAAGAACTCTTATTATTTATGCTCTCTAAAATGGATCGGGCCTGAATCAATGAGCGTTGTCTCTTTTTAAATAGAGACATATAGGTGTTTTTTTAGAATACCTCCTAAAATTCTTGTTTTTAGGAAATTTTACTTTTTCCAGTGGAAAAAACAAGATTTACCCCTTCCTATTTACTTTATAAGCCCTTTTTTTTGGCATATTTTTTGACATTACTATCAGTGGAGAAATAGATTACTTTGTAATTTCACTATTTCTTTACGGTAGAGTGCCTTGATATTTTCGCTCCGGTTAAAAAACAATATAAAACGAATCATCAGGGTACTGACAATGCAAATCGATCTTTCACGAACCTTATATGCAACACCTCCCACGAGTGTAATACTCATCTCGACGGTGGATAAGAATGACCGGAATAACATAGCACCGTTTGCCTGGTGGAACGTGGTTTCAAAAGAACCGCCGCTCATCGCCGTTTCTATCCGGCCGTCCACAAATACCTATCGGATCATAAAAAAAACAGCGGAATTTACGATAGGCATTCCGGATCCGGAATTAGTTGATATCGTATACGGATCAGCGCAACTGGACCGGGAAGCGGATGAATTTAAAAAATTAGATCTCACGGTTCTGCCTGCGGTAAAAATCACCTCACCGCGAATAAAAGAGTGTCAGGTAAATATCGAATGCAGGTATAAAAACGAAATCGAATGCGGTGACCATATGTTGGTTATCGGCGAGGTTGTCGCCGTCGAAGTGCGGGATGATCTTATATATCCCGAAGATGCCGTTATGCGGCATAATCTTAAACCAATCGCACACCTGACGAAAAATATATTTACCACGATGGAAGGAACTGTACTGAAAGCAACTGTTCCGGGTTCGAATACAAAATCAGGGAAGGACTGAACGCTATGAATCTCTTGTGTATATATATCATTACTTTTTTCCTCGGTTGTTCAATACAAAACAATGATAATAATATGAACGAAACAAAAACTGTTATATTACCAAAACCGGACCTGTCGGGTACAATGTCGATCGAACAAACACTGCAAAAGCGCAGATCGATCCGTAGTTATTCCGATGAACCATTGACGTTGCGGGAAATTTCACAATTAGCCTGGTCTGCCCAGGGTATATCCGACGAAAGGTCGGGGTTTCGGACAGCACCGTCTGCCGGTGCAACATTTCCGATGGAGATATACCTGCTGGTTACCGGTCTCGCAGATGTCGCGGATGGCGTATACCGTTACAATAATAGAGAGCATACACTCGAGAAAAAAATAAACGGTGATCTGCGGCAAAGTCTTTTTGAAGTTTCACTTCGTCAACCATCTGTTACGAATGCTCCGGTGGTTATGGTAATAACGGGTGTACTTGAACGTACAGAACAGCGGTACGGACAGCGAGCACTCCGTTATGTGTATATGGAGGCAGGACACGTTGCACAGAATGTTTACCTGCAGGGTGTTGCAATGGATGTAGGGACAGTCGTTATCGGAGCTTTTCAGGATGAAGGTGTATCTCGTGTTATGGAATTAGAAAACGGTGAACATCCCCTGTACATTATGCCCCTTGGAAAAATTAATTAAAACTACAATATAGGAGTTACCAATATGAGTAACGGAAATGGTGTTAGTACTGATAAAAGTTCATTGCTTGATGATGTACGGACCGTAGCATCGAAAATCGGCCTCGAGGAAAATGATCTTGTTTTATACGGGAAATATAAGGCAAAGATCAATCTTGAAACATTAAAAAATAAAAAACAACAGAAGCCGGGCAAGCTCATTCTTGTTACGGCAACGACACCCACACCTTTCGGAGAGGGGAAGACGACCATATCGATAGGACTCTCGATGGCTCTGTGGCAGGAAGCGAAAAAATCCATCGTTGTCCTGCGGGAACCTTCACTCGGTCCGGTATTCGGTATTAAAGGAGGTGCAACGGGAGGAGGGAAGACAATGGTTCAACCGATGGACGAAATAAATCTGCATTTCACAGGAGATTTTCATGCCGTTACCTCATCGCATAATCTGTTATCTGCGATGACCGATGCATCGATTTTCCATGGCAATCCGCTCGGTATCGATCAGCCCCGTCTTCTCTGGCCGCGAACAATCGATATGAACGACCGTACACTGCGCCGTATCATTATCGGTCTCGAGGCGTTTAAAAGCGGCCCAATGCGTGAAGAATCGTTCGTGATTACGCCTGCTTCGGAGATAATGGCTATACTCGGTCTTGCCCGGTCATATGACGATCTCAAAAAGAAATTGGGGAACATACTGGTAGGTCTAACGAAAGATAAAAGGGGTGTTTTCGCAAGAGATCTCCGGGCTGAGGGTGCAATGGCTGCATTATTGAAGGATGCAACCATACCGAATCTCGTACAGACATCCGACCGTACACCTGCTATCGTTCATACCGGGCCGTTCGGTAACATTGCGCACGGGACCTGTTCACTTTCAGCTATAGAGACAGCGCTTTCACTCTCGGAATATGCCGTCGTGGAAGCGGGATTTGGATCGGATCTGGGTGCGGAGAAATTCCTGAATATAGTTTCACAGGAACTTCAGCGCGGACCGGATGCGGCTGTTATTGTGACGACAATCCGATCGCTGAAGTTCCACGGTGGTGTAGGGAAAACAGATCTCCAGAAGGAAAATGTAGAGGCAATTAAAAAAGGATTCGATAATGTACGCGCACACATTCACCTTATGCGTGATGTTTTTGGCCTGCCGATAGTCATTGCAATAAACCGGTTCACATATGATACCGATCGTGAAGTAGAGATACTTTCCGCTTTGCTTGAAAAAGAAGGGGTACGGTTCGCGGTTGCCGATGGATTTACCAAAGGGGCCGAAGGATTGGCCGAAGTAGCACGCACCGTTATCGATAGTACCGAAAATGCAGAAAACAACTATGCGCCTGTCTATTCAATAGGTGCTCCGATACTTGAAAAAATTGATTTGGTTGCAAAGAAAGTCTATGGTGCGAGTGAGATTGAATATTCACGTAAAGCCATACGATCGATAGACCTTTTCGAAAAACTCGGACTCGGTAAGCTATACATCTGTATGGCAAAAACCCAATATTCAATCTCCGATCAGGCATCACTAAAAGGCTGGCCCCGCAATTTTAAATTGCGGATTGATGATGTTCGTGTAAAATCCGGCGCCGGATTTATTGTCCCGCTATGCGGAGATATAATGGAAATGCCCGGTTTACCGAAAGAGCCGGCTGCATGGAATGTAAATATCGATGAAAACGGTGAAATTATCGGATTATTCTAAACAATATGTGTTAAATAATTCCACATCGCTTTCCTAATTCTAAGAAGCATCGGACTTAATTTGCTAAATTTTGGAAGAATACAAAAAAATGCTTTTCAAAATCTGTGTTTTCTACATTTATATGAAGATTTGACCGTTGGCATAAATATTGTAATTACTTTTTAATGGAATTGTAGAATTTTTCATCACTTAGTACAGGAAGTGCAGCTCTTGAAATATTTTCAATCTTTAATAGTATTATTCATAATTTTGCTGATATCGAGTCCGGTACTGGTATCACAGGAAAATGAAGACTGCCTCATGTGTCACACCGATCCCGGTCTGACAATGATCCGTAACGGCGAGGAGGTAAATTTATTTGTTGACCAGCAAAAGTTCGATCATTCCGTGCATAGTATATTCCAATGTGTGGATTGTCACATCGGATTTGATCCTTTTGATATCCCTCACGCCGACCCCATCGAGAAAGCCGATTGCTCACTGTGTCACGATACTCCCGGACTGGAAAGAAGCATTCACTTCAAAGCCCTTCAGGAAGGGAAACCTGGTGCGCCGCAATGTTATGATTGCCATACCTCACATTATGTACGACCGGCTTTCGAACAACGGAATAATGTCGCTTCCTGTATGACCTGTCACAACACGGGTGATGTTGCAACATTTGTCCGTAGTTCACATGCAGCCGCGAAGGCGGGGGGTGCGGTAAATGCTTCCTGTGTCGATTGTCATGGCGGTCACGAAGTGTTCAGTATAAGCGATCCTCAGTCACAAGTACATTCGGACAATGTACAGCAGACGTGCGGAGTCTGTCATGCTGGAGTAAAAGAACAGGAAGAGACAAGTATTCACGGACAATATTTCCTTGCCGGAAATCCCGCTGCGCCGTCTTGCGTGGATTGCCACCATTCGCATAACGTGTCGATGGACCGGTTTGTCCGTGAGCAGGAAACCTGCCTTAGTTGTCACCTCTCGGATCAGTTCGCGGAATATTTCGGTGAACGATCGCGTCAGTTTATGGATCAATACGAGCACAGTATCCATTATCTCGCTATAGAAGAGGGGAAAGCGTCTGCTTCATGCAGTGATTGTCACGGTTCACATAACGTTTTTCCGGCTGGTGATGTAAGATCGACTGTACATCGTTCAACGATAAATAACACCTGTGCAAAATGTCACGGTGAACCGTTTGCAGAGTTGCGAAGGTCGAATCACGGACAGGCGTTTGCCCGCGGTGTACCAAGTGCTCCCGTGTGTACCGATTGCCACGGTGAACATACAATCACGACAATTACGAGCGACGATTCACCAATTAGTAAGAAACGTGAAGCAGATACCTGTAAAAGCTGTCACCTCGACGATCCGGAAGTCCGTGCCGCGGTACCAGTAAGTGCCGGCTTTATTGCATCCTATACTCAGAGCGTACACGGTATGGCCCTGGTGGCGGGAAATCTCGAATCGGCAACGTGCAGCGATTGTCATGGTGACCATGAGATACTTGATCCGAATCATCCGAATTCAAAACTCCACCGGAGGAATGTAAACCAGACCTGCGGCGACTGCCATAAGGATGTCTATGAGGAATATATGGTCAGCAGTCACGGTACGGCATTTCTGCGGGGTGTCCGTGATGCTCCTTCGTGCACGGATTGTCACGGTGAACACACTATATATAAGCACGACGATCCGCGCGCTGCGGTATCTGCCGTCCGGCTCGCAACCGATGTCTGCGGTGTGTGTCACGAATCGGTGCGGCTGACTGAACGGTATGGATTGAGCGCGGGCAGAGTCAGCAGTTTTGTGGATAGTTACCACGGCACGGCTATGCGGGCAGGCGGTGCGAACGTAGCAAATTGTGCCAGCTGCCATGGTGCTCATAAAATTCTGCCTTCAACAGATCCTCGTTCCACGGTACATGTCGACAATATCGCAGCAACGTGCGGCGATTGCCATCCCGGTGCAACGGCAAACTTTGCCCGCGGCAGAGTACATTATGTAGGCGATCCCGATGAATCGATTTGGATACAATTAGTTTCTTCCTTGTACATACTCCTCATTGTTACGATTGTCGGAGGGATGTTTGTACATAACGCTTTCGATTTTTATCGTAAATCTAAAAACAAGCTTATGCAGCGACGGATGGGTATAGAACACGGGCATGTCGGTCACGGCTTGTATTTGAGAATGACGCTAAGCGAACGATTACAGCACGCCAGCCTGATGATCAGCTTTCCGATTCTTGTTATTACCGGGTTTATGCTGAGTTATCCGGATGCATTCTGGGTTATACCGTTCCGTGACTATTTCCCGTGGTTTTATGAAACGAGAAGTTGGGTACATCGAATAGCCGGTATCGTGATGATCGTCGGAAGCCTATATCACCTGTATCATATAACCGCTACGCAGCGTGGCCGGGAACTTATACGTGATCTGTTCCCGAGGGTACAGGATATCTGGGACGCAATAAACGTCGTAAAATACAACACGGGTTTCTCGAAAATAAAACCGAAGCTGGGCCGTTTCAGTTACATCGAAAAGGCCGAATACTGGGCACTCGTCTGGGGTACCGCCCTTATGGTATTGACCGGTTTTGTGCTCTGGTTCGAAGTTTATTTCATTAATCTGACATCACTGCTTTTCCATGATGTCATGCGGTTGATCCATTTCTACGAGGCGTGGTTAGCAACGCTGGCAATAATTATCTGGCACTTTTATTTTGTTATCTTCAATCCCGATGTATACCCGATGAATCTTGCATGGATCAAAGGTACGATAACAGAAGAAGAAATGGCTCACGAGCATCCGCTTGAACTTGAAAAAATAAAACAAAGCGAGGAATACAAAGCATCAAAAACTGAATATCTGACTATCGTTGAAAAAGATTATGTGAACGACGAGGAGTTGAATAATAAAGAAGTTAAGAATAAGCATAAATCTAAACGGAACTGATTGTTATGGCAATAAAAGGTGCTGTTCAGGTTGAAATCGAAACCTGTAAAGGATGTGAACTCTGTATCGAAGCGTGTCCTCAGGATACCCTCGCGCTTTCGAAAGATATCAATAAATCAGGGTATCATTACGCAGTGCAAATTCACGATAATTGTACAGGTTGTACTAATTGTGCGCTTGTATGTCCCGAGGCGATTATTACGGTATATCGCCAGTCGAAAAAGAAGAAGGGAGAGCGTGAAGAAGTTGCGCGTATTAGTAACGTAAGGAATAATGTGTCTATATCGATTAATGATAATGATAACTGAAGAGGTGTCGACGTGTCAGAAATACTTTTAATGAAAGGCAACGAAGCCATAGCCGAAGCAGCGCTGCGTGCAGGGTGTCAGGGATACTTCGGTTACCCCATCACTCCGCAATCGGAGGTTTTAGAATATCTGTCCCAGCATGGTGAAAAAAGAGGAATGGTCGTTTTACAGGCGGAAAGCGAAATTGCATCTATAAATATGATCTATGGAGCAGCAGGAGCAGGCGCGCGTGTCATGACTTCATCCTCTAGCCCGGGGATCAGTCTCATGCAGGAAGGATTGTCCTATATTGCCTGCGCAGAACTCCCGTGCGTGGTTGTAAACATTAACCGCGGAGGTCCGGGACTCGGAACGATTCAGCCGTCACAGGGAGATTATTTCCAGGCGGTGAAGGGCGGAGGACACGGTGATTATAAATTGCTTGTCCTTGCACCGGCTACCGTACAGGAAATGGCGGATCTGGTATTCGATGGATTCGATCTCGCGGATAAGTACCGGAATCCCGTTATGATACTTGCAGACGGTGCACTCGGACAGATGATGGAGAAAGTCGCATTCCGGGAATATGATGTGACCAAACGGGAAATCCCAAAATGGGCAACTACTGGCAAGAATGGAAGAAAAGAACGAAATATCATCACATCGCTGCACATAAAATCCGAAGAAATGGAAAAGGTAAACCAGCATTTACAGAAGAAGTATTGTGAAATGCAGGAACATGAAGTGCGATTTCAGGAAGTGCAGACTGAGGATGCCGAATACCTGCTTGTGGCGTACGGCTTGAGTGCCCGGATAGCGCATAAGAGCGTACAGATCGCGCGGGACAACGGAATTAAAGCCGGTTTATTGAGACCAATCACGCTGTTCCCATTTCCATCGAACAGGATACATACATTGTGCAAACAGGTTCGGGCGGTGTTGACCGTTGAGATGAACGCGGGACAAATGTATGAGGATGTGCGACTCGCCGCGAACGGTGTTGTACCGGTCGAGTTTTACGGACGAATGGGAGGCATTATACCGTCGCCCGAAGAAGTTTATGAACGCTTAAAAAGGATGGTATCGCCGGAGTCTGTTAGTCAGGAGGTTAAAATATGAATGCTACAGCTGAACTTGATATACAATTCAAAGATTTAGATGTCGTCTATGAGCGACCTGATACATTAACCGATGCCCGTCTCCATTACTGTCCGGGATGCGGGCATGGTGTCGTTCACCGCTTGTTGATGGAAGTGGTGGAAGAATTAAATATAAAAGACCGAACTATCGGTGTTGCTCCCGTGGGGTGTTCAGTCTTTGCATATAATTATCTTGATATTGATATGCAGGAAGCCGCACATGGTCGTGCGTCAGCCGCAGCCACAGGCATTAAAAGGGTATTCCCCGATAAAATTGTTTTTTCGTATCAGGGGGACGGTGATCTTGCGGCTATAGGTACTGCCGAAACAATACATACAGCAAACCGGGGAGAAAAGATACTGGTTGTTTTCATTAACAACGCCATTTATGGTATGACCGGCGGCCAAATGGCACCGACAACACTCGATAATATGAAAACATCGACCTCTCCATTCGGTCGTAATCCCGATCACGTCGGCCATCCGTTGAAAATTACCGAGTTGCTAGCGATGTTGCCCGGAACGTATTATGTGACACGGGTTGCGGTTAACAGTCCCCGTAATGTACGAATAGCAAAAAAGGCTCTCCTCAAGAGCTTTGAATATCAGATGCAGGGGAAAGGGTTGTGTTTTGTCGAGGTGGTTTCAAATTGCCCTTCGGGTTGGAAAATGACTCCCGTTGAATCGAATAAATGGCTCGAAGAAAATATGTTACCGATGTTTCCACTCGGTGACATAAAAGTACCTTCTGATGAATGACAGGAAAATCTGCTATGACTAAAAAAATACTTAACGAGGAAAATATATTTGCCGGTTTCGGCGGACAGGGTGTTCTATCAATGGGTATGATGCTTGCATATGCCGGTATGATCGAAAATAAAGAAGTCTGCTGGATGCCATCCTACGGACCGGAAATGAGGGGCGGAACTGCGAACTGTATTGTCATTGTAAGCGATGAACAGATTAGTTCTCCTATCGTCACGAAGTTTGATTCTGCTATCGTCTTGAATCAACCGTCACTTGATAAGTTTGAAAGCGCGGTGAAACCCGATGGGTTATTGCTCTATGACAGCACAAATATCATCAATCCTCCCACGCGGGAGGACATTATGATAGTACCGATCGCAGCGAGTGCAGAAGCGATGAAAATGGAAAACACACGCATTATGAATATGATAGTCCTGGGCGGTCTGCTCGGGGTAAGACCAATAGTACAAATTGAAACGGTCATCGAGGCGCTGCGCAAGGTACTTCCCGAGCGGCATCACAAATTGATACCCTTGAATGAGAAAGCATTGCGCCGGGGTATGGAATTAGCCGGGTCCGCGGCAGTTGTTACAGCGGGATAATGAATGTATTTAGTTAAAGAAATGGTGAGTGTAGGAGAACTGTATGGATTTCGATAAGGTCCTGGAAAACTTTTCAATTGAGGATATTCTCGAACGTGCCGTTGATCATAAACGTGAGAGTTATCAATTTCTGAAAAAAGCTGCACGAAAGGTCGGTGACGTTAAGCTGCGTGAGATGCTCATCAGGCAGATCATCGATGAGCGCGTGAGCAGAGAAGACTTGAAAAAGATAATTCATGAAATCGAATGTCAGCGCGACAGCGAAAAAGGAATAGCAGGATAAGTACTATGGAAGCAGTGCAATCAATGGTACGAATCCGTTCGGGTAATCAAATGGTGGCGGAAGGTGCATTGCGTGCCGGCTGTAAGTTTTTTGCCGGATATCCGATAACACCCGCATCGGGAATATATAAACTGATGATCGATATGCTTCCGGGGCGGGGAGGAGTGGCGCTGAGTGCACCCGATGAAATATCGGCACTTGCGTATTGTGTCGGTGCGTCGCTTCGCGGACAAAAAGCTATGACGGCAACATCCGGCCCCGGATGGGCGCTCATGATTGAGACTGTTCAATACGCTTTGATGACCGAAACACCCGTCGTCATTGCAATGGTGCAGCGACTCGGTCCGAGCACCGGCGGCGCCACGCAAAATGCACAGGGTGATGTATTGCTCGTTGAACATTGTACATCGGGCGGCTATACGATCCCGGTCTTTACTCCGAGTACGCCGATCGAATGTTATGAATTGACACACATTGCATTTACGTGGTCGGAATTACTCCGAACACCTGTCGTCGTCATGCTCGACAAAGAGGTCGGTATGACGTCAGAAGACATCGATTACATGACGATACACGATCTGACCACATTAAGCCGGCAGCGCAGTATCCAACGCGATAACGGGAAGAACGGAGCGATGGATACATATTATTTTGAGAATCCCGAAGATGTCCCGAGTTTCGTACCCGTCGGGGGACAAATAAAGGCTACTGTTACCGGTTCGGCACATAATAAAGCCGGAAAATTACAGAAGAATTCTCCCGAGACGCTTGAAGTATTATACCACTTGCAGAAAAAGATCGACGCACACGCTAACCAGATGGAACTTGTCAAACGGGATCTGCAGGATGGTGCACGAACACTAATACTCAGTTACGGTATCACTGCCCGGACCGCACGGGAAGCGGTTCGCCGCATCAGGAATAACAACGGAAAGGTATCCTGGTTGAATGTCCTATCGTTGTTTCCCGTCCCCGCGAACAAAATCCGTGCATCATTGCATAATATCGAGCGGATCATTATTCCCGAAGAAAATTTCGGCGGGCAATACCGGTCGGTACTATGCAATGTGTTCGATAAACAGGAAATTGTCGGCGTTAACAAATTAGGAGCAATGATCACGCCGGATGAAATCATAGCCAAAGTTGTATGAGTATGCAGGAAAAATTAATTGAAACATATTTAATCGATGGAGTCAAATTCCCGTTTTGTAAAGGGTGCGGACACACACACTCGGTCCGGTATCTCGATAAGGCTTTGACACTCCTGCAGCGACATCCTTCAAAAGTAAACCTCGTGAGTGATATCGGGTGTATCGGACTCGTTGATGCGTTGTTTTCCGATATTCATACGGTCCACACGACGCACGGAAGGTCTACTGCCTTCGCTACGGGTATCGAGCTCGCCGATAGTATCTTGTATGATTCGGATCTTAAAACGATTGTTATTCTCGGCGACGGAGGGGCAACCATCGGATTACTGCACATTGTTCAGGCCGCATTGCTTAATGTCGATATCACNGTCATCGTGTGTAATAATTATCTGTACGGAATGACCGGCGGACAACATTCGNCATTTACACCTTTTGAGATGGTTACAACGACGACACCNTCNGGAAGTATCGTTCCCCCGATGGATGTGTGCAAGGTTGCGGAAAGCTGTGAAGGCGGATTCATTGCGCGTGTTCTTGCGACGGATAAGAATCTNCATGAAATACTTGCACAGGCAATTGAATACCCCGGATTCGCGATGGTGGAGATACTTGAAATGTGCCCCGAATACGGATTGAAATATGGCGGTGTAGACGGTAAAAAGTTAAAAGAGATCGTCGATCGGGAAAACAAAGAACTCGGGGTCCTGGTACATCGAAAAGATCGTGAAGAGTTTTCAAGTCTGTATAAAAAGAGTATCGATAAGAATTCATTTGATGCGATCCTGAAAAAAAGCGATAAAACTATTCAGCAAGAATTTACCTCTTCTCTCGAGAAAGAGATCGGTCTTGTCATAGCCGGAACAGCCGGTGAACGGGTTCAGTTGTCATCGTATATTTTATTGCAAGCCGCTATCGCTTCGGGACTTCACGCGACGCAGAAAAACGATAATCCCGTTACGCAGGGTTCCGGCTTTTCGCTTTCTGAAGTTATAATCAGCCCCCGGGATATATATTATACCGGCATTGAAATTCCGCAGTATGTGGTTATTACTTCGGCAGATGGATTGCGCGAAATTACAGCCAACGGGTTGCTGTCGGGGTGTTCGGATGAAACCTTTTTATTGGTTGATTCGTCATTGCATTTAGAAAATGTTAAGGGAAAGATCGTGCACGTCCCGTTGCGGCAAACATTCGGTCCGGATCGTGCGGCGGTTGGCGGTATTGGTATTTTTATTTGGGCTTCGGGTATAATACCCCGTGAATCTTTTGAGCGTGAAATTAAAATAAAGTTCCCCAAAGAAGCGGAAAAAATAATCGGTTCNGTGTACCAATTGACGAATNAAATAATNTTTTCGGAGAATGCTTGACATACANCGGAGAAAAAGTTAATATTATCTTTAATAAACAAGATCCTCCACAGAACAAGAAGGAGTATCGGNCCACAGCTTTTGAGTTACNAACANCTTCATCATAACTAACCCTCATCTNGAATAAAAGGAGATCACATATGACTAATCGAATACTGCTCCTCGGTATCATACTGACAGTCGTCATTATTGCGGCTTCATTTGTATTACCGGACAGCAATAGATCAGCGGAACAGGTCGCGATTGCAGCTACACCGATGGCGGCGTCTGATGCACAGTATATCGGTGTCGCGCAGTGTGTTATTTGCCATCGCACCGATGCCCAGGGAAAACAGGAAGCAATATGGCGTGAGAGTTTACACGCCCGTGCGTTTGAAACTCTGAAGACTGAGGAATCTGTAAAGATTGCTCAGGAAATGGGTATCGAAAAGGCACCGCACGAAGCGGCTGAATGTCTGGTATGCCACGCCACGGGCTGGGATTTACCGGCTGAACGTATGGGCAACCGATTTAATATCGAAGACGGCGTCCAGTGCGAAACCTGCCATGGTGCCGGATCGGAATATCGTGCGATTCACGCACGCGATCCGGAAGCCGGAAAAGAACGCGGCTTAATCGTTGCAAGAGGTGATGCGGACGCGTGCATCGTTTGCCATAACGAAAACAGTCCGACCTACAAAGGATTCGATTTCGAACGTGACATGGCCAGAATCGCTCACCCGGTTCCATAAGAACATTGCTCCATACAGGTCGTATGAAACTTTCTCATGCGNCCTGTAGCTTTATAAACTACATTACATATTGTTCGTCGCACCCCGACGGACGTGAGGGAGAGGGAATCATATTTCAACGTGCCGATGAACAATATTATTTGAATATTCCTTTTCCATAAGGTTGATTATGAGAACATCAGCAATTCTTATAGTTTTATTATTGTTTGCCTTTCTTTTACCTCACTCAACTGAAGCTCAGACGATCAGCGGACGCTTTAACACAACAGTATACTCCTGGGATAGACTCGACGGATTATCCGAAGGCGACTCATTTAGCAGGGTAACACATTTCAGGGGATATCAAACAATACGGTTAGGCATTACGCACGGTGATTTCTCAATCAGGACCTATAGCCAGTATTCACTTGATTTTAATGCCGATATGAGAGGAGATCCCATCGGCCGTATTTATGATCTGCATCTCAGATGGAGGAATATATTCAATCTTCTCGATCTGAGTGTCGGACGGCAACCGATTTATGCGGGCGTCGGCAGAGGAACAATCGACGGAGGGAGTCTCCGGCTGAATATCAATAATGGAATGTATACGGCATATATATATGCCGGGTCACTCGTGAGTCCTTTTCAAAGCGGACGTATCCAGGACTGGAATGACCGCAGAATGCTCGGCGGACAGATCGCGGTTCGTCCGATGAGAGGTCTCTACGCAAGTCTCAGTTATATGGACCGTCATAATAAACGTGAGTCGTATATCGCAACGCGTGCCGATTCTCTTTTCAATCCTTTTCAGGTTCTTATCGACGGTGATAGCCGTGAATTTCAACTTGCCAGCACCGATGTGAGCTATCAGCTCGGTACGTATGCATCACTATACGGACGCTTCGATTATAATATCGACGACTCAAAGCCGCAGCGGATGGAATTCTGGACGCGCGTTACTATACTACCCGAACTTGCATTAACCGCCGAGTATATCTTCCGTGAACCACTTGTTCCTGTTAATTCATTATTCAGAATGTTCGAAATAGAATCGAATCAGGAAATCGAAGGCGGTATTGAATACCGGCTGTTTGATTGGTTGACCCTGACGGGGCGTGTAGCAAGTGTATTATACGACGACGACGACGGTATGCGTATCGGGTTGAGTGCGGCTTCAAGATACGGCTCTCTTTCGTTTAGCCGAACCGACGGCTATGCCGGTGAGCTGAATTCAATTTCGTTTATTGCCTATTATCCGCTCGGTGGCGATCGTTTTACGCTTTCGGCCGGCGGAGGATACGCGTCTTACACTCCTGCAGATTATGACGGTGATAGTAATTGGGCATTGTCGGCAATAGCCGGGATATCTCATAAGGTTTCACGGTCTTTTTCACTCGATCTGCGCGGTCAATATATTACCAACCGGGTTTTCGATTACGATACACGAATATTCCTTCGCGTTAATTACTGGATGTTCGAAAACCTCGGTATTTTTTGATTTATGATGAACATTAACCTCTATAGGATTCACCGATGAAAGTACACTATATTTATATCGGTCTTATACTTTTATTCGCAGCGGTGTTGCTTTTCTCCGCGTATGAGACGGCAACCCTCATGGCTGATAAAAAACAGCAGGATCGTTCCGAGATTATTAAGTTTTCGCATCGCGTGCATGCCGAATTACTTATCGAATGTGTCGATTGTCATTCCGCTGCTCCGGCAAGTACATCCTCAAAGGATAATTTGATCCCCTTGAAGGCGGATTGTGCTTTGTGCCACGATGTTTCCGATGATTGTGCGCTTTGCCACTTCGATGACGTTTATGTGAAATTCGAGGACCCTGAACCCTCATTGTATTTTAACCATCAGTATCACTATGAAACCCTGGGAATCAGTTGCGAAACGTGTCATGCAAGCATAGAGCAAGCCGATTATGCTACTGCCGATCATAGGCCGGTGAAGGGTAATTGTATGGATTGTCACGATGGAGGACAGGCATCTATGGACTGTGAATCGTGTCATATCGAAACAAAGACCTTGATGCCCGCGAGCCACCTGGTAGCGAATTTCGAGCGTGAACATAAACGGGTCGTCCGCTCGGGTGCATTCGAAGCGGAGTGTGCATCCTGCCATATGCAAACATTCTGTCAGGATTGTCACGAAGCGGCCGGTTTGATGGTTTCAACGCACGGGTTCACACGGACAACGCCTTTGTATTCACCGGAAGCAGCCGGGAAGGGGACAACCTCTCTCGATAGGGTGCATGATGTCAATTATAAGTTTACTCACGGATTCGACGCCAGGTCAAAGCGAACACAATGTCAGACCTGCCATGATATGCAAACGTTTTGTGCCGATTGTCACTTTGACGGTGCAGGTGTTGCATCAGGTGCGTTCAAACCTCCGTCACACGATCAGCCGGGTTTTCTGATGCTGGCCGGAGGCGGACGGCATGCACAACTCGCTCGGCGTGATATTGAAAACTGTATGACATGTCATGATCTGCAGGGCAGGGATCCCTCATGTATGCTCTGTCACGCTCAGTGAGATGTTTTTCTTTTGCAATATTTTAAATGAGAGCAAGCGTATGAAAACTACAAGTGTTTATTTAAACTTTCTATTTTGCATGATAACCGGTTTGTTGATCATTACCGGATGCTCGGAAGTACGTGACGACTTTACTATGCCGGCTGAGGCAGAGTTTAAAGTCCATCCGCAGGGATTTGAAAATCCTCAGTCGGAAAACTTTCACGGCACGGCATTAAAGGGAGCCAACTGGAATTGGACAAGCTGCCAGGAATGTCACGGCGAAGCGCCTATGTTTACCGGGGGTAAATCGCGTGTAAGCTGCGCCTCAGCGGGATGTCATGTAGACCGTGAGGGAAAGACAAAAAGTGTCGCAACCTGTAATACCTGTCACGGAGATTTCCGGGCTGCTGCAACAGATTTCTATTCATTTGCTCCGCCGCGAGATTTGAATAAAAATACCCAAACCACAGCACGTGGGGTCGGTGCGCATCAGGTACATTTACGGGGCAATGTATTTACCGTCGGCATTGAGTGTAATGAATGCCACAAAGTCCCCTCCGCGGTATTTGAGGAAAACCATCTCGAGCCTTCGGGAGCCAATAAAGTCAGATTTGGGACTCTCTCATCCACTCAAACCAGATTAGTAGATATGGATGCCAATCCTCCCCGGTATAATCCCGATGCAGTCGGACCTACTTGTGAAAACACATACTGCCACGGAAATTTCAGCGGCGGCAATAATTTCACTCCCGTATGGACGATAGTCGACGGAAGTCAGGCACGGTGCGGTACGTGTCACGGTAATCCGGAGACAGGAAATCCCCTGCCTACCACAACCCAGGAAGGGGGGCCGCATGTCCCGGGTATTTTCGATTGTCAGATATGTCACTGGGTAGACTTGATAAACCTATTGCGCGCCGCCTGGAAGACGGGACCTTTGTTATTGAAATAAAAGAGCTCCACATGAACGGTGCAATACATATTACCGGATCAAAATGGACCGACTGGTGACAAGTTTATAAATATCTGAAGCGTAAATTTTAACCGGCAGGACCTGGTAATTCATTTGGTGCTGCCGGTTTTTTATTGCGATTTTCGATCTGCCGGTTTTTAAATCTCTCAATAAACATTCCCTAATTAAGGCAAATCCATCCGATTTTATTAAATATTGGAATTTCTCTCCAACAAATAAGAACATGAAAAAATATTGTCTATAAATATATTTGCTATAAGCAATTATAGCTTGGCACAATTATTGAGTATACTAATTTAACAAGGAGCCTAATAAGTGGAACATATGATCGACCAAAAATATGTCAAACAATTAGGGGAGCTCACGTTCAGTCTTTTAAAGAAATGTCATGAAAAAGAAGAACGGCTTGCGTCCCAGTTCAAGATTACCGTACCTGAGTTCCGGTGTATCCGAATGTTTCGGGATGATACACAATTACATATAAAAACACTCATAGAACGTGTCAATCTGAGCAGTAGTCGGCTATCGCGTATTCTGGAAAGTCTCGAGGATAAAGGTTTTGTTACCCGTAAACTGGATAGGTCTGACCGGAGAAGTATTATTGTTTCGTTGACAAAAAAAGGGAAGTCATTGGTTGGAGGGCTTGAAGAGCGGTTTTTGGAAATACATTCCGATATTCTCGACGGGGTTCCTGAAAATATGCACGAACCGCTTACATCGGGTTTGCGGGGTTTATTGGCGTCCCTCGACCGCTGGTTGGACGAATCATAAACTTTAGAATGGTATTAGCTCGTTCGTCTGATATATACCGATTGAATAGGTGGTGTGAAATAAAAGGAGTTATCTTATGAAATATATCCCATGGTTATTTGGAAGTTTTTTCCTGATAATAACCTTTATGATAACCGGGTGTACGGATGACGATGTAGTCATCGATCCCGAATTACCCGATACAAAACTCGCTTCGTGTGTTGGTTGTCATACGAACCAGGAAGCACTGAAAGAACTTGCAGACCCCGAATCGCCGCCCGACGGCGGGGGATGTGGTGGCCCGCCACCGTTCATTCCATCGTATGATCGTGTACATATATCCCGTGCGAGTTATGAT
>SL_3KL_010_SEDDRAFT_10001996_pt1 | contig 18707 bp, 16 predicted proteins | sample SodLakKL_010_SED_2_FD_10381 | JGI IMG/M metagenome (IMG submission 10381) | reverse complement strand
TTTTCAAGACCAGCTCCTTCGACCTCTCGGACACCCCTCCCTTACAGGCTAATTTGCAACATCAAGTATAGCAAAGGGCATAGGTAATGTCAATCGACTTTATGGTACGATCGAGTCAGCAACCAACGTTTTGATATTTCAGAACATATAGTATAATTAAAGTGCAGCATTTCAATAAAATAAACCGGAGGAGATATTTGATATGAAAATACTAGTTTGCACGGATGGGTCAGAGGAAAATAAAAATACGTTAGAAAAAGCTATGGCAATTATTGAAAGTTGTAATGTTGATGAGGTTGCGATTATTCATGTTGATGACGAAAAAGTAGATTTTTCTGCAATGCCAGTGGGTGAAGGCCACGTTCCAACAGAAAAAGAAATGGAGCGGTTTAGAAAAATGCAGGAAGAGCATAAAAATGAGCGGAAAAAAATATTAGAAGATGCCTTAAAACTATTTGAAGAAAGAAATATAAATGCACGTACAATTTTTAAAGAGGGACACCCCTCGCATACCATCGTCGAGACTGCGCACGAGGAAGGTTTCGATATGATTATTATTGGCAGCAGAGGCCTTAGTGGCTTCAAAAAAGTACTACTTGGCAGCGTGAGCAGCGCTGTAGTGCAGGAAGTAAAAGATTGCATGGTAACTGTAGTTAAATAATGTTAATCAAAATATTTTGCATGGCTAATGTATATACGCAGGGCAAAGTAATTNTTAAAATTAAGGTAGCCCCTGGAGAAATACATCCTCCCGGGGCTACCTCTATTAAGTATTACCAGATTGTCCGGCCTAGTTCAATCCAATAGATGTCTTATATCTTCATGCTGTAAAAGCTTAGACGAACTGCCGGCACTTAATTTAATTCTGGCAATAGATAACTTCATAAAAACATTTAGTGCAATGCAAGGGACATGGACGCCTGGTTCCGTTGGTCGCACAGGGATACTTGGCAGCCACTTTTATAGTCACATTTTTCTGGGCACTGTTCTTCATGCCTTTTCTTTTCATTTTCATAGTATCTGCCTCCTTTGTCTTTTATCTACCTGGCATTTTCGTATGCTTCAGCAACTGCAGCCAGGTAGCTTTCCACAGTGATTGTTACCGAGGTGGTCAGCTCAGGTACATCAGGAACGTGCTGGTGAGCTTCGTCAACAACTTTAACCGGCAGACCTAAAACCTCATTTACAGTCTTGCCTACCATCCACTCGCTGAAATCGGCAATCTGCTCATACCATTCTCTTTCAATTTCTGATACTCTTCTCATGCCATAGTCATCTTCAAGTTGAGCTTTTGTTAAAGGTACTTCGGTCTTATCGGTGGTTAGCTGGCCTTCCTCGTCATAGTTAACCCTGATCTGGGCATTGTCAATAATTGCACCAACAACTACTCCGTCAGCATCAAATGCTACTGCTGCCATGGTGTTATCAAACTGGGCCATCGGCATAATTTCGTTATCAGCATCAAGACCTCTTGACCTGCGGAGAGAAATTTCACTGCCCAGGCCGGCAGTTGCTGCATCTTCTACTGCAATGGAGTTTTCATAAGCATGTTCTACAGCAGCAATATAGCTTTCTACTGTAATTGTCACAGATGTTGTCAGTTCCGGGATGTCGGGAACATGCTGGTGAGCATCATCAACCACTTTGACCGGTAAGCCTTTGATTTCTTCTACAGTCTGGCCGATCATCCACTCTTCAAAAGCGGCAATTTGCTCATCCCATTCTTTTTCAATCTCTGATACTCTTCTCATACCATAGTCGTCACCGAGTTCTGCCTTGGTTGTTCCGGGTGCGCTGACATCAGTGTCAAGCTGCATTTCTTCATCGAATGCTACCCTGTTCTGTGCATTATCGATAGTTACGCTGACTACACGCCCTTCTTCATCAAAGAGAACTGCGGCCTTGACTACATCAGCCTGGGCCTGGGCAAGCAAATCATCATCGGCATCCCTGGACCTGGCGATGGAAGGAACAATACCAAGACCAAGCCTGGAAGTACCTTCAACTGCCTCCCCATTTTCTGGAGTTTCCTCCGGTGTTTCTTCAGGGGTCTCCTCAGGTGCTTCTTCTGCAGGTGCATCGCCACAGCCGAATGTTCCAAGAGCCATCAACCCCACTACCAGCATTAAAGCAACTAGTTTTTTATTCATACTTGCACTTTCCTCTCTATCTTGTTATATCTTTCACGCGATATTAAGCTTAACACATCTCTCTTTCCAAATCAATAGTATTTCAATAGACTTTATCATAATAGTTTCTTATGGATATTAGCGGGTATTTGTAATTCAAAATGCCTGAGAGATGCCTGCAATTTTTAGAATACTCACAAAAAAAGACCGGCCGCCAAGAGGAGCCGATCTTTATATCTATTAATCATTTTTGTAACTGCCCAGTCTGCTTAAGAAAACTAAAGCGAGCGAAGTTTTCTTAAGCAAGCTGACTAATTACTCATTTTTTATGCAAATATCAGGTAGCGGTTATCCTCTCCATGCCGCCGCAGTATGGACGCAGGGCCTCGGGTATGACCACAGTGCCGTCCTCCTGCTGGAAGTTTTCGAGAATAGCGGCTACCGTCCGTCCGACAGCAACCCCTGAACCGTTCAGGGTATGAACAAATTGAGCTTTTTTACCCTGCTCCGGCCGGTAGCGGATCCCTGCCCGGCGGGCCTGGAAGTCGGTAAAGTTACTGCAGGAAGATATTTCACGGTAAGTATTGGCTGCGGGCAGCCAGACTTCAAGATCATATTTTTTGGCCGGGGCAAAGCCCAGGTCACCGGAACACATCAGCATCACCCGGTAAGGCAGACCGAGCAACTTCAGGACTTCTTCAGCGTTGCGGGTCAGTTTTTCCAGCTCGTCATCAGAGTCTTCAGGGCGCACAAATTTAACCAGCTCGACCTTATTAAACTGGTGCTGGCGGATTAAACCACGGGTATCACGACCGTGCGCGCCTGCCTCGGCCCGGAAGCAGGCTGTATAAGCGGCATAATAAAGGGGAAGCTGTTCATCATCAAGGATCTCGTCGCGATGCAGGTTGGTTACCGGCACTTCAGCAGTGGGGACCAGGTACAGGTCTGAGCCCTCAACTTTAAAAGCATCTTCGGCAAACTTGGGCAGCTGACCGGTTCCGGTCATGCTGGCCGAATTTACAAGGAAGGGAGGGAAAACTTCGCAGTAATCGTGTTTGACGGTATGCAGGTCCAGCATAAAATTAATTAATGCTCTTTCCAAGCGGGCTCCTGCCGCGAAATATACGGCGAAGCGGCTGCCGGAAATTTTACCAGCCCGGGGGAAATCAAGGATGTGAAGTTTTTCACCGATATCCCAGTGAGCCAAAGGCTCAAAGTCAAATTTCGGCTTGTCTCCCCAGGCACGAACTTCAATGTTATCTTCTTCATCAGTTCCGATCGGCACCACTTCATCGGGAATGTTAGGCAGACTGAGCAGCAGGTGCTCCATTTTTATGTCAATTTGCCGCAGCTGATCATCCAATTCTTTAATTTTTGTTGATACTGCTCGCATTTCTTCCTTTTTCTGCTGAGCCCCCTCACTGTCGGCACCCTGTTTCCCAATTTCTTTGGAAACACGATTGCGGGTTTGCTTCAGATCTTCAACTTCTTTTAAGAGGTCGCGTCTTTGCTGGTCCATTTTTAACAGGCCTTCTAAGTCGCCTGCTTCTTTTTTAAGTTCCATGGCCCGGCGGACAGCATCAGGATTTTCACGGACATATTTCAAGTCTAGCACAGGTAATACCCCCTAATCTATATTACATCTCTTCCGGAGCTTCTATGCCCAGGAGGGCCAGGCCGTTAGCTATAACCTGTCTGGTAGCGTTAATCAACAACAGGCGGCCGTGCTTTAATTCGTCTTCGCTGCTTAGAACCGGACAGTTATGGTAAAACCGGTTGAATTCACGGGCCACATCGATCAAGTAGCGGGCCAGGATTGAAGGCTTATAGCTTTCTGCGGAGGCAATAATTTTATCCGGCAGGATGGCCAGGGTTTTAATCAGCGCTGTTTCTTCGTCCCGCGTTAAAAGCGATGCTGCATGGTCGTCCCAGGCGGTGTCATCCAGGCCGCCCTTGCGCAGAATGCTGCAAATGCGGGCATGGGCGTACTGGATATAAGCAGCAGTTTCACCGGAAAAATCCAGTGCTTTATCCCAGTCAAATTCAATATTTTTGATACGGTCATTGCTTAAATCTCCAAAGCGAACCGCTCCAAGCCCGACTGCTTTGGCAGCACTGTCCTTATCAGGAAGGTCAGGGTTTTTTTCTTCTATAATCTCCCGGGCCATATCTATGGACCGGTTTAAGACTTCTTCCAAAAGAATAATTTTACCCGCCCGTGTAGACATACGGCCTTCTTTAAAGCGGATCAGGCCAAAGGGAACATGAGCACAGTTTTTCGCCCACTCAAAACCAAGCAGTTCTAAAACTTTAAAAAGCTGCTGAAAGTGGAGGGTTTGTTCTGCACCAACCACATAAAGGGAGCGAGCAAAATTAAAGGTTTCGAAGCGGTAAATGGCGGCTGCCAGGTCTCGGGTAATATAGAGAGTTGCACCGTCTTTTTTCTGCAGCATTACCGAGGGTAAATCGTACTGCTCCAGGTCAACCATTAGAGCTCCTTCGCTTTCCCGGGCTATCCCTTTTTCCCTGACCACCTCAATTACCTTTTCCAGCATCTGGTTATAGTGGCTTTCACCATGATAGTATTCAAACTTGATCCCCAGTAGATCATAAATCTGTTCATAATTATCCAGGCTCAAACGGCGAAAGCGTTCCCAGTATTCAACGGCTTCACCGTCTCCCTGCTCGAGCTTCCAAAACCAGGAGCGTGCTTCGTCATCAAGCTCGGGGCTTTCCTCAACTTCCCTGTGAAACTTGACATATAGCTGATAAAGATAATTTACAGGATCTTGCTTCAGCTCTTCTTCACTGCCCCAGCGTTTAAAAGCAACTATCAGTTTGCCAAACTGGGTTCCCCAGTCTCCGAGGTGGTTAATGCCGATGCTGTTATAACCTAACGCCTGGTAGATCAGGTATAGAGAATGACCAATCACGGTAGAGCGAATATGACCAACACCAAAAGGCTTGGCAATGTTTGGGGAGGAATAATCTATTGTTACATTTTCTCCCTTGCCAATATTTGCATGACCATATTTATCTGCACTGTTCCAAATATCCTGGAGCACTTCACGGCCAAAAGCATCCGGAGCAAGGAAGAAATTAAGATAAGGCCCCTTTGGCACAGCTTTATCCCAGAAAAGGCCTCTCTCATCGGCCATTTCTTCACTTAACTCTTGTGCAATCAGAGGAGGAGCCTTTCTCCTGGTTTTAGCCAGAACAAAGCAGGGAAAGGCCAAATCGCCGTATGATGGATCAGGTGGATCTTCAAGCAGGGTTATTACTTCTGCCGGTTTCATGCCGACGCGGGGCGCCAGCAACCGGCCAACTTCTTCTTTTAGTTTCTGCATCTACTATCTCCTTGAGGCTTTTTCACTTATTTTATTCGAAAGAAGAACATTTGACAAATACCTGCCCGGCATATCCTTATTCAGGGTTAACAAAGGCCGGCTGACGGTAAAAGCGGCTGATCGAAGGATAACCGGCCGGAGTTGTCCAGGGCTCGCCATCAATTAATATTTCTACCCTCAGTGCCCGGCTGTTTTCAAATACGGTTGTAAACAAAGCGTCAAGGACAAGCATCGCCTGCGAATACTCCTTCTCGGTAGGTTCTTCCGGAAATATTGACCTGAATGGACTATTCAAGTTAATCTGAACCTGCTCAGAAGACTGGTCAAGCCCCCTTAAATCAGCATTAGTTGGGAAAAAAGGTAGAGAACGGCAGGCATGCAGGGTTTTTTCAAGCAGCTGACTTAGATTGGTTTCAGAACTATCTTCATCGGCTCCTTCTTCAATTTTCAGGTAATACCTGCTATCACTCATAATAGGGATATAAACGGGGCTTTCCAGCTTTACAGGTTGAAGCGGCTGGTTTAATTCCAGCTCTGGACCAATAGATTCTATGAGCTCCCCTTCCATGGTCAGGTAAATATTTTCGCCATTAAGAAACTGGCTGACCGTATGAATCAGAGATTCATAAATAGTTCTGCTCTGGCTTGCGCCATTTATCTCGGACAGTTCCGGAGAAAAATCAATGGTAAGAGTGCTATTCTCCTGATCCAGCTCTGCTTCTGCAGTAATATCTTTATCAGGGATAGTCCTGAAGAGGGCACTGTCACGAGCAGGTCCACGAATTAATTCTTCAAGCGCTGCGTTAATGAGATCTTCTGTTTGATTTATGGTTCGGGTAACTGGAATTAAATTATCGTTTCCATCCATAAAATAAAGGATAATTTTTGATTCTTCTGCTCTTTTGCCAACTGTTACCGGGTTATAATACTGTATTTCTCGCTGATCGTTGCTGCCTTCAGCTATCAATAAAGGCTCCAGGTCTACCAGGTCAATATAGCCGTCTTCACCGCCTACTATTGCCAGGTGGGGATGTCCGGACAACAGGAGGTGTTCTACTCGCATCGCCACTTCCCAGCTGTTCAGCTCTATACCTTCACGGCTTATCAGTGTCATCTGGGTATAATCTTCTTTGAAGTGACGCCAGGAGCTTGTTAAGATATGCTGCCCGTCCGCTGTAAAAGAAAAAAGCGAACCATCAGCTATTCTGCTCATCCATAGCAGGTCGTCGGCCAGGTCATAGTAAAAGAGGTTTTCACCGGAACCTTCCCGGCTGCCATAGATCAAAACCCGATTATAGTTCTGAGGGTTAAAAACGATTTTGCGGGGTTCAAAAGGCAAACTGGTTGACCACATTGGATAACCTAATGAATCGTAGACTGTCACTGTATCACCCTGATAAGCAGCCAAACGGCTGCCATGTTTAGATACTGCCGCCAGGCCCTTGTCCTCAAAGTGCCACAGTTGATCGCCTTCAAGGTTAACAGCACTTATTGCTGTCTGCCCATCGTCCTCGGTTGTATAATAAATATTAGCCTGCTCAAGGTATTCGCTGGTCAGGTAAAGATTTTTAATCGGCCCTGTCTCGAGGCTCCACTTTAAATCACCATCATGGCTATAAAGGTCTAGCTGGTATTGATCCTGATCGGGCAGGGAACGGGCTGCGGCAATCCAGTTGGCATTGGGAGATACGGATATATGTTTTACAGGGTAACCTTCATCGTCCCACGCAAAAACCTGGTCGACCGATGTAAAGTGCAACCTTCCACCCGCAGTTCCAATTGCAGCGTAGCTGCCACAGGATGAAATGCGAGCCTGATTTGGCTCTGTTTCAAAGGTTTTGTCCCAGCTTAACCTGCGTTCACGATCAAGCAGGCTTACGGTGTTATTGTCCGCACTGAACAGAATTCTTTCCATGCTGTGGTCAACACTGATATCATATATTTCAACACTGGAAAACCAGAAGTCATAGAGGCCTTCTGCCTGATCAGTGGTTTGAGGATCGACTGTAACAGTATTGCTCTCCGCAGCAGGAAAAAGCTGCATGGAGAACAAAACCAGGCCGCCTAAAATGAAAAATCCGGCCGTTATTATTATATAATGATACGGTTCAAATCGTTTCATGCTTAAACACCTCCCAGCTTTAAAAGCCAGAGTGACGCTATTTTATATCATACTCAGAGCTGAAAGCTTTAACCCTCGGTTAAGGATTATTAATTTTTTATAACATCCTGACTTGCAGCCAGAGGCAAGGCAAAGTAAAAACTGCTGCCTGACCCCTCTTCACTTTCAACCCAGACCCTGCCTTCATGCTTGGTAATAATTTCACTGACAATGGCCAATCCCAGTCCGGTACCTCCACCTTCCCTGGAGCGTGCCCGGTCAACCCTGAAAAAGCGTTCGAATATATAATTTTGATCTTCTTCCGGAATGCCGCAGCCGGTATCTCTTACCTCTGTTATCACTTCATTTTCTTCGCTATAAAGAGTCACCGTTACTGAGCCCCCTGCCTCGGTATAATTCAGGGCATTATCCAACAGGTTGCTGATCACCTGGCGCAGCTGAAGGGGGGCGCCGAGGATCAGACAATCCTCTTCCGGTATTTGATCATACAGCGCCAGTCCCGAGTGGGCAAATCGGTACTGGTATTCACCCACCATATCAGCCAAAAGGCGGTTAAGGGCAACAAGATCAAGCTCTACTTCATTTTTATCAAGCTTGGACAGCTCAAGCAAGTCATTGACCAGGGCCGTTAGCCGATCAAGTTCTCCATCCAGGTCATCAATAAATTCTTTTTGCTGTTCCGGTTCCATTTCATGTTCCTTAAGGGCTTTCGTGAGCAAACTCATGGTTGTCAGGGGAGTTCTAACCTCATGAGCAACATCTGCCGCAAACTTTTTCAGGTTGCTGGTGTAATAATTAAGGCGCTTGGCCATGATATTGAACTGCTCAGCAAGGCGGCCGATTTCATCAGCCGAGGAAAACTCGATGTGCTGATCAAGCTTGCCTTCAGCCATTCTTCTCGCTGCCGCGGTCAGGCTTTCGAGGGGGCCGGTAAAGCGCCGGGCTAGTGCAACAGACCCTCCACCAACTACGGCCATGGCTAAAAGAGTCGCTAAAAAGAGAAAGCGGCGAATATCATCGAGAGTCCGGTATACTTCTTCCAGTGAAGCTGATAGGAAGACCACACCAGTTACCGACTCACTTTCTTCCATTACAGGAACGGCAACCTGGATAACCTGGTGTTGTATCCGTTCACTGTATCCGGTCGTACTACTAACATTACCGTCTAAAGCATTTTCAACCAGTTCATTATCCAGGGATTGGCTCAGCAGGCCGCCAACCCGAATAGAGTCTCCCACTACAGTGCCCTGTTGGTCGGCAAAAAGAACCCGGGCCTGTGACTGACGGCTGACATCTTCAGCCAGGGAGCTCAGGCGGACAGCATCAACCTGCCCGCGCAGCTGTCCAACTACAAAGTCGGCTGCCAGAAAGCCAGACCTGGCCAGGGTATCTTCGAGATTGTTCATGTAGTAGCGTTCCAGGGTGTTAAGCAGAAAGATACTGATGATTATCATCACAGCCAGGATAATCGCCAGAAAGGTAGCTGTCAGGCGAAAACGGATACTGTAAAACCTGGTCATTAAAGATCCTCCCTGAGCTTATACCCGGTACCCCAGACAGTTATGATCAGCTTCGGGTTGGCGGGATCTTTCTCAATTTTTTCCCTCAGGTGCCTGATATGCACATCCACGGTCCGCACATCTCCATAATAATCATAGCCCCAAACCTGCTCAAGTAGCTGCTCACGTGAATAAACATTACCGGCATTGGACGCAAGGAAGCTTAACAGGGCAAACTCCTTGGAAGTAAGACTGACTTCCTTGTCTTCGATTTTGGCCCTGTGCTGGAGCAAGTCAACCTGCAGCTTGCCAATCTGGACTACCTTCTTAGATTCTTCATCGCGTACCGTGCTACGTCTCAAAATAGCTTTGATCCTGGCAACCAGCTCACGTGAATTAAATGGTTTAGTCAGGTAATCGTCTGCACCCAGTTCCAGCCCTAATACTTTGTCAATATCCTCGCTGCGGGCTGTCAACATGATAATCGGGATTTCCAGTTTTTTGCGAATCTGGCGGCACACTTCAAACCCGTCTACCTCCGGCAGCATTAAGTCCAGGACAACAATATCCGGCTTCAAGTCAAACACTTTTTTAAGCGCTTCTTCACCATCAAACGCCTGCTCAACCCGGAAACCTTCTTTTTCCAAGTTAAAGGAAAGCGCCTTTACCAGTGTCTTTTCATCATCTACCACAAGCACTAATTCGTTGCTCATTTTTCGACCCCCCGGTCTAGATGGTAATATTTCATTACCTCTTTAAAATCTTCCCAAACCGGCTTCTTTCTGCTGGGATCGCGCAAAAGCGCTGCCGGATGGAAAGTAGCAATAACCCGCATGCCTTCTTTTTCATGCCACTGCCCGCGAACCCGGGTTATAGCAGCATTTTTATCTATAATAGTTTTAGTAGCAAGCGCGCCTAAGCAAACAACAATTTCCGGACTGATCAGTTTAAACTGTTCGGCAAGGTAAGAGCTGCAAGCATCAACTTCAGGCTGGACCGGGTTGCGATTGCCTGGAGGGCGACACTTAACTACGTTTGTAATATAAACATCTTCACGCGGTATTTCCGCTGCTTCCAGGATCCGATTTAACAGCTGTCCAGCTCTGCCCACAAAAGGTTTTCCGAGGCGGTCCTCATCACCGCCGGGCCCTTCGCCAACCAGCATCAGACGAGCATCAGGATTGCCTTCACCGAATACTACCTGCTTACAGCCGGCACGCAGACCACAGCGCTTGCAGGCAAGAGCCTTTTCTTCAACCTCACGGAGCTTCTCGCCGTGCTTTTCTTCTAGCGCAGGCTCCCTCTTTTTGTCATTACTAAGCGCATCTAAAAGTGACTCCTGNTTATCCGCTATTTTTCTCACCCCGCAGTCGATATTTACTCAGGCGGTTTATGCAGCAGAGAATTACGGCGCTGAAAACGTTCGTCAGCCAGCTCCATCAGCCTGCTAACCAGCATAGAGTAATTGACCCCGCATGCGTCCCATAATTTGGAATACATGCTGATGCTGGTAAACCCTGGCATGGTATTTATTTCATTGATTATGACACTGCTATCAACTGTATTTACAAAAAAATCAACCCTGGCCAATCCGCTTGCTTCCACGGCCTGAAAAGACTTAAGTGAATACTCTTTAACCTGCTGCTCCAGTTTTTCACCCAGCTCTACTGGAATTACAAGGGTTGAGCGGTCATCTATATATTTTGCCCTGTAATCGTAAAACTCATTGCAGGGAATTACTTCGCCGGGCCTGGACGCTTCAGCATTCATATTGCCCAGAACAGCGCATTCAATTTCCCTGCCTTCTATAAATGACTCAATAACAACTTTTTCATCGTAGAGCAGAGCTTCTTCAACAGCAGGAACCAGTTCTTCAGGCTCTTTGACTTTAGATATGCCAATGCTGGAGCCAAGGTTGGCAGGCTTGACAAAACAAGGAAATCCAAGCGCTACCGCAATCTTTTCCTGCCAGAAAATTTCAGATCCGCTCCACTGGCGCCTGTAAAAATAAAGGTACGGTGCGACAGGCAGACCAGCCTGGGCAAACAAAACTTTCATCACCACTTTATCCATGGAAGAACTTGACGCCAGTACGCCAGAACCAACATAGGGAATACCGGCCATTTCAAAAAGCCCCTGTATGGTGCCATCTTCACCATAGGTGCCGTGTAAAACAGGAAACGCCAGATCCAAAGGCTGAAACCGCCACTCACCTTTTGATGAGTCAATCTGTATAAGTAACCCGGGGTTAGTGGGATCTGTGATCAGTGCTGTCCTGTATGATTCATCTGGCTCTTTCCCTTCCCAGAGAGCCAACCAAATATCCGGGCCCGAGAGCCAAACTCCTTCCCTGGTGATACCTACCGGAATCACTTCGTAGCGCTCGGCATCAATAGCATCCATAATCGAAGCAGCTGAACGAAGTGAAACTACATGTTCACCAGATCTTCCTCCAAAAATCACTGCTGCTTTTTTGCGCTCCATCAATATTCAACTCCATCGGTTCCGGGTCTTGTCTACAGTTATAAAAAAGCGGTTTTTACCCCGGTTACCTTAAGTTTCCTTGATTATATCATAATTGCCAGAGGATAAAAGATCCTCAAGGATCTTGTAATCTCATGCAAATCAATATAAAGTTATCATATATAGCTAGAGATACCCTATATACTTATCCTTTTAAACACGGGGAACAAGAGCTTGCAAACACCGGTAGTAATGTTAGGAGCAAATTTTTACACCGCCCTGGGGGCGATTCGCACCCTGGGACGGCATGATATTCCGGTTTATGCTCTGGATTACCATTTTCCTACAGCCTACGCCCTGTCATCCCGCTATGTGACAGAGAAGATTAAGTGCCCAAACGTCAATACCGATGAAGCTGGGCTGGTACAATTTTTAGTTAAGCTGGGCAAAAGCTTTGAACAACGTCCCATTCTGATGGCGACCGCAGACAACTATGCTTTGCTTATCTCCCGCTATGCCGAACAGCTGGCTTCATATTACATATTCCCCGATAACGGCGGCTACCTGCTCGAGAAAATTATAGATAAAAATGGTCTTGCCCTACTGGCAAAAGAGCATAACCTGCAAATTCCGCAAACCTTTATTGTTGACAGCAGCACTAACCTTCCCGAGGTTTTAAATAACATTTCATACCCGGCTATAATCAAGCCTGCTCTGTCACATAAATTTGTCCGCCTTTTTCGCCAGAAATGCCTCAGGGTTAATGATCAGGATGACTTGAAAAGAGCGCTGCAAAAGGTTCAAAGCAGCAACCTGGAAGTAATGGTTCAGCAAATCATTCCCGGCTTTGATGATCAGATGTACGTCTTTGATGTTTACATCAACACAGAAGGCCGCCCGACTCACACTTTTACCGGACAGAAACTGCGCCAGTTTCCCATTAATTTCGGGTCATCAACCCTGACCAGGCAGGTATATGATCGTGAACTGATCGAGATGGGACTGGATTACATGCATAAACTTGGTTACCGTGGCTACGGCGAAATTGAGTTTAAGAAAAACCCCGATGACGGCAGGTTTTACATGATCGAGATCAATGCCCGCCTGAGCACACTGAATGTTTTATTCGACAAATGCGGGGTTGAATTCACATATATTATGTACAGGGATTTGATTGGCGATCCCCTGCCGGATTATCACCTGGCAGAAAACAAGCCCTGGGTATTCTGGCACGCCTATGAAGATTTTATAAGCAGTATTGCTTATCTCAGGCAAAAACAGCTGTCACTAAAAGAAATAGTACGTCCATGGCTAAAATACCGCAAGGCTCACGCAATCTGGGCCGCTGATGATATCAAGCCGCTATTTGCCTTTGGCCGCTTGATTTTAAGTAAAATTTTTTCTAAGTTATACCGTATAATTACCCGGAAAAGCTAGCTGAAACTTCTTTAACCTTGCTGCATAGCGAAATAATTAGTAGCTACTGTCTCAGCCATATTCTGTTTCTGATGCCTGCTGAAGAAACCTATCCTTGCTTCTATTTACTTCAGCTGGTTACGCAGTTAAAATAGTTAAATTGAAAGAGGCAGTCTTGAGACTGCCCCCGCCTTACCATCTTTCCAGTATTAAGCTTTATTATTCTTCTTCATCTTCCTTTTTCGACTCAGCGATAACCTTCTCAGCCGCCTGGTAAGGCACTTCTTCGTAATGTGAGAACTCCATGGTAAAGAAGCCTCTGCCCTGAGTCATTGAACGCAGATCAATAGAGTACTTGAACATTTCGGCCATGGGAACCTGGGCCCGGATTTTTTGCACGCCCTCTCCCGGATCCATACCCTGGATCTTGCCGCGCTTGCTGTTTAAATCGCCCATAATATCTCCCATGTAAGCTTCGGGAACAACCACTTCCAGGTTCATGATCGGTTCAAGGAGTATGGCATCAGCCTGTTCCATGCCCTTTTTAAAGGCCTGCGAAGCGGCAATTTTAAAGGCCATTTCAGATGAATCAACATTATGGTAGGAACCATCCACCAGCCTGACTATAATATCCTGGACAGGGTAACCGGCAACCACACCCTCTTCCATTGCTTCATTTACACCTTTTTCTACTGCTGGTATATACTGCCTTGGCACTGCTCCACCAAAAATCTTATTTTCAAAAACCAGGCCTTCACCGGTTTCAGCAGGTTCCATTTCAATGTAGACATGGCCGAACTGGCCTCGACCACCAGACTGTTTCTTATGCTTGCCTTCCACCCTGGCTTGACCTTTAATTGTCTCCCTGTAGGGGACCTTAGGCGTGGATAATTCAACTTCCACACCAAATTTTTCCTGCAGGCGACTTACAATAATATCTAAGTGGAGTTCGCCCAGCCCGGAAATAATTGACTGCTTGGTTTCTGCCTTTCTCTCTAGATGGAACGTAGGGTCTTCTTCCAGAAAACGAGAAAGACCGCTGCCAACTTTTTCCTCATCGCCCTTGGTCTTTGGTTCAACGGCAAAGGATATAACCGGTTCGGGGAAGTTAAGCTTGGGAAAGACAATCGGCGCACTACGGTCGCAAAGGGTATCACCGGTTACTGTTTCCTGCAGCTTGGCAACGCAGGCAATGTCCCCAGTTACAACTTCATCCATACTAACCTGGTTTTTGCCGCGCATGGCAAAAACCTGGCCGAATCTTTCATTAATGTCCCTGCTTGAGTTATATACCTGGCTGTCAGGCTGTACTGTCCCGGAATATACCCTGAAAAAGTTAATCCTTCCGACATAAGGGTCGGCCAGGGTTTTATAAACAAAGGCTGACATTGGCTCTTCCGGGCTAAGTTTGCGGGTAACTTCTTCCTCGCTGTCGGGCAAATAACCTTTTAGTTCTCCCTGATCCAACGGGGTTGGCAGGTATGCTTTAATCAAGTCGAGCAGAGATTGGGTTCCATAGTTGCTGGTTCCTGCGCTGCAGAGAACCGGAACAATTTTATTATGCAAAACACCCTGACGGAGCCCTTGCTTGAATTCTTCATCCGTCATAGGTTCCCCTTCCAGGTATTTTTCAAGCAGGCTGTCATCAGCCTCTGCCACTGCTTCTACCAGCTTTTCTCTCAGCTCTTCAGCGTGATCCTTAATGTCAACAGGGATATCTTCCTGGGTCACAGACTTGCCGTCATCAGAAAACATGATTGCTTTCTGGCCGACGAGATCAACTACCCCTTTATAATCGGCTTCTTTGCCAATTGGCATCTGCAGTGGGGCAACACTGTAACCAAAATGCTCCCGAAGCTGTTCAAGCGTGCCTTCATAGTCGGCATTTTCACGATCAAGCTTGTTAACAACAACCAGGCGGGGCAGGTTAAAGTCATCGGCGTAACCCCAGACCTTTTCTGTTCCTACTTCAACTCCCGAGACGGCACACACAACGACAACAGCACTGTCTGCCACCCTTAATGCGCCTAAAACATCGCCAATGAAGTCAAAATAGCCGGGCGTGTCGAGCAGGTTAATTTTGATCCCATCCCACTCAAGGGGAGCAAGACCAACATTTATTGTAACCTGCTTTTTAATTTCATCGGGATCAAAATCTGTAGTAGTATTTCCCCCCTCAATTTTTCCCAAACGGTTTATAGCACCTGACGTAAAAAGCAGCGCTTCGGTAAGAGAAGTCTTTCCGGCACCGCCATGGGAAATTAATGCTACGTTGCGAATATTTTCGCTGGTATACTTCTTCATCCATATGCCTCCTCAAAATCACCCGATCGGCAAACCCGGCCGGGAAAGTGTTATAGCCGTATCAATACTATAATACCGGTTAAGCACAAAATTCGTCATTATTACGGTTAAACCCTACCATTATTAAATAGAAATTGCAACTGATATTTAACAGCTTCACTGACTTGCAAGCCGGGCCTTGACATGTTCAACAAGGCCACCGCGGCTGATTAGCTCCTGCATAAAGTGGGGAAATGGAGCAGCATTATATTCGCGCCCACTCTGCAGGTGAATGATTTTGCCAAGTTCTAAATTAATTTTTAACTGATCCTCTCCGGACTTTAGCCCCGAAAAATCTTCTTCACACTCCAGGATGGGCAGGCCGATATTGATTGAATTGCGATAAAAAATCCGGGCAAAGCTGCGAGCAATAACACAAGAAACTCCTGCACCTTTTATAGCCAGGGGTGCATGTTCACGGGAGCTGCCACAACCAAAGTTGTTTCCGGCTACAATGATATCACCTTCCTGAACCAGCCCCGGAAAGTCAGGCTTAATATCTTCCATCAAATGCGCAGCCAGCTCCCCCGGCTCAGTTGTGCTTAGATAACGAGCGGCTATAATTGCATCTGTATCTATATTGTCTCCAAAAAGCCAAATTTTTCCCTGCAGAATCATGACAGCACCTCCTCTGGATGGACAATGGATCCTGCTACTGCTGATGCGGCGGCTACAGCCGGGTTTGAAAGGTAAACTTCACTTTCGGGATGCCCCATCCGGCCGACAAAATTGCGATTTGTTGTAGCCAGGGCTTTCTCCCCTTTAGCCAGAATTCCCATATGGCCTCCAAGACAGGGTCCGCAGGTCGGCGTGCTTACAGCGGCCTCCGCATCTATAAAGTCAGCCATCAGACCTTCGTCGATTGCCTGGCGGTATATGTGCTGGGTAGCAGGGATAATCAAGAGTCTTAAGCCTTCCTTTACTTTTTTTCCCCTGATGACCGAAGCAGCAGCCCTTAGATCATCTATACGACCGTTTGTACAGGAACCGATCACTACCTGGTCAAGCTCAATCCCTTTGGCATCTGAGACCGGAAATACGTTATCCGGCGAAGGAGGAAACGCTATCTGGGGCTCAAGATTATTTACATCGAAAGTATGGATACTTTCATATGACGCATTCGCATCGCTGTATACCGAAGTGTACGCCCGGTCAACCCGGCCTTCAAGATAATCGAAAGTAATTTGATCAGGCTGCATGTAACCACACTTGCCTCCGGCTTCAATCGCCATATTGGCCATGGTTAAACGGCCATCCATGGGAAGTGAGTCTATTGCGCTGCCGGCAAACTCCATAGCCCGGTAGCGGGCTCCTTCTACACCAATCTTTCCGATTGTAAGCAGAATCAAGTCTTTCCCACTGACCCACTCAGGAATCTGCCCGTTATATTCAAAACGGATTGTTGGCGGCACCTTGAACCAGGCTTCGCCGATCGCCATTGCTGCAGCCAGGTCAGTACTGCCCACACCTGTAGCAAATGCCCCCAGGGCTCCGTACGTACAGGTATGGGAGTCGGCCCCGATAATAACCATACCGGGCCGAACCAGGCCCTGTTCCGGCAGCAGGGCGTGTTCTATCCCCATTCTGCCAACTTCAAAATAGTGTTTTATACCGTACTCTTTAGCAAAACGACGCAGCACAAGAGCCTGTTCTGCTGCCGCAATATCTTTGTTGGGAGTAAAATGATCAGGAACCAGCACAATTTTTTCAGAATCAAAAACCCGATCAAGGCCAAATCGCTTAAACTCTTTGATTGCCACAGGAGCGGTAATATCATTGCCAAGCGCAAGGTCAACTTCAACATTAACCAGTTCTCCCGGCACTGCTTTATCTTTTCCCGCTTTGGCAGCGAGTATTTTTTCAACCATCGTCATGCCAAAATTATTGTTCATAATCCACCATCTTCCTGTTGTTTTCTTTTGCCGATGAACCCGTCTATATGTTTATGTTTAAAGTTAAAGGTTATGCTTCCCTGGTTATCTTGGCTCCGCGCAGCAAGGCAACCTTCCCGGTACGCACTATTTCCAGTATGCCGAAATGTTCGAGCAGCAGCTTGATCGCTTCCATTTTTTCTTCATTTCCGGTTACTTCTATGACCATCGAGTTCGGGGAGACGTCGACCACTTTGCCACGAAATGTTTCCACTATTTGCTGAATGTCACTGCGGTTTCCCACCTCGGCCCGGACCTTGATCAGCATCAGTTCACGCATCACGGAAGGCTCTGCAGAAAGGTTGCTTACCCTGATAACATTAATTAACTTATGCAGCTGCTTCATAACCTGCTCAATCAGGGTTTCGCTGCCTTCCACCGTGATTGTCATTCTTGAAATTCCGGGGGTTAGTGTTTCACCAACAGCAATATTTTCAATGTTAAACCCTCGCCGGCTGAATAATCCGGAAACCCTGGTTAAAGCTCCCGGTTTATTCTCAACCAGTACTGCTAAAACATGTTTCATATCTGCACACCCCCGATAATAATATCACTGATCGAATGGTTCGGCGCTACCATCGGGTAAACATTTTCTTCGGGATCAACAATAAAGTCAATAAGAATAGGCCCCTTTAGCTTCAAGGCTTCTTCAATTGCCGCAGTTGCTTCCTCATTTGTCGTTGCCTTGAAAGCTTTCGCACCATATGCTTCAGCAACCCGGACAAAATCGGGGCTGCCCTGCATCGAGGTGTACGAGTAGCGCTTTTCATAAAAGATATCCTGCCACTGGCGAACCATGCCCAGGTAACTATTATTTATAACAGCTATAATCATATCAAGCTGATTATGAACAGCTGTGGCCAACTCCTGAATATTCATCTGGAAGCTGCCGTCACCCGTAATACAGATGACCCGTTTATCAGGCGCAGCCAACCTGGCGCCAATTGCTGCCGGAAAACCGTAACCCATTGTGCCGAGACCACCAGATGTTAAAAAAGTTTGTGGCTCCCGGACAATAAAGTGCTGGGCTGTCCACATCTGGTGCTGACCAACATCGGTAGCGACAATTGCATTTTCACCACCCAGCCTGCTTAACTCTCTTATCACAAACTGGGGCTTGAGATTTTGACCATTTTTACCCGAACCCAGCGGCATGGGAAACTGGCTCTGCCAGTTGTTGATTTGCTTAAGCCAGGCATCGGTACTGCCGGGCTTCAATTTTTTGACCAGTTCCTCCAAAACTAACCTGACGTCTCCAACAATGGGAACATCAATAGCAACATTTTTACCGATCTCTGCAGGATCAATGTCAATATGGATGATCTTGGCATTATTCGCAAAGGACTCCAGCTTGCCTGTCACCCGGTCATCAAAGCGCACTCCGGTAGCAATGATCAGGTCTGCCTCGGTTAAAGCGTAATTGGCAGTAACGCTGCCGTGCATCCCCGGCATGCCCA
>SL_3KL_010_SEDDRAFT_10001995_pt1 | contig 18708 bp, 18 predicted proteins | sample SodLakKL_010_SED_2_FD_10381 | JGI IMG/M metagenome (IMG submission 10381) | reverse complement strand
CTGCGAATCCTGCCCTGAAAGGGCTATACATACATAGCCCAGGGCAGCGCCCTGGGTTGACCACCCACCCAAAAAAGCCCTGAAAGGGCGTGACATTTTTTAATCCCAAAGATACCGTTTATCATTTTGTTATTTTATTTAATGGTTTAGGACTCTCGGGTTTAATATCGGAGAGTCCTCATATCGATGGTTATGGAATTTTTCTTGTTACCATTCTCTGCGTAAGAACGTGGTTACAAGGCGGTTTCTTGATAACCCGCTGTGTCAAGTGTGTGCAAAGACCAGTTTAAAAGAAGGGGGGTCAGGGGGGATTTGAGACCTTTGTAAATCCCCCTAAGTCCCCCTTTTCCAAAGGGGGACTTTCTAAAATCCTTTATATGAAAGAACTTTACCACCAAATGAATTCTTTCATGATTTGTTGTGCCCGAAAGGGCATGACCGTTATTGGATAGAACAGATATTTGACGATCCTTCGCGATCCAACCAGAAAGGAGACATCTGCCTCAAGCGCTCAATGATTGGCGGAAGCTTTTCTATCACAAAATCGACTTCTTCTTCGGTATTGTATACACTGAGGCTGAATCGGATGGAACCGTGGGCCGCAGTAAAAGGAACCCCCATAGCCCTGAGCACATGCGATGGCTCCAGAGAACCCGAAGTACACGCCGAGCCTGACGACGCACAAATTCCCATCTCATTCATCATTAATAAAATTGCTTCGCCTTCCACATATTCAAATGCAATACTGGTGGTATTGGGCAAACGCATTTCAAGATCGCCGTTAATCATGCTATTGGGGATTTTTTCCAGCAGTTTTTTTTCCAGCCTGTCACGCAACGCCCTTATCCGTTTATTAACGTCATCGTGGCGTTGCTGTGCCAGTTCAATCGCCTTTCCCAATCCGATAATGGAGGCTACATTTTCGGTACCTCCTCGGCGTCCTTTTTCCTGATGGCCGCCCACCAAAAAGGGAGAAAACTTGGTTCCTTTTCTGACATACAATGCCCCTACTCCTTTTGGGGCATGCAATTTATGCCCTGACAAAGAAAGCATATCAACCAGGACTCGATTGACATTCACGGATAATTTGCCGGCTGCCTGCACAGCATCGCTATGGAATACAATACCGCGCTCATGTACAAGATGTGCGATTTCCTCGATGGGAAAAATCACACCGGTCTCATTGTTTGCCCACATCACACTGACAATCGCCGTATCTTCGGTAAGATTTTTATAAAAAAAATCCATATCCAGCTGTCCGCTCTTATCAACCGGTATAAAGGTGGACCGGTAACCGTTTTTACCCAAATATTCCACCAGGTTCTTAACCGCCGGATGTTCAACCCTTGTGGTTATGATATGCCTTTTGTCAGGGTTGGATTTAAGAGCAGCCCAGATTGCGGTATTATTACTTTCAGTGCCACAGCTCGTAAAAATGATTTCTTCCGGCTGCGCACCGATAAGGCCGGCAACCCTGGCCCTGGCTTCTTCTATTTTGACACCCGCCTGTCCCCCAAAAGAATGCATGCTCGATGGGTTACCGTACATTTCTGTAAAATAGGGAAGCATCTTTTCAGCAACCGCTGGATCTACTCTGGTGGTTGCATTGTTGTCCATATAGATAACACCCATCACTGCACCTCCTCCACAACCAGCTCAGGAGTAACAAATTCCTGGAGTTTGGCTTCCACATAATGCTTCAAAGTGACCTGAGACGCCGCACATTTGGCACAAGTGCCCCTGAGTTTCACCAGCACATGGTTTGCATCAACATCAATCAATTCTATGTCACCGCCATCCTGCTTCAGCGCCGGCCGAATCTCTCTTTCCAACGTCTCCTCGATCATCTTGATTTTCTGCAAATTGGTCATGGGAGCCTTTTTTTTCTCTTTGGGTGTTTTTTGCCCCAGGATGGAATCGATGATTTCCTGAATCTGTTCGTGGCACTGACCACACCCGCCTCCTGCTTTTATGTAATCGGTCACATCTTCGACCAGTTTGAGATTGTTTTCTTTTACAGCCTTTTCAATTTCCTGATCAGTAATACCAAAGCACTCACATACAACGTTGCCTTCCTGTTTTTTCTCAGCTTCCCCCCGATAGTTGGCTATAGCTTTTTCAAGCGCCTCCTTTCCCATCACCGAACAATGCATTTTTTCTTTGGGCAGTCCGCCCAAAAATTGAGCAATGTCCTGATTGGTAATCTTTTCGGCTTCTTCAAGGCTCATACCCTTAATGATCTCAGTGAGCGCGGATGATGATGCAATTGCACTGGCACACCCAAATGTCTGGAATTTGGCATCGGCTATTTTTCCGTTTTTACCCAGTTTTAAGTAGAGTCGAAGTGCATCCCCACACGCCAGAGACCCAACCTCCCCAACACCGTCGGCATCATCAATTTTGCCGACATTTCGGGGATTTAAAAAATGTTCTTTTACATTATCGGTATATTCCCACATATGACTTTCTCCTTAATTCCAAAGGATTTCTCAACAAATGTTCAATAGTTTAGTTATTCAGTTTACAGTATCAATATAATCATTTTTTGCCACATCCTTTAAAAACCATCAATTAAATTTTATTATTTTTTGCAAAAACAAACATTTGCCATTGGAACCGCCCCGCAACAGCTTTACAATTTTATGAAAAATTGATACCTTAACTAATCGTTATGGGTCATAAATATATCTTTTTCCCATTTGCAACACCTCCTTTGGTAACTGAAACCTCGAAATTATCAGGCGCTATGCTCAACAGCGACTGATAATTTCGCTTTATAAAGGAGTTATATCATCATGAAAACACGAAAAGCAGATTTTGCCGGCAGCTGGTATCCATCCTCTGCATCGGAGTGCGAGAAAGAAATCCAGAATTTTCTAAAATCGCAATTGCCAGCCCCCTCTCTGGGGCGTCGTCCCGTTGGGGGAATTGTGCCTCATGCCGGATGGTTTTTTTCCGGAAGCATTGCCTGCAATGTTATCAAGGCACTAGCAGATGAACCTGCACCTGATGTCATCTTTATTTTCGGCATGCATCTTCATCCGGGATCATCATCTTATCTTATGAAAGAAGGTGCATGGGAAACACCATTCGGGGAACTCCTGATTGATGAAACCATCGCCGGTCAATTGGCGGAAAAATTTCCCTTTGTCATAGAAACGCCGGACAATTATACTCCTGATAACACCATCGAATTGCAGCTGCCTTTTATAAAATACTTTTTCCAGGACTGTAAAATTGTCCCTATCGGTGTTCCACCCAACAAAAAATGCATGGAAATCGGTGCTTTCACAGTCAAAACGGCCAATCGCCTGGGACGACGTATAAAAGTTGTGGGATCTACTGACCTGACTCACTACGGCTTAAATTATGGCTTTACACCCAAAGGAACTGGAAAAGAAGCTTTGGACTGGGTTGTCAATGAAAATGACCGTTCCGTAATAGATGCCATGCTCTCCATGGAGCCTGAAAAAGTATTGTCAGAAGCACTGGCAAGCCAAAATGCGTGCTGCGCTGGTGCTGTCACAGCCGCAATTGCCGCCGGAAAGCAGGTGGGAGCAAAAAATGCACAGATGATGGCCTATGCCACCAGTTACGATAAAATTCCGGGCAATAGTTTTGTCGGCTATGTCGGAATTATTTTTTGATGACCTATCTTTTTGACCATTGACTCAGGTTGAAAAACATATTATAAATATTAGTTTTTAATTTTAAAATATTAATTTCTTTATAATTGTCTATTTATTTCTTTATATCTGTACCAGGAGTAACTTCAAATGCCTATTTATGAATTTAAATGTCTTGAATGTGAAAACATGTTTGAATTTTTATTGATTAACACCCAGGAAACCCTTGAAATGAACTGTCCCAAATGCGAGTGCAGCAATATAGAAAAAATGATGAGCACAACCCACTATGCGGTGGGGGTATCCGGAACAGGTACCGGTCCAAAGGCCCAAACAAGAAGCTGTTCCAAAGGTTCTTGCACCACAATCGATTTGCCGGGACACAGCCGGTAGGTAACTCAAATCAAACCGGGATTATTTTAGCGTTATGATAATGACCTGCCGAGCATTTTTAACATTTTAACCAATATGCATATTGTCGCGCGAGCATGAAACTGCTGCACCAGCAAGAAAAAGAACAATTTAAAACACTTTTCAAACAAGAACACATTGATCATATCAATGATCGCTTTGCCATAATGGAAGTTTTCCTGCAGACGGAAAACCACGTCACAGCGGACAAGCTCTGTGAGCTTCTGAATGACAAAGGATATAACTTTTCATCCGGGTTCGTGCGTGACACACTCAAACTTTTATGCCGCTACGGGTTTGCTCAGAAAAACAAGTTCGACAATGCTGTCACCCAATACGAGCACCGTCATTTAGGGCAACATCATGACCACATGATTTGCACCAAATGCAGAAAAATTTTTGAGTTTCAAAATGATGATCTTGAAAAGCTTCAGGCCAAAATTTCAGCAACCCACGGTTTTCATATGCTCCAGCATAAAATGGAAATATACGGGATATGCAGCACCTGTCTCAAGGACCGATCCCGAATAATTCCGCTGAACATGGCCAAGCCAGGCGAATGTCTTATCATCAAAGACATTACAGGGTGCGCTGGTCTACGAATGCGACTTATGACCATGGGGTTTCGTCTGGAAGATGAAATTGAAGTCATCAGCAATAACGGCCAGGGGCAGGTGGTGATTGCCGTGGATTTTCAACGATATGCTCTCGGCAGAGGTCTTTCGCAAAAAATAAGTGTACAGCCCAAAGAACGCCAAAGCTCATAACCATTTAAATCTGGGACAAAAATGAATAGTTTTTCTACGAAAGCCGGCTCGGAAAGCAGGCTGAGTGACCTGAAAGAAGGACAAAGCGGGCGGATTGTCAGGATAGGAGGACATGGGGCACTTCGCAGAAGGCTTCTGGAAATGGGTTTTCTTAAAGGCACTCAGGTGTATGTTGAAAAATATGCCCCATTAAAAGATCCTCTGGAACTGATCATTAAAGGATATCACATTTCCCTTCGGGTCGAAGAAGCCACTCAAGTAATATTGGATAATGTGAGACAGGAACTATCCAATGGCCGCGAAACAAATTAAAATCGCCCTGGCCGGCAATCCCAATTCCGGTAAAACCACGATATTCAACAGCATAACGGGTACCCGGCAGAAAGTGGGCAATTGGCCGGGAGTTACTGTTGAGAAAAAGGAAGGTCAGGTTCATAAATTCGGTTATAATCTTAAAATTATCGATTTACCCGGCACTTACAGCCTGACGCCTTATTCCATCGAAGAAATTGTGGCCCGTGATTTCATTTTGGATGAACAGCCCGATGTCGTTATTGATATCATCGATGCAAGCAACCTTGAAAGAAGCCTTTATCTTGCCACCCAAATTCGCGAACTTGACTGCAAAGTTTTGTTTGCACTCAACATGCATGATGTCGCCCGCGCCAGGGGCATAACAATCGATGCCGACAAAATGTCACAACTGCTGGATGTTCCTGTGGTGTTTACTGTCGGTAACAAAAACGAAGGCGTTGATGTTCTTCTTGAAAAAGCTGTCGAACTTGCCCGCTCGGATGTACAACTTCCCCGGACCCGCCGTGTAAAGTACTCCAAAGACATTGAAAAATGTATTGAAAATTATAAAGATTACATCGAAAACACTGTGGGTGATCAACTCCCCTACAATTCCCGCTGGACAGCCATCAAGCTTCTCGAAGACGATAAGATATTACAAGACCGAATCAAAGAAAAAACGGGCCTTAAAGCCCCTGAGATATTAGAACAAGCTGAAATTCACCGCTCTCATATCCGCAATTTTTTCGATGAAGAACCCGAGATTATTTTCACTGACGAGCGTTACGGTTTTATTGCAGGCATTGTCAAAGAAGTCATGACCACCTCCACCCTGCAACGGGTTGACATTTCCAGAAACATTGACTTGGTCCTCACCAATCGCTTCCTGGGTTTTCCGATCTTCATTTTTTTCATCTGGGCCATGTTTCAGTTGACATTCACCATCGGGGCTTACCCAATGGAATGGATCGAGGACGGTATCAGCAGTTTTTCAGGCTTTCTGGCAACCGTTGTTCCCGATGGCCTGTTCAAAGATCTTTTAATAGACGGTATAATCGCAGGAGTCGGTGCGGTCATTGTTTTTCTCCCCAATATTCTGATTCTTTTTTTCTGCATAGCCCTTTTCGAAGACACCGGATATATGTCGAGAGCCGCTTTTTTAATGGACAAAGTCATGCACATGATCGGGCTTCACGGAAAATCTTTTATTCCCATGCTGATGGGTTTCGGATGCAGTGTTCCTGCGATTATGGCCACACGAACCCTCGAAAGTGAAAAGGACCGCATACTTACAATTCTCATTACACCTTTCATGTCATGCTCCGCGCGACTTCCGATTTATATCGTGCTGGCAGGTACCTTTTTTCCTAAAAGTGCCGGAACAGTCATTTTTTCGATTTATATCGGCGGTATTGTCATGGCCATCATCATGGGCAGGCTTCTGAGGTCAACTTTATTGCGGGGAATGGATGCGCCCTTTGTAATGGAACTTCCTCCCTATCGGGTTCCAATGCTAAAAAGCCTTGTCATTCACATGTGGGACCGGGCTAAAATGTTTCTTAAAAAAATGGGCGGTATTATTTTGATCGGATCGGTTATCATTTGGTTTTTGTCATCTTTTCCGAAAAACATTGACTACTCGAAAGATTACATAAAACAAATCGAAGCCGAAAAACAGACTTATGAAAAAACAATCTCCATGGCCGATGAAGACCGGTTGCTGCAACATAAAAATGAACACGAAAGGGCAATCGAAAAGCTGCAACAGGAAAAACGTATTGAAGCCACAGAAAAAAGCTACATCGGTCAAATCGGCAAAGCCATCGAACCGGTTTTCGCTCCGCTGGGTATTGATTGGCGGGGAAGTGTCGCGCTGTTGACAGGCTTTGTGGCCAAAGAAATTGTGGTCAGTACCCTGGGGGTTTTGTATGCTGCCGGAGATGACGAAAGCGAAGCGTTAAAACACGCTTTGAAACAATCGGGCATGACCCCCTTATCGGCTCTCGGCATGATGTTTTTTGTCCTGCTCTATGTGCCGTGCCTGGCCACTGTAGCTACTATCCGGAAAGAAACCTTTTCATGGGGATGGGCCATTTTCAGCGTTATTTACAGCACACTTCTGGCCTGGATTACAGCTTTCGTCATTTACCAGGGCGGCATGCTCCTCGGATTTTAAAGATTTACTCATGTCCTGTTGAAACAGCAAGCATAACAATTCTTTTTTTTGTGTATCCTTGCCATAAGTTTTTAGAAAACCATTAAATGGGGTGGGTGTTTTATGTCGGATTTTCAGCCATTATATTTGGAAACTTTTGAAAAAGGACTTTTGAAGAAAAAAGCTGAAACGGCTTATAAAATTTTGAAATCTTGTGTGGTGTGCCCCCGTAACTGCAAGGTGGATCGTCTTTCTGATGAACTGGGAATTTGTAAAACCGGGAAAAATGCCCTGGTGGCAAGCTATGATCCACACTTTGGAGAAGAAGCGCCTCTGGTAGGAACTTACGGTTCCGGCACAATTTTTTTCTCATACTGTAACCTGTTGTGCAATTTCTGCCAAAATTTTGATATCAGCCATAAAGGTTATGGCAGGACCGTAAATGATGAGCAACTGGCCCACATGATGCTCCAGCTGCAAAAAGACGGATGTCATAATATCAATTTTGTTACGCCTTCACACGTGGTCCCTCAAATCTTATCCGCACTGGAAATAGCTGCTAAGCAGGGACTAAATGTTCCTTTGGTATATAATTCCAGCGGATATGACAGTGTAGCCACCCTGAAAATACTTGAAAACGTCGTGGATATCTACATGCCTGACTTTAAATTCTGGGACCCCAAAATCGCTGAAAAAACATGTGACGCTCCTGACTATCCGGAAGTGGCGCGCAATGCCCTGACAGAAATGCATCGGCAGGTTGGAGATCTGACTTTGGACAAAAAGGGCATTGCTCAAAGAGGGTTGCTGATACGCCATCTCGTTTTGCCCAACCAGTTGGCCGGAACACGGGAAATCATGAAATTCATTGCCGGCCATATATCCAGAAACAGTTATGTTAACATCATGCCTCAATACAGACCCTGCGGGGACATTTCCAAAACTCGGGAACTCAATCGCCATCTTGAGGGAAATGAATTCCAGCAAGCCCTTGAAATGGCCAAAGAGGAAGGAATTACCAGGCTTGATCTTCCCCGGAGGGTTTTTCGGGTACTTTTTTAATTTTTTCCAATAAAAATTTTCGCTTTTTATGTTCAAAAAACTCTTTGCCATAGGAGATATCCACGGGTGCTATGATAAATTAATGACACTCATGGGGAAAATACCATTCAGACCCGACCGCGACACAATTGTATTTTTGGGGGATTATATTGATCGTGGTCCGGATTCTTTCAAGGTTATATCCTATTTGCTCACTTTGAAGGATCAAAGTAAGAATGCCATATTTCTCAAAGGCAACCATGAATTTATGTTCGACGGGTTTATCAATGGTACCGACCGGGACACTTTCCTGGCTAACGGTGGCGAACAAACCCTGAGAAGTTATCTGAAAAGAAAAGATTTTCCACAATCATTTCCAATTCCAGCCAAACATCTCGATTTTTTTCGATCACTTCTTCCCTATTACCAAACAGAACATTTCATTTTTGTTCATGCCGGATTGAAAGAGGGGATCGAACTGGAAAAGCAGGATACGCGTGACCTTTTTTGGATCAGGGATCGTTTTATCCAGTCTGACTTTGATTTTGGAAAAACCGTTATATTTGGCCACACACCATTTCCCGAACCTCTGATCTCCCATAACAAGATCGGCATTGATACCGGAGCCGTTTACGGAAATAAGCTGACCGGCGTCGAGCTCAATCAAATGATGTTCTATTTTTCTTAAGGTTGACTTTGACATTTCAGCCTGAAAATGGCACATAAAATATTCAGGTACTTGGATGGATCTTAAAATTAATACCAGGCTCTTTTAAGGAAAGAAATATGACAAAAAGTATACGACTTGTAATTATCCTATCGGTTTTGCTTTTGATAGCAGCAGGTGAAGTGTTTGCTCAAAGAGTGGCGGTTTCCGTTCCCAAAGCCAATATTCGCTCGGGACCAGGAACTCAATATGACGTATTGTGGAACTGTGAAAAATATTATCCTCTCATAGTTCAAAGAAAAAGCGGGGAATGGTATCGCTTCAAGGACTTTGAAAACGATGAAGGATGGATCCACAACTCTATTGTTGATAATACCAGGTCTGTCATTACCAAGAACCCAAAAACCAATGTCAGAAGCGGCCCCGGCACACAATTTAAAATTGTTTTCACTGTCGAAAAAGGGGTGCCTTTCAAAGTAATCGGACAAAAAGGACAGTGGCTTAACATTCAACACGCGGACGGTGATCAAGGATGGATCCATAGTCCCCTTGTATGGTAAAAACCCCGATTATCAGCCGGAGGAAAAATGGCCAAAAAAATATCGCGAAAAAAATTGCTTAAAGAACCGGATGAATTTATAACTTTTACCGGAAAAGTCATCCGGCAGATCATCGCCTATCAAAAACAGATTTTTATCGTTATAGGAATCGTTGTGGCGATGTTTTTGATCCTGTCTTTAACAAGATATATTACAAACCGGGCGGAAAATACCGCATTTGCCCTTTTAAATCAGGCAAATAACCAGTACCAGACACTTTTGCAGAGCTCAGGCCCGGCGCTGGCACTAAAGGAAGTGCAACAAGATTTTGAAAATATTATTGATGACTATTCCAGATATCAGGGCGGTAAAATCGCCAGGGTCTATTACGCCAATTATTGTTATAAAGCCGGTGAATACAGCAAAGCTGCAGAGCTTTACACTAAAGCCCTTGACCAATTTAAAAAAGACCCCGTCTATCGCAACCTCATTTTAAGCGGACTCGGTTATTCCTATAAAGGCATAGAAGATTATGAAAAATCTGTCCAATATTTCGGAATGATCCTTTCTTCAGACATAGCGCTGCTTAAAGATGAGGCCATTTTCAACCTTGGAAAGTCCTATGAAGCCCTCGGGAAAACAAACAAAAGAGACGAGATGTTTCAGACCCTTGTTTTAGAGTACCCGGATTCCATTTATTCAATGCTGGTCAAACAGTAAGAAATCTCTGGCAAAAAAAATGGCTGATCGGGTTTAGACAATCAGCCATTAAGGAGAAAAACAGGTGAAGATAATTTAGGTTTGATATTTGTAATTGCAAAATGCTTGCCATCTTTTGTTCACGAAAAGAAATCAACGAAAAAAATCTTGAAACACCTTTGAAATAAAGCATCTGAAGTTCATTTTTTTTCAGGTCCTGTTTCAAGGGTACTGATTTTTTTAAGGCAGAAAATGCATTGAAGTTTAATTTTTTGAACCCGGTTTTGGGCTCACGGCCCTGCATTCCCATTATATGCGTTTTTTGAGGAAAAATTAAAAGTTCAATTTTTTGAACCCACATCGAGTTTAAATTTTTTTATTTTCTGGTTGAGACCACTTTTTCCGATGCCCAGGATTTCAGCCGCTTGAGACTGCACATTATTTGTCATTTTTAATGCCCGCTCGATCATCTTTTTTTCCACCATGCTAAGTGTTTTATAAAGTGGAGCATCGTGGGCGATGTCTTCGATCTGGAGTCTGTTATAGGCGTTATCGGTAAAATCCTTGGGAAGATCCGACATTTGTATGGTATCGAACGGGCATAAAACCATGGCTCTTTCGATCACATTTTCAAATTCCCGAACGTTTCCCGGCCATCCATATTCGTAAAAAAGCCGCTGAACCTCCTGGTCGACTCCTTTGACAGGAACCTGAGAAGTCCGCTCATGAGCATATTTTGAAATAAAATGCTGGGTGAGCAGACGGATATCTTCCTTTCTGTTTCTCAAAGGCGGTAATTGGATACGAATCACATTAAGACGGTAAAAAAGGTCCTCTCTGAATCTTCCGGCTTCCATTTCCTTTTTAAGATCTTTATTTGTGGCCGCAATCAGCCGAATATTTACCTGGACCGGCTTGACACCGCCCACCCTTTCAAACTCCTTTTCCTGGATAACACGCAGAAGTTTTACCTGAAGGCTTTGTGAAAGTTCACCGATTTCATCCAAAAACAATGTTCCTCGGTCGGCCAGCTCAAACCGCCCTTTTTTCATGGAAATGGCCCCTGTAAAAGCCCCTTTTTCATGGCCGAATAATTCACTTTCCAGGAGTGTTTCTGAGAGGGCAGAGCAGTTGACAGCCACAAAAGCATTATCTTTTCTAGGGCTGTTAAAATGGATGGACTTGGCCACCAGTTCTTTGCCGGTACCACTTTCTCCTTCGATCAATACATTGGCTGAAGCCGGGGCTACTTTTCGGATAATTTCAAAAACACTCTGCATGGCTTTGCTTTTACCGATAATATTATCGAAACAATATTGGGAAGAAACCGCATCACGAAGCCTCCTGTTTTCTTTGATAACACTGTACATGGCAACAGCTTTTTTGACAAACAATACCAGACTGTCATTATCAAAAGGCTTAAGTATGTAATTGTAAGCCCCTTTTTGCATGGCCTCCACAGCTTTTTCCACCGTTCCATACGCAGTCATCATAATTACCGGTAATTCAGGATCAATCTCTTTGATTTTTTCCAGAAGCTCAATGCCGTCCATGGAAGGCATCTTCATATCGGTCAACACGAGATCCACATCAGAATCGCACAACTTACCCAAAGCTTCTTTCCCGCTCTGTGCAGTTAACGTCTCGTAGCCTTCCTCTTGCAATACGGCGCTGAGAATCCTCGGATAATTTTTTTCATCATCTACAATAAGAATGGTTTCCATTATCAAGCCTCCAACTTTGCAGGCAGTTGAATTGTCACTCGAGCACCTGCCCCGGAGCGATTTTCTATGTTCAGGCTTCCACCGTGGGCTTCCACCAGGTTTTTAACAATTCCAAGGCCCAGCCCGGTTCCCTTTTCTTTGGTGGTAAAAAATGGATCCCATATTTTATCCATGATTTCCGAATCAATACCCTCACCTTCATCTTCAAACCGGACATAAATACTGCCGTTGGTTGAAAAAACGCGCACACCGATTCTACCACCCTCCGGCATTGCCTGCATGGCATTTATAAAAACGTTTAAAAACGCCTGATATAACATTTCAGAGTCTGCCATAATTTCAGGAAGCGCCGCATCCACTTGTTTTTCAACCCGACAACCCTTTTCAGCCAATTGGGTGGTGAGATAATTGATGTTTTTATCAATCACCGCCTCTATCCGGCAAGGCATAAAATTGGGTTCCCTGGGCCTCGCATAGTTTAAAAAATCGGTAATGATATTATTCAAACGCTCGGACTCTTCCACAATAATATCGGGGATAGTGTTTGTCGGGTCGAGTTTTTCCATTTTCTTTTTCAAAAGGCCCGCCGAACTTCTGATGATTCCCAGCGGATTGCGAATTTCATGAGAAACCCCCGCCACCATTTCTCCAATGGAAGAAAGTCTCCGTGCATGACTGAGTTCTTCTTTTAATCTCAGCTGCTCCATTGCCCTTTTTTGAATAATGGCTTCTCCCTTTTTTACGACAAATATGAGCACGACAAACAATATGGCCATGACCACCATGCAGGATATAATTATCTGCATTTGAAACTTGAATATTTTCCGTGTATCTTCGGATATATCCTGTACAATTTCAATAACCCCCAGAACCGGCCCTGATAATCTGGCCATGGGTTGTTCGGCCCTCAAGGGTGCAAAAGTCACCAGTTTGCTTTCCGAAGGAAACCCTATAAGTATCTCCCAGAAATTGCCCATTTGCACCAGCTCGGTGGTAAATTTTCCTTTTACGGCATTTTTATAGGGCACACCGCCTAAATCATGTTTTCCGATTAAATCATGATCAAAACTGTAAGATATGATATTGTCCATGTCATAAATATTAACCGTTTCAACATGGAAACTGTGTAGCGTGCTGCGAACTACATGGTCCAGATGTTCAAATTGCTCCTGATTTCTGAGCTGAATCTTTCCATATTTCAGAGCCACCGGAATGGCAAACTGAAGAAAAATCTGATGATTTAAATTTTCAATCAGCAGCCGGGCATAATTCTCACTATCCTCGTTTTGTTTGGTTCGGGCCCAGTGCGAATTGAGCATGGAAAGGACAATGCTTCCAATAAAAATAATCAACAGACTGGAAAATGTAAAATATTTGACCAGCCGAAAAGGTTTTTCTTTTTCGACCGAAATTTTGTTTTTCATTATCAACTGCCACATCCCTTAATTTGCCCAATTAAAAAAAAATAACGCACCTTCAAAATTCCGCTTTTTTCCCCCTGATTCATTTACCATAATATTTCAACGTGTTAAGCATGACCATATATTTATACGTCATTCAAAACGTTCTGGCAAAGGATTTTTTGAGATTCATGACAAATTAAGATTTAAATTATCTTGACAAAACCCGCTTTCCCTTATATTTATTCCACTTTTAAGATACTGGAAAAATATAGAAGCAATTGCCATAAGTAACACAAATTTAATTGAAAGGAGAACGAAGAATGTTAACACAATTAGTAGCCCCACATGGTGGAAAGGGGTTAACCATTTGCTTGCTGGAAGGCGATGAGCTGGAAAGTGAAAAGAAAAAAGCCGAAACTCTTAAAAAAGTCAACCTGTCTCCCAGGGAAGTTGGGGATTTGATTATGATCGGTATTGGCGGTTTCAGCCCGCTGACCGGTTTTATGACCAAAGCCGACTGGAAAAGCGTTTGTGAAAGCTATTTGCTTGAAGACGGTGTATTCTGGCCTATTCCCGTCACCCTTTCCGTCAGCAAGGAAATCGCTGAGAATATCAGTGAAGGTGAAGAAATCGCTCTGTTTGATCCTCAGCGCAGCGAGATTATGGGTACCATGAAGGTCACTGAAAAATATGAGATGACCGAAGCGGACAAAAAATTCGAATGCGAAAAAGTCTACATGGGTGAAGGAACCCCGACTCCTGAAGAATTCTGGAAAATCGCCAAAGATGATCATCCGGGCGTTCAGATGGTTCTGAATCAGGGGGATTACAACCTGGCCGGTCCTGTCAAAGTATTGAGCGAAGGTGAATTTCCCACCAAGTATGCCGGCATTTACATGCGCCCTGAAGAATCCCGCAAGATTTTTGATGAACGGGGATGGAAAGAGGTCGCCGCACTTCAGTTGAGAAACCCCATGCATCGTTCCCATGAATATCTTTGCAAGATCGCCATTGAAGTATGTGACGGCGCTTACATTCATTCACTGGTTGGCAATCTGAAACCCGGGGATATTCCTGCTGATGTTCGTGTAAAATGCATCGATGTCCTGGTCAAAAACTATTTTGTTGAGGACAATGTCGTACAGGGCGGATATCCTCTGGATATGCGCTATGCCGGTCCCCGTGAAGCACTTCTGCATGCCACTTTCCGTCAGAACTATGGATGCTCCCGAATGATTATCGGTCGAGACCATGCCGGTGTAGGCGATTTTTACGGCATGTTCGAAGCGCAAACCATTTTCGAGAAAATTCCCTACATTGCCGACGAATGTCCGATTCCCGGCCAGAAACTGCTTTGCACCCCTCTCAAGATCGATTGGACATTCTATTGTCACAAATGTGACGGCATGGCTTCATTGAGAACCTGCCCGCATACGAAAGAAGACCGCGTTCTCCTTTCAGGAACCATGCTTCGCAAAATGCTTTCCGAGGGCGGACAGTTGCCCGACCATTTCGGCCGTGATGAAGTTGTGGAAGTTCTGCGCGAATACTATGAAGGGTTGACTGAGAAAGTGGAAGTCAAACTTCACGGTGCAGCCACAGGCAGCAAGTAGCAGATAACTGGCCGAATTTAAAATAGCAATTCCAAAAAAGGGAGATAACGTTAAGTTTTCTCCCTTTTTATTTGTAAGAGAACATCATAAGCTAAGCTAAAAATACTTTCTGGGAGCATGAGATGGATACTGAAACTCAAATACCGGATGCTGCATGCAAGATAGATGCTGATGCCCTTAGCGGCTATCGTGACAGACTTCCGCAAATTGCACAAAAAATCATTGAAACCTGCGATGATCAGGAATGTTACAATCATGTGGATTACGAACCTATACCCTCCAAAGAAGCCGTCATTCAAATCATTGACAAATTTTTGGAAATTCTTTTTCCCGGATATTTCAGCCATGAAAAACTCGACCCTGTGAATTTGAGCTACAACATGGGTCAATGCGTCACCCGGTTGTTTGTATTGCTGGCCGAACAAATAACCAACAGCATTCGGCATGACTGTTTCCGCTATGACATGACCTGCCAGGAATGCAATGAAAAGGGGCATGAAATTTCTTTAAAAATACTTGAAAAGGTCCCGTCGATCCGCAAAACTCTGTCAACGGATGTGAGAGCAGCTTATGATGGTGATCCTGCCGCCAAAAGCTATGATGAAATTATTTTCAGTTATCCCGGCATTTTTGCTATAACGGTTTACCGGGTGGCACACGCGCTTCACGCATTTGAAGTTCCACTGCTTCCAAGAATCATGACGGAATATGCCCACAGCAGAACAGGAATCGACATCCATCCCGGTGCCCGCATCGGAGAAAGCTTTGTCATCGATCATGGCACCGGCGTGGTTATCGGAGAAACCACAAAAATCGGCAACAACGTCCGGCTTTATCAGGGAGTCACCCTTGGGGCGCTGTCACTGCCCAAGGATGCCGGGGAAAAGCTCAGAGGCAAAAAGCGCCATCCCACCATTGAAGATGATGTGATTATTTATTCCGGGACCACAATTCTGGGAGGTGACACAATTATCGGGGCCAGGTCGGTAATCGGGGGAAACGTATGGATCGTTGAATCCGTTCCGGGGGATTCACGGGTGATGATGGAAAAGCCTCGTTTGATAATTAAATAAGCACGGCTTAAAAACAAAGAAACTTTATTCAATCTTTTATTTCACAGAGAAACTCGCTATGAAAATTTATGAAAATATCGAGTCCACCATAGGGCATACCCCTTTGGTAAGGCTTAATCGAATAGCTGAAGGTACAAATGCTCAAGTTCTGGCCAAGCTGGAATTTTTCAACCCGCTGGGAAGCGTCAAGGATCGTATAGCGGCTTCCATGATCGAAACTGCCGAATCCCAGAACCTGATCGGTAGCCGGACACTCATTGTCGAGCCTACCAGCGGAAACACCGGGATAGCCCTGGCTTTTATCTGCGCGGCCAAAGGATATCGGCTTTGCCTCACCATGCCCGATACCATGAGCATGGAAAGGCAGAAACTGCTAAAGCACCTGGGTGCGGACATGGTGCTGACTCCAGGCTCCCTCGGAATGAAAGGGGCCATTGAAAAAGCACAGGATATCTTGCAATCCAATAAAAACGCCTATATGCCCAACCAGTTCAGCAACCCCGCAAATCCACAAATTCACAGGGAAACAACCGCCCAGGAAATCTGGAATGACACTGAAGGAAACGTGGACATGATAGTTGCCGGGGTTGGCACCGGCGGCACCATCACCGGGGTTTCTCAGGTGATCAAGTCCCGGCGGCCATCGTTTAAGGCCATTGCCGTTGAACCGGCAGCCTCTCCCGTCTTGTCGGGAGGACAGCCCGGAACACATAAAATTCAAGGAATCGGCGCCGGATTTATCCCTGAAGTAGTGGACATATCTGTCATTGATGAAGTTATTCAGGTAAGCAATGAGGATGCCTTTAAAACCGCCCGGGATTTGTCCTCTATGGAAGGCATCCTTTGCGGAATCTCTTCCGGAGCGGCAGTCTGGGCAGCTTTAAAAAAAGCCAGGTCCCCTGATTGTATAAACCAGACAATCGTGGTGGTTTTACCCAGCACCGGAGAACGCTATATCAGTACTGATCTTTTTAAATAGCTTTTTCAATAGCTTTTTCAATAAAAAAATCGCTTCTGCCAAAACTTCTGCAACTTTACTGTTCACCCCATAATTTTTCCAAAAACTGGCCGCGCCCCGAACCAAAACGATAATAATTGTAGCGTACAGGGTTTTTTGAGTAATACTCCTGGTGATATTCTTCTGCAGGATAAAAATCTTTGGCCGGAAGAATTTCGGTAACAATGGGTCTGTCAAACTTACCCGATTTATTCAGTTTTTCTTTGGATTTCAGAGCCAGTTCATGCTGGTTTTCATCATGAAAAAATATCGCTGTACGATATTGTTTACCAATATCCGCAAACTGACCATTTTTCTGGGTCGGGTCAATATTTTTCCAAAAAACATCCAATAGCTCCTCATAGGTGATTTTTTCAGGATCATAGACAATTTTGACAGCCTCCAAATGTTCAGTCTGTCCCGAAGAAACTTTTTCATAGGTGGCCTGATGCTCATCACCCCCTGTATACCCACTGGTAGCGGAAAGCACTCCGTCCAGTTTGTCAAAGGGTGGCTCCATGCACCAAAAACAACCCCCTGCAAAAGTCGCTGTTTCCAGTCGGCCGGAAAAACCAGCCTTTTGATTTTCCCTCCCGTTTGCATGCACCATTCCTAAAACCACCAATATTGAGAAAGCCATTATTAAAAAAGTCAGCTGGAACATTTTTAATTCTCCTTTTTGTATCATGATAACAGGTTCTGCCTGTTTGGTTACACAAGCGCCGTTGTGCGAATGAATTCGCACCTACAGTAACAATAAACATCAAATCTCAATATTCGAGATTATAATCATAATTTTTAATGTGACTCGATATTCAAATAGAGATACATCAACCATAGCTCAAAGTATATTGTTCACTTCCTGCTCAAGTCGTCGCAATTGCCTTACCAGCTGTTGCGGGTTTTGCAAAGCAGCTGCTTTAATTGCTTTTCCCCATTTTTGGAGCATGACCGAATCGATTTTTCGAACATTTTTTTCCTTTGCCCACTCCCGTCCTATTTTTTTTCCTAACTCCGACAGAAGAGATTCTATTTCAGGTTTGTTTTCGGAAGGAACCTGCTGAAGGATTTCTTTTGTGCGGGCATTCCAACCCTTGATCCAAAATGTACCTTCTAAAAATTTCCGGAAATTTTCTTCTTCACTGAATTCCCACATCAAAAACTCCTTTTTTTAAGGTCTCTGACAGCTGAAACTCGATTATAATTAGCAGTGCCTGTCCGGAAACTCCTATACTCCCTCTCCCTTTGGGGGAGGGCCGGGGTGGGGGTGTATGATATCAGGAGGTTATCTTTCCCTCCCCCAGCCCCTCCCAGAGGGAGAGGAGTTTCCGGACAGGCACAAATTAGAATATTTATCTTGCCAGTTCCTTGTTATTTAATCTTGAAGTTTTTTCACTTTATCTATAAATAGCTTTGATCCAAATAAGTCTAAAGTATTGTGATTTTGGCTTAAAGGAGCAAGATGAATAAAAAAAAACAGGCAGAATTCAACAAAAACCCTGGAAGGGTGACATGTTAAAGCCGGGGGTTTCAACCCCCGGTAAAGTTAATATTAAAGGAGTCCTGAAGGGACGACACAGAAATGATGATAAAACAACCGGTAAGCAACCGAATAAATAACCGGGAGAAACTCAAGATGATATGTCGTCCCTTCAGGACTCCGAAATTGATGTTGCCTGACCGGGGGTTAAAACCCCCG
>SL_3KL_010_SEDDRAFT_10001994_pt1 | contig 18721 bp, 11 predicted proteins | sample SodLakKL_010_SED_2_FD_10381 | JGI IMG/M metagenome (IMG submission 10381) | reverse complement strand
CGGTTTTGACCCTCCGATAGCGAACTTCTCCGCCGATCCGGTTTTCGTATGTGCACCTATGGAGGTCTTTTTCATTGATCTATCAGAAAATGATCCCACGTCCTGGGATTGGGAATTTCCCGGGGGTACTCCATCCTCCTCTCAGGATCAAAATCCGATTATCACTTATGAAACTCCCGGGGTCTTTGATGTGTCACTCCAGGTGGAGAACAGCGACGGGCTTGACCTTCTTGTGTTGACCGATTATATCACTGTGGAAGAAGTTCCCGAAGCCGATTTTGATTTCACGGTTGAAGAGCTTTTTGTTGGGTTTGAGAATCTCGCTGCATCGCCGAATGTTAGCTATTTCTGGGATTTTGGAGATGGTAATTCCAGTACGGAGGCCAACCCTTTTCACAACTATGCAGTAGGTGGTATTTACGAAGTGTCGATGCTTGCTTTTAATGATTGTGGAGAAGCTGAATTTAGCGCAATTGTTGAAGTTTTTGAAGCACCTGTGGCTGACTTTTCTGCGGATGTGGAAACAGGCTGCGCTCCCTTGCAGGTGCAGTTTCAAAATCAAAGTACCGGTGGCCCGGAGGTTTTTGAGTGGGTTTTTGAAGGCGGAAGCCCGGACAGCTCCAATGAAATGAATCCCCTGGTCACTTACGATGAGCCGGGTATTTACAATATTAAGCTGACCGTGACTAATGTAGAGGGCAGTTCCACTCTGGAAAGAGATTCCTTTATTACCGTTTTGGGTCTTCCGGTGGCGGGTTTTGAAATAGACAGCATCGATGGCAGAACGCATTGGTTTCAGGATACCTCGCACTATGCCGATTCAGTACAGTGGGTTTTTGGAGACACCACCATCAGTTCTGATGGATCGCCGGTTTATGAATTTGGAAGCGACGGAGTCTTTGACCTGACTTTTATAGCTTTTAATGAATGTGGTAGTGACACCCTGAACACTGAAATTGAAGTGATTACTCCTCCAATGGCCGCCTTTGAACTCTCGGATGCAAGCGGATGTGCACCTCTGGAGGTAGAATTTGTCAATCTTTCCTCTGCCAATATGGACAGTGTACTATGGCATTTCCCCGGAGGAGATCCGGGAGAAAGTGACATGGATACGGTGGCAGTGACATACGCGGAAGGCGGTTGGTATGAAGTTTTGCTGATTGCCTTTGGTCAGGGAGGGGTAGATACCCTGATGATGGACTCCCTTATTTTTGTACAAACAGGGCCCGATGCAGAATTTGAATTTGAGGTGGATGGCGACACAGTGCATTTTTCACAAACAATGGAAAATGAAAGCGGCTGGCTTTGGGATTTTGGAGATGGTAATACCAGTGATGATAACGACCCCACTTACATTTACGACGCCCAGGGTGCATATGAAGTTACCTTGACGGTTTTTAATGAATGTGATTCGGTGGAAATAAGGCAACAACTTACCATTGGTGATTTCCCGGGGGCAAACTTTGAACCATCCACTCCGTTTTCAGGCTGCCTGCCTCTTACTGTGGAGTTTGAAAATTTATCCTCTGTCCATGCGGAGTCCTTTGAGTGGTTTTTTGAAGGTGGGAATCCTGAAACTTCGACGGAGGAAAATCCGACGGTGGTCTATGAAAGCGAAGGGGGTTTCTCTGTGACTTTAATTGCAAGTAACTTCCTCGGAGCCGACACACTCGAAGTGGTTCGATTGATAGAGATAAATGACAAACCGGAGGCTGCCTTCGATGTATTTGAACTCGGAGGTAAAGAATTTCAGTTTGAAAGTACAAGTCTGTACGCCGATTCTCTTCACTGGGACATGGGTGATGGAACCACATTTGCATCTGTGCAAGAGTTCGGTTATGAATACGAGGAACCCGGGAATTACGATGTGGTTTTGATTGCCATCAATGAATGTGGTGCGGACACGGCCATCATCGAGATCCTGGTTACCAACATCATTGAGTTGGGTGGCCAAACCTTAAATGTCTTTCCCAACCCCGCCATGGACTGGATCAATGTAGAATTCGAATTGGCTCCGGTTGATGACATGTACTGGCAGGTTTTTGACGCCTCTGGCAAAATGGTTCGCGATGGTCAATTGTCTTCTGGAGAAACCATGCAGCGACTTAACCTCAGTGGCTTGAGTTCCGGAACTTACTTTTTGCGATTGGGAGATGGAGAGCAAATGGAAACCGTAAAGATTCAACTGACGGGATACTGACCCAATTAATTACGAATTAGGAAGGAAGATTGGGGTGTTTTAATGAACAATAGACAATGGACAGTTGGTGCGGGGTTTTGGGTTCGGTACGGTAATTAGTGCGTGTTAGGGATGTGGTTTCTGGGGAAATTTCCGGGGTACTTGCATGGATAACGATTTTTTGGAAAATCGATGTATTGGATATTGGTTTCACGCAGCGGGGGCAAAGGAGGCTGAAACCGCAGAGGGTTCACCGCAGAGATCACGGAGAATGTGCAGAGAAATCCCCCAAAAACAACCCCAATAAATCGATAAAAAACTGAAGATAAAATACTTGCGCCCTCCCCCCAAAGCTTTCTTGTCCCCTATGCTTTAGGGAAGGGGCCATCAACCACTGCGCCATCAACCATCGGCCAATCAAGCCATCAACCCATCAGCAGACTCACCAATTTACAACAGCCCCTCTTTCCTCAATTTAACAGCCTGATTTTCTGAAAAATCAGATTAACCGACTACTTTTGCAGCAAAATTAACAGCTATCTAAAAGCTTTTACATGGGTAATAAGAAAATCCGGTCTGCGCTCATATCGGTCTATGATAAAAAAGGGTTAGAACCTGTCCTGGAAGTCCTTCACCATCAGGGAGTCAGGTTGATCAGTACCGGGGGAACTGCTAAATATATCAGTGAGCTGGGATATCCCGTACAGAAGGTTGAGGATATTACCGGTTATCCGTCTATCCTTGGTGGACGCGTCAAAACCCTTCATCCATCTGTTTTTGGAGGAATTTTGGCCAAAAGGGAGCCCGATCATTTGGAAACTTTAAAGGAGTACGACATTCCACCTATCGACTGTGTGGTGGTTGACCTCTATCCTTTTGAGGAGACAGTAAGGGATGAAGCCTCAGAAGATGAAATCATTGAAAAAATTGACATTGGTGGGGTTTCTCTCATCCGCGCGGCAGCTAAAAATTTCCGGGATGTGGTAGTGGTGCCATCCAAAGCGCATTACACCCATTTTTTGAATATTGCAAAGCACTCGGATTGTACAACCACACTGGATCAGCGAAGGGCATTTGCAGGTAAAGCCTTTGCACTTTCCTCACATTACGATTCTGCCATTCAAAAGTATCTGCGCGGAGAGGATCAAACTGACCAGGTTACATTGGCTCATTTGGAAGCGACCTCACTCCGATATGGTGAAAATCCGCACCAAAGGGCTTCCTTCTACGGAGACCCGAGAGAATGCATCCGGCAAATACACGGTAAGCCACTTTCCTACAACAATTTACTCGATATTGATGCCGCCGTGTTTACCATGGCTGAATTTGCGGAAGAACCACCTACCGTGGCCGTATTCAAGCACAACAATAGCTGTGGATTAGCTACCCGGCCCAGGCTACAGGAAGCCTGGAAAATGGCTCTGGCAGGGGACCCTCTGTCTGCCTTTGGAGGTGTGATCTGCTCAAATGTGGAAATGGATGAGAAAACAGCTCTGGAAATCGACAAGATATTTTACGAAGTGCTCATCGCCCCGTCATTTTCTAAAGCAGCCCTGGAAGTCCTGCAGAAGCGGAAAAAGAGGATATTGGTGCAGCTCAATAAATACCCCGAGGGATTAAAAACCATTAGATCTACCATCAATGGATTTCTCGTACAGGACCGGGACAATTATCAACATGAAGCTGAGAACTGGATCCAGTCAACTGAGGTAGAAGCCAATGAGCGCGAATTCCGCGACCTTCAATTTGCCAATAAAGTCGTTAAGCACTTGAAGTCAAATGCCATCGCGCTGATCAATAATCAAATGATAATAGGAATAGGGGCCGGGCAGACCTCCAGGGTAGATGCTCTGAAGGGAGCCATTGAAAAAGCAGAGGAGAACAATTTGCCGCTCAAAGGAGCTGTAATGTCATCGGATGCTTTTTTCCCATTCAAGGACTGCGTGGAAATAGCACATCGCGCAGGGATAAAGGCGGTGGTGCAACCGGGAGGTTCTGTTAAAGACAAGGAGAGCATTGATTTTTGTGATGATAACGGAATGAGTATGTATCTGACAGGAATCAGGCACTTTAAACACTGATATGGGGATAAAGCTGACGCTGGATATTGGAAATACGAGAGTGAAGTGGGGAGCCTTTTCCGGGGGGCTGTTGCAAGACAAAGGCATTGGCCATTTTCCCAATTTTCAGCTGCCGGAGGACATAGCTGCTCAGACCACTCACGCCATCGTCTCTGCCACCGGCAGTCATAACCTTTTGTCCGGCTTTTTTCCGGAGGAGGTAAAGCCGATTCTGCTTAGTGCTGATTTGGACCTCCCTGTAAAAAGCGATTACCTGACTCCGGAGACCATTGGCACGGACAGGATAGCTGCCTACCATGGGGCAGTGGCTCTATTTCCCGGGGAAACTTCTCTGAGCATAGATGCCGGCACTTGTATTACTTATGATTTGGTGGAAAATAGTGAGGAGCATCGCGGGGGGATGATCAGTCCGGGACTTAAAATGAGATTGCGGGCCATGAATGAATTTACCCATGCACTTCCGCTGGTTGAATTACCTCCAAAAGCAGCACCACTGGCTCTCAGCACTGCTGATGCACTCGGTCAGGGAGCTCTTTTTGGTGCAGCGTGCGAAGTGGAGGGTATAATAGGATATTTTAAGGACCGTTTTAAGGGCATTAAAATTTTATTAACCGGTGGAGATGCCGGCCAGCTGGCTGAGAATATTCGCACCGAAGTGGTTTTAGAGCCCGATTTGGTTTTGATTGGATTACACGAAATTTTAACACATCATGTCAATTAAGACAAAGAAGATTATTGCCGTTGTTTGCACCTTTTTTCTCGCTGCAGCGGTTTACATTGAAGCGCAGAATACTGTGGTGTCACCCTATTCGAGATTGGGCCTAGGTGAGTTGCAGCATTCCAATATGCCCCATATACGCGCCAAGGGTGGATTGGGAGCTACGGATTGGTCGTATCGGAATCTCAATATCACCAATCCCGCCTCTTACGCCTATTTAAGGTCTGCTTCCATGAATGCCGGATTTAATATTCAGTACAACAAGCTATCCGATCAGGATACTGATGTTGATATCTGGGGTGGTGGCATGAATTCTCTTGTCGTTGGTTTCCCTCTAATAAATACCATCAATGAGATGTTGGAGGAGACCTATTCGGACTGGAGGTACGGCACTGTGATCGGTCTTCAGCCCTATTCTACCATTGGTTACGAAATTGAGTCAACGGGAGTAGATCCTGAGCTTGGTGAGATCAGGAGGAGTTTTGAGGGCAGTGGTGGCTCCCAAATGCTCTTTGCCGGGCAGGCCATTCGATACAAAAACACCTCAATTGGTTTTAATGCCGGATACCTTTTTGGCTCCCTGGAACAAAACAGGCGCATGGGATTCCCCAATGTGAGTGTACACTATGCCAATGAATTTGAGGACGAGATCAAAATGCGATCCTTTTACTGGAAAGCCGGATTCTTACACAACTTTATCCTCAATCGAAACGAGGACAATCCCTACCACGACAACAGGGGTAAACCGATTGACTACATCACCATCGGAGCGCATGGAAAGGCAGCCACAAACTTTACAAACAATTCAAACAGCCTTCATCTGGGACGTCATATCTTTGCAAATGAGCTCGTAGATACATTGTTCCAGGCTGATAATTTGCGTTCCAGTGGACAGCTTCCACCAGAATTTGGTTTTGGTGCATCTTATGTGAGACACGAACGCTTTGAGATTGGATTTGACATAGAAGCCGGACTGTGGAGCCAATATAAGAATGAGGCCAAAAGGGAGGAATTAAAGAATTCTTTCCGCCTTGGTGTGGGAGGATCATTTACACCCGATCACCAGTCCATAACCAGCTTTTTTCAGAGAGTTACTTACAGGGGTGGTCTTTATTATTACAGGGACCCACGGGTTGCCTCAGGATCACAGCTCACAGAATACGGGCTTAATTTTGGGGCCAGTTTCCCCTTCATCGTTCAACGACAGGTTTCCAGTCTTCACACCAATTTTCAAATTGGCAGAAGGGGAGTGGATACTGCATTGGAAGAATTTTTTATAAATTTGAGCTTTGGTTTTACTGTCAATGACAATACATGGTTCATTAAGCGTCGTTACGATTAAAACTGATAACTGATTAAATTAACTGATTAACTTTTAAGACACAGCTTATGAAAACTGAGTTCATAATTTTCCTAACCGTACTTTTTGGAGGACTGACTCTGGTAAGCGATATGAATGCACAATGTGAAACATGGACTGACCTGAGGAATCAGGACGATATTATCAGCGCTCATTCAGTGTATCGCCAGGCCCTTCGAGTTGGAGACATGGAGATTGCTTATGAAAACTGGAAAATCGCCTACGAAAATGCACCTGCCGCTGATGGACAAAGGGATTTTCACTTCACAGATGGTATCACCATATACAAGACCCTGCTGGAAGAAACCGATGATGCAGAACTAATTGAGGAATACCAACAGAAGATTATCAACTTGTACGAACAGGCAGCCGAGTGCATTAAAGCCGGTGCTATTGCGATTAGAAATTGTGATTCACAGGCTTGTTACGACCGTAGGGCCGGGGTCCTTTTGGGGCGCCTTGCCTACGACCTTTTTTACGAATTCAACGCCTCGACCGAGGATGTGTACGATGTGGCTACCAGGTCCATGGACCTCGCAAAGTTGGAATCTGAATATACGGTATTGATCCCCGCTGCCGCTGCAGTTTCCAGATTGTTTCAGGCAGGGCAGATGGACGATGAAACGGCCCGTCAGTTGCACAGTCAAATTGGTGAAATCCTGGAGTACAATATTGAGAACAATGAGCGATTTGTAGAACAGTTTAAGGCGGTAAAATCTTCCGTTGACCGCCATTTTTCCAGGATTGAAAGAGATATTTACGATTGCGATTACTTTAAAGAGCGCTTGTTGCCTGAGTTTGAGAAGAACCCCCACGACGGTGAAGCGGCTCGAAGGATTTTTAGTCAGTTGATGAATCGCGGTTGCGATGAAGAGGATCCTGAACTGCAAGACCTCAGAGAGCGAAATATTGCCTATGTGGACAGTATCAATGCAGCGCTGCAGCAAGACCTGGAAGCCAGAAATCCCGCAGTAGCAGCAAGACGCTATTTTGAAGAGGGCGATTACGAAGAAGCCGTTGCCCGGTTTCAAAAAGCCATAGATATGGAAGAAGACGATCTGCGAAAAGCTGATTTCTATTTCAGAATGGCTTCCATCCAGGGTCGGCAATTGAATCAGTATTCAACCGCAAGGAGAAATGCACTTCGAGCTGCCGAATTACGGGATAACTGGGGTGCACCCTATATGCTTATTGGAGACCTCTACGCACAAACCCTCAGCAATTGCGGTGGTGATTGGAACCAACGGTTGGCTGTATTGGCTGCCATTGATAAGTATCGAACCGCAGCCAGAATCGATCCCGAAGTGGCAGAGGATGCAAACCGGCGCGCCAGGTCTTATTATTCCTCTAAACCCGAACAGGATGAAGGCTTTATGAGGGGACTCTCTGCCGGTGACCGGGTGACCGTAGATTGCTGGTTCAACGAAACTGTAACCCTTCGATTCAGAAACTAACCAGTTTGGTTTATAACTTTGCGCAGTTGTATTCCCCGGTTAATTATAGTCAACTTTTCTTGTGTTTCAGGTTTTCGGCAGAGGCCGTATAGCAGGTATTTGCTTTTTTCAAAATTTTTGATCCATAACATGAAAAAGATTCTTTTCATCTCCGCATTGATTTATGCAGCTCTTCATTTGTTCCTGGTGGCTGGTTGCTCTCCCGGACCGCGGCAAACGGTAACCGATCCTCCTGCTCAGACCGATAGTGATTTGACTACCACTGAAACTGAGTCGCAAGATGTCATTCCTGTGGGTTGCGAAACCTTTGAGTCGGCGAGACGGGGTCAGCATGCACTTGAGCACTACGTTATTTACCGGGGCTTTTTGAGTGAAGGTGATTTTGAGGATGCCTTTGAAAACTGGAAAATAGTCTATGATATTGCACCTGCCGCAGATGGTCAAAGGTGGACCGTTTTCAACGATGGGGTCTATTTTTACGAAACTCTGTTGAGGGATGAGGAAGACCCTGAGTTGCGGGATGAATACATCAGGACAATTTTAGGATTTTACGACCAGATCGGACTTTGTTACCCGGAGCAAAAAGCCTCCGCGAGGGCCAGGAAAGCTTTTGACCTCTATTATTCCTACCGGGACTACGCCACTATGCAAGAAATTTTTGACCTTTTCGCTGAGACCATTGAATATTTCGGGGAGGAAACCCCTGCTTTTGTGGTCAATCCATTCACGGCTCTATTGGTCAGCAAGGCTTTTAATGAGAAAATCGAACGTGAAGAGGCCCAACAGTATGCTCAGTTTATCTCAGAACTGGTTAAGGCCAATGACGACCCGGATGACGATGCGTGGAACAGGGTGGGGAATTTCACTCCTCAGCGATTGATGGATCTCCAGCGGATACGGGGATTTTATGATTGTCAGTACTACATTGACACTTATTACGAGCTCTATTCGGAAAATCCTGAAGACTGTGAGGCCATTCAAATGGCCCTGGGTAAAATACAGTGGGGAGAATGTCCAGAAGACCTGGATGTGGTGGTGGAGTTGCAGGAAGCTGCTTCGGTCCACTGTGAAGTGCCCGAAGATGCCTCCAGCCTGGTGCGTCAGGCCTATACGGCTTTGCGTGAAGCCGATTTTCAGGAAGCCATCAATCTCTTTGAGCGAGCAATCGATGAGGAAGAGAATGCCGATAAAAAAGCCAATTACGCTCTCATCATCGGAAAGATATACTACAGTCACCTCCGTGATTTTCCCAAATCCAGAGAGTTTGCCCAAATGGCCGGTTCTTACAGGCCGAATTGGGGCGAACCCCACATCCTTATCGGTAAACTCTACGCCTCAAGTGGTCCTCTCTGCGGCCCGGGTACAGGTTGGGACAGCCAGGTCGTAACCTGGGTGGCGATCGATGAGTGGGAAAGAGCCAGGTCAAAGGATCCAGATTCGAGAAGTGAAGCCAACCAACTTATCAACTCCTACCGCCAATATATGCCATCTATCGAGGATATTTTCCAAAGAGGACTGAGCGAAGGGGATTCCTTCTTCGTCGAGTGCTGGATCCAACGGGAGACCACTATCAGAAGGGCGGGATCGTGATTAAGTTGACAGTTGAAATGACGGATAAGGTTTGAAAAAAATCTTTTGTAGGGAAGCAATGCCTTGCGTCCTATACACCCCTATATCCATTGAATAGTTGACATTGCCCCCAAGGGTTGCCTGCCCCTTAATGCTTTTGGGGTAAGTGCGGTGAGTAAATGTGAAGTAAAAGAATCACCGCAGAGGTCGCGGAGATCGCGGAGAATGCGCAGAGAAAAGCACAGCGATTTCCTTTGCGTTCATAGCGTTCTCGGCTGTAAGTAAATGGAAAGGTGAAGAATCCCCCCCGCAGAGTCGCAAAGAAAGGCGCAAAGGAATCCTTTTCCCAGAAATCATCTTCAAAATTCAACAATCCCTCCGAATAGATATCCTGCAGGCTATATCAAGTTCACGCCCTCGCAAATAACTCACCAAATCACAGACTCTCCAATTCACAACTGAATCTGCCGCCTAACGTACTTCCCGATCACATCGTACTCCAGATTGACCAACTGTCCTTCCTCCAGGTCCTTGAATCCTGTGTTTTCGTACGTGTAGGGGATGATGGCGACAGTGAAGGATTCCTGCTTGAGGTCCGCAATCGTGAGAGAGACGCCGTTGATTGCGATGGAGCCTTTTTCGACCACCAGGGATCTTCCTGATTTTGGAAGTTGGAATGTGAAGTACCAGCTACCATCCAGGTCCTCGATTTTCAGTAACGGCGCTACGTCGTCCACGTGTCCCTGTACGATATGTCCATCCAGCAGGGTAGTAGGAGTGGCTGATATCTCTAAATTCACCCTGGTTCCTACTTTCCAGTCTCCCAGGTTGCTTTTGTCGAGCGTTTCTTTGACTGCGGTTACACTGTAGCTCTCTGTGCTGGTTTCTTCCACGGTGAGACAGACCCCATCGTGGCAAACCGATTGATCCACCTGTAGGTTTTTGCTGAGGTCCGAGGTCAATTTTATTATTTTGGAAGTACCAAGGTCAGTGATCTCTGATACTTCTCCTATGTGTCTCACGATTCCTGTAAACATATGGGTTTGGTTTTTTGCAAAAATAAATGCGATGGAGGAATTTTGTCTTAAGTGATGAATAAACAGTCTCCTGGAGGGCTGATTCTTAACGGATTAAAGTGATAAAACCGTTGAGCACCTGAGAAGTTTCCACATCGGCTGCGGTTCTGAAAAACACCCTGGCCCGGTAGTGATAGGTTCCCTCGCTGAGGTCGCTGCCATTCATGTTGGTGCCGTCCCAGTTTAACTCCGGGTCGGTGGTTTCAAAAACCTTTTGGCCCCAACGGTTAAAGACCTCAAAATTTACCCGCTCCACAAATAAAAATGGCTCAAAAGGTACAAAAAGATCATTAAATCCGTCCCCGTTTGGTGTAAATGCATTGGGTAAGTTATAAATCGGGCAGTTGCTCTTGCACACCTCATTGCTCAACTCACTTATATTGCCGGTCGAATCAATGGCCTGAATCCGGTAACAGCCCGTTACTCCGAATGGCGGCTGGTGCGTATATTCAAGGACATCGCCCCCTACTTCTGCTATGAGTTCAAATTCGTCTTCCTGACTCTCCGCGAAAAATATCAAAAAGGTCTCCACTGATTCCAGGGGATCTCCATCCTCACATTCCGGAATGGTCCAACTCAAGTAGTTTTGCAGGTCCACATCGCCTGGATCGGTGACATCATCTATATGGCTGCATATATTGTCCACTTCCAATTCTGGTGGACAGGGTGGAATGGTGTCCAGTGGTACAGCACAGAGCACCTGACTTTTGTTAAGGAGCGGTGCAGGTATATCCAAAAGGCCGTAGGTTCCCTCCGATTCAACAAAATAACAGTATTCCTGGCCGTTGTTTAATCCCACATGGACAAAGGCGGGCTCTTCAACCTGAGCCAGTTCTTCTATGATGTCCCCTTCGCGGTTGCTGAGGAAAACCCGGTAGTTGTAGTTTAACCAGGGGGTGACCTCCTCCCAACTAAGGGAATTTTGCCTGTTTGCTGAGGCTGCCTGCAAATAAACACTCGAGGCATTGACAGATCGACCGTATTCATCCGCTGATTCACCTGTAAAAAAGGCCACAGTGTATGTATAGCCAGTATTTTCTGTGTCAATTCCCCTGTCGGTAAAACTGGTATCGTTGGCCTCGCTAAAGGTATTGGCTGTAAAATCAGCTCCAGGTACCGGCTCGAAGTCTTCAGTTCCGAGACCCGGTGAGCGCAAAAGCACATACCTGTATGGTCCGGGGAATTCCATGGTGTCCAGATCTGACGGATCTGGCTTGGTCCAGGTGACATCAATTTGTCCGTCCACTGCATCTGTTTCTTCAACCGAAACCTCTACGATAAGTGGCAAATCGCGACCGAGTTGGTCACAGGCTTCATTGGAGGGAAGGCTCTGAACGCGGTTGTAGGGGTGGTTGCCAATTTCAGTTCTCCGGGCAAACTCTGCAGTGACCCGGTAACAATACACCTGCCCCTGCTCGACAGTCTCATCTACAAAGAAGTAACTCTCCTCATCCTGATCGACAATACCAAAACCAACTGCCTGAAAACCAAAGTCTTCCGGATTGGTGCCGCAACTGTCAATTTCCAGATCGGAAACCCCGGTTTTTCTCCAAATGGTAAATCCTACGAAATAATCGTTTTCCGTAACTTCACATGCGTAGGGTTGGTCCCATCTCAGTTGGATGTTATCCAGCCCGCCCTCAGTGCGCAGATTTTCGGGTGGGGGTCCGACCACCTTTATTCTAAACTGCTTCAACTCCACCAGTCCGCTGGTTTGAAAATTGTTGTTTTCGGCTTTAAAAATGACAGCGTATTCCTGGTCAGAGATGTGGTTGCAATGCGTTTCCCAGGTAAATTTTCCTTCCACCGGGTGTTCTTGAAAGCCCTGATTTACATCAAATCTGGCCGGACTGATATCCAGCTCAAAGGGTCCCCCGGCGGCCGACAGATCTATTAGTACTGCAGGGTCCATATTGGGGTCGGTAGCGATTACATCTTCTCGGATGGTATCACCTGCAATCACACAGATTTCGTCTCTCGCCTCAATTACAGGAGGGCTTGTACTGCAGGTATCGCGCACATTAATCTGCATGTCGCGAATGGTGTAATTGATGAGGTTGCCGTTCCGGTATTCATTGATTCTAATGGCGATGTTGTACTCTCCCGCTCGCTGGGGTGCGTCCCAGACAAAATCACCGGTCACCGGATCCAGAGAGATATTGTTGTCGGGTCCGGGTTCTACTTGATTGGGAAATTCATACCTCGGCACGGGCTCGCCGTCAGTTTGCATAGGTTCCACCAATTCGAAGCTTAAGCTGTCTCCATCGGGGTCGTAGGCATTGGGATTGTGGATAAAGCGCTTTCCTACGCAGGCGAAATCCAGGGGTGGATTTAACAGCACCACAGAACTATTGAATCCCTGAAATTGCGGGTTTAAGAATGAGTAAGTACTCTCGATGTAAAAGGGGATCACTATGGAGTTGGGAAAATTGACATTTTGAATACCCCCAATCCGATTGGGGTCCATCATGGAAACTGTGTAGGTGCCTCGCCCCGGATAAGTGTGCTCACCTATGTAAATGTTCATCTTGATATCGTTACCGATAATCTCTCCATTGCCGCCTCCATTAACCCTTCCTACCACCTCAGATTCTCCATCCCCCCACATGATGGTAAGACTATCCCGGTCTGCATCCACGCTTGAAGCTTTGGTATAGGTGATAATAGTCGCTCGCAGGGTCAGTTCTCCTATTTGCTCCAGTCGGATTTCACCGGCACGGTTGTGGGTCGCATTGGCGATTTGTTGGACCGCTACCAGCAGGATGGTCCAAATGATTGTAAATGCCCAAAAGTGTTTCTTGTACATTAAACTACTTGCCGAAGTGTTTATTCATAGTGCAAACGCCCTGTGACGTCAATTAGTTTGGGTTTTGGAAATTTCCCCCAATTCTTTGAGACATTTCTCCAGGGATGTGCGCCAGTGAGGTGTTTCCTCTTTTAAGATGCGGTTGATCTTCTCCATGGACATCAGACTGTAATGTGGTCTTGGTGCAGCCTGTGGAAAATCCTTTCCGGGAATGGGAACAACTTTCACACGCCTTTCGGCCAGCTCCATTACCGCGCAGGCAAAATCGTACCAACTCGCCACCCCGGTATTCGAGAGGTTATATATTTCACTAAGGTCCTTTTTCCCACTGTCAAAATACCTTTCGACCAGTTCCATAGTAGCACGGACAATTACATCGGTGGCTGTAGGTGAGCCAATTTGGTCATCAACCACGGTCAGTCGCTCCATTTTCTCCGTCAAACGCAGCATGGTTTTGACGAAGTTTTTTCCGTAGGGTGAGAATACCCAACTGGTACGAAGCACCACGGTTCGCGAACAAAAACGCAGAGCCTGTTGCTCTCCGGCCCATTTGCTACATGCGTAAACTCCTTTGGGTTGACAGGGGTCCTCCTCGACAAGCGGCCGGTTGAGGTGGTTGTGATAGACGTAATCGGTGGAATAGTGAACGAGCAGGGCGGATTGCTCTTCACAGGCTTCGGCCAGGGCTTTTACTCCTGCTGAATTGACAGCGTAGGCAAGCTCGGGGTTCTCTTCTGCATCGTCAACGGCGGTGTATGCGGCGCAATTGATCACTATATGAGGTGCCCATTCTGCCAGCTTTTTTTCAATCTGAACCTCATCGGCCAGGTCCAACTCAACCCTGTTTGCAAATCTCCATTGATAATCCGGGTATTGAACTGAAAGTTGTTTGAAAGTCCTTGCCAGTTGACCGCCGGCTCCGGTTACTAGAATGGATTTCATGGCTTTTACTTTTGGTGGGTGAATTCCCTGTGTTCTCCCAGTGCGGGTAGTTTTTTATCCTTATCACTGACCTTGAAATCCCGGGTTGGCAGCGGCCAATTGATGTCGAGGTTCTCATCCTGAAAATTTATTCCCCCCTCGTAATCGGGTGCGTAGTAGTTGTCGCATTTGTAATTGAAAATGGCATAGTCGCTCAACACCAGGTAGCCGTGTGCAAAACCCGCCGGAATGAAAAACTGCCTTTTGTTTTCATCCGATAAAATCACGCTNTCGCATTGCCCAAAAGTTGGAGAATCGGGACGGATGTCAATGGCAATATCCAGTACTTTACCCACGGTCACTCTTACTAATTTTGCCTGAGCGTAAGGAGGAACCTGATAGTGAAACCCACGAAATACACCTTTCTCCGACCCCGCTTCATTATCTTGCACCCAGTGGACCTCTCCTGTGAGTTCCATTATTTTTTTGTGGTTGAAACTCTCGAAAAAATATCCTCTGTCGTCTTCAATAACCCGGGGCTCCAGGAGGTACAAACCGTCAATTTCTCTGCTGTGAATTTTCATTTGCGATGATTTTATTTGTCCCGGAAAAAGATACTGATGGGTACACCGGTGAAGTCGAAATTTTTTCGCAATTGGTTTTCCAGGTAGTGTCGGTAACTGTCCACCACGTGTTTCGGATGATTGCAAAAGAAAGCAAAAACGGGATGTGATGCGCGAATTTGGGTGACGTATTTTATCTTTATATGGAGTCCGCGGTGGGAAGGTGGTGTTTTTCTTTCTATGGCCTTGAGCATGACTTTGTTCAAGGTAGAGGTCGGTATGATTTTTTTGCGCTTCTCGTAAACTTCCATGCACAGTTCGATGACCTTGAGTATTCGCTGCTTTTCCAGGACGGAGGTAAAAATAACAGGAACGTCCGAAAAGGGAGCGAGTCTCTCCTGAATATAATGCGTCATATCCCGTGCGGTATTGGTTTCCTTTTCCATCAAATCCCACTTGTTGACTGCCACCACGAGGCCCTTGTGTCTTTTGTGAGCAAGCCAGGCCAGCCGCACATCCTGATTTTCAATGCCATCCACGGCATCGATTAGCAGCAGGCATACATCGGCCTCTTCAATGGCCCGAATGGCTCGCATTACTGAGTAAAACTCCAGGTCCTCATGCACCCGCGCCTTTTTTCGGATTCCTGCCGTATCTATCAAAAGAATTTCCTGGCCAAATTTCTTGAAAACACTGTGGATGGAGTCCCGGGTTGTACCGGCTATGTCAGTGACGATATTCCGGTCCTCGCCTAACAGGGCATTGGTCAGGGAGGATTTGCCGACATTTGGCTGCCCGATAATGGCGATTTTGGGAAGGTCGCTCTGGATCTTGTCCTCCTCCGGTAGTTGTTCCGCCACCTGGTCCAGCAGATCCCCCGTTCCTGCACCCGAAGTAGCACTAATTGGATGCGGAGTGTCCAATCCCAATCCCCAAAATTCGGCCACTTCCAGTTCTCGCTTGTTGTTGTCCACCTTGTTGACGGCGAGAATTACGTTCTTCTCTCCAGCTTTGGCGCGAAGTCTGGAGGCGATATCCATGTCCAGGTCGGTGATACCAGTAGTCACATCCACTAAAAAAATGATGATACTGGCTTCCTCTATGGCAATTTCCACCTGATTCCTGATTGCGCTCTCAAACACATCGTCGGAATCTGTCACAAAGCCGCCCGTATCCACAACCATGAATTTCTTCCCGTTCCAAATGCTGTATCCGTACAACCTGTCGCGGGTCACCCCGCTTATATCATCGATAATGGACTTGCGCTCACCTATCAACCTGTTGAACAGGGTGGATTTCCCCACATTGGGACGACCGACTATGGCAACTATATTGTTCATCTTTTCGCTCTAATTCCGGGCAAAAATAAGGAAAGACATCGAGAATTTACTTTTTGAGACGTTTTATGCATTAGAACGTTGATAATGGCCCCCCAAAGCTTTGGGGGGGGCAGGCGGAAATATCTGTAGGTATGCACGGCCGTGTGTATTTGACCTATCCATTAATCCTGCAAGGCCCTAAGGGGCAATGAGAGTTTTTTCGCCAAAAAACACCCCAAAACCAACAACCACCACGAATAGAAATACTGCCGGATACATTGAGGTGGTTTTCTAGTAAACAACTCACAAAATCTCAGACTTACCAATCCACAACTGGGAAAACCATCAACCACTGAACCATCCGCCATTAACCTGTCATTCCGCCCGAACCATATATTTCTTTTTCTTCCCTGATTCTATCAAAATATATTTTTCGGCAATGAGGTCGTGGCGGTCTAAGGGGTGGTCGGGGTCGGTGACTTTATGCTTGTTGACAGAGAGAGCATTTCCCTTGATGGCTCTTCGGACTTCACTTTTGGACTTGAAAAATCCACTGTGGTCTGTGAGTAGTTCGGAAATAGTTGGTTTTTCGCCGAGGAGGCTGATGGTGATAGCATGAGACGGAATTTCCATACTCACCATTTTGAGGACCTCCTTTGAAAGAGTCTCCAATTGTTCGGCGGTGAATTTGCGGTCGAAGAGCAGAGCGGAGACACTTTGAACCGCGCGGGTCGCTTCTTCCGAGTGAATCCTGGAGGTGAGCTCTTCAGCGAGTATTTGTTTTACCGCTCTGGGGTCGGTCTTCATGGTCTTTTCCAATTCGCTGATCTCTGCGTGGGATTTGAGGGAGAAAATCTTCAAAAACCTCGGCATGTCGCGGTCGTCTGCATTGAGCCAAAACTGGAAAAACTGATACGGGGAAGTCATATTGGGGTCCAGCCAGATGTTGCCGCTTTCCGACTTTCCAAACTTGCTGCCGTCCGATTTGGTAAGCAGGGGAGAGGTGATGGCGTACGCCTTACCGCCCTTTATGTTCCTTCGGATGTATTCAATTCCGCTGGTGATGTTGCCCCACTGGTCGGAGCCCCCCATCTGGATGCGACAGTTGTGGTCTTTGTAAAGCTTATAAAAATCGTAGGCCTGAAGCAATTGGTAGCTGAATTCCGTGAAGGACAGCCCGGTATCCAGTCTGTTTTTGACTGAGTCCTTAGCCATCATGTAGTTGACCGTGAGGGACTTGCCAATATCCCGCAAGAACTCCAATGTATTCATCTCCCGGTAAAAATCCCGGTTGTTGACTAAAACGGGACCATCTTCTGTGTCAAACTCTGCGAGCAATTTCTCGAATTGACGGGCCTGGTGACTGAGGTTTTTTTCAATCTCTTCCTCCGTCTTCAATTCTCTTTCCTCGGCCTTGAACGAGGGATCGCCAATCATTCCTGTGGCACCTCCCATTAGTACGATGGGCTTATGACCTGCATTTTTGAAATGGGTCAGCAGCATGATCTGCACGTAATTGCCGATGGTTAAAGAGGGCGCAGTTGGATCAAAACCTATGTATGCTTTTGCCGGTCCTGCTTTGAGCACTTCCTCCACACCGGGTGTGCTGTCGTGCAAAATACCCCGCCATTCGAGTTCCTTGATAAAGTCCATTTCAAAATTTTTTGCAAAGCTATAAAATTAATTCCAAGCCCTCCCTGTTTCCGATGATGGAGATAGGGCCGCGCCGGCTCAAAAAAGTGGTGTTGCAAAAGCCGGGTGTATGAAATTCCTGCTTCAATCGTATATTTACCCCTCGCATGAAGGAAGTTTGGTTCATAGGAAGAAAAATAGTCGGTAGCAATACCGGATTTACCCGTACAATACTCCGCATTGGAGTAGCCAGTTTGTCCCTCTGCCTGGCGGTGGTAATCGTGGCCACCTGCCTGGTTACCGGTTTCAAGAATGAAATCAGGGACAAGGTATTCGGCTTTTGGGGGCATATACACATCACCCATACCGGTTCCTGGCGGTCGGTGGAGAATCTGCCCATTGACAAAAATCAGGAATTTATCCTTCATTTGGACACTTTGAAGGGACTCAGTTACTACAATCCGCTTCGGCTGCCACTCACCGATATTGTTCTGAAGGAGGATAGAAAGACGCACACTGCCGGCACAGTCCGTCATGTACACAGTTTTTTAAACCAGGCGGCAATTATTACCACGGCCGATGATTTTGAGGGAATTATTTTAAAGGGAATCGGACCAGATTTTGACTGGTCTTACATGAAGGAGTACCTCAGACAGGGCGATACCATTGATACCGATGGGGCTGAGGCATCCAGGGATATTATACTGTCCGAACAAACCGCCAACAGGCTGGAGCTGGAGTTGGGTGATCAGCTAATTGTAAATTTTATCATCGACAATCAGCAGCGCAGAAGGCGGGTGAGTTTGAGCGGAATATACCGGACTGGTTTAGAGGAATACGACAGGCGATTTGCACTGGCCGATCAGCGATTGATACGGTCTGTGCTTGGCTGGGAAGATAACCAGGTTAGTGGATTTGAAATTTTCCTTGAAGACGTGGCGGATGTGGGGTACTTTCACGAGTATATTTATCTCGACTTACTGCCCCCCGATCTCACATCTGAGCCAATAACCCGAAGGTTTCCCGCTATTTTTGAGTGGCTT
>SL_3KL_010_SEDDRAFT_10001993_pt1 | contig 18721 bp, 15 predicted proteins | sample SodLakKL_010_SED_2_FD_10381 | JGI IMG/M metagenome (IMG submission 10381) | reverse complement strand
CGCCGATAGGCGATCGCCCCCAGCCATCCATGCTGTCACTGAGGCTTGCCGGCGGCCCTGGGGTTCGGCCATTGCGCCACCTGAACCGTGTCCGCGGTCGGGTGCTCGCGCAGTTGCCGCAGCAAATGCTGCACGATGTCCCCCGGTACCGGTTCCTTTGCGGCGGCCTCCTTGTCGAGCGTACACATGGCCATGTTGACCGTGATGGGGATGTAACCGCTGCTGGTTCGGTAGGGACGCAGGTTCAGCGCCCGCTGAATGCGTTGCAGGGCGCCGGGATGACACTGCTCCGCGCGCTCCTGATGCATCAGGAGGCCGAAGTCATGTTCGGAGAGGCGCGCCACCACGTCCAGCGGCCGCACCGACTGATTGAGCCGGCGTGCGGTAATCTCAAGGAGTTCCTCGGCCACCCGTTCACCGTGCCGGTGAGCCAGCCGGGCGAAGTCATGAATGCGTACGACGCACAGACAGGCGGCGCCGCCGCGGGCGTCCACATGACGGAGCACGGCCTGCAACTGCCTTTCCATGAAGCCGCGATTGCCGACGCCGGTGGCGAGGTCGAAACTGTTGCGCCGATCGGTCTGCCGCGTGAGTTCCCGGACGCGCGCATTCACCATGAGCAGTTCGTTCTGCAGATAGGCGATGCGGGCAGCGGCGCGGACCCGGGCCAACAGTTCGGTGTTGTCGGCGGATTTGATGACAATGTCATCGACACCCTGCTCGAATGCGTGTTCCAGCTGATCCGCATCATCCTGCGCCGTTAGCAGCAGTACGAACGTATACCGGTTGTTGTCCTCGTCGAGCTGACGGACCCGGCGGGTCAGGGCAAGGCCGTCCGTACCCGGCATCATCCAGTCTGCCAGCAGCAGCTGGGCCGTACGCTCATTGAGCATTTCCAGTCCGCGTTCGGCACGGGTTGCAACCCGCACGTCCGTGTACCCGCTCTGGCGCAACACTCTGCGCAACATTTCCAGAGTGAAGCGGGCGTCATCGACGATTACGATGGATATGTCCGGATTCACCGGAGTAGGTTGCGGTGTGCTCATCGCCCGTCCCGTGCTCCGCCTGTGTTCGGCCCGGAGACCGCCCGCGGCGCGCCTCTGCTTTCCCCAACTATACGTCAGCCGCGGTCGATTGTAGCCTCTGTCCCGACATACGGTGCTTAACCCGCATAACTCACCGCCCTTCTGCTGCGCACGCCGATCTGCTCGCTGTGTCGGGGCCGTACTCCCTGCAGCCTGCTCGACGTAGTGTCAGCTACGCCTTCGCCGTCTTCCGGTCCGTGCCCCCCGGCACAGCGGCATCTCGACGCCCTCGCGACGAACGGCGGCGAGATATGCGGGTTAAGGAGACGCTGATGTGTTCGCACGGTCGCGTTGGCGTTGCATTTTTTCCAAGGCAAGGCAAGGCGCACTGCGCAGGGCCGCAGTTATTCTGCGGTCAAGCAGCGCAACACCGCATTCGGGGTGTGCGGTGCCAACCCCTGGGGCTCGGCCCCATGGCCCCTGGCGGTGTTGCGTCGCCGGCCCGGCAGCCGCGGCTACCGAACCGGCACCGCGCCTTGTCAGGCTGCCATGCGACTCGAGCGCGATCGCGGGAATAGATCAGCGTCTCCTTGATGGTGGACGGAAGGAACCGGTAATCGCGGCGATCACCGGGTCGCGGTATGTCGTATCATGAGCGCATGCAGATGAAACGCCATGCCGGGAGGATCGACTGATGAATCTGCGTGACCTGCGCTACCTGGTCGCCGTGGCGCGGCATCGGCATTTCGGCCGTGCCGCCGAAGCATGTTACGTCAGTCAGCCCACGTTGAGCGCCCAGCTCAAGAAGCTGGAGACGTTTCTCGGGGTCCAGCTCGTGGAGCGCAGCAACAAGCAGGTCATGCTGACTCCAATCGGTGAGGAGGTGGCCAATCGGGCGCGCTACATCCTGGCTACCGCGGACGACATCATCGAGGTGTCGCGGGCTGCGAGCGACCCACTGGCCGGCGACTTCCGCCTCGCGCTGATACCGACAGTGGCTCCGTATCTGTTGCCGCACCTGGTTCCCGCGCTGCGCGAGCAGTTCCCGAGGTTGCGCCCGCTCCTGTACGAGGAGCAGACGGCCGCATTGCTTGAACGCTTGCGACGTGGTGAAGTGGATGCGGGCATCCTCGCGGTGCCGGTGGACGGTGCCGAGTCGTTTGCCCAGGAACCTCTCTACGACGAGCCGTTTCTGCTGGCAACCCCGAAGGATCACGAACTCGGGGCCGCGGACGGTATCGATCTGGACTGTCTCGCCGGTGAGCGCGTGCTGTTGCTGGAGGAAGGCCACTGCCTTCGGGATCAGGCGCTGGATCTCTGCAAGCTCGTCGGTGTTCAGGAAGAGCGCGAGTTCCGGGCAACCAGCCTCGAAACACTGCGCCAGATGGTCGCCGCGGGCGCCGGCATCACCCTGCTCCCGGAACTTGCGGCGGATGCCAATGCGACCCTGGCCAATGGCAGTTACATTGCGCTGCACCGTTTCAGTGATCCGCAGCCGCAACGCCACATCGCCATACTCTGGCGCAAGGCGTCGGCCAGGGAAGCAACCGTGCGCGCAATCGCCGAGGAAATCCGCAAACTGGAGCTGATCGCGGACCTGCGCCGCGGCTCCGCGAAGCACGTCGGCCGGCAGGCAGCGTCGGGCTAGCCCGCATATCTCACCGCCGTTCGTCGCGAGGGCGTCGAAAGGCCTGATCCATTGATACTGCCCCGCCTCCCCGCCCCCTGTTAAACTGCGCCACCATGGACGTATCCGATATTCTCGATCCGCTGAATGACGCCCAGCGTGAGGCCGTGTCGGCCCCGCCGGGGCGCACCCTCGTGCTGGCCGGTGCCGGCAGCGGCAAAACCCGAGTGCTTGTGCACAGGGCTGCCTGGTTGCACCGTGTGGAGGGCGCATCGCCGTTCAGCGTGCTGGCGGTCACCTTTACCAACAAGGCGGCAGGCGAGATGCGCGGGCGCATCGAGTCGCTGCTGGGCTTTTCGGCTGCCGGCATGTGGGTGGGAACCTTCCATGGCCTGTCCCACAGGCTGCTCCGACGCCATGCCCGCGAAGCCGGCCTGCCGGATACCTTCCAGATTCTCGACGCCGAGGATCAGCGCCGGATGCTCAAGCGGCTGATGCGGGCTCTTGAAATCGACGATGCCCGCTGGCCGGTGAGACAGGTCCAGGGTTTCATCAATTCGCGCAAGGACGAGGGTCTCAGGCCGGCCGATATCGGTGAGGGCAAGGATCCCTACACGGACCGCATGGTGCGGATCTACGCGGCCTACCAGCAGTCCTGCGAACGGGGCGGGCAGGTGGATTTCGCCGAGCTGTTGCTGCGGGTCTTCGAACTGTTGCGCGATAGCCCGGGCCTGCTCAGTCAGTACCGGGAGCAGTTCAGGCACATTCTGGTGGACGAGTTCCAGGACACCAACGGCATCCAGTACGCCTGGCTGCGGTTGCTGGCGGGTCCGGATGCGGACTGTTTCGTGGTCGGCGACGACGACCAGTCCATCTACGGTTGGCGCGGCGCAAGGGTCGAGAATCTGCGACGTTTTACCGAGGACTATCCGGACACGCGGACCATGCGGCTGGAACAGAATTACCGCTCCACCGCGCACATCCTGGAGGCGGCGAATGCTCTCATCGATCACAACAGCGGCCGCCTGGGCAAGGATCTCTGGACCGCGGGGGAGCGGGGCGAACCGATCATGGTGTATGCCGCCTTCAACGAACTCGACGAGGCGCGGTTCGTGGTGGATCGAATCCGGGATGCCGTCCATCAGGGTCGCGCGCGCTCCGATTTCGCCGTCCTTTACCGTTCCAACGCCCAGTCCCGCGTGTTCGAGGAGGCCCTGCTCGCTCACGGCATGCCCTACCGGGTCTATGGCGGTCTGCGCTTCTTCGAGCGCGCGGAGATCAAGGACGCGCTGGCCTACCTGCGGCTGCTCGGTATCCGCCATGATGACGCTTCCTTCGAGCGCGTGGTCAACACCCCCGCCCGGGGTATCGGGGGCAAGACCGTGGGCATTATCCGGGAGCAGGCTCGCAGCCGTGATCTAAGCCTCTGGGAGGCGGCGATGACAGCAGTACACGAAAAACTGCTGCCGCCCAGGGCGGCCACCGCGGTGACAGGTTTCCTGGACCTGATCGACTCCATGGCGGAGGCCGCCGAAGCTGAACCGCTTGCGCAGAAGATCGAGGCGGTGATCCGCGGCAGCGGACTGCGCGAACTGTTCCGGAAGGATGGCGACGATCGCGGCGAATCGCGGCTGGAAAACCTGGATGAACTGGTGAGCGCAGCGCGCAACTTCGAGCAGGACTGGGAAGACGACGGCGAAATGGATGTGTTCACCGCTTTTCTCTCCCACGCGGCACTGGAGGCCGGCGAGGGACAGGGCGATGACTGGGAGGACTGCGTCCAGCTCATGACCCTGCATTCCGCCAAGGGCCTCGAATTTCCGACGGTCTTCCTTGCCGGCTTGGAGGAGGGGCTGTTCCCGCACCGCATGTCCGCCGAGGACCCGGACCGCCTGGAGGAAGAGCGTCGGCTCTGCTATGTGGGCATCACCCGGGCCCGTGAACGGGTTGTCATGACATGGGCCGAGAAGCGCCGGCTTCACGGCAGCGATAATTACTGTGTGCCGTCACGCTTCCTGCGTGAAATCCCCGAACAGCATTTGCAGCAGGTGCGGACGCGACAGAGCGTCACGAGGCCGCGCATGGCGGTGCGTGCAGGGCTCGGACCCGCGGAGCCGCCTCCGGCCGACGGTTTCGCGCTGGGTCAGCAGGTGACGCACCGGAAATTCGGGGACGGCGTGGTGCTGCGTTACGAAGGGCAGGGCCCGACGGCCCGCGTTCAGGTGAACTTCAGCTCCGTGGGCACCAAGTGGCTGGTGGCGGCCTACGCGAACCTCCAGGCGGTCTGAAATATGACATCGCCCCACCTGCGGCGACCGTTTCCCTGACCTGCAATCGTCCCTCAAAGGTCGAGCAGAATTTCGCGCTCACGGGCGGAGGGCTCGAATCCCCTGTCCTCGTAGTGGTCGAATATCGCCTTCACCGCGTCGGCGGGCTCGTCGACCACGTGGAACAGATGCATATCGGCCGCATCGATCATGCCTTCGGCCACGAGCCGGTCGCGGAACCAGTCCACCAGGCCCGCCCAAAAATCACTCTGCATCAGAATAATGGGGATACGCCGGGTCTTGCCGGTCTGCACCAGGGTAAGGATCTCTGCCAGTTCGTCCAGCGTACCGAAACCGCCGGGCAGCACCACGTAGGCGGAGGCGTATTTCACGAACATCACCTTGCGGGAGAAGAAGTGTCGGAAATGCAGGGCGATGTCCTGGTAGTCATTGCCTGCCTGTTCCTGCGGCAGCTGGATATTGAGGCCGATGCTCAGCGATTTGCCGGCCTGTGCGCCCCGGTTGGCGGCCTCCATGATGCCCGGCCCGCCGCCGCTGACCACCGAGAATCCCGCATCGGACAACTGCCGGCTGGTTTCCTGCGCCAACTGGTAGTGGGGGTGATCCGGTTGGCTCCGCGCGGAGCCGAACATGCTTACCGACGGCTTGATCTGGGCCAGGCGCTCAAAGCCCTCGACGAATTCCGCCATAATCTGAAATATCTTCCACGACTCGCGAGTCATCAGGGAGTCATTGACCGGCTCGCGGCCCACGTACTTGTCGGTGTTCGTCATGCCTGCTCCGTTCCGGGTGTTTTGGACCCGTTCACAACAATGTGAGTCCTGTTCCCATATCCTACGGCAGTTGCTCCGGGTCGGCACGGCGGCGCGGGTCTTTTCACAGTGAGTCAACGGAGGCAGGGAGATGCTGCGTTTTCCGAGGAGTGTCATCACCGTCGCTGTGCTGGGGCTGGTCGTGGCCCCGGCGCATGCCGGCATCACGGGTCTGTCTGCGGGCGTTGGCATCTGGAGCCAGTCGCCGAGCGGCGATATCGAGTCCAGGGGCGACCGCGCGGACGTGGAGGACGAGCTCAATATCGGCCGGGAGCGCGACTACTTCGCATGGGCGAAACTCGAGCACTTTGTCCCCCTCTTGCCCAACATCAAGCTGCAGTACACGCCCGTGTCCATGGATGGCGACGGATCGGTGCGACGGGAGTTCACGTTCCAGGGCGTGACCTTCGGAGCGGACGAGGAGGTGCGCTCGGAGCTGGACATTGATCAGACGGATATAATCCTCTATTACAGCCCGCTGGATAACGTGGTGAAGCTGGACCTGGGGTTGAACATCAAGGTCATTGACGGCTTTGCCGAAGTGGAAAGCAGAAATACCGGGGAGCGCGAGAGCGTGACGTTCCGCGGCCCCGTGCCCATGGTCTATGCGGGCGTACAGTTCAACATGCCGTTGACCGGCTTCTATGCCGGTTTGGAGGGCAGCGCGATCCGCTATTCCAACAGCAGCCTGATCGACGTGATCGGGCGCCTGGGGTACCGTGTCGATCTGGGTCTCGGCGGGGTTGCCGTCGAAGGCGGCTACCGCCAGCAGCGCATAAAGCTGGACGATTTCGATGATGTGGATGCCGATGTGCGCATCGGCGGGCCCTGGTTCGGCATTGCGGCTGACTTCTGATCGGGCCGGATTGCCGGCGGCAGCTATTGACACCCACCGGCAGTCAACCGGCACATGAACGGGGCCGGCGCACGCGTTCATGTGCAGCACGAGAAGTAGCAGGCATGGCCGAAAGCAACAAGCCCCTGATTCTGGTTGACGGATCCTCCTACCTGTACCGGGCATTCCATGCCCTGCCCAAGCTGAGTACGGCGGCAGGCAAACCGACCGGCGCCATCTACGGGGTGGTCAGCATGCTCCGCAAGCTCCTCGGCGAGTACGATCCCGAGCATGTCGCCGTGGTCTTCGATGCGCCCGGCCGGACGTTCCGCGATGAGCTGTTCGAGCAGTACAAGGCCAACCGGCCCCCCATGCCTGACGACCTGCAGCCCCAGGTGCAGCCATTGAAGGACATCGTCCGTGCCATGGGCCTGCCTTTGCTGGAAATCGAGGGCGTGGAGGCCGACGACGTCATCGGCACCCTGGCGCGTCGCGCCGAGGCGGGAAGCCGGAATGTCGTGATCTCCACCGGCGACAAGGACATGGCGCAGCTGGTCAGCGACCGCATCACGCTGCTCAACACCATGACCGACAAATCTCTCGACGTGCCCGGCGTCAAGGAGAAGTTCGGCGTGCCGCCGGAACGGATCGTCGATTTTCTGGCCCTGGTCGGGGACACCTCCGACAATATTCCCGGTATCCCGAAGGTGGGGCCGAAGACCGCCGCCAAGTGGCTGCAGGAATATGGTGACCTTGATGCGGTGATCGAGAACGCCGATGCCATCAAGGGCAAGGTGGGCGAGAGTCTCAGGGAGAATCTGGACACGCTGCCCCTGTCCCGCCAGTTGGCAACCATCCGTTGTGATCTGGACCTGAAGCTGGCGCCCGAAAACCTGCAGCGTGGCGAGGCGGACCCGGCTGCCCTGCGCGACGCCTACCGGCGACTTGAGTTTTCCTCCTGGTTGAGGCAGTTGGAGGCTGATTGCCCGGCCGGCGCGTCCGACGATGACGGGCGCCCGGAAACGCAGTACGTGGCCGTCCGTGATCAGTCTGAACTGGATGACTGGGTGGGGAGACTCGAGCACGCGGAACTTTTCGCCTTCGACCTGGAAACCAGCAGTCTGGAGTACATGGATGCCGAGATCGTCGGTTTCTGTTTCGCCGTGGAACCGGGCGAAGCCGCCTACGTACCGGTAGGTCACGACTACCCCGGAGCGCCGGAGCAGCTGAACCGGGACGCAGTGCTCCGGCAGCTCGCGCCATTGCTGGACAACGAGGAACACGCCAAGGTGGGCCAGAACCTCAAGTACGACATGAGCGTGCTGGCGCGCTACGACGTAACCCTGCGCGGTATCCGCCACGACACCATGCTGCAGTCCTACGTCCTGGACTCCACCGCCACGCGGCACGACATGGATTCCCTGGCGCTCAAGTACCTGGGGCGCAGCACCATCAAGTTCGAGGACGTGGCCGGCAAGGGTGCGCGGCAGATCACCTTCAACCAGGTGTCGGTGGAGGATGCCACCGGGTACGCCGCCGAGGATGCCGACGTCACCCTGCAACTGCACCGGACGCTGTGGCCGCGGCTGGAGCGGACACCGAGCCTGGCCGCAGTGTATCGGGACATCGAGATGCCGTTGGTGCCCGTGCTCTCGCGCATGGAGCGCAATGGTGTACTGGTTGATCGTGCAATGCTCTCGGTGCAGAGCCGCGAGCTGGCGGAGAAAATGCACGAAATAGAACGCGCCGCCCATGACGAGGCCGGCGGGCCATTCAACCTCGGTTCTCCACGGCAGATCCAGGAGATCCTCTATGAGCGCCAGGGTCTGCCGGTTCTGCAGAAAACGCCCAAGGGTCAGCCGTCGACGGCCGAGGGGGTGTTACAGGAACTGGCGGCGGACTACCCCCTGCCGCGGCTGATCCTGGAGCATCGGGCGTTGTCGAAGCTGAAGTCCACCTACACCGACAAGCTGCCGCGCATGATCAATCCACGCAGCGGCAGGGTGCACACCTCCTACCACCAGGCCGTAGCCGCCACCGGCCGGCTGTCATCGTCGGATCCGAATCTGCAGAACATTCCGGTGCGCACGCCGGAAGGCCGGCGCATCCGCAAGGCGTTTATCGCCGAGGACGGTCATCGCCTGCTGGCGGCCGATTACTCCCAGGTGGAACTGCGGATCATGGCGCACCTGTCCGGGGATGCGGGGCTGCGTCATGCCTTCGAACAGGGTCAGGATATCCATCGCGCCACCGCCGGCGAGGTGTTCGGCGCCAGGCCCCATGCGGTGACCGACGAGCAGCGTCGGGCCGCCAAGGCGATCAACTTCGGCCTGATCTACGGGATGTCGGCCTATGGTCTGGCACGCCAGATCGGGGTCGAACGCGGTCAGGCCCAGGAGTACGTGGATCGATACTTCGAGCGTTTCAGCGGCGTCAGGGAGTACATGGAACGGACGCGTCGCCAGGCCCGGGAGCAAGGCTACGTGGAAACCGTATTCGGACGCCGCCTGTATCTGCCGGAGATCAACGCCAGCAACGCCCAGCGCCGGCAGTATGCCGAACGCACCGCCATCAACGCGCCCATGCAGGGAACGGCCGCTGACATCATCAAGCGCGCCATGATTGATCTCGACCGCTGGCTGCAATCGGAGCAGCCCGACGTGCGCATGGTGATGCAGGTGCACGATGAACTGGTATTCGAGGTACCCGTTGCGAAGGTGGAATCGCTGAGCAGGCGGGTGGTGGAGGTCATGACCGCCGCGGCTGATCTGGACGTGCCGCTGGACGTGGATGTCGGTGTCGGCGACAACTGGGAAGAAGCTCACTGATATTGTCCCTTAACACGGGTTCGTTACCTCCCTGAGAGCCGCAGCATCTTCTTAGGGGACAATATGTCCCGACCTGTGACGGAGTGGGCAGTTCAGCCCCGTGGTCGCGTGTTAGCTTTGTCCGGCGATAGGCAAAAGAAAGGCCCTGACTCTCGGGGGGGAAAGATCAGGGCCAACAAGTGCGGCCTTGGGGTTAAGGCCGACTTTGCCCACTTGTTCGAAGAACGAAGTGGGCAGCGCCGGGCACAGGCGCTCGGTAACTAAGACAGCGCGCAAACGATTTCGTTCCCAGGGATACGCTGATTTAATATCCCGCAATCGCGCGCGGGTCGATCCTGGCAGCCCGGCAGACGCGGTACCGGTTCGGCAGCCGTCGCCAGCGGGCCGGCGGCGCAACACCGCCAGTGGCCATGCAGCTAGCCCGCATATCTCACCGCCCTTCTACTACGCACGCCGATCTGCTCGCTGTGTCGGGGCGTACTCCCTGCAGCCGGCTCGACGTAGTGTCAGCTACGCCTTCGCAGTCTTCCGGTACGTGCCCCCCGTCACAGCGGCATCCCGGCGCCCTCGCAACGAACGGCGGTGAGAAATGCGGGCTAGCTCGAGCTACCGAACCGGTACCGCGCCTTGTCAGGCTGCCATGCGACACGAGCGCGATCGCGGGAATAAATCAGCGTCTCCCTTGGCCGCAACGGAGCTTGTCGAGCATCACCCTGGCCGCTTCCTGCTCCGCGCCACGNCGACTCCCGGCTTCGCCGCGGGTTACGGTCGGCACCCCGTCGACACTGCACTCAACCCGGAACACCTGTTCATGCGCTTTCCCGGCAATCGCCGTAACCTCATACAGAGGAAGCGGTTTTCCTGTGGACTGTAGGTACTCCTGTAGTCGGGTCTTGGGGTCCTTGAGTTCCTGTGCCGAGGGCAATGTGCGCAGGCGCTCATGAAACAACCGCAGAATCAACGCACGGCTGGCTTCGTAACCTCCATCCAGGTACACGGCGCCCATGACACCCTCAAGCGCATCGGAGAGGATCGATTCCCGCCGGCGTCCACCGCTCTTGAGTTCGCCGGAACCAAGCCGCAGATGCTCCCCGAGGTCCAGCTGTCGGGCGATCGCCGCAAGACTCTCCCGGTTCACCAGGCTGGCTCGCATACGGCTGAGCCCGCCTTCGGTTTCATTGGGCAGCAGGACNAAGAGTTCGGACGCGATGACGAAATTCAGGATGCTGTCGCCCAGAAACTCCAGGCGCTCGTTGTTGCGCTCGCTGACACTCCGATGGGTCAGCGCTTCCTCAAGCAGGTCGGGTTCGCTGAACCGGTAATGCAACCGTTCCAGCAGACTCTCGAAACTTTCCGTCACCGTGGAATCAAGGCCTCTTTGCGGAACTTGGCAATGGCATCGAGATTCGCGACCAGGGGTACGCGCACCTCGTAGTCAACAACGATCTCCATGCCATGCCCGGCGTCGTTGAACTGCACATCGTCGCGGCCAACGCTGTCAATGTTGTTGACCTGCAGTCGACGATTCAGTGCCGAGCGCAGATCTGCACGGCTGGCACCATGCAATGCGTCATCACGTTCCATCGAGCGCAATACCGATCCGACCTCCAGCGATTCCAGGTACACGGGCGTGAGGCGTATCGCGATCAGGCCGACAAAAGCTACGACAACAAGGACAGCAAGGAGCCCAAGGAGGGTGATTCCCGATTGGCTGTCCGGCAACGACCGCGCGGAAAGACGGTTGAACTGTCTATTCGATGCGTTCACCGATGCGGCTCCAGTTGATGCGGTTCTCGTCCATGTCCCAACTCATCCATACAAAGAATGCCCGACCCACCAGCAGCTCGTCCGAAACAGACCCCCAGCGACGGCTGTCGGCACTGCGGTCGCGGTTATCCCCGACCATGAAGTAATGTCCCTCCGGCACCTCGTAATCACCATCCGGATGCGCATTACTGCGATGGCGAAGCGTAGTGTACTCCAGTTCGTTCACGCGCTCCGTGAACAGGCGCGCACCGTAATCCATTCCCCCGTCGTAAATGCCGACCTCTTCCGACGGTACCGCCTCACCGTTTACCAGCAATTCACCGGTACGGAAGCTGATCAGGTCTCCGGGCAGACCGACAACGCGCTTGATGTAATCCTGCGTGGGGTTTTCGGGGTACTTGAAGACGACCAGGTCCCCCCGTTCGGGAGTGCCCGCCCCCAGAATCCGGGTGTTGGTGATAGGCAGCCGCAGACCATAGGAAAACTTGCTCACCAGAATGAAATCCCCGGGAACCAGCGTCGGAATCATGGAACCGGAGGGAATGCGAAACGGCTCAACCATGAATGAGCGGATTACCAGCACCGCAAGTATGACGGGAAACAGCGACCGGCACAGATCCACCCACCAGCCGTGCTTGTGCTCGGCGCCTTTCGGGCGTGCGCGCGCGGACAGGTAGCTCCAGAGCACGGTCAGACCGGTGATCAGCGTGACAAGAACCAGCAGGACTTCGAAATCAAAAAACATGATCGGCTAATTCCATTCGTGACGGATGGCATGTTCAGCTGTTCTTGCCGTCCACCTGCAGTACGGACAGGAAGGCTTCCTGCGGTATCTCGACGCGGCCTACCTGTTTCATGCGTTTCTTTCCCGCCTTCTGTTTTTCGAGCAACTTGCGCTTGCGTGATATATCCCCGCCATAGCATTTGGCGGTCACGTTCTTGCGCATGGCCTTGACCGTGGAGCGGGCCACGATCTGGTTGCCGATGGCCGCCTGGATGGCGACCTCGAACATTTGCCTGGGGATGATCTCCCTGAGCCTTTCGGTGAGGTCCCGGCCGCGCGGATGAGCGTCCTCCCGATGCACGATCACGGCAAGCGCATCCACCTTCTCGCCGTTGATCAGGACATCCAGGCGAACCAGGTTCGCCGCCTGGAAACGCCGGAACTCGTAATCGAATGAGGCGAATCCGCGACTGGCGGACTTCAGGCGGTCGAAGAAATCCAGCACCACTTCGGACAACGGCAATTCATAAGTCAATGCGATCTGGTTGCCCACGAACTGCATGTCCTTCTGCTCGCCACGCTTCTCCTCGCAAAGCGCGATCACGTTGCCCACGTATTCCTGCGGCACGAGTATGTTGGCCTGGATGATCGGCTCGCGGATTTCCTCGATCTGGTTGTTCGGTGGCAGTGACGAAGGATTGCTCACATTGATGGTTTCCCCCGCCGTGGTGAGCACTTCGTACACCACGGTCGGTGCCGTCGAAATCAGTTCCAGGCCGTACTCGCGCTCAAGCCGTTCCTGGACGATTTCCATGTGCAGCATACCCAGAAAACCGCAGCGGAAACCGAAACCCAGGGCCTGGGAATTTTCCGGCTCATACTGCAGTGAAGCGTCATTCAGGCGCAGTTTCTGCAAGGCATCGCGAAAATTCTCGTAATCGTCGGAATTGATCGGAAACATGCCCGCGAACACGCGCGGCTGCACCACCTTGAAGCCGGGGACGCGCTCCGCGCATGGTGCATGGACGTGGGTGAGGGTGTCGCCCACCGGCGCGCCGTCTATATCCTTTATGCCCGCAACCACGAAGCCCACCTGCCCGGTTTCGAGCGCATCCAGTTGCGTGCGCTTGGGCGTGAAGATCCCCAGTTGGTCCACGGTGAACTGGCGGCCGGTGGACATTACCTTGATCCTGTCGCCCTTGCGGATGGCGCCGTCATGGACACGGACCAGGCAGACCACGCCCAGGTAGTTGTCAAACCATGAGTCCATGATCAGGACCTTGAGGGGGTTGCCGGGCTCACCCGCCGGCGGCGGCACCCGCTCGACAAGGGTCTCCAGGAGCTCCTCGATACCCTGCCCGGTCTTGGCGCTGATCATGAGCATCCCGCTGGTGTCCAGCCCGATGATCTCCTCGATCTGCTGACTGACCCGTTCCGGCTCCGCCGAAGGCAGATCGATCTTGTTGAGCACCGGTATGACTTCCAGGCCGAGGTCGACCGCCGTGTAACAGTTGGCGACGCTTTGCGCCTCCACGCCCTGCGCAGCGTCCACCACGAGCAATGCTCCCTCGCAAGCCGCCAGCGATCGTGACACCTCGTAGGAGAAATCCACATGTCCGGGTGTGTCGATCAGGTTGAGCTGGTACGTCTCGCCGTCTCTCGCCCTGTAGCTGAGGGCCACGCTTTGTGCCTTGATCGTGATTCCGCGCTCGCGCTCCAGATCCATGGAATCCAGCACCTGCTCCGCCATCTCGCGCTCGCTCAGGGCTCCGCATTTCTCGATAAGGCGATCGGCAAGCGTGGACTTGCCATGGTCAATATGAGCGATGATGGAGAAGTTGCGGATGCGCTTCATGTTTCCTCGCGGCTGCTGTAACGAAAAAGTGCCCCGAAGGGCACGTCGTGATTAGACGCCGACGCCNGGCTCCGGAGTATGGACCAGAGGCTCCGGAGGGCCGGCCCGGCGTTATTCTACCCTGTCGTGCGTCAGCCGTCGTCAGGTACGCGAAATGCGAAGAATCGCGGTCCGCCATCACGATAGACCAGGATCGGAATCGACCGGTCCGACGGCAGGTCACGGGCCGCCTCCTCGAACTCGCTGAGTGAACTCACCCGCTTCTGATTGATCATCGTAATGACGTCACCGCTCGACAGGCCGGCGTCGCTTGCCGGACCCTCATCGACGCGATCCACCAGCACACCGCCCTGATCCAGACCGAGTTCGTCACGCTGCTTGTCCGTCAGGTCCCGCAGCCTCAGACCCAGCTTCTCGGTCTCGGCGGGTTCCTCGGACCGCTGCTCCAGCGGCGCCTGTCCACGGGCCTGGGGATCGTCCGGGAGCGCACCGAGTTCGACCGTCAGCTCCCTGATATCGCCGTCCCGCACGACTTCCAGCGCGATATTGGAGTGCACCGGCATCTGGCCAACCCGTGGCGGCAGTTCCGACGAGGTCCCGATCTCCTGACCATCGAAGGTGATGATCACGTCCCCGGCCTCCAGTCCGGCTTTCTCCGCCGGGCTGTCATTGATGACCTGCGCCACCAGAGCGCCATACGGCCGGTCCATCCCGAACGACTCCGCCAGATCACGGCTTACGTCCTGAATCAGCACACCGAGCCAGCCGCGTTCCACCTCGCCGGTATCCCGCAATTGCTGGACAACGTTCATGGCCAGTTCAATGGGGATGGCGAATGACAGCCCCATGAACCCCCCGCTCTGGCTGAAGATGTGGGAATTTATACCGACCACCTCACCATCCAGATTGAACAGTGGTCCGCCGGAGTTGCCGGGGTTGATGGCCACGTCCGTCTGTATGAAAGGTACGTAGCTTTCCGTTGGCAGACTGCGTTGCTTTGCGCTGACGATACCCGCGGTAACCGAGTAGTCGAAACCGAATGGAGCGCCGATGGCCACTACCCACTCGCCTACTTTGAGCTCCGTGGAACTTCCGATGTTCAGGGTGGGAAGATCGTCGGCGTCGATTTTCAGTACGGCCAGGTCGCTGCGCTCATCATGACCTACAAGCTCGGCAGTGAACTGTCGCCTGTCGCTGAGCCGAACGACAATTTCCTCGGCATCCTGCACAACGTGGTAGTTGGTCACGATATGACCGTCATCGGAGAGGATGAACCCGGAGCCGAGTGACTCTCCTCTCGGCCCTGGCCGACGCGGCATGCGCCCGGGCGGACCCTCTTCGTCAAAGCGGTCGAAGAAATCCCGGAACGGATGATCCTCCGGCACGTCCTCCGGCATACCCCGTCCCTCCCGGCCTGTTCCGCCTCGCTGCTTCTTGGTGGTGCTGATGTTGACCACCGCCGGGCTGTTGACTTCGACCAGGTCGGTAAATGCCGGCAGCCCGCCCCGCGCATCGACGCTGCCGGTCCAGCCGACCAGCATGAGCACAGCGAGCACGATTGGCACTGCCATGGGCAACTTGAGCTTCGGATGCATAGGGGAAGCCTCTTGGTTGAGGAAATTGAAACCGACGCGGTCACTCTCCGTCACGACAACGGGCTCGATACCATGTTCCCGACACGGCGAAGAACAACCGGCCGATAACGCCGCTCGTCGGCAATGCGACGACTGATAGCCGTAAGCCAGACCAGACCGGCGAGCATTCCTGCGAGTCCAGCCATCAGAACGACCGCGTCGCCGGATCCCGGAAACAGTATTGCGGTAGCGGTCATACCCACCAGCAGACCGGCGAGCGGCGCCCCATAGAGCGCCAGCGAGCCGTACAGCATGCCGGTGTCATCCATGCCGATGATCACTTGGTCTCCCAGGTCGACATCGATATCCGTCACGGCCTCGACCTCCGGCGACCGCCTCCGGAAGAGCTTTCCGAGCACCCCCGCACCGCAACCCCGCCCCGCAGCGCAGGAACCGCAACCAGCGGCGCCGACGGTGCGTACCAGGACGCGGCCGTGTCGTATTCCGATCACCTGGCCCTGCGTTTCCATCATGGCTGATACTCCAGCCCTTCCAGTATGCGCCGCACCGCGGGTTTCGGCACATCACCGACAACCGTCACCTGGTAGTCACCGACGATGCGTCCGGCGACATGCATCGCGCCGCGCCCCGACTGGCCGTGAAAGGGTTTTCCGGTGTCCGGTGAGACATATATGGAAACCGACCCGAGGCCGTCGCCATAGATCAGGTGCCTTACCGGTTTTCTCATCCCGTGCATGTTCCGCCATCCCTCACCCAGCAGCTGGTAGCCTCCGGGCAGCGAGTTCACCGACCATTGTCCCGCATCCTCCGGCTCACGGGCGGGTTCAACCTCGATGCGCCGGAAACCCTCATGGTCGAGCGTCGGTTCGACTTCAGCCTCGGCCGCATCGTCGATTCGGATGCTGACAAACATGAACTGTTCGAGAATGTCGCCCTCGGCATCCATCATCTGCGAACGCAGCAACAGCCCCGTCTGACGGCAAATCCAGAACTCGTATGCATACCGATAGTAGTCTTCGGGCTTGACCCGGATGACCAGCGCGGAGCGATCAGCGACCCGGTCTTCGCCGACAATCATCATCGAATACCAGGAATCGAGACTGCGTATCTGCTCTTCGGTGAGGTCGGTGATCCGTCGACGGATTTCCGTATGATCCACCATGATGGCACGTTCCGCGGGCGTTATGCGCGTCATGGTTCCCGCGTCGCGCAATATCTCACGGCTGGCGCCGCTCAGGCTGTAGATGCGCTCACGGAATTTGCCGGGCTCCTGGTGGACCCGGACGACCTGCAGCGCGACCAGGTGATCACCTTGCCCGTAGACCAGTTCCCCGGAGAATGTGACGGACTGGGCCGCATCGCTCATCAGCTGGAGCCAATGACGGGGATCCTCCTGTCCCCAGTCTGCAGCGAGCTGCGCTGTGGTAAGGAGAACGACCAGGGCAAGTATCAGCTGCAAGCGCCTTGCCATGGCCCGTTACTGGCCCGATTCCTGACCCACGATTCTGACGTGGCGCGGGACAATACCCATCTGCCGCCCGGACGACTGTTCACCATGGCTCATGGCATAACCCGCAAGACGTGCCTGCACGTCCGGATCGAGCCTATCCCACTGTATGTCGTCGGAGGACACCGTATGCACATCGGTCCGCTCGTGCGTCACCTCGGAGCCCCGACTCGCCAGGGTTTCCGCGGATGGGGCGGCAAGTTCCCGGGCGACCGTGGACACGTCGCCGGACTCGGGACCGACTCCGGGCTGCTGCACGGGCCACACGACAATGGCCAGCACCGCGACCGACGCCGCGATTGCCAGCCCGCTGGCGGTGCGCATCCAGCCCGCCCGATCAGGAGCGAAATGGCGGCGGGCCCCGCGGGGAGCCACTCCCGAATGGGCGGATTCCCGGCTGATGGATTCGGAGATCCGGTCGGCCAGACCATCGTCGCTCAGCGGTGGAAGACTGCGGTGCAGGGCATCCCTTATCAACGCATAACGGCCTATACGACTGGCCAGGGCGCGGTTTCGACGCAGATGGCCGAGCACTCGCTGCAATTCGTCCGGCGCCAACTCCCCGTCGAGCAGCGCCGAAACCTGTTCATCGTACGGTTGGTTCATGCGTTCACCTGTTCTTACTTGCTCTCCAATAACGGCCTGAGCTTATTGTCGATGGACTCCCGGGCCCGGAAGATTCTCGAACGCACGGTTCCAACGGGGCAGTCCATTGCCTGTGCTATTTCCTCGTAGCTCAGACCATCCAGCTCGCGCAGGGTGATTGCCGTCCTCAGGTCATCCGGCAAGGCCTCAATCGCATCGAACACGGTCTTCTCTATTTCATCGCGCTGTGCAAGCCCTTCCGGCGTGTCGGTCTCCCGCAACAGCGGATCGCCGACATACTGCTCGGCGTCCTGCGCATCAATGTCCGACCCAGGCGGCCGCCGGCTCTGGGCGACCAGGTAATTCTTCGCGGTATTGGCGCCGATCCGATAGATCCACGTATAGAAACTGCTGTCACCGCGAAAATTCGGCAAGGCGCGATAGGCCTTGATAAAGGTCTCCTGTGCTACATCCTGTGCTTCGCTGGGATCGCTGACATAACGCGATATCATCTTCACCAGCTTGTGCTGGTATTTCCGAACCAGCACGTCAAACGCAGCCTTGTCACCGGACTGGACGCGCTCCACGAGCTGCTGATCGACGCTTGGCGCGGTCATTCAGGCAGCCCTTCCGGCGCGCTGTAGCCGGTCGCTTCTGCGAAATAGACATTGCTGCACATGGATAGTTCGCACACGATTCCGGATTGTGATTAGATGGGGCCCGGCCTGTAACCGGTCGTGTTCACAGGACCGCGAAACACTCAAACAGTGAATCTTGCCGGGCAGGGAGATGTCGTCCCGGCGGGGCTTCGATAACGCGGACCGAGAGTAGCCGATACATCTGTATTGCTGCAAGGTAATGCCCTGAAACAGAACGTTGCCGTGACCGTAGTCAACGATCCCCTGCCGCGTCGCCCCGAAACCGGGGAACCGCGGCCGATCGCTGTCGTCCCGACCGGTATCCGGGAATGGTCACCGGGCCTGCCCAGAGACTTCCATGATATCTCATGACGTCCTCATCATCGGCAGCGGCGCTGCCGGACTGACGTTGGCGCTGCGTCTGCCGGAGAGCGCGCGTGTCGCCGTGCTCTCCAAGGGCGCCCTGTCCGAGGGCTCGAGCCTGTATGCCCAGGGCGGCATATCCGCGGTACTGGAGGAGGACGATTCCCTGGACGCGCATGTGGCGGACACCATCGAGGCCGGTGCCGGCCTCACTGACGAGCGTGTTGCCCGGTTCGTCACCCGCGAGGCGGCCGCTTGTATCCACTGGCTGG
>SL_3KL_010_SEDDRAFT_10001992_pt1 | contig 18727 bp, 14 predicted proteins | sample SodLakKL_010_SED_2_FD_10381 | JGI IMG/M metagenome (IMG submission 10381) | reverse complement strand
GCATTAAAGCGCGGTAATCTGCAACAGTATGATCTTTCTGCCAGAGGGGGAACCGCCAATACCCGTTACTATGCAGCACTTTCCTATGTTGATCAGGAGGGTATCCTGCTGGGGAATGAATATAACAGGATAAGCGGCCGTCTGAACCTTGACCAGGATGCATCAGACAGATTGGCTTTTGGAATGAACCTGAACTTTGTAAGGTCGGAAACCAACAGGGTGGCCAATGACAACGCTTTTGCAACGCCTCTTCAGATGATTGCACTGCCCCCGATAAACCCGACACATGATCCAAATACCGGTGAGCTTAACAGAAGAACGGCATATGCAAATGGCTTAATTCCTGCGAAGTACAGTAATTTTGACCAGGAGGTGTACAGAACAATCGGTAATGTTTTTGCGAACTATAATATCCTGCCCAGTCTCCAGTTCCGTTCAGAGTGGGGAGTGGATGTATATGCACAGCGTGAAATGGGATACCAGGGTCGCCTGACAAATGATGGTGGTCCCACAGGAGTCGGAAGCGACAGAACGGTAACCATGAGAAGCCTCAGTACCAATAATTATCTTACATTTGATCAAACCTTTGCAGATGTATTTGATCTTAATCTTGTTGGAGGGATGAGCTTCCAGGATGCCAATCAGGATGTTGCGTCAATCACTTCACGGAACTTTCCCAATGATCATTTTAAAAGACTGGCAAGTGCAGCTGAAATTGCAGGAGCCTCATCAACGGGAACCCGTTATAGCTATGTATCATATTTCTCAAGGGCCAATATTAATCTTTATGGCCGATACCTGTTATCATTAAGTGGACGTTTAGACGGATCCTCCAGGTTCAGTACTGACCACAGGTATGGGTTCTTTCCTGCAGCATCAGCTGCCTGGATAATGACCAACGAGAGTTTCATGGAGAATTCCGGGGTTATAAGCTTTCTTAAACCCCGTGTAAGTTGGGGTATTGTTGGTAACTCCGAGATTGGCAATTTCCAGTGGCAGGCACTTTACGCAGCAAGCAATTACGCAGGTCTGTCAGGTATGATCCCGACAACTGTACCAAGTCCGGATCTTAGATGGGAAACTACTTATCAGACAGATTTTGGTCTTGACTTCGGTTTTTTTGATAACCGTATTACCGGTGAAATTGACTATTACGTGAAAAACACAGAGGACTTGCTTCTTAGTGTTAACCTGCCCGGAACATCAGGATTCAATAATGTGACACAGAACGTTGGTAATCTTGAGAACAAAGGATGGGAGTTTGCACTTAATACAGTGAACCTGACCGGAGAGTTCCAGTGGAATACCAACTTTAATATTGCTTTCAACAAGAACGAGGTTACCAACCTTGACGGACAGATAATACAGATTGGAAACAGCCGTGCGATGGAAGAACAACCCCTTGGCGTTTTCTGGATGCCGGTATATGCAGGTGTTGATCCTGAGAATGGAGATGCCCTGTTTTATACTGATGATACACAAACAGAAACCACTACCAGTCTGCAGGCTGCTGAACATCAGGTGGCCGGCGATCCGAATCCCGACTTTATGGGTGGATTGAATAATACATTCCGTTTCAGGGGGTTTGATCTTAGCGTACTGTTTCAGTTTGTTTATGGCAATGATATTTTTAATGCGGGCCGCCAATGGCAGGCTGATGGCATATCATGGAAGGACAATCAGACATTGGATTTCTACGAGAACCACTGGAGAGAACCGGGAGATGATGCCAGGTACCCTCAGCCAAGGTGGCTGGATGGTAACGGTTACGGTGTATCATCGATGCTTATCTTTGACGGATCATATATCAGGCTTAAGGATGCTACCTTAGGGTATACACTTCCCTCTGACCTTGTTTCAAGGGCCAATATTGCAAGTATAAGGATTTTTGCCAAGGGACTTAATTTGCTGACGTGGACTGAATATCCGGGATGGGATCCTGAAGCCAACTTCGTTGGTACGGGTCCTTCTGCACAGACACAGAACATCCTTCAGGGACGTGATTTCTATACGGCCCCGCAACCAAGGTCTATCACTTTCGGCTTGACAATGGGTTTCTAAAAGCATGAAAGAAACAGATATTACAAAATGAAAAAAGAGATAAATATGAAAAATATAAGAATAATTAAAATTCTCAGCATCTTTGTACTTACAATCTTTATTGCTTCGTGCGATAAGTACATGGATATTGATCCCCAGCAGTCAATTTTTGCTGATGATGCACTTACCAATGAAGGCATGATAAGTGCCCTTAATGGTGCATACAGCCGTATAGCGGGCCCGGAACTTTTTGCAGGCAGTTCTATTTTTCACTCAGACCTGCTGGGTGATGACGGTGACGCCAACTGGGTAGGTACCTTTATCGGCTATCGATGGATGGAAAGCAAAACACTGGGTGCCACTGAAGGTACAATAACCGGCAAATGGCTGGCCGGCTACAGAGCTATAAACTCAGTCAATACAGTACTGGAAAACCTGGAAGTTGTTAATGAAGGTTCCAGGATGAGGATTGAGGGTGAAGCCAAGTTCATCAGGGGAATTGTATATTTTGAACTGGTTCGTTTCTATGGGTTACCTTATGAACCCGGGCAAAACAACTCTCAATTAGGAGTTCCTCTTGTTCTCAGAACCCTTCCGGCACTGCCGTCACCCGATGCAAATGTTTCAAGGGATCAGGTTGAGGATATTTATGGCCAGATATTAAGTGACCTGCAGGATGCAAAGGCACTTCTTACGCCCAGTATCGCGGGTGGTAACGGAGGTCGTGCAACAAGTACTGTTGCTAGCGCTTTTCTTTCAAGGGTGTATATGACAATGGGAATGTTCGAAGAGGCAGCTCAGGAAGCAGATATCGTTATTGAACAGTTTGGAGGAGAGAGTGCTTTGAATGATGCTCCCCGTTCTGCTTTTAATAATGACAACTATACCTCCGAGGATGTATTCATGATCAACCAGAATATCAACAGCCACGCCGGACAGGCAAATGATGGTATTGGCACATTCTTCGCCAGTCTGCCTGGCTATGGTCGTGGTGATATGCATATAACGCAGAGGCATATTGACAGGTATGAAGAAGGTGATCTTCGCGGACAGGTTATGGAAAATATACCTGCACTAAACCCATCAATTGCTGATGTAAATCAGATGTTTTATATTGGCGTGGGAACAAATGACGGAGGAATCATGTCAGCCAAATGGGGTAAGTATGATGCCAACATAAATGTTATCCGCCTTGCAGAAATGTTTCTGACCCGTGCCGAAGCTAATTTTGAAAATAGCAGTGCAATTGGAGCAGATCCTGTAGACGATATCAATATAATTCGTCTCAGGGCAGGGTTAGATGAGGTTGGTTCTGTTGATATTGAAGATATCCGCAGGGAGCGCCGTCTTGAACTGGCCTGGGAAGGTCACAGGCTGCATGATCTCAGACGCTGGCAAGGTACACTATTTGAAGGTACTGATAGTGAAATACCATATAATTCACCGCGCCTGGTGCTTCCAATACCACAGCGTGAAATGGATGTGAATGAAAATCTCGTACAGAACCCCGGATACTAATTCCGGTTTCTTAAACTATATAAAAATGCTGCCCGCGGGCAGCATTTTTTATTTTGGGGTGTGCCGTGTATGGCAGATAACCGGGGGATGAATAGTCCCTCAGACAACATTGCCGGTGAATGGATGTTTTCTTTTGTCAATTGTCAATAAAATCTGATTCAGGAAGCCCAAACTCTTCAATCATCCTGATATCCATGCCCTCCAGCTGGTCAAGAATGGGGTTGTAAATCTCAGGGATAACCGGAATATGAACTCCTTTGGCACTGATCCTGTCACTTAAGATCATTTCTGCGGCTATGGCAGCCGGCAATGCGACGGTACGGGCTACAGATGTATCTGTTGCCGGAGAACCGAAGTCCACCATCGATGATTTTATAACCTCCCTTGTTCCATCAGGCCATGAGGCCAGGAATATGTGCTGCATGGCAACCATATCGCGCTCATTATGACCCAGCATCATTTTCCCGATCATAAGATCAGATACTATCTCAAAGGGAGAATCCACCTCCCTGTTCATTGGCTTCTCATCAAACAGACCCAGCCACTCCATTGCTTTTAACGGGAGTGAACCCCTCTCAAGCTCCAGATGGGTCGCCACCTGTTTTTGAATTCCTGATCTGTTAGAAGATGAGATCATCATTGCCATGAAGTCTGCAAAAGTTTTTCCGCTTAACTCCAGCTTTTCACCCGACAAAAGGCCGAGCCGTTTCATGTTGTCAAGAATTTCGCACCAGCCCGGATGACGGAATGTACCCCTTACCATGGTTTTGGTCTCCGGAATACCGTAAAGTTCAACGTATGGCATTGAATCACGGTTGGGATATACTTCAAGTTGACCTGCTCCAGGAAAGGTTACTTTCAGTGGATGTTTAAAAAGATCTTCAGTTGGAATATCTACAATTTTACCTTCCCTTAAATACCTGCCGTCATTATTGCCTGCCATGATTACTCCTTTTGGGCTCCAGGAGAACTTATACCGAAACGGGTTGCCTGATACCTCCGGGGCAGGGAGGGCGCCACAGATGGAGTAAAAACCCTCTATTTTCCCGTTTTTATTGTGAACATGGTCTATAATCCGCATAGCCGACATATGGTCAATACCCGGATCAAGTCCGAGTTCATTCAGAATAATAATACCCGCTTCCCGGGCCTGCTTGTCAAGGGCCTGCATTTCAGGCTTTACATAGGAGGTGGTTACCATGTTCTTTTTATGCCTGATGCAGTATTTTGCAACGAGCGGATGGTGTGTCCAGGGCAGGAGGCTCACTGTCAGATCGTGGTCCGCTATCATATTATCCAGCCCTTTCTCATCTTCGACAGTCCACGCCACCGCTCTTCCATGTGGATGATCTCCGGTCATGGCTTCGGCTTTTGATTTTGTTCGTGAAGCTACAGTAACATGGATCTCTTTATTCAAAAGATAGGTGACAATGGGTTTGACCACCATTCCTGCTCCCAGTATGAGGACCTTTTGCATGATTCGGATAGTTAATTTGAAATTTGGGTTTAAAAACAGTTTGATAAGACGAATCTATTAAGTTTGTTCGGTCTCCATCATGATTTGAGTCATATCATTGTAGTAATTTTTATGTTTATCAACATGTTGCCACAATCCGAAAAAAAGTTGCAAATGATTCAAGTTTGGTGTAAATTTACATCAAAACTTAATGTTATGGCAAGACAGAGTATATCTTTTACGAAACCAAATGATGAATGGTTAAAAGAACAAGTAAATAGCAAAGAATATTCCAGCAAAAGTGAACTTGTAAATGATTTGATCAGACAGGCTCGAAAACAACAAGTTCAAGTTGATTGGATTAGAGCAAAATTAAATAAATCTGAAGCTAACGGATTTACTGATGAAACAAAAGAACAAATTTTAAAAGAATCAAAGTCTTTACTTAATGGCTAAATATCGATTAAGTAATGAGGCTAAGGGAGATTTGATACGAATTCATCATTATGGTATTGAAAGGTTTGGAATAACCCAGGCTGATAAATACTTTAATACGTTTTTTGAGTACTTTGACATTATTGCCCAGCGACCATTTTCTTTTGAATCGGTTGATTATATAAAAGAAGGATATAGACGATGTGTTTGTGGTGTTGATAGCATATATTACAGAATTGAGGATGGTACAGTTGAAATAATGGCAATTATTGGAAGACAAGATTTAAATAGTATTCTATAGTCGTTAAGAAATTTATGAAAGTAAAAGCTGAAATGGTGCAGATCATTCAAAAGGGGCCGGATCAATACCTGAAATAGAGATAAAAGTCCCCGGTTAGTTTCTTGAACTCTCCGGAATACTTGTGGCGCTTATCCAGTTCGAGAATGAGTTCGGTTTGCTCAGTTTCACCTTCTGTTTTACGGAATTCCATAAGATATCTTTTCGGAGGCTTTCCCGGATTCGGCAGGACACTGGTTATCAGTCTGCAATACAGTTCATTCTCTTTTGCCCTGTCTATGAATATTTGCGCCTCTGGTACAGGCATGATCATGCAAAACCTTCCTCCGGGAGCAAGGAGTTTTTTTGTTCCTTTTACCAGATCCTCCATTGAGAGAGAATGGGTATGCCTGGCAGCTGAGCGGCCGGGATCCGGGTTGGTGAGGGAGTTTATGAACCAGGGAGGATTTGATACAATCAGATCAAATTTTTTTTTGGTACCCGAATAATATTCGCTGAATGAAGAGTGAACCATATTAATCCTGTCACTCCATTGGCAGCATGCTGCATTGGCTGAAGCCTGCCCGAATGACTCTTTGTCAATTTCAACCGCATCAATAATGCAGCTGCTGTTCCTCTGAGCGACCATCAGTGCAATCAATCCGCTGCCCGTCCCCACATCCAGCACACTCCGGACGCCTTCCACATTGCACCAGGCCCCCAGCAAAACGCCATCAGTACCCACCTTCATGGCACATTTGTCGTGGTTGACTGTAAACTTTTTAAATCTGAAATTGCCGTTCCCCATTATGTTTGATGATAATTTCTTCGGTATCTTTGCAAAATTAAAATTTAATTGTATTGAATTACTCCGGAACAGACATAAAGGAATTTCTTGATGAAAAGGCAGACAGGTATAACCGGCCAGATTTTATTGAATCAGACCCGATATCTGTTCCTCATCAATATGAGTCGAAAGAAGATATCGAAATTTCAGGATTTCTTACCGCAACCATTGCCTGGGGCAGCAGGAAGATGATTATAAAAAATGCCCTGAGATTGATGGAGTTAATGGGTAACTCACCCTACGACTTTATTATGAATTTCAGTGACTCTCATCTTGAGGGGTTAGATAATTTCGTTCACAGGACTTTTAATGATATTGATGTTAAGTACTTTATGAAGGCGCTCCGGCATATATATTTGGAGTATGGGGGACTGGAACGGGTGTTTTCAGAGTATACAACGGAGAACAGCACCCAGCCGGCTATACATGAGTTCAAAAAAATCTTCTTCTCGCTCGGCCATCCGCAGCGAACAAAAAAACATATATCCGATCCTTCCAGTGGTTCGGTTGCCAAAAGGATTAACATGTTCCTGCGGTGGGTTGTGCGTCAGGATAACCGTGGAGTTGATTTTGGTATATGGAATTCAATCGGACCCCACCAGCTCTCATGTCCGATAGACCTGCATTCAGGGAATGTGGCAAGGAAACTGGGGCTTATAACACGCAGACAAAATGATACAAAAGCACTGGCAGAGCTGGATGCCAACTTACGGAAGATGGATGCAACAGACCCTGTAAAGTATGATTTTGCTTTATTCGGACTGGGTATTTTTGAAAAATTCTGAGATCGACAAGCAGATAGTTCACTTCACCTCCTTTTCTCATCCACGATTTTTCCGTCATGCATGGTAAGGCAGCGGTCGGCCATCTTTGCTAGTTCCAGGTCATGAGTTACAATGATTATGGTCTGATTGAACTTTTTCCTGAGAGAAAAGAACAGGCCGTGAAGTTCCTTCTTGTTTTTTGAATCCAGGTTTCCAGAGGGTTCATCTGCCAGCAGTACTGCAGGATCATTAATCAATGCCCTGGCCACAGCCACTCTTTGCTGCTCCCCGCCGGACAGTTCACCCGGCTTATGGTCGATGCGATCGCTGAGACTAAGGAAACTCAGGATATCCCGGGCCTTCTCCTCAACCTTAATAACAGGTGTCTTTGCAATATATGCAGGTATGCAAACATTCTCAAATGCTGTGAATTCCGGCAGAAGGTGGTGAAACTGGAATACAAATCCTATATTCTGGTTCCTGAACCTGGCCAGTTGCTTATCGTTTAGTGAGCGGTAATCTGTATCGTTTATGATCACTCTTCCGTTATCAGGCCGGCTCAGAGTTCCGAGTATCTGTAAAAAGGTGGTTTTGCCTGCACCACTGGCACCTACAATTGAAATTACTTCCCCTTTATCAACATTCAGGTCTATTCCTTTGAGAACCTGAAGCTGTCCGTAAGATTTGGTTATTTTTTCTGCTTGTATCATTTGTTTGTTTTATTTTTTCATTTCCCTTATGTCATATTTTAGATCCGAATACAAAGAAAATATAAAATATGTATACGAATAAAAGGGCAACTCCTTTCCATCGGTTTAACATAGCTTTACCATAGGGTAACATGAAAAGCAACAGGAGAATTGAGACTGCTATCATCCAGTAAATATCAAACCGCATCTCAAAGCTTACAGGGATAGTCTTGATCATGCTGGTTACCCCAAGAATCCCAAGGATGTTGAAAATGTTGGATCCGATTATGTTTCCGATAGAAATATCAAGCTGTTTCTTTACAGCAGCCATTACCGAGGTTGCCAGCTCAGGAACACTAGTTCCAAATGCAATTACCGTAACTGATATCACCCGTTCGGTCACACCAAGCCTGAGTGCTATTGATTCAGCCCCATCAACAAGCCAGGTGGCCCCGAAGTAGAGGCCAACGGCAGAGACTATAAGCAAAAGGAGCGATACGGGCAGGGAATACCTGGCCTTTACAAAATCATGTCCCAGCCTGGAAAGCTCTGTTCTCGATTTTCTGACAGACCAGAAAATAAAAATAAACAGCAGGGTAAGGAATATAAAGCCTTCAATAAAAGAAAGCTTCCCGTTTAAAACAAAAACCCAGAATAGCAAGCTCGCAAACATCATAAAGGGCCAGTCGAAGCTAACCGATGATTTGCCTACAGGGATCCTGATGATAATTGCAGTTAATCCCAGAACGAGGGCAATATTTGAAATATTGGAGCCGATAACATTGCCGGTTGCAATATCGGGATGATTTTTAAGAGCGGCACCTATACTTACTACCAGTTCCGGTGCCGATGTGCCGAGAGAGACAACTGTTACACCGATTACAAGAGTGGAGATCTTCAGATGACTTGACAGAGCAACACCGCTTTTAACAAGCAGGTCACCGCTTATGAGCAGAACAATGAAGCCAAGAATCAGGAAGAGATACTCCATTTGAGATGTTTAAGAAATCATTCCAAAATTAAAAAGATTGCCTGAAAAAATTCATTCTCAGGCAATCTTTGTTTAGAGTCCGTTTATAAAGTCTGTGTCTTATTTAACCTGATCCTTATCGATCTTCCCGGGAGTTTCAGTTTTTTCAGGATTTTGCTTTTTTCTCAAATGTTTTAGGGGTACCTGCGGTCTTTTTCCCACTGGTTGTTTTGGGTTTAGCTGCAATTTTCTGCCCACCGGCTGTTTTGGGTTTAGCTGCAATTTTCTGCCCGCCAGCTGTTTTGGGTTTAGCTGCAATTTTCTGCCCACCGGCTGTTTTGGATTTACCTGAAGTTGTCTGCCTCTCTACTGTTTTCGTATTGCCTGCAGCATTTTGCCCCCCGGTTGTTTCCTGCTTCTTTGACGCCGAACTTTTTTCTTTAACCTGATCTTTCCCGGCATCATTGCTGCCTTTGCTTTCTTTTAGCGGGGCAGATCCTTCACCGGTATCATATGGACTTCCCTGATCCGGCTTATCTTCAATTTTGTCTTTTACCTTATCGACATCCTTTATAATCTTATTTGTATTTTCCCGGATGTCTGATGTATCCTGTTCAAGTTTATTCTTCACCTGATCAATATCTCTGCGGATCTCGTTTGCGCTTTCGCGGATTCCGGATGTGCTTTCATTAAGCTCCTTTTTGATATCCTCGGTTGCTCTCTTGAACTCCTTCATCCCTTTGCCAATACCCTTTGCCAGTTCGGGGATCTTCTTTGATCCAAAAAGGAGTAATACTACCACGAGAACAATGAATACCTCTGATCCACTGATAAATAATATGCTAGACATCATTTTTTTTGTGTTTGCTTTTGTTTAATTTTTTTCATCCTGCCAATAGAATCAAATACAACCGGAGTTGCAATGAAAAGAGATGAGTAAGTACCAACAATAACACCTATAAGAAGGGCAAAAATAAATCCCCTGATCACCTCGCCACCAAACAGGAAGATGGCAAGCAATACAAAAAGCGTACTCAAAGAGGTGCTGAAGGTACGGCTGAGCGTACTGTTAAGTGCCAGGTTATAAACATCGCTTCTTTCCCTTTTCGGGTATAGCGTGAAGTACTCCCTGATCCGGTCAAACACTACCACCGTATCGTTTATTGAATACCCAACCACTGTGAGTATTGCCGCGATAAATGCCTGGTCAATTTCCAGGGAGAAAGGTAGTATCCCGTGAGCAATCGAGAAAATGCCAAGCACTATAAGAACATCGTGAAAAACCGCTGAAACTGCACCCAGTCCGAACTGCCAGTTCTTGAACCTGATGAACATATAGAGGAACATTATCGCCAGGGCAAAAAATATGGCATAGATAGCCTGAACTTTTATATCCTGTGCTATCGAGGGGCCGACTTTTTCCGATCTTTGCCTGTGTTCACTAATAAAGCTGCTAAATGTCACATCCTCGCCCAGAAACGGACTTAATCCTTCAAACAGCAGTCTTTCAACCTCTTCGTCCACTTCAGTTCCGTCTTCTTCTATCCTGAAGTTTGTGGAAACTCTTACCTGGTCTTCACCACCAAAAGTGATAACCGAGGTACCTTCTCCGAAAACGTTGAACAGTGAACTCTGGATTTCGGCAGTGTTCACATTTTCGTCAAAACGGACAATATAGGTTCTTCCTCCGGTAAAATCTATCCCCTGGCTTAATCCCCTTGTAAACAGCGAAACAATTCCTAAGGCAATTATCACTCCCGAAACAACATAAAATACTTTCCTCTTTTCGATGAATTTGATATGCACATTTTTGAAAGCACCCTCGGTGAGTTTGGTGGCAAAGGTTATCGTTTTGTTCCTGTCAAGGAACCATACGAAGATAAGTCTTGTTATGAATATTGCCGAAAACAGAGAGGTGCAAATACCTATAACCAGTGTTGTTGCAAATCCCTGGATAGGCCCTGTTCCGAATATGTAAAGTATTATTCCTGTGAGCAATGTTGTAACATTTGCGTCTATTATGGCAGAGTAGGCATTTTTATACCCGTCTGACACTGCGAGCTTAATTCCCTTCCCGGATTTTAGCTCTTCCCTGATCCTTTCGAAGATCAGTACATTGGCATCTACTGACATACCAATAGTAAGTACAATTCCTGCAATTCCCGGAAGAGTCAGTGTGGCACCCAGCGAAGCAAGCACTCCCATAATAAAGAACATATTGACAATCAGGGCTATATCTGCTACAAGGCCTGCTTTGCGACTGTAGTAAATTATCATATAGAGCAGAACCACCAGAAACGCTATCAAAAATGAACTGAGCCCTGCGTTTATCGCCTCCTGTCCGAGAGACGGACCTACAATGGCTTCCTGAATAATTCTTGCAGGAGCCGGCAATGCGCCTGATCTGAGAACATTGGCGAGATCCTGTGCCTCATTTATTGAGAAGTCTCCGGTAATCTGTGAACGTCCTCCTGTTATTTCCTGGTTAACCCTGGGGGCAGAGTAGACATAGTCGTCCAGCACGATCGCTATGCTCCGGCCCACATTGTCTCTTGTAAGTCTTGCCCATGTTCTGGCGCCTTCGGCATTCATAGCCATTGTTACTTCAGCAGTAGCCTGAGTCTGCCCGAATTCAACCCTGGCATCGGTTATTACATCCCCGTCGAGAGGAGCCCTTCCATCGCGGCTGGTAACCTTAATGGCATGCAGTTCATAAAACGACTCCGTAGGGTCATATCTTGGCGGTTTAACTCCCCAGTAGAAATTTACATCGCGGGGAAACAGCTGACGCACCTGTGGCATATTCAGGTATTCATTAACCCTTGCAGTATCACGGTATTCTGCAATGCCGATAACTGATCCTCCCATTAGCTGGCCATTGGGACCGGTACTCGGGTTCAGGACGCTGAAAAGAGGATAGTCGGCCAGCATCTGGTCTGGTGTTATCTCCTGGTCTATAACGGCAGTGTCTCTGTCAAGAAGGTCAAGAAGAGACTCTTCATCTGCAGCCAGTTCATCGGCCGGGGTCAGAGCATCGATCAGATCCTGATCATCTGCTGCTTCAGCGGGATCCTCATCAGTACCTGTTAAAGCCCTTCGTGCCTCTTCAATCTCCCTGATTCGCTCGTTTGCCTGGATAAGGTAAGGGTATATCTCCGGGTTCTCATAAGTTTCCCAGAACTCAAGATTTGCGGTACCCTGGAGTAGCGATCTCACCCTTTCGGGTTCTTTTACCCCTGGAAGCTCAACCAGTATCCTGCCATGGGTTTCAAGCTTCTGGATATTTGGCTGTGTAACACCAAACCGGTCAATACGGCTGCGAAGGATATTAAAAGAATTATCTATTGCTCTCTCGGCTTCTGTACGGATAACATTCAGAACATCCTGGTTGGTTGAATTATAGTCAATGCGGTCTCTCAGTTCAACAGTGCTGAAGATGGCGGCGAGCCGGGCGTTGGGATCAACAGTTTCGAAAGCCCTTCCAAAGAGTGTTATGTAGTCTTCTGTACTGGTTCGCTGGTATTCCGATGCCAGAGTGAGGGCTTCAGTGAAGGTAGGGTCGTCGCTGTAGTTGGAAAGTGCCCTGATAATCTCCGGAGATGAAATTTCAAGTGTAACATTCATTCCACCCCGCAAATCGAGTCCCAGGTTTATCTCCCTCTCCTTGGCCTCCCTGTAGGTATATTGGCGTATTCCCAGGAAATTGTATACAGTCTCTCTCATCATGGAGTCCAGATANGCCTCCTCCNTTANCGGATCTCCCTGTGCAAATACTGCTGCATCTCTCTCGACCTTGTAAGTTACNTACGTAAATGNCAACTGNTAGAGGCTTACCAGCGCCAAAGCAATTGCCAGCAGTTTTACTGCTCCTTTATTCTGCATTTCTTGGTTGATTTATAGATTATGATTNNTTATCTGTTAACAGTCTATTATTCAGNAACGGTCGAAAGACCCATATCTGCTNACAGGGTTCGTTGTGCCTGTTTTTGCGTATGGATGATCCGACAGTTCCCGGAATTGTGGCGCAAATATATTATTTTTTTTTGTAAACGCCACTGATAAAAGCCATTCAAATATGGCTTAATCCTAAAACTTTGCTATTGAACTTTTATTATCCGCAGCCCCATTTTTTGGAAAGAGGCAACATAGAAGGGAGATGTGGTCTTATCAGAAAAGCTTCATATCATCAAGTGCCTTTTTAAGCCTGCGTACCGAACAGGCGGAATCATTAAGCAGTTGCTTCTCATCTTCATCAAGCTCAATCTCAATAACCTCTTCCACACCTGACCTGCCAAGCTTGACAGGAACACCAAGATATATATCCCTTATTCCATATTCTCCGTTTACGTGAGCACAAATAGAAAATATCCGGTGCTGATCATGCACAATTGCCTCGACCATAAGTGCAACCGCAGCTCCCGGTGCATACCAGGCAGAGGTACCTATCAGTTTTACAAGGTCTCCGCCTCCCTGTCTTGTCTTCTGAACTATCTGGTCAATCTTTTCCTGGGCAAGCAGCTGTGAAACCGGTATGCCTGATACAGAAGTGTAGCGTGGGAGAGGGACCATTGTATCTCCGTGGCCTCCAAGAAGAAGTGCTTGTACATCACGCGGTGAGGTGTTGAGTTCCTCTGCAATGAATGATTTGTATCTTGCAGCATCTAGTATTCCTGCCATCCCGAACACCTTGCTGTGATGTTTTTTGGATGCAAGGTAGGCTGCATAGGTCATAACATCAAGTGGATTGGAAACAACGATTATTATAGCTTCAGGGGAATACCTGATTGCCTTTTCCGTTACATCTTTGACAATTTTTGCATTGATGGAAATAAGATCGTCACGGCTCATGCCTGGCTTCCTTGGTACACCCGAGGTTATTACAATGATCCCGGAGTCACTGGTTGCCTCATAATTATTTGTGACCCCTGTTATCCGGGTATCGAATATGTTGACTGAGGCAGTCTGCCACATATCCAGGGCTTTACCTTCTGCAAGACCCTCTTTAACATCAACCAGTACAATCTGGTTGGCAAGTGCTTTATGTGCGATGACATTGGCGCAGGTAGCTCCTACGTTTCCGGCTCCTATAACTGTAATCTTCATTATTTATGGGATTTTATCTAAGTTAACAGTATTCACCCGTTTTGGTTCAATAGCGGCAAAAAATTACCCCTTCCGTAACCTGTTATGATTACCGGAAGGGGTTATGAAATATTCCATAGGAATGTTTGACGGTATTAGAGGTACTAACCTGTAACTGTGTCTTAACGAATCAGCCTGTCAAAATCTTCAGTAAGTGGTATATCTTTTTCGAAATCATAAAGTGTAAGGCGCCGAAGGTTATAGAAGAATCTCCAGTAATTACGGAGCGCAGAGATATATCCTCTTCTTGCTATATCCTGTTCCCTGATGGCGTCGTTCAGGTCTCGCACGTCGATCCTTCCTATAAGGAACCTCTCCCTGGTCACATCAAATCGTTTCTGCGCAATAGTGTCGGCTTTGGCGGCAATGGCAAGCTGGTCATACTGCATATTGAACTGCATCACCTCCAGGAAGACATTCTGCTCAAAATCTATCCTGTTCTGCTCAACCTGTGTGCGGACCACCTCCTGGCTCGACTGAGCCATACGGTACCTGCCCCGTCCCAGGCCCCAGTCCAGTATCGGAATCTCAACTCCAATCTGCAGCCTTTGTGATACCTGTGGATCCCTGTACGCAGCATTTAATTCAGATGCCCTGCTGGACAGTCCGTATTCGGCAAAGAAATCGGCATTAAATCCCCTTTCAGATCTTGCCCTTGCAACATCCCGGTCTGCTTCTATTAACTGCCGTTCAAACTGGAGTACATCCGGGTTATTGTTAAGCGCCTCACGGAGGGCCCTGTCAAGGTCAGGCTGAAAGATGGGTACATCGGAGTCTATTTCAAGTTCGATATCAACTGTCTCATTATATCCAAGGAATGAGCGTAACCTGAATTTCCTCACTTCCAGGTCAAGTGTAGCCTCATTAAGTGCCGTGCCGGCATTCAGGTAACCAAGTTCCATCTGGAGTAACTGGTTTTCAGGAATAGTTCCAATATTATACCTGCCTTGCGCTATTCTGTATAAAGTGTCAGTATTTGAGAAGTTCAGGCCTGCTATTTCAAGGTTGACCTGAGCCAGGGCGAGATCGAAAAACAAGTTAACGGCCTGCAGGGACACATTTTCCATTGAACTGACATAATTTCTCTGCGCCTCCTCAAAACGTAACGGTTCTATTTGCCGCTGCCAGCGGTATGCATTGTATCCTGAGAGGGATTGCCTGAATCCGATATTTACCGGGGTAGTCCTGTAGAAGCTGCTGTTTTCATCCAGTTCATCAATCCGCTGAAGTTCAGATGACATGTAAATCTGACCACCTGTAAGACCAATACTCTGGTTGAGTGAAAGCCTGGCAAGCGAATTTATATTATTTCTTTCTGAAAAGCTGACAGTTCCGTCAGGCTGGTCTACAGGGATGATTGACCGGTTGAAATCGGGCAATGTTCCCCTCAGATTCAAGCTTGGTAAAAATTCAGCAGTATAGGTGCGGTGCTGCCAGTAACTGGCTCTGAACCGGTGTTGTGAAAGGATTGCTTGCGGCGACTGGTCCCTGGCTATTTCAACCACCTCCTGGAGTGAAAGGTTAAGGACCCGTTGATTGCTTTGTCCGTTTAAGTTTGTGCAGGTTAATGAAATGAAAACAATCATTAACCCGGGAATGGTTAGTTTGAATTTAGGCATCTGTTGAAATGTTTATTTTAACTCGTGGTTACTCATACCTGAGAGACTCTATAGGATCTCTTTCTGCTGCCCTTTTTGCCGGTGAGTATCCGAATATTACTCCCACGGAGGCAGATACGAAGAATGCTATCAGTACCGATGAAAATGAAACTATTGTAGATATGTCGGCAAAATGGGTGATGAGGTTTGACAGGATAATGCCAAGTATCACCCCTACAAGACCGCCGGTAACACTTATCAATACCGCTTCAGAGAGGAACTGCACTATTATATCTATCCTGGTTGCACCTATAGCCTGGCGTGTTCCGATCTCCTTTATCCTTTCCATTACCGACGCAAACATTATATTCATAATGCCTATACCACCCACTATTAATGATATGCTGGCAATTGCACCCAGCACTACATTGAAAATCTCCCTGGTACGTTGCTGTTGCTTAAACTTCGAAGTCCTTTACTTCCGAATGCCTTCTGAGCAACATACGGCCTATGAGTTCAGCAGTTGGGGCGAGCTGTTCAGTATCATGAACCTGCACTACTATTTTATCCAGCTGGTGATAATTGGATGAGGTATTTTGTCCCGGATTGGTGCTGATCATGCTCCTGACCGCCATGAATCCTCTTCCTCCTATTGCTACACCCGATCCTGCAGCTTCTCTCCTGAGAATGCCACGGTTCTGATAACGCATCAGCATGGTTTTGGTGGGGATGTATATATTATCATTGTAGACATTTATACCTACATTCTCAAATGCCGAAACCGACACATTGCTTCTTTCGATAACACCAATAATCTGCAGCCATACATGCCCGAATTTTATATACTTTCCAACGGGGTTTACATCGGGAAAGAACCTTGATTTGATATTTGCCCCTATAACGCATACCGCCAGTCCGTTCTCCTCCTGGCGTTCGTTAAATATGGTTCCGGATTCAAGAGGAAGGTTGAATAATTCAAAATAGTGGCTCGAAACCCCTATCAGCTTTGCCGGCTCCCTTTTACCCCCGTATACGGCGTGCGAATTCAGGGCTATCTCGGGACTCATCCTGACAATTGAAGGAATCGTTGTTTCTATAGCTTCTGCATCCAGCAGCGTTAGTCCCCTGCTGAATTTGCTTCTTTGCTGCGGACCGTTGCCACCATTATCCTCATTGCCTGAGTCGTCAGTTTCCTGTACAATAGGGGAGATCAGGATATTATTAACCCCTACCATCTTAATCTGTTCAAGTATCTCCTGCTGGGCACCGTTACCGATTGCCAGCATGCTGATAACCGATGCTACTCCGAATATGATACCGAGAGCAGTAAGCACAGACTTAAGCTTATTGGCCAGGATTGACTCCATGGCAATTACTACATCATGAAAATATTTCCTCATAGCTTATTTTTGTTATCAGTTACCGGGTCTTGCCATCTGAGCACCGCCGGCTCCTGCTCCGGGAACTCCCTGAGCAGACGACCGCATTTGCCTCATTCTCTCCTCACGTTCCCTGAGCACCCTTTCTTCTTCTTCCCTTCTTGCCTGCTCATTGACTTTTTCCTGTGCCTTCTTTTCCTCAATGACGGCAATAAGCTCTTCACCCATCATCCTGAACCTGTCGGGATTTTCAGGAACGGTAAGATAGACGCGGTCATTCTCCGCAAGTCCCTCTTCAACTATCACATAGTTGTCATTGGAACCGCCAATTACCACTATCTGCCTGGTGCCGTCCCTTTTGTAAACATAAGGGATGCTATCTGTCATGTTTATAGCTTCCAGCGGGATATATAGCACATCATCATATGTCTGGGTTACTATCACATTACTTGTGGTCATTGCAGGACGAAGTATCGGATCATAATCGTTCACCCTGATCTGTACTTCAAATACCTTGGCATCTGTATTCGGCATCTGTTCACCTACGTTTGCAACCTGTAATATCCTTCCGGTATATCTCCTTTCGGGGAATGCATCGACTCCAATCCTTACTTCCTGTCCGGCTTGAAGCTTGCTGACATCAATCTCATTGACATAAGTCCTCGACAACATCGAAGAAAGGTCCGGCAGTGTAGCCACGGTAAGGTCCCAGGGACTGATGTTTGATCCAACCGTTCTCCTTGAGCCGTTCCACTCCCTGTGATAGATCACCATACCCGATTTGGGGGCACGTATGGTAAATTTTTCAAGTACGCTTACCATTTCCTGGTATCTCCGTCTCTGCTGGGCCAGGTTGATCGCTGCTTCGTTCATATCTTCATTGGCCTGTTGTATCCTGAGCTGGTAGTTCTGCCTGGCCTGCTCAAGTCCCCGCTCTGCCCTGTCAAGATTTATTTCAGCCTGCCTGATTGTTGCCGGCGGCTCAAATTGTGACTGTTCAAGGGTAAGCCTTCTTTCTTCAACCGTATATTCAAGGTTTATAAGTTCATCACGCAGATTGCTCAGTGTTATTGTGGTATCAAGCTGAGTCCTGGTATACTGTGCCTCTGCCCTTTCAAGCTGATCTTCCATATCCTTAAGTGCATTGTCTGATTCGGAACGGTCCAGCATGGCTACATAATCACCCGAATCAACCACCGTGCCTTCCGGTATGAGATCCTGGATACGTATGTTACCAATACGCAGGTTCCTGCTTCGCAATTCCTGGGGACCGGTGATCTGCTCCGACCTTTCTGCCTGCAACTCGCCCGTTACCGTAACCAGCACCTCAAAATTCCCTCTTATTACCGGTACGTCCAGCATGGCAATGTTATCCTTATCACCAGCAAGGGCATAAATAATGATACCCAGTATGAGGCCGCCGATAATAACAGTTGTGATAATTATATTTCGCTTCATTATCTGATAATTTGTTTTAAAAACTTATAGTTAAAACGTAATAATTGTTTGGCAGTATATGGAAATCGCTGTCAAAGAAACAAAAAAATGGCGCTGAAAGTTCATGCTTAACGTTTTTTAACCTAATCATGGTCTTTATACATGCTTTGATCTA
>SL_3KL_010_SEDDRAFT_10001991_pt1 | contig 18732 bp, 19 predicted proteins | sample SodLakKL_010_SED_2_FD_10381 | JGI IMG/M metagenome (IMG submission 10381) | reverse complement strand
GAAGAAGCTCTCAGAGACTATATGAGTCGAACCAGTATTGTTCAGGTTGACGGACAGACCGAAGCCGCAATCAGCCGGCTTGCAGAACTGGAGTCTCAACTGCAGCAGGTTCAGGTGCAGAGAGTAGCAGTAAATTCGTCCATTCAGGCATATGAAGATCAGCTTGAACAGATCCGACCAGGTTTAGCTGAACAATTTGCTGATAATATCAGCTCTACGATAGAACGTGCGCAATACAGGCTTGCAGAGCGGGAAGCTGAGCGCCTTTTATTTTTACAGAGAAATCCGTCACTTCGAAACAATCCTCAAGTTGAACCTCAATTTGTGCAGATTGAAGAAGAGATTGAGACCCTGAAAAGAGAGATTAATCGTATGGCTGCAGACCTGATAGGTGAAGATTCTGACCAGTTTGTAGGATTTTTAAATCAGGGAGATGGTGGTATCACCGGCCGCATTATACAACTAAGAAGTAATTTGATTGAGCTACGGATTGAAGAGTCTCAAATGGATGCTCAGGAAGAAGTACTTGAAAGCAGAATCGCCAGAGAGAACCAGTTTCTCGACAATTTACCCGATAATATGATTGAACTGGCAAGATTACAGCGAGATGCAAAAGTAAATGAACAACTTTTTGGGGTCATTTCTGAACAGTTTACACAAACTCAGTTGTGGGAACAGACTCAATATGGTTCAGGAAGATTATTGGATATGGCCCCCGTACCTGGTGCACCATCCGGACCTAATAGAACGATGATGATACTCATCGGGTTTATGCTTGGCGGTGCTTTGAGTGTTGGCTTTGTATTTGGAAAGGAGGTGATGAATCGAAGGATAGATGGTGCCCAAAAATTGGCACACACTGGCTACCCTGTAATGGCGTTGATCCCGGACAAAACCGAACAAATTAAGAAAAAGTTTAATGGAAATGAGTTTATTGAGATTGATGGCCGTAAAGTAAAGACCTCATTGACGGTTTTGGTGGATACAATTTCTCCAGTTGCTGAAGCATACCGGCGGCTTCACAATAATATCATCTATTCTGATCCGGATCTGGATTTTAAAACAATAGTTGTAACAAGCCCGAAAAAAGGAGAGGGTAAATCAACTGTTTCAATTAACCTCGCAATAACTCTCGCAGAATCCGGCAAAAAAGTGCTTCTAATTGACACTGATCTCAGAAGGCCAACTCTGCATAAAATGTTAGGTGAAGCTCGGGAACCGGGATTGGTAGAGCTTTTCTATGATGACAGGCCTCTTTCAATCGCCATAAAGCCAACAATAGCTCCGGGTGTTCACCTAATAACTTCCGGAAGAAGTATTGGAAATCCATCTGCTGTATTACAAAGTAAAAAGATGAAAGATTTGATTAGCAGAGTAAAAGAAAAGTATGATCATATTATTCTGGATACTCCGCCTTATGGCGTAATAACCGATGCTGCTTCAATGATGAAAATGGCAGACGGCGTCGTGCTTGTTACTCGATTTGAATATACTGAAATGAATGAGCTTTTTCATACGATTGAAAATTTGAAACGAATAAACGCAAATGTTATCGGCTCATTAATAACCTGCTATCACCATAAGAAAAGTGCCGATTATTACTATAACGATTATACTTACGACAGTTATGACGCATATGAAGAATACCAGGAAAAAGCGTGACTTTTTAAGCTGATACCTGGTAGATTCGAATTCAATTATTTATCATCTGCCCTCTTAACCAGAAACCACGACTATTGTATAGCTGTTACTTCTCTATGAAAAAGCATTTAACCATCACATTTGGAATTCTATTTTTAATCTTTCCAGTATATGAAACCTTAAAAGCTCAGGCTGGCGGTTCTCAGGTTTTTCGACTCTCCGAAGGGTTTGTGCGAATAGCTGAGTCTGGCCAGCTCGCTGATACACTTACAGTTTGGGGTGATGTTAGTGCTCCGGGAAGGTACATTATACCAAGAAACACTACGGTTCATGAATTGATATCGTATGCAAGGGGGCCAATGACTGCGAATAGGGCAGGGCAGAGACTGGACTGGAGTAAGGTGCGCCTTGAAGTAACGATATCACGGTACAATTCCGAAAACGGTTCGGAAACATCAGAGACATATATATTCAGATATAATGAGCCTTTCCCGGCTGAACTCAGAAATTATCCCTTAAGAAATGATGACATAATTAGTCTTGAAGTCCTGCGGAGGCCATCATTTGTTGACTGGCTTGGGGTGGTAACCTCGGTACTGGGTGCTACTGCCACTACAATTATTATTCTCGATCGGCTCTCCGACTAACACGGATATCTCACAAAGAGATTTTTTCTCAGCAAGACACTAATGTCAAGTCAAGTGTAAAAATCGGGAATGTTGATATTGGAATGTATCAACAACAGGTAGGGCAGAATTAAAAAAGAGGTATTTATAAGCTTTCTGAATGAAAAACGTTTAGGGAGAAATCATTATAAAAAATGTTTGTCAACACTCTGCTTTCTCCCTATTTTTACTGATCTGATGAAAAAAAGCTTTTCACATATCTTTAGGTCTCTCACCATTTCGGTTTTGATGACCGGTATTTTGGCTCATATGATTCTTCCATTTTCGAGCCAGGCTCAAAAAACTGCTTTTACACAGTGGTTAAGCCATAATGTGGTTGCATCAGGTGATGAAAATGAAATTAAGCTGAGAAACTCCATCCGTGAGTTACCGGAAAAATCCGGTAATTTTTGGATACTTATTGAGCAGGCATCAGAGCTGGTAGCCAATCATAAAGATGATTTTAGAATTAACCTTGCCTTACCCGACAATAATAAAAATCATCAGGTTTCTTCGTGGCTGCTTGGTCAGTGGAATGTGTTTCAAACTCAAAAAGCAGGTACTAATGCCATTTTACCTGATATTTCTCAACCTTTTTACAAATGGCTTTCCACAAACAATTTTACATCTGTATTATCCAGTCATAAAACGGATCACCTGATCAAATTCTACCCCGGTTTTGTTGAACCTGTTTTAGATACTGTTCCGGGGAGATCACTCATCCCTTTAATCAGTGGAATTAGTATTAATGCTCCGTAGCTTTTCCTTTCGGAAAAGAAATTATGGCTTATATCTCATACTATATGTATAGTCTGATAAATTGCCTCTAAGGAGGAATTAAGTCATAAAGACAACACTGTTCCAGGATGAACAGCAATCTCTTTTTCTTTTCCCAGCCCATCTTTTTGCGTGTTTTTATAAAACACCTTTTTAAATTTTAAAAATCTTAATACCTAATGAACTGTAACTATGAAAAAGCAGAATAACGGATTTAAAATAGGTTGTATCGTCCTGTTTCTTGGGCTGACAATTTATTACCTGTTTCCCACTATACAGTGGAATCTGGAACAGAGACATATGAATAGTATGACTGAAACTGAAAGAGTTCAGTACGAAAGTGAAAATATGGCAAAATTACAAAACCTCAGAGAACGGTCTCTTTCACTTGGACTGGACCTTCAAGGTGGTATGTATGTTACCCTCGAGGTAGGCAGTCCTCAGCTCATCCTCGAGCTTGCTGGTGATTTTGCCGATGAATATCTCGAAGAAGTCATCCAGACAGCCAGGCAAACATCTATCGATAACAACACTGATTTTATCGATGAATTTGTTGCTGAATTTGAACGTCGCGATTCGGATGCTATGCTTAGCCGTTATTACCGGTCTGATTCGGAAAACATTACCCGAACTTCCACAAATTCCGAAATTGCAAGCTATCTGCGCAACCAGCAAACTGCAGCGGTGGAACGAGCTATGGAAATTATCCGCTCCCGTGTTGACCGATTCGGTGTAACCGAGCCTTCTATACTACAACAGGGAGGTAATCGAATTGTAGTAGAACTTCCCGGAGTTGATGATGAAGAGCGAGTACGTGATCTCCTTCGGGGTACTGCACGACTCGAATTCAGACTCACGCCTGAAACAGAAGAAATCAATTCTACCAAGCAGCAAGTCTCTGAATTTTTCAGTAATTACGAACAGGATGAAGAGGATGAAAGCAGTATTAAAAATCTTCTTGAGATCTTTGAACTTCGTGGTTCAAACGAATATGTGTTCGGATATGCAGCAGAAAGAGACACAGCAGATGTAAACCGGATTCTTGAGCATGAAGATGTACAAAATCTTATTCCAAGAAATACTACCCTCTTATGGGGCGCAACTCCTTTTGCCTCTGATAATGGGGTTGATTTATTTGAGCTGATCGCCGTACGAAGCCAGATTGAACTGACAGGTGATGTTATTTCAGAGGCCCGTGTGGCTTTTGACCCAACAACCAATGCCGCCGAAGTATCGATGACAATGGATTCTGAGGGAGCAAGGCGATGGGCGAGAATTACTGGTGCCAATATTGGCCGTCCCGTAGCGATCGTGCTTGATGGACATGTCTATTCCTATCCAACAGTTCGTTCACAGATTAACAATGGACGATCTTCCATTTCGGGCCTTGGCGGAGTACGCGCAGCAGAAGATCTTGTAAACATACTGATGTCGGGTGCACTTCCCGCACCACTTGAAATTATTGAAGAACGTACTGTTGGAGCATCACTTGGGGAGGCTTCAATTCGTGCGGGACTTTATTCTATTATGTTCGGACTGGGTGTTGTCGCTATCTTTATGATTGTTTACTACCGAACGGGAGGGGGCATTGCCGATCTGGCATTGATGTTCAACATTATCTTCATCCTTGGTATTCTGGCCGGATTCCAGGCCACACTCACATTACCGGGTATTGCTGGTATTGTATTAACTATCGGTATGGCTGTAGATGCGAACGTACTGATATTTGACCGAATACGTGAAGAATTGCGGGGAGGTAAAACACTGCGCGCTGCCATTGACAATGGTTATGCCAATGCGATGAGTGCGATTATTGACGCCAATGTTACCACATTCTTTGTGGCAGTGATCCTCTACAGCTTTGGTATGGGTCCAATCAAAGGCTTTGCCGTTACGCTGATGGCAGGTATTGTAGCTTCACTCTTTAGCGCGATTGTGATAACCCGGGTTATTGTAGATTACCTTACCCGTGAGAAAGCATCCGCAGTGAGTTTCGGTTAAAATTACAATGATTTAAGAATTTAAAAGAGGATTACATTATGAGATGGTTTGAATCTCCAAATTTTGATTTTATTAAAGCCCAGCAAAAAGCATACTTCTTTTCAGGTACGATGATTATCGTATCTATTGTGGGAATTATTGTGATGGGTCTTAATTATGGTATTGACTTCAGGGGCGGACAAGAGTTCGTTTTTGAATTTGAAGAACCGGTTGATGTAGTAGAAATACGTACTGAACTGGCTGGTCCGCTTGGCACTGTTCCTGAAATAAAGCTGTTCGGCTCCACCAGAGAAATTCTATTCCGCGTTGACAGTGAAGAAGATGTAACAGCCACAAGAGAGCTTATTCTTGAAAACTTTGCTCAGCTCTATCCGGGCAATACGGTAACTGTCCAGAAAACAGACCTCGTGGGGCCAAGATTTGCAGAAGACCTCAGGCGGGGAGCGATGTATTCTATCATTTTTGCCCTGGCAGTAGTTTTTATTTACATCTTTATCCGTTTTAAAGGGTGGTGGTTTTCAGCTGGTGCAATTGCAGCACTTGCTCACGATGTATTGATTGTACTCGGTATTTTTACAATTATGGCAGAAATTGCACCGTTTGATGTAAGTATTAATCAGGCTTTGATTGCCGCATTTCTTACCATTGTGGGGTATTCCCTGAACGATACAGTTGTTGTGTTCGACCGAATCCGGGAAAACTCGATCATCTACAAAACGATGAACTTCAAGGATATGATTAACAAAAGCCTGAACGACACTCTCAGCCGTACTGTAGTTACTTCGGTAACCACCTTGTTTGTGGTAAGTGTGCTGTTTATCTTTGGCGGGGAAGTATTGAAAGGCTTTGCATTTGCCCTTGTAATAGGAGTAATTTTAGGAACTTACAGTTCACTATTTGTTGCAAGTGCGCTTGTTGTTGAGCTTCAGAAACGAGCAACTGTAAAAGCTAAAACCAAGTAAAACCACTTAAATCACTGAAAAACAATGAGTTTTAATGTCTATGAACGCTATAACAGCGTAATCATTGAATTGAAAGGAAATGTAATGGGCGGGCCGGATGCTGTCAGCCTGAATGAAAAAATTCATGAACTGATTGAGAATGACAAAAAGAACGTAGTTGTTAATCTCGGAAAAGTAAAGTTCATGAATTCTTCAGGACTGGGCATGTTAATTGGCGCTCTCACTACCATGCGAAAGGCAGGAGGCGATCTAAGGATTGCAAACGCAAGTGATAAAATTGAAAGCCTGCTCATCGTTACAAAACTCATTACTGTTTTCAAGCACTATAAATCTGTTGATGAAGCGATTGAGTCTTACAAAGAAAAATCGTAACTATTTCTTATAACAGAGCACGAGAATGGTCAGACGGTTCAGGCTTATAAATTAGCCAGGTTTACTGAGAACTTAACAGCCGTCAGACGGAATAAACTATTTTTAACTAATTTTATTCGGAGGTGTGCTAAACACCTCCTTTTTTTTGAAATATATGGCTGTACGAATTGTTATTGGAGCCCAGTGGGGCGATGAAGGAAAAGGAAAAGTGGTAGATCTGCTAAGTGCAGATTCAGATTATGTGGTTCGTTACCAGGGGGGGGCCAATGCTGGCCACACTCTTAAATTTGATGATACAACGATCGTTCTCCATCTGATCCCTTCAGGAATGTTTAATGGCAACTCAAAATGTGTGATTGGAAACGGTGTTGTTATTGACCCGATAGCACTGGTTGAAGAACTCGAAGAAGTAGAGGCTCTCGGTGTTGATTTAAAAAATCGTCTCTTTATCAGCAGTTCTGCCCACCTGATTCTTCCTTATCACAAAGTGCTTGATAATGTAAAAGAAAAAAGCCGCGGGAGTGATGCAATCGGTACCACAGGCCGCGGAATCGGACCCGCATATGTGAGCAAAGTCTCCAGAATCGGTATCCGGATGATTGATCTGATGGACAGAGAACGTCTGGAAGAAAAAATCAGGAAGAATCTGCATGATATCAACATCGCCCTCGAAAATGTATATAATGAAGATCCAATCAACGCTGAAAAAATGATTGAAGATCTGGAGGCTTCGGTTGAAACCATAAAACCATATATATGTAACACAACTGAATTACTACATAAAGCACTTCAGAAAAATGAGGCGATACTTCTTGAAGGTGCCCAGGGAAGCCTCCTTGATGTAGATCATGGTACTTACCCTTATGTAACTTCATCATCACCTACTGCAGGGGGTGCCTGCACTGGCAGCGGAATTCCTCCGTTGGCTATAACCAATGCTATGGGAATTACCAAAGCGTACTGCACAAGAGTTGGAAACGGGCCTTTTCCAACCGAGCTGAATGATGAATCAGGGAAAAAACTTCGAAAAAACGGCCAGGAGTTTGGTGCTACCACGGGACGTCCCCGGAGATGCGGATGGTTGGATCTTGTTGCTCTGAATTACGCCATCCGTCTTAATGGAATGAATGAACTAACACTCACCAAGCTCGATGTACTGGACGATTTTGAAACAATAAAGGTATGTACTCACTACGAGTTAAATGGTGAAGAAACGGATGTTTTCCCGGCTGATTGTGATCAACTTGATGACGTAACACCTGTATATAAAACATTTAGAGGATGGAATACCTCAACCAGGAATATCTCCTCCTATGAAAATCTCCCTGAAAAAGCCAGGGAATATATTCGTTTTATAGAAGAGTTTACCGGAGTTCCTTTTAAAATTGTTTCTACCGGCCCAAAACGATCTGAGACCATTGTACGCTGAAATATTGCCATGAAAACCGATACGCGCTTTACCATTGTGTATCAAATAGAAGCCGGTGATCAGGCAAAAGCTGAGAAATTTTTGCGTAAAATCGGTACTGAGCAATCAGTAGAAATTTCATTTGAACTGGTACCCCCTGAAGCAAGAGCTTCTCTGCCCGAATTTTTTCCTGTTGAACAGTTAGGAGAGAATAAGTGGAAAGCCCGAATTTCATACCCTCTGTCTGTCGTTGGGGATGATCCCACTCAATTTTTGAACGTTCTTTTTGGAAATATTTCTCTGCTTAACGGAATTGTAATTTCAGATGTTTCTGATAATATTTTTAATACTCTTCTGAATGGGCCCTCCTTTGGTATTGAAGGAATCAGGAAATCCTGCGGCGTCAAGACTCGCGCCATCAGCAGCACTGCTTTGAAGCCGGTCGGGCTTTCGGCGGAAGAACTGGCCAATCGGGCATTTCTTTTTGCCAAAGGCGGAATTGATATTATTAAAGATGATCACGGTTTAACTAATCAGCAAAGTGCACCGTTCGGGGAACGTGTTTCACAATGTGCGATGGCTGTTCGGCGAGGAGAGCAGCATTCTGGCAAGAAAAGCCTCTATTTTCCAAACATTACAACTTCACCCCAACAACTTCTTGAGAGATTCGAAATAGCAATTGAACTGGGAGCAGACGGAGTGTTGGTTTGTCCACAGCTTACCGGGCTTGAAAGCCTGCTGTCCTTAGCATCCCTGAAAGAGATACCCTTGATGGCACATCCGGCTTTTTCTGGTTCATATATTCAGGCAAATCATGGATTTTCACCGGAATTGTATTACGGAAAAATATGGCGTGCATTTGGTGCTGATGCAGTGATTTATCCGAACACAGGAGGCAGATTTCCCTTTACTGCTGAGCAATGTCATCAGTTAAACAGACAAATATGTGGCCATTTCTGTAGCTTCAAACCGGCGTTTCCGGTGCCGGGAGGTGGTATTAAGCTGGAGACAGTTGAAGGATGGATGGACAGCTACGGAAACGATATCATATTTTTAATTGGTGGCAGCCTCTATAACCAAACAAGTGGAATTGAAAGTGCTGCAAGAGAATTCCAACAATTATTGGAAAGTTATGAAAAGTAAATCAAAAGTAATCAAATCAGACGGTTTCAAGTGGAAAGGTGTCGAGAGAAAGGATTACAAAACAGACACTCAAAACTTTAAGGATATTCAAAGAAATTCTTTGCTGGGAGATGATATACCGGAACTTAACTTTCAAACCCGCTATTTTGAAATTCAACCGGGTGGTTATTCTTCACTTGAAATTCACCACCATCCGCACAGTGTAGTAATTATCCGGGGTGAAGGAACTCTGATTCTTGAAAACAATATTCATGAACTTGAAGTTCAGGATGTGATTTACATTGCACCAAACACGATACATCAATTTCATGCTGATAAAAGCAAACCGCTTGGATTTATTTGTGTGGTAGACCGATACCGCGACCGGCCGGTAATTCCCGATGATGAAACTATCCGTCAAAGAATTACGTCCCCCGATGTTTTAAAGAAAATTCAAAAATAGTGTTGAAAAGGAGCTGTAAAACGTTTTATATTTTAAGTCTTGGCTGTGACGCACAGTTTGATGTAATATATTGATTTGCGGGAATAGCTCAGTGGTAGAGCACCACCTTGCCAAGGTGGGGGTCGGGGGTTCGAATCCCCTTTCCCGCTCAAGAAAAAAGCCCTTTATAAAATGTGAAGGGCTTTTTTTGTGAAAAAAAATAATTCTAAACCTTTTTCTGTAACAGGTATTATTTAAAGAGTTGAGACATTTTTAAAAAAATATCAACTCCTGTTTCAAATTCTGTTTCATCTCAGTCAGGGTCTTTTTTCAGAAAAAAACTTCTGTAATAAAAACCTTGAATCTGCCTCCATCACCCCTTGAATAATTTCTGCCTGATGATTTAGTTTTTTATTGGCTGAAATATTAAAAATGGTTCCGCACCCTCCGGATTTATCATCCATGGCACCAAAAACTACACGTGAAATTTTTGACCAGACAACAGCCCCTGAACACATAGGGCAAGGTTCAAGAGTTACGTAAAGAGTGCAATCGTTCAGGTATTTATTTTGAAGTGTGGCACAGGCAGCTGAAATTGCAAGCATTTCAGCATGAGCAGTTGGATCTTTGAGCATTTCTACCTGATTATATCCTTTTCCAATAATCCGTTCCTGATAAACGACTACCGCCCCAACAGGAACCTCGCCTTTTTCATATGCAAGCTCTGCCAGTTTAAGCGCCTGAAACATAAAATTTTGATGTAAATTTACATTACCGGGATCATTTCCATTAAACATTCGGTTATAATTATGTTATGTTATATAGATAATTTATCATTTTATGTACAATGAAATTCTATTGTTACTCAGATAAAGCATATATGAGTAAATTTGGAATTTATTTAAAGAATAATTTTAGGAAAAAATGTCTTTTGGTATTTAATTTATTCTTTGGCATGAAATCATTTCAAGAGTAATTCTATAAAGTTATGCCGACTTTTTAAAGAGACAAGAAATTTTCTCAAACAATCATCAATACCAGTCTGATTTTTCATCTTTTATTGCGATAAAATTCAGAATCAAACGTTGTTTATGAAATAGGTTTTCCGATACTGAAATACATTTTTTTAAGAGATAAGTATAAAGATAAGATTATGTTTGCAAGGTTACCTGATTTTATTATTCGAAACATTTTCGATCTATTTTACTTTAAACATGTCAACCCTCAACCAATCATACATAAAACAATTATGAAAAAACCAGCAATTATCACACTGAGCTTTTGTGTGGCTTTATTGTTTGGCGCATCTGCATGCGGTCCTACACTCGTGATACAGAATGTAGATTATTCTCAGCCTGTAGAAAGTGTTCTTGAACCGGATGCCAATAACGAGATTCATGATCAGCGCTATGCAATTAAGTTCTCCATTCAACCTGTACTTGAGGAAGAAGGTATTGAGTCTGTTGATGAAATAAGGCTCATCAGAAACAGAGCGGGTTACTATTTCCTCACAGCAGAAGGTTTCAACCATGTGTATGTTTTAGGAGCGGATGAAAGCGAGTTGAAACTTAAGAAGAAACTCAGAATTTCAGGTGACGGTTTAGGCCAGCCTGCATTCAATCAGAGGGATACTTATATCCAGTTGATTGACAGAGCTTCAGGCCTGACCTACAATCTTGATCATAACTGAAAGAAAAAAGAGGATTATTATGAATACTTTTATGACAAAATATATTACCCTGCTGGCTGTCTTTCTCTTTTTGGCAAGCTCATCGTTAGTTGCCCAGCAATCAGATCATCAGATACAGCAAAATTTCAGAAGCAGTTATTCTCAACTGATGGAATTGATTGATGAATCTAACTCTGCTTATCAACTTGATCAGATTGATGAACATATTTCAACTTTTGAAGAAAGGTATTCGCAGCATACCGGAATTATAAATGCAGCTCTGTACCCGGATACGTTTCAAAGTTCAATAAGCAGGTTACGGACAAATCTTGCCGAAGCTTATGAAAATATAACAACTATCGAGGATCTGAGTGAACAGGTGCATGAGCTCACTGCCGAAATGGATGTATTTAGAAACCGCCTGGATGAGATGAATCAGCAAGCTTTAGCTCTTCAGGAACAGATTGAACGTGCTGAAGCAAGTGAGCAGCAACAAGCAGCACTAATACGGCAATACCGCCAGAATTTAGAGCAACGGGATAACTTTGTTTCTGAATTTTTAGAAGAACTTCTCACCAAATACCAGAGAATGGATGCCGAAACTCAGGTTGAGATGGCCGAATCCGCTGAACGTTTGGATGATAACCCGCTGGATGTGATTCGCTCTATCGTAGCCGAATATATTAGCCTTGTGGATCAGTCTCCGGGCCTCGAAACACCCGATTATGTTGCCATGAGAGCCCAGCACGGCTACTTCAATGATGTCTGGGAACGTATTGGTGAAAGACTTTCAGCTACGTTTGACCCCGATAATCCGGTTCAAAGTGAGCAGGAAGTGGATGATTTACTTGCTGCGTGGCTTGCATCTATCGATAATCAGATCTGGGAGGCAATTAGTTCAGCCTTTAGTGAAGAGGAGATTGAACTTCAGTCGTTTTCAAGCCCACAGGAGTTCAATGAAGCACTTCATTCTTATGTTGATGCCGCATATGAAATGAGCCTGGAAAGGAATACCGAAGAAGATTATGAAATGTACATGAATTTCCGAGACTTCTGGAATAATACAGTAAAAGCTTCCTGGGGAGATGCACTTGTGGAAGGTAATATTATCTCGAACTCAGAAATAGCAGCTATCGATCTGAAACTGAGTGACTGGAGTGAATCGTCACCACCCACATCGAACCTGATGTTTATACTCTTTCTGGTAAGCCTTGCCGTGATTATCGGCCTGGTTGTTCTTTTGCTCACACGGCCAGCATCAGCCAAAAAAACATAATCAAAAGTATTTATTCTCGAAAAATTGAAAGCTGGTTCTGTTCAGGGCCGGCTTTTTTATTTTATTAAAAAATCTTAGTTGATCAAGTTACATGGCACTAAGTTCACAATATCATTTCTAATGTGATGTCAACGATCAATTGACGATAAAACCCGCAATGTTTTTTCTTCAAAAAGACTCCATAATTACATTCTTATTGCCATTTGAGACAAGGAAATCCCGACGCTTCGGGACGGGTTTCTTGCGAAACTTCATTCTTGACACAACAATAGAATTCTTAAAGTTCATTTAGTTACACTATAGATATCAACGCTTTGGGTTTGTATTCATCAAGAAAGAAAAACCGGTTACAGGGAAAGGTTTCTTTTTATACAGAAAACCTTCACCATACTCGAACCCTCCAAGATGGCCAAAATACTTGGCTCTTGCGCGCAGTGCTTCAATAAATTTTGGATCAGATATATAGGTTTCAGGCTCATCACCGGGATCGGGAACATTAAATTGTGTTGCAAAAGCACGAATTGCTTTCTCTTTGATTTGAATGGTATCGGTAATATCAAAAACAAAATCGGGTTCAAAAGGCTGATCCTGCATATAGTGCAGGACATGAGAGGGTCTGTACGGCGTCTGAAAATTTCCGTCTGAACCAATGGTTCTAATTTTGGCAAGTCCGCTGTAAAAAATAGCATCAGATAACAAAGTGGCGGCATGTCCGTGATCTGGATGGCGGTCAACAGGTGCCGGAAGGATACAGATATGGGGCTGGTAACGACGTATTCGTTCAATTATGGGCAGCTGTAATTCACGGGTATTTACCAGTTTGGTATCAGGAAGAGAAAGATTGTCACGTGCACTCAATCCAAGGATTTCGGTAGCTTTTTCTGCTTCTTTCAGCCTGATTTCGGGAGTTCCGCGTGACCCCATTTCGCCGCGGGTCAGATCAACAACAGCGACGTTCAATCCCTGATTTACCAGAGCAGCAAGAGTTCCCGAGCAGCCGAGCTCGGTATCATCGGGGTGGGCTCCGAATGCAACAATATCCATAATGGAGAAATTTTAGTTTGTAACTATTTTTTTGGAATATACTGAAACGAAAAGTGCATTGTACACGTATGTCATTGAAATTGCTTTTTTATACAATTTCGTTTATGGCCACTTGTTTATGCCAAATTACTTCTGTCATCTATGAGAAGATTTCTGATTAGTATCGTTGAAGGCTGGCGAATAGCATTATCAGCTATCTGGACCAATAAGATGCGTGCCATTTTAACCACAACATGCATTGTAATTGGTATTGTTTCTGTTACGGCAATGAATACCATTTCTAACGGAATTGATCGCGCATTTGAAGAGAGTATGGAGATGCTCGGCCGTAATGTGGTTTTTGTAGAAAAGTGGCCTTGGGGTTTTGGCGGGGAATATAAATGGTGGGAATACAGAAATCGACGTGAGATGGAAGTAAGTTATGCAGATAAACTTCAGATACTTGTACCTTCCGCTGCCGATGTATCTGCGAGGGCTTCACGTTCAACATCTATCCGTTACCAGGACCGGATGGCCGAGAGTGTGGGTTTGATAGGTGCCACGAGCAGTTACTTCAGAACTGCTGGAATTAATATTGAAGATGGTCGGGCCTTTAATGAGTTGGATGAACAAAGAGCGGCCCGTGTGGTGGTTCTGGGAGGCAGTGTTATCGATGTTCTCTTTCCGAATGAAGACCCAATTGGCAAGCAGGTTCGCATTCGCGGACAACGGTTTTTGGTGATTGGAACAATTGAAAGGCAGGGAAATTTCCTGGGGCTTGAGGATATGGATAACCAGATGCTTATGCCGGTAACATCATTTTCAACCATTTACGACCTGAATTGGGGCGTACAGCTTTCGGTACAGTTTGCCGATGAAAACCAGCTTATTGATGGTGAGTATGAAGTGATTGGTGCCATGAGGCAAATCAGGGGACTCGATCCACTGGATGATGACGATTTTGCCATTAATAAGGCAGCTCTTTTTGAACAGGAATTCCAATCCATGAAAATGATTATATATGGAATTGGGATTTTTCTAACTGGTCTGGCCCTTTTTGTAGGCGGCATCGGTGTAATGAATATCATGTTTGTATCGGTAAAGGAGCGCACCAAAGAGATCGGTATTCGCAAAGCTGTGGGAGCCAAATCGTGGGAGATTATGCTTCAATTTTTAATGGAAGCCATTGTGATCTGCCTGATTGGAGGGTTAATTGGCGTTTTACTCTCGATAGGGGTTACAAGCCTTATCAACCAGTTTTTTGTTGCGCATCTGGACTGGACCACCGTCCTGAATGCGATTCTGATCTGTGCAATAGTTGGCATCCTGTTCGGTTATCTGCCATCGAGCAAGGCGGCTAAATCTGACCCAATTGAATCACTCAGATACGAATAAAACTAAAAGATTATGAATATCATTGAAGTTTTTAGACAGGCGTTTGATTCGATCCGGGCCAACAAGCTTCGTTCAGCTCTAACTCTTCTGGCCATTTCAGTTGGGGTATTTGCAATTTTAAGTGCTAACACGGCTGTTCTTGTACTTGATACATATTTCAAAGACACCCTGAGCCTGATGGGCGGTGATGTGGTAACCGTTTCAAAGTTTCCGGCCATTCAGATGGGGCCGACCGACTGGGATCGCTACCGAAACCGCCAGGATATTACTATCGTTCAGATGGAACGGTTGCAGGATATGACCCAAACCACCTCGGGAATTGGCCCAAACCGAACCTACCGGACTACACGCATAACATTCGAGGATGTTGAAACTGAACCGAATATATCAATAACGGGTGGAAATGAACATTATCTCACCAACAATGCTTACATTATCGAAGAAGGCCGGAACTTTCTCCCTGAAGATATCGATTACGCCCGGTCTGTTGCCATTTTGGGAGCCGACGTCGTCTCTGCTCTTTTTGAACGCCAGAATCCCATAGGGAAAACCATTCGTATTGAGGGACGGCCATACACAGTAATTGGTATAACCGAAGCGAAAGGTAACGTTTTTGGCAACACCTTAGATCGTTTTGTGGTAATTCCCTATTCCAATTTAGCCGGAATTTATGGGCGGAATCAGAATATTGGAATTCAGGTTCGTGCCGGTTCCATCGACCGGGTGGCAGAAACCATTGATGAGCTGACAGGGATTCTTCGCGCAATCCGCCAGGTTGATCCCGGGGCCGAAAACGATTTCGAGATTACAACGAATGAATCACTTTCCGGAGTCTTTGAGCAGTTTACCGGGATGCTCTATATCATAGGGTTTGCCATCGGAAGCATTGTACTGCTGGGGGCGGGTATCGGCGTGATGAACATCATGCTTGTTTCCATAACAGAACGAACCAAAGAGATTGGAATCCGTAAAGCAGTTGGGGCAACTCGTAAAGCAATCGTATCACAGTTTTTAATGGAGTCTGTGGCGATTTGTCAAATCGGGGGAGTGATCGGTATACTGGCAGGAGTGGGACTTGGTAACATGGCTGCGATCTGGCTGGAATCGAGTATTGTGATGCCTTGGAGTGCCGCTATAGGCGGGGTGATCGGGATGACAGTTGTAGGCGTGGTTTTTGGTGTATATCCGGCATTTAAAGCTGCCCGCCTTGATGCAATTGAAAGTTTGCGCTACGAGTAAATTGATTCTTGCAGAAACCTTTCTCCAATATTTGCGTTTAAAATATAAAGACGAACGTATTCTGCTTTTCCAAATTTTCAATAGGTACCTTCAGTGTTTTATGTGTATGGTATTAAAAGACGACACTTATGTTCAGAATCATTTCCATCATATTACTTTTTATTCTGTTTTTCGGATGTGATAAAATTCCGCTGTTTTCAGACTCTGGAGACCCGATAGCTTTATATCTTGATATGGAGACACCGGAAGTTGAGAATGTTCATGAGATTGAAGCCAGCCTGATCGTTACTAATATCTCTGTAAATGAAGTAACTTTTTCATTTCCATCAGGTTGTCAGCATGGATTCACAATAAAAAAAGAAGAGACTATATTGGTTAACAGCAATGAGCACATCTTTTGTACAACCGCACTTACCGAGCTAAGACTGAAACCAGGAGAAAACAGTGCTTTTCCAATTAATCTTTCTTTCTTGTCAGATTCAATTAATCTTGAAAGCGGCACCTATGTGCTTAATAGTTTCCTGCTTGAAGGGCACAGCGGAGAAGTATCAAGATCATTTCATTTGAATTAATCTTTCCAAAACCTGGTTAACAGTATAAACATTAAAAAACTGAATGTTATTTTCAGTTTTAGTTTATCATTACCTTCCAAGATGTTATTTTGTGATGATAAAGGCCTGATACCAAAAATTTTTTAATGGAGATGTTATGGATGAAAATATAATTAATGACTTGAATGAAGAGCTTGAAAATGTGATTGAAGAAGGCCATTCTATGCTGAAAGATGCTGAGCTACAGGAAAAATTTGAAGAAATAAAAACTGAAGCTGAACTTTTGATTCGTAAATATCCAATTGGAAGTGTTGTAGTGGGTGTTACTGCAGGTTTTCTTGTTGGCAGAATTTTTAAATAAGCCAGAATGGCAATGGAAGAAGAGGGAAAAGAAACCGACAAATCTAAAAAACTCAGGCAGGAAATCCGGGAATATATTGAAAAACGGATAGAGTTTGTTTCTATTAATTTATCGGAACAGCTTTCACTGATGATAGCCCATTCTTTTCAGCGACTCATTGGAGTATTGTTGCTGGCAATGGCATCTTTCTTTATCTGGTTTGCCTTTGGTTTTTATCTGAGCGGACTGGTTGACAGTCAAAGTGCAGGATTTGCTATTGCCTCTCTGCCTCTTTTTCTTCTCGGGTTCATCTTCTTCAATAAAAAATCAAAACGGATGACCGAACGAATNCAAGCCGAATTAATCGGAAAAGTTATTCAAAACTTTGACTCTCGAAATGGACAGCAAGACCAGGAAAACGACGCAGACAAGCCTGAATCAAACAAATAAATTGACCATGGCAGATATCAGGTTGCGAAAAAAGAAACTGAAAGATGATCTCGATTTACTCGAGAACAGTTTTGAAAACCGTATTACCAACATCAGAAAAAATATTTTAGGTGTTTTTCAGCCTGTGGATTATATCAAAAAAAATCCTTTTAAATCTCTGGGAACCGCAGTTATTCTCGGAATTACTTTAGGTGTTACAGGCCGTAAAAAAGGAGAAAATACAGAAGGGGGAGTAAGTGACTCAACTAAACTGATTTTCAGTACCCTGCTCCTGGACGAAATAAAACGAATTGCCGCACGGAGGGCTGCTTCCTACATCTCTGATCTTATTGATCAAAATCTCACATCAAAAAACGAGGAAAGATAAAAGAGAGATCGCGTCTTTTTTTCTCGATAACTATACTGTGTACTTTTTTCAGGTTGTATTCCTATTCAAACGAAACCTGTATTTGCACGTCTAATCGGGGCCGGTGTCACACAATTTTGTTAAAAAAAGTTTTTCAATAGAAAAAACGATAATTTTTTGTGAAACTCTGGTTACACTTCTACGTGTAAAAATCATATAAACAAACCCCATCAACTGATAGAATGCATAAATTACTATTACTAATCTGCTTTTTGGCGATTCCACTCTTTGCAAATGCTCAGGAACGTACACTAACAATTGAAGAGGCTATGAATATAGCTCTCGAAAATAATTACCAAATTAAACAAGCTGAAAATAACAGAGGCCTGGCGGACACTCAGGTCCGCAGTGCCAAAGCTGATTTTCTGCCAAACTTAAATGCCAGTTTTAATGGTAACCGTACAGTGGGTAGACAATTTGTTGAGGAAGATGCTTCTTTTGATGACAGAACCACCTATGGATTCAGCGGAAGCCTTAGCACGAATGTTACCGTATTCGATGGATTTACAAATATTGCAAATCTTCGCAGGGCAGAAGCAGAAAGAGCCTCAGATGAACTATTCCTTCAGCGACTTCGTGAAAATATCATGTTCGAAACGGCCAGTCGTTTTTTACAGGTTGTTCTTAATCAGGAACTCCTGAAAATATCACAGTCTACACTCGAAGCTTCGGAAAGCCAGCTAGAACAAATTAGTGCGCAGGTTGAAGTAGGGGCCTTGCCTATGATCAATCTGTATAACCAGGAAGCAACTGTTGCATCGGACGAACTTTCTGTTATCCAGAATGAGAACGCTTTGGAAGTGAGTAAAGCCCAGCTGATTCGCATTATGCAGGATGAAACTATCACAGAAGTTATTCCGGAAATGCCATCTGTGGAAGATCTCTCTCTGGTTCCTGTAGATTTAAATTTGCAAGAACTGATTGAAGCAGCCCTTGAAATACGAAGTGACCTGCGGGCCCAGGAGTACGATATCGAAAGCAACCGCCAAACCC
>SL_3KL_010_SEDDRAFT_10001990_pt1 | contig 18736 bp, 15 predicted proteins | sample SodLakKL_010_SED_2_FD_10381 | JGI IMG/M metagenome (IMG submission 10381) | reverse complement strand
GGAAGAGTACCGGCCCTGACCGATACCGATTACGCCGCAAACCCGGCAAGCAGGTTTCGGATTGACCGGTACGAACAGGCAATTCACCGGTACGAACAGGCAATTCACCGGTACGAACAGGCAATTCACCGGTACGAATAGACAATACTCCGGTGTGAATGGGCAATACCCCGGTACGAATAGACAATACTCCGGTGTGAATGGGCAATACCCCGGTGTGAATGGGCAATACCCCGGTACGAATAGGCAATTCTTTTTATATTCAAGATATTTCGAGGCATGGATGCAGAACCTGTGCCTTTGGCATGCCGGTTCTGGCTGCAGGGCCGTGCCGTTTATCAACCATTCAATAGCACTGATTATGAATCTGAAACACTATTTTTCCGGGTCCCTCCGCATTTTTGCAGTCGCCGGATTCCTGCTTGCGGGAATTGCATCGGCGGCACAGGCACAGCTTTCCCCTGAAGATGTGGTGAACATCAAACAGGTTGGACAGGTCGTGATGCACCCGCAGGCGACCTATGTGGCTTTCACCCTCAGCATCCCGCGCCAGCCGGATGAAGACATTGGCGGCAACTATTCCGAACTTCGCGTTATTGATCTTGAAACATGGGACGTATCCCACCTTGTTGCCAAACCATCCAGCGTCTCCTCGCTTTCCTGGATTCCCGGAACAAACCGGATCGCTTTCCGCATGGTTGACCGCGAACATCATGATCGTGCACAGGTGTATTCCATTGATGTGATCGGCGGAGATCTCATCAGGCACACGTCGGCACCGGAAGGGGTGATGGCCTATTCCTTTTCTTCGGATCCCTCTGTTCTGGCCTATACCATGCGCAGTCCCTGGCCGGAAGAGGTGCAGCGCCGCAGGGATCAGGGATTTGACATGCAGGTTTCCGGCGAAAACGAGCGTCATGTGCGTCTGTGGGTTCAGGAGGGAGACGATGCCCGTGCCGTCACCAGCGATGACATGACCGTGTGGGATTTTGAATGGTCGCCCGACAATCACCGCCTGGCGGTCCGCATGACGTTCGGCACGAGCCTGGATGATGAAATGATGTTCAGTGAAATCCGTGTAGTGAATGCGCGCGACGGCTCCGACGATCTGCTGGCGGAGAGCCAGGGCAAGGTGGGACAAATGGCCTGGTCACCCGATGGCAACCGGTTCGCTTTTCTGGCTGCCAAGGCGATCAACGATCCGCTACCCCAGCGTATTTATATCACAGAGGTGGGCAACTACATCGCAACCGACATCACACCGCTTGGCTACGAGGGAACGCCCGAATGGCTCCAGTGGAAAGACAACCGCACACTTCGCTTTGTCGCCGTCGAGGGCACCCGCACAGCACTCAGGGAAATTTCCGCATCCGGCGGCGAAGCCGGGCGTCTGGCCGGCGGTGATCTTGAGATATTCCGCTCCGCCAGTTTCGCACAAAACGGACGCTCCTTTGCAGCGGCGGTAAACCGGCGTGATCATCCACCGGAAGTTTACATGGGCAATGCCGCAACCTCCGAACTCACCCGCATAACGCATCACAATCGCTTTCTGGAGGACCGGAAGCTTGGCCGGCAGACCACCATAGAATGGTTTGGTCCGGATGGCATGCTGATTGAAGGGGTGCTCACCTACCCTGTCGGCTATGAGGAAGGAGAGGTCTACCCGCTCGCCATACTTCCGCACGGCGGACCGGAAGGGATCAGTATTGATGGATGGAATACCCGTCCGCTCTATCCCGCGCAGGTGCTTGCATCCGAGGGATATGTAGTCTTAAAACCAAACTACCGGGGCAGTGGTGGACGCGGCTCATGGTTCACTATGGCCAACCATCGTGATCTGGGTGGAAAGGAGTTTGAGGATGTGATTCGGGGCATCGATCATCTGGCCTACCAGGGGCTGGTGGATCCGCACAAGGTCGGCATTTCAGGCACCTCATACGGGGGCTATTTCTCGGCCTGGGCCGGAACCCGTTATTCCGACCGTTTTGCTGCCGCCATCACCTTCGCAGGCTTGTCGAACTGGATTTCGTTCATGGGCACGACAGATATCCCCCATGAGATGTCCATCACGCACTGGGATCTCTGGTGGTTTGAAAACCAGGGCCTGACCTGGGACCGTTCACCGGTGGCGCATTTGCGCAACGCCCGTACACCCATACTGGTGGCGCATGGCCTGGCTGATGACCGCGTCCACCCGGAACAATCCATGCAGCTTTATCAGTTTCTGAAACTGAATGACATTCCGACGGGACTGGTGATGTATCCGCGTCAGCCGCACGGGCTGGTGGAGCGGGCGCATCGCCTGGACTTTATGGAACGCGTTATTGACTGGTTTGACCGATATGTAAAGTAGGGGCGTTTTCCTGACGGACATTCACACGGGCCTTGATGCCTTCCTGATGCAGCCGGATTTTCAGGTTCATTTCCACGCTCTTCTGGATCTCGTCCACTACCCGTCGCTCCACTTCTTCACGTATCGTGTCTTCCTTGATGAGATACTTGGCGAAAAAGGCCGAGAGCCGGCCTTTTCGCTTTTTTACAATGTCGAGGGTGTTCTGAATATCGATATCGATGATGATACGTTTCATCTGTTTAAAAATTTTTGATTCATATCGTCAGATAGAATGTCCATGACGTTTTAAACATACTGTTGTGTGACCGGGCTATGGTCATGGACATTTCATGTGTTTAAAACTTTCGATTCAAGCGGACACATGGAGCATTCATGGAAGTGATCATGTGCCTGTGTGTCCGAAATAACGGCCATGAATGTTTCATCTGTTTGTTCTTGTGATGAACAGATTGCCGGTAGGGATTGGTCAGAGTCCGGCCGCCCCACCGTCACGTCTGGGGTCTGAGACGCCGATCATGGTACCATCCTCCAGCACCCGGATCATCTGAACACCGCCAAAGAGCATGTTCATGGGGAAGTTGGAGGGTGAGATGACATAGCCGCGCCGGTTCAGGGTTTCGATCGCTTCTGCCGAGTAGCCGCGCTCCATCTGGACAACCGGTTCGTTGATTAACGGGTAGACACGGGGCATGCGTATGGCCTCGGCGGGATGGAGGTTGTAGATCAGGGTGTGAACGATCATGCTGATCACCGCCGGGGGGATGCGTCCCGAACCTGGCGAGCCCACGACCAGTTCCACGCGGTCGTCACTGAGTACGATGGTCGGTGCGGTACTGGAGTGTGCGGTGCGTCCGGGTCCGCGTATGCTTCCGTAACTGTCTCCGAAGTTGTGGTTGGCGGAGTTGTAGAAGACACCGTCGGAGAAAACGGACGAACCGAAATAGAGCCCCAGGGTATTGGTCATCGATACCGCGTTACCGGCTCTGTCGACTACGGAAATGTGCGTGGTGTGCTGCTCTTCGCGGTCGGGGTTGGTTGTACGGATTTCACCGGAAGTCGGGTTTCCAGGTATTTCAAGTTCCTCTTCCGTTGCCGGATCGGGTTCGGGTATGTGCTGTCTCAGCTCGTCATAGTCACGCTGCGTTATGTTCTGCGGCGGTGAGAAGAATCCGGGCCCCACGCAACCCGGCGGAGCAGTATAGCGCGGTGTGGCAGGCCAGGGATTGCCGGCATGCATGGTGTCCGGGACGGCACCGCCCATGGCCGAAGCACGGAGAGACGCGTAGTGGTCGCTGATCATTCCCGCAACGGGAAGATCGACGAATGTGGGGTCACCCTGCCATTCACCGCGATCAGCACGTGCGATTCGGATCGCATCCACCAGAACCCCGAGGGCTTCACCATTTGCAACCGGATGTCCGTGCCGGTCAATGTTGCCGCGCTCGATGAGTTTGAGGCCCAGGATCACTTCATGTCCGGCAAGGCTCGGTGGGGCGCTGAGGACGCGGTGGCCCATCCACTCCTGGCAAAGTGCTCCGCGCCAGGTCGGGGTGTAGTTGCGAAAATCGGCCAGAGTGAGGCGGCTGCTGCCTGCGGCAAGTTTATCGATCGTGCGGTGGGCCACATCGCCTGAGTAAAATCCGTCGCGGCCTTCGAGGGCGATGCGGCGAAGCACATCGGCGAGTTGCGGCTGGATGAGCCGGTCTCCGGCGCGCAGCGGTTGTCCGTCGGGCAGAAAGAGTGCGGCGGCGTCCGCATCATAAAGAAGGCGCTGTGAATAGGAGGCGATTACGTCAGCCAGCAGATGGTGGATGATGAAGCCTTCTTCGGCCAGTCGGATGGCCGGTTCAATGACCGTTTGACGTTCCAGTGAGCCGTATTTGTCAAGCGCCTCGAGCAATCCGGCCACCATGCCGGGCACGGCTACGCCGCGCTCCCGGGTTATGAGCGAGTCGGGATCGGTATCAAGTCCGTAATCGGGGTCGGCTCCGGCGGCAGCGTAGAAATCAAGGTAATCGGCTGTGGCGGTCTCGCGGTTCCAGATGGTCATGGCCCCGCTTCCTCCCAGCCCGGACATGTTGGGTTCGAGAACGGCTATGGCGAATGCTGTTGCTACCGCGGCATCCACGGCATTGCCGCCCAGTTCAAGTATGGAACGTCCGGCTTCGCTGCCGAGCGGATGTGCCGAGACGACCATGCCTTCAGATGCGGTCGTTTCACGGTAGAAGGTGGGGGCGTCCGCTTTCGAGAAGCGGGGTTCGGGCGTTACGGTGACCGGTTCGGGGGTGCCGCATGCGCTAGCCAGCAGGAGAAGAGACAGAAGTGCACTGCAGAGATAGGGGGAATACTTGTGATTCATGAATATGATTTCTAATTGGCGCGTAAACGGGAGTAAAGATGCTTGTCCGAATCAGATACCTGAAATGGGTACTGACTGACGCATCAATATAGAAATTACACGGTATAAATCACAGATAGAACGGTTTGATTCACTTCTTGCTTTCCGTTGATCCGGGTAGCATTGAATTGTTTTTCTTCTTGAAGTTCACGTAGCGAACGCCGTAGATCCTCATCATCTGTTCGTCGCGGAATGCGATCGCTTTTTTGAGCCGTTCATCGTAGTTTTTGCGGAACTGTCTCTTTGTACGGGCTTTGGGTATGTAAAATGACTTGTTTTTGTGTACGCCCTTTTCCGGGGAGTAGGAGACCTGGAACACATGCTCCTGGTATACTTCGCCGTTGCGGTTTTTGGATTTTACACAGTAGCTGATACCGGGATATCCGATATTGCTTTGCTTGCCGAGATGCATGGCCCGATCCGGGTTTCGGGCGAATTTCTGCCACTCCGAGAGGTTGCTGTTCCGGAACTCCCGGGCGGAATTCAGGGCCTTGTCCTTACCCCCATACTTTCCATCACTGAAAAAGCGGCTGATTTTCCTGCCGTCCCTGCGTATACGCACAAACCATCCGAATGTGTTTTTGGACGGTTGATCGATACGGCTGATATTCTTCATGTCGTCGTCTGCCATGATATGTACCCTGGGGGAATAGTGAGTGTGCAACGGTTAACGCAACTATGGGGCTTAATATTTTAATTATAAGCGGTTTAGGGATAAATATCAAAAAAAATTTCGCCATCCAAATGGTACATTGATGATCAGGGGACCGGGTGGCATCTTATGCAACGGGAATGCAGAGGAAAGGGCCCTGCAATGAATACAGGATTGCAGCGGAATGCAGAGCAAGGAGTAGTGAAATGAGCAGAGGAAGTGCAGCGGAAATGATCGAGGGCCGGTTATTTTTTGGGTCAGTCGGTTCAGGTACGAGTGGGCTGCCCGGCGTCATCACCGGGTCCGGCCGGATCCAGATAGGCGATGGTAGCACCCCACGTACCGCTTCCGTGACCTGCCAGATGATAATTTCTGACCCAGGGCAGGGATTCCAGCTTTGAATGGACGATCCGGCGAAGGGTTCCGGTCCCCTTTCCGTGGATGATACGCACCGTCAGGATCCCTTTTTCACGGCAAGCCCGAAGATATTCGGGTACGAGATCGTGTACGTCGGACGGCGGGAAGACGTGCAGGTCCAGCACCCCGTCGATCGGGTATTCCATGGCGCCATCGTCGTTTATCGGGAAATCGTCATCCATCGCAACGATCTGTTGAGTGATGTGAGTTTTTCGGGAAAGAAGCAGGTTGTCCGGATGGCCTGGTCCATGTCCTCGTCAGGCATGCGAGTGAGCCGCATTCCGGGCTCCGGGTGTAATGCAGTCAAAATTCAGACATGATCTGGCTAAGCGGTTTTCTGTTCAGGTCGGGGACACGGGTGTTCTCCGAAGGATATCCCACGGGCAGTACAACCGTCGGCGATTCGTTACCGGGCCGATGGAGGATTTCGTTAAGGAACCGCATGGGACTCGGCGTATGGGGCAGGCAGACAAGACCGGCATAGTGCAACGCGGTAATCAGGAAACCTGTGGCAATACCGACCGATTCGTTTACATAATAGTTTTTCCGCCGGATATGGTTTTCTATCCGGTAGGATTCCTTGAAAACGGCAATCAGCACCGGGGCATGCTCCAGAAACGGTTTTTCGAAGTTGGTCTCCAGTTTCTCGATGTCCTTTTTCATTTCATCAGAATAGCGCATTTCGTAATTGATGCGCTCCTCTTTTTCTGCGGCCAGGCGAATCTGCTTTTTGATGTCTGGATCGCGAACCACCACAAAATGCCAGGGCTGCATATGGGCACCCGAGGGAGCGGTCCCGGCTGCCTCGATGCAGTTGCGGATTACTTCTTCAGGAACGGGTTCATCTGAAAATTCCCGGACCGTACGCCTTTTTTTTATCAGTTCAAGGAATAAGCGGGAGCGTTGGAGAAGCTCGTCCGCAGAGGGTTTTTCATACTCAAGAGGGGAGAAATTTATCTTGTCTGCCATAGTTTCAGAAACGCAAATGATATCAAAATGGACTACAGGGAGAAAGTAAGAGATTCACAACAAAAAAACCCGTCAGGTCCTGCAACCTTTGACACTTCGGGACGGGCATACAATACAGATCGGAATCAGTAAAACGGCCAGGTGAAGATTATTCAGTTGCTGGAAATATGCTGAAAAGTTATCTCACAGATATTCCGTAGTTTGATATATTACGGAGCATCATCTCTTCGTTTTACCGTATGTTTTATGCAACTTCAGGATGACCTATAGATAGTATAAGGAAACAGGGTATCGGATATTTGCCATTGCCATGAGAAATATTATTGCCACAGAGCTCAGCTATTTTTTTGAAAAAAAAACCACCAGGATCAATCTCAAGAGACTCATTCTCTTTCTTATCATCCTGATAGGGGTGGTTCTGCTGTTTTCTTTCATCTTCCAGTTGATCAGTTATCACGAAGGGCAGGAGCACAGCTGGATATCAGGCCTGTACTGGACACTGGTAACCATGTCCACGCTTGGTTTCGGCGATATTGTATTTACATCGGATCTTGGCCGGGTTTTTTCCGCAGCCGTTCTGATAACCGGGGTCGTTTTTCTGCTGGTCATGCTCCCCTTTACCTTCATCCAGTTTTTCTACGCTCCCTGGCTGGAGGCGCAGGCTCAGGCACGGGCGCCTCGAAAACTGCCGGCGGAGACCAAAAACCACATACTCATAACAAAGTTCAACAGTGTTGCCGTAGCGCTGATTGAGAAACTCAAGGCATTCCAATACAGCTACTGGATCGTGATTCCTGAACTTTCTGACGCGCTGGAAATCAGTGATATGGGATACGAAGTGGTCCATGGCAATGTTGATGACCCTGAAACGTGGAAAAAGCTCCGGGTGGAACAGGCTGCCATGGTAGTTGCCAACGACGATGAGCGGGTGAATACCAACGTCACCTTTACCGTTCGCGAGCTGAGTGAGTCGGTGCCTGTCATTACCTTCACCAACAGTGATGATGCCGTCGATATTCTGAAGCTTGCCGGCAGCAACCTGGTGCTGAACCTGTCGGAAATGATGGGGCAGGCACTTGTACGGCGGGTAGTGAGCGGCAGCGCGCGCGTTCATGTCATCGGGCGCTTCCAGGAGCTGGTAATCGCAGAAGCACCGGCCATGGAGACACCCCTTGTGGGAAAAACACTCACCGAAACCCGCATGAGGGAACTGACAGGGGTCAACATCGTTGGCATCTGGGAGCGTGGAAAGTACCAGATTGCGTCATCGGATACGCTGATCAGAGAACACAGCATCCTTGTTCTTGTAGGAACAGTTGCCAATTTGCGGAGGTATGATGAACTCATGGGTATCTATCATGCGACGGATGCGCCGGTGGTAGTGCTGGGTGGCGGCAAGGTGGGAGTTGTTGTTGCCAGAGCGCTGCAGGAACGCCAGATTCCGTTTAAAATCGTGGAGCGACGGGAAGAGCTCCAAGTATTTTCAGAGCAACACGTAGTGGGTGATGCCGCCGATTTTGCAGTGCTGAAAGAGGCAGGTATCGATGATGCGCATACCGTGATCATCACACCTAACGAAGACGATACCAACATCTATCTGACCCTGTACTGCCGCAAGCTGCGACCCGAGATCCAGATCATCTCCCGTGCAACCCTGGACCGGAACCTGCATACACTGCGCCGCGCAGGTGCCGATTTCAGCCTGTCCTATTCCACCATGGGAGCCAACGCCATCTTCAATTACCTGCAAAGCGGGGAAATGGTCATGCTGGCCGAGGGNCTGAATATATTCAAGGTGGATATGCCCAAAAAGATGTGCGGCAAGCGAATCAGTGATCTTGAGCTGCGTGACCGTACGGGCTGTACAATTGTAGGAGTGGAAAAAGACGGAGAGGTCATCCTTCAACCGGAACCCGATTTTACGTTGGAAAAAGTCCAGAAAATTATTCTCATCGGTACCCTGGAGTCCGAAAAGAAGTTCTGGAAACACTATAATAACGGTCAGCCATCCGAAGGTCGCCGAAAGTTTTTCAGCCAACGCATGCAGAAATCCATGAAACGCTCCCGATTCATATCCGGCCGTTAGTACTGAGCTCCAATCACTTTTTCTCCGGATAAATGTTTTCTCCAGAGCTGTGATTCACTTATCACCTGAACTCGGGAGAAAAAAACTTCTCCGGATAAAATAAAAGCCTGTCGCAACGGGTTTCCGTAATTGCAACAGGCTCATATTAAAAGTGAAAAAGGAAACCCCTGATTACGGAACCCGGGGTTTCAGGGAATGCATAAACGGCGTATCAGGTCAGGACTGTGGTACCCATGAGACGCACCATCCAGCCGGATGGACCGGGCCGGCGAACAGGGTGCAGCCGCCACACTGCGGACCGTGCTGATCGTCAATCCAGTACTCGCAGTTGTCGCAGCGCTCTTCCGGGTTGGGCGTTTCTGCTACATATTGCAATGTCTCGCGAAGCTGGATGTCGCTTTCGCTCAGGCCGGAGAGATCGGCACAGGGATCTGCAGCTTCCGTGGCTTCCTCGCCGTTGCCGCATCCTTTCAGGAATACACCGGCACCGGCGCCGGCGAGACCAAGCATGGATATTTTACCCAAAAAGGCTTTTCTGCTGATAGAATTGTCTTTGCTCATAAGTGATCAGTTTTTTTGAAGTTTGGGGACACGTGCTACCAGGAATATTACATTATAATACCAGTGATTAGCATTAATAAACTAACAATTATAAGAATGAAACGGAAACGGGTCGAGAAATAAAAAGGACGCAACCAGAACCCGAACCCCCAGCGGCGGCGTACCAGCCATTGGTAATAATGTGTGCGCTGGAGCGCACCAAGCGCAATGGTGACATGACCGTGCACTATAGTGAGCGTAAAAGGAAAGGCAAACAGAAAAGTCCCCAGGTAGAGCCAGAATTCAGGGAAATCAAACCAGAGGCCTATGATCGCATAAGGCCAGGCGAAGAGAATGAACAGCGGAGGAACCAGCAGGAGATTGATCCAGCTGATCCTCCGGAAGTTCTGCTCGCTTAACTCTTTACTGTTTGTCATGGTTGTTTTTCAAGCGTTGTTGCTACTTTCCTTGACATTGCCGGCTCAGGTAACGCTTGCGCTGCAGCCATTTGCGTTGCTGTCACATACGTTGCTTAAAGCTGCGAGGCTTCTTCCAGTGCACGCTTCCGGGCCTCCTCAAACTCATCACCCGGTGTCCATTGCCGCATTTCATCTGCGTTGGCTATGCGAAGGGCAACCCGATAAATCAACTTCAGATCCTCAACGGCACCGGAGAGGTCCCACCAGTCGTGGATGCGGTCGTGGACCGAGTGATAAATCTTGTTTCTGTACTCGGCCACCTGCTCGTTGAAATTTTCCGGCTTGTCCACAAATTGTGTGCCAGGGTTGGGGTAGAGCGCAGGTATGCCGACCCGGGCGAAGGAAAAGTGGTCGGAGCGGTAGTAGATGCCCTGCTCCGGACGCGGATCCGGTTTGACAATGCGACCGAGCCGCTCGGCTTCTTCAGCAAGGATCTCGTCGATGTCCGACCTGCCGTATCCAATAGCCACAAAATCTTTTGTTTCACCGAAGATGTTGGTGGCATCAAGGTTGATATTGGCGGAGATTTTGCCGGCGTGCACCGGTGGGTTTTCGGCGAAATAGCGGGAACCCAGCAGGCCGGATTCTTCGGCGGTCACCGAGACAAAATAGAGCGTGCGACGGATTTCTTCGGGCTCCATCTGGTAGAGCCGCGCCAGATTGAGCATCAAACTCACACCGCTGGCGTTGTCCCAGGCACCGTTGAAGATGGAGTCGCCTTCCACCGGATCGCCGATGCCGAGATGATCATGGTGTGCGGAAAAAACAACGGCTTCTTCTGCCAGCTCAGGATCCGATCCCGGAATTTTTCCAACCACATTCTGACCGGCGATATTTCTGTAAACGGCATCCACGGAGGTATTGATGCGCACTCCCGTGAGTGGGATGGGCTCAAAATACGGGCTTTCTGCCGCATCCAGCATGTCCTGCAAGTTGAGTCCGGCCATTTCAAACAACTCGCGGCTGCGGTCGTGGGTCAGCCAGCCATTGAATTGTGTCTCCGGCTCCTCATCCTCGAAAACGAAAAGCCGCTCCCGGCTCCAGCTGTTGCGCACCACATCCCAGCCGTAACCGGCCGTCTCGTCGGTGTGGATGATCAGCGCTCCAAGGGCGCCCTTTGCGGCTGCTTGTTCAAATTTGTAGGTCCAGCGCCCGTAGTAGAGGCGGTTGCCGCCATCAAACCGGTCCTCATGGGTTACCGGATTGAAATTCTTGAAAACAAGCACCTTTCCGGATACGTCCGCTCCCTTGAAGTCGTCCCAGTCCTCTTCCGGGGCCTCAATGCCGTAACCGACGTAAATCATTTCGGCATCACGCACGTCAACCGACCGCTGCGTATGCGCCGGCCAGGCCATGACATCATCAAGGTAGGTCAGGCGGGCCTGCTGGTCACCGGCGTGCAGCGAGACATTCACATTATGCGATTTCTGGCCTTTGAGCGGCACGTCCTGCGTGAAGGAGCCATCGGGCATCCCTGGTTCAACGCCAAGCTCTTCAAACTGGCTGATGACATAGGCCACCGTCATTTCTTCATATACGGTGCCGGGGGTGCGGCCGCCGAATTCATCGGATGCCAGCACTTCGATATGTTCCATGATATGCCGCTCGCTGAGCGGTCCGGGCAGTACTTCTGGCTCGCGGGGCGTTTCGCAAGCGATCGCTGCAAACAAAATGGTTACGGACAGAAAAGAGAAATAGGTTTGTTTCATCTGTTTAAGATTTAGGATTAATTAGGTCAGATAGAATGCCCATGACGTTTTAATCATAGCCCTGTGTGTCCGGGCTCCAGCCCGGTCATGGACATTTCATTTTTTGATTCGTTTTTTTTATGTGATTTCGATCTTGGGAAAAGGTTTTGATGTTTAAAATTGCGGATCAGATCCGGCTGGCGATGAGCATTTCGATATCGCGATAGGGCATGTCAAAGAGTTGTGCGAGTGATTTTTTGGTGAGCTGATTTTTATATACGTAGGTGCCGTTGCGAAGGCTCACATTGGTCCAGAGTGCTTCACGCAGTCCACCGGCGTCACCGATATCCAGCAGGAAAGGGACCAGAAGGTTGTTCAGGGCTATGGTGGCCGTGCGGGCGACATTGGAGGGGATGTTCGGGACGCAGTAGTGCAACACTCCGTTTTCCATGTATACGGGATCGGAATGGGATGTGGCCCGGCTGGTCTCAATGCAGCCACCCTGGTCGATGACCGCATCCACAATGACACTGCCGTCTTTCATGGTCTGTACCATGGAGCGGGTAACCCAGCAGGGGGACCGGTGGCCCTCGACCATCGCCGCGCCAATGACCACATCGGCCACTTTCAGCGCCGAGGAGATGAACTGATGCGTAGCCATGGCGGTGATGATCCGCCGGTCGAGCGAGTTTTCCAGATGACGCAACTGTGCCAGATCCGTGTCCATTACAAACACCTGCGCCCCGTACCCCAGAGCGGTGCGCGCGGCATACTCGGCAATGATGCCGGCGCCCAAAATCACCACTGTGGCCGGCGGGACGCCAGAGATGCCGCCGAGCAGGATCCCGTGGCCCTGTTGATTGTTTTCAAGGTAGTGGGCGGCAATCTGCACCGACATGGACCCTGTGATCTCGTGCATCATGCGCACGATGGGGAAGCTGTTGTCAGGCGACTTGATGAACTCAAAACCGATTCCGGTAATATTCTTGCGGATGAGCTCCTTGAGATAGCCCTCGGTGGTGTTACCCAGATGCAGCGCGGAGATGACGGTCTGATCGGGCTGAAGCAGTTCGTGCTCGCTTTCGTCCGGCGGCGCCACTTTCAGGATGATCTCGGATTTCTTGTAAAGCTCTTCGGTGGACCATGCGATGGTGGCCCCGGCTTCAGAGTACTCCCGGTCGGTGAAGCGGGCGTCCTCGCCCGCGCCTGCCTCAATATGGATTTCATGTCCGCTGGCCTTCAGGTCTGCAACACCGCCCGGTGTGACCGCCAGCCGTTGCTCATCCTTGGAACGTTCCTTCGGTAATCCTATCTTCATGCTGATGCGCGAGCCCTTGTATTCTTCGGTCTTTTCCAGTGTCTTCAACCCGAACTGGTGTGCCACCTGATAGGGGTTCATTATTTCCATGTAGGTACCGGAGTATTCGTGGAAGGAATAAAGTGACAAATTATAAAAAAAAATGATGAATTGGATGGTAAATGATGAATTCTATGGCATTTGATTTCCGCGTTACAGGGTGCCGTTACGGCGCGAAACGATGATACCGGTTCCTGAACAAGAAGAAGTGATCCACTCGGTTCAAAGGTGCGATCCCCCAAGCCGGCAGAAGTTGTCAATACGACCGGGAGCACATCCACAAACATGAACATCCGGCCCAAAAAATCACTCGGACAGCATTTTCTTAAGGATGGCAACACCATCCGGCGGATCGTGGAGCAGGTGCAGGCGGGCGGGCAGGACAGGGTCGTGGAAATCGGTCCCGGAACCGGTGCCCTGACCGTGCCACTGTCGGAGCGGTATCCGGACCTGCATGTTTTCGAAGTGGACGAGCGGGCGATTGAAGTGATAGCGCGTCTCTGCCCCGGAGTCACCATCCACCCGGTCAGTTTTCTGGATGCGGACCTTGCCGCACTGGACAGGGGTTCGGGAGGGAAGCTGCATGTGGTCGGCAACCTGCCATACTTCCTGACCAGCCCAATTCTTTTTCGCATCCTGGACCAGGGGCCGCTGTTTGCCCGGGCCGTGGTCATGATCCAGAAAGAGGTGGCCGAACGGCTGGTTGCTCGTCCCCGAACAAAGGAGTACGGTATTTTGAGTGTGCAGGCACAGGTTCTGGGGAGGGTGGAGCTTCTGTTTCCGGTTTCGCGCCATGTTTTTCAACCACCGCCCAGGGTCGAGAGCGCGGTGATTGCCTACCGGCCGGGCAATGAGACGTACCCGGAGTCGGTGGCAGATCTTCCGGTTCCGCTGGACCGTTTCAAGCTGGTGGTGCGCACGGCGTTCCAGCAGCGCCGGAAGCGTTTGTCAAATGCACTCAAGGGTCTGTTCGGCGGCTCCTTCCCGGATGGATTCGATGCAGGCCGGAGGGCGGAAGAGCTCGAGCCAATGGAGTTTGTCCGGCTGGCGGAATGGCTGGAAAACGGGAGATGAGCCAGGAGTGAACAAAGCGGAAATGGCGGTCGTAGCGCGCAGGCACGGGACACATCCACAAGAGTTTAAGGAGTGCATACTACAAGAGTTGAAGGAGTGCATACTACAAGAGTTGAAAGAGTGCATCCACAAGAGTTGAAAGAGTGCATACTACAAGAGTTGAAGGAGTGCATCCACAAGAGCAGCGGAAAAATAGATACACTGAACGCCAGGTGGAGATCGGTTGTTTTTGGCACTGTTAGCATTTGATCAGGACAGAGTGCTAAAATGTAAAAAACACCTCTTGCGCAGTTAAGAAGCATTTCTTATTATTGGCTCGAATCAAATCTGGCACTCATGAGAAAAGAGTGCTAAACACAATCACCAACAAACTAAAAAGAGTAACATTATGGCAAGTATCAAACCTCTTAGTGACAGAGTACTGGTTCGCCCGGATTCGGCTGAGGAGAAGACCAGCTCCGGGATCATCATTCCTGATTCCGCAAAAGAGAAGCCTCAGCGCGGGACCGTGGTAGCGGTTGGCGACGGCCGGGTCGAGGATGGAAAGAAAATCGACATGTCGGTGAAGGAAGGCGACAAGGTGCTGTACGGCAAGTACGCCGGAACGGAGATCGAGATTGACGGCGAAGAGCTGATGATCATGCGCGAAAATGATATCCTCGGCATTCTTTCCTGACGAATTAATCAAACGAACCTGTTAATCATAAAAACGAATTCTGACCTATGTCAAAGTTAATCCATTATAATATCGAAGCACGTGACGGCCTCAAGAAAGGGGTCGACAAACTGGCCAACGCGGTGAAAGTGACTCTGGGTCCCCGCGGACGCAATGTAGTTATTGAAAAATCTTTTGGCGCCCCCACGGTCACCAAGGACGGTGTCACGGTAGCCAAGGAGATCGAGCTTGAAGACAAAGTGGAAAACCTGGGTGCGCAGATGGTGCGCGAGGTGGCTTCCAAAACCAGCGACAATGCCGGTGACGGTACCACCACGGCTACGGTTCTGGCCCAGTCCATCATCCAGTCCGGACTCAAGAACGTAACCGCCGGTGCCAACCCGATGGATCTGAAGCGCGGTATCGACAAGGCCGTTGATGCCGTTGTGGCTGAACTCAAGAACGTCAGCCGCGACATCAGTGACCGCAACGAGATTGCCCAGGTGGGAACCATTTCCGCCAACAACGACGAGTTCATTGGCAATCTGATCGCCGATGCCATGGAGAAAGTGGGCAAGGACGGTGTGATCACCGTTGAGGAAGCAAAAGGCACCGACACTTCCCTGGATACGGTGGAAGGTATGCAGTTCGACCGCGGTTATCTGTCGCCTTACTTTGTGACCAATTCCGAAAAGATGACCACCGAGCTGGAGGATCCCTACATACTGATCTACGACAAAAAGATCTCCAATATGAAGGATTTGCTGCCGGTGCTTGAGAAGGTCATCCAGACCGGCAAGCCGTTGCTGATCATCTCTGAGGATGTGGAAGGCGAGGCCCTGGCTACGCTTGTTGTGAACAAGCTCCGCGGCACCCTGAAGATTGCCGCTGTCAAGGCACCCGGCTTTGGCGACCGCCGTAAGGCCATGCTGGAGGACATCGCGATCCTCACCGGTGGAACTGTAATCTCCGAAGAGCGCGGTTACAAGCTTGAGAATGCAACGCTTGACTTTCTGGGACAGAGTGCCCGCATTTCCATTGACAAGGACAACACCACGATCGTTGATGGAAAGGGTAAAGATGACGACATCAAGGCCCGTATCAACCAGATCAAAGCACAGATTGAGGATACCACCTCTGACTACGATCGCGAGAAGCTCCAGGAGCGACTGGCCAAACTGAGCGGCGGTGTTGCCGTGCTCTACATTGGCGCTGCCTCCGAGGTTGAGATGAAAGAGAAGAAAGCTCGTGTCGAGGATGCGCTGCATGCTACGCGTGCCGCTGTTGAGGAAGGCATTGTGGCCGGTGGCGGTGTAGCGCTGCTCCGCTGTGCACATGCGCTGGATAACCTGAAGGGCGAAAATCCCGATCAGGAAGTCGGCTTTGAAATCGTCCGTCGTGCGCTTGAAGAACCGCTCCGCATTATTGCCGGCAACGCTGGTGTGGAAGGCTCCATTGTCGTCCAGAAAGTGAAAGAAGGCAAGGATGCGTTCGGATACAATGCCCGCACTGAGGTGTATGAAGACCTGACCAAAGCCGGTGTTATCGATCCGACCAAGGTAACGCGCACTGCGCTTGAAAATGCCGCTTCGGTTGCCGGTCTGATGCTCACTACCGAGGCCGTTGTTTTCGACAAACCGACGAAAGATGATGATAAAGGCTCCGCTCCTCCCGATATGGGTGGCATGGGCGGCATGGGCGGAGGCATGGGCTTCTAAATCCCGCCGCAAGCCCGTCTTTCAGCAACGCCTGAAAGCCGAAATGAAAAACCCGGTATCCCGATCTGTTTGGGGTATCGGGTTTTTTTGTTGGGTGTGTTCCTGTCAGTGTTCCAATCAGTCTTCCAGTTTTTTCTCAATTTTTTCGTCCAGAAGCGCCGGGTTTTCCGTCATTTCATCCCTGGGCTCAGAGACCAGGAACCAGGAGACGGCCGACATGGCCACGGTAACGGCACAGATGACCATCAGGATAGTCTTGTTGTCAACGGCCTGCACGATGTCACCGACGGCGAAACTTGAGACGAGCTGCGGCAGGACCACAGACAGGTTGAACAGGCCCATATAGAGTCCCATCTGGTTCTGGGCTATCTTCTGGGACATGATCGCAAAAGGAAGGCTGATGATTGAGGCCCAACCGATGCCTGCCACCGTCATCAGGATATAGAGCGTCCATGGTGTGTCGCCCAAAAAAATGATGAGTGTGTAGCCAATGGCCATAATGACCAGGGCTGTGGCGTGGACGCGCACCCGGCCATACCTGTTGGCAAGCGGACCGAGTGCCAGCACCGGGATGATCGCGGCTACAAGGTTCAGCGAGAAAAAACTCCAGTTGACCACGCTGCCCACACCCACGGCCGTGAGTTCGGGCATCCGGTAGGAGACAAAAGCGAAAAAGTAAATGAACATGCTCTGCACTCCGATCCAGGAGAAGGAGTGTGCCGCCAGGACTTTCTGAAAACCGATTTTGCCGGCTTCTTCCCTGGTTTTACCCTCTTCTGATTTGAAAAGAGTCTCACCGACCAGGTAAATAGTCACGATCAGGGCAAAGATCTCGAAATAATATCCGGGGAATTCAAATCCGCTCAAGCGCTTGATGATGGCATAAATGCCGTACAGCAGGAAACCCCAGAGCGGACGGATACTGATCAGGATGCGCGTGAGCGAGGCGTCGCTTACACTTTGCGGCGTATCGTCGTTTTCGGACAATTCTTTGGCAATGGCGTCTTCGTCCTCACCATAACGTCCCAGATACTTCGGTTCTTTGATGAAAAACGGCGGTATCACCGAGAAGGCAAAGACCAGGAAGACCCCGAAATAGAGCAGGACGATGTTTCCGAAAATGGCACCTATGGCATACGAAAGCACGCCGAAAGTGCCCGACACGGTTTGCATCCAGGTATAGCCCTTGGTGCGTTCCCGACCTTCCGGTGTCACATCGGCAATGATGGATCTGGTGGGGTTGAACGAGACATTGATGGAAAGGTCAAGGACCATTGAAATGAGAATGGCGATACCAAGGACACCTTCGAGGCCCAGTCCTGCCTGGATCACTCCGATGTTCGGTAACGCCAGGATCATAAGGGATGCCAGCACCCCGCCTACGACGATGAAGGCGCGCCGGCGGCCGTTCCATATCCAAACATTATCGCTGATGATGCCGATGATCACCTGCCCAAGGATACCTGCGATCGGACCGGTGGCCCAGACCAGGCCGATATCGGATATTTCGAGTCCATACTGATACGTCAGCAGCCAGCTGAGCGCCGCGATTTGAATCGAAAGGCCAAACCCCATGGCCGTAGCCGGGAGGGCAAGCAGCGCGTAAAAACGGTTGCTCAGTCGCTTTTGGATTTCCAGCATATCGGAGGATTTAGAATGTTCGCGCCGGAATCAGGTTCCCGGCTGCCAGGGTATCGCTAAAAATACAACCTGAAACCGAATGCACAAAACGTGAAAAAGCACCGCATTGCCTCTTGTACTGCCCCACATGGTTAGGCATGCAAACATTTTTTTGTATCTTGCCCTGATAGCATTTATTGACCGGTAACCGGACCTGAATATTTCTGACATGAACCGAACATGACAGCCCCCGGCTGATACACATGGGCATGATCATAACCTGTCATGTGAGATCATTCTGACCTCATGAATTTAAATTGAATTATACAGATGAATGCACTGATCGCTTTTTTACTGGTGATACATATTCCCGCCGGACTGGAAGCAACGGGATCTCAAAGTGATACCATGACGCAGCCCGAAAGGGAGGCTGTAAATGCCACGCAGACCTGGGAGGTTGAGGGACAACAATGGGATGAATGGCCCACCCGTGATATCCGGTTTGAAACCGACGAGGGGACCTGGATGAACCTGGATGTGAGTCCGGATGGGAATTACGTAGTTTTTGAACTCCTCGGGGATATCTACCGCGTTTCCATCAACGGCGGAGAGGCAGAACTGCTCTCGGGCGGGCCGGCCTTCGATATGCAGCCGCGTTTCAGTCCGGATGGAAACACAATTGCCTTCACCAGTGACCGCGGCGGCGGTGACAATATCTGGCTGATGGATG
>SL_3KL_010_SEDDRAFT_10001989_pt1 | contig 18738 bp, 9 predicted proteins | sample SodLakKL_010_SED_2_FD_10381 | JGI IMG/M metagenome (IMG submission 10381) | reverse complement strand
CCCCCCCACCACGGCCTCGGATATCTGGCAGCTCGGGCGTCTGCTTGAATCGGTGCTCGGAGAAAACGGGGCGGATCGGGACCTTCAGGCGGTGGTCGAGCTGGCTACTCACGAGTCGCCGGAAGCCCGTTATGCAGCCGCGTCGGAACTGGAAGCGGACCTGAGCGCATGGCTGAAGACGCGACCCGTAACCGCCCGCGGCGGCGGTTTCAGCTATCGATTCGGCCGACTGGTACAACGCAACAAATTTGCTGCGGTACTGGCGACAGCAGCAGTACTCGTTGTTGTCGGATCCAGCATTTGGTTTACCTGGCAGCTTGCCGAAGAACGCGATGTGGCGAAGGCTGCACTTGAAGAAACCGAAGCCGCACTTGCCCGGGCTGAAGACCTGCGTGAGTTCCTGGTCGATCTGTTTCGTGCCACCGAGCCTGACCGTCCGCGCGATCAACTGCCCAGCACGGAAGAGTTGCTCGCACTGGGCGCCCGGCGAGCCCTGGACGAGAACGCTGCCCCGCCTGCTGAGCGGCTGGGTATGCTGCTAGTGCTTGGAGAGGTATTTCTGGCCCTTTACCAGGCCGAAGATGCTGAACAATTGCTCGACGCGGCGGTGGTCCTCGGAAGGGCACACACCGAACAGCAACCTGTGGATCTGGCCCGTGCGCTGGAACTCCAGGGCCAGCTCGCCATGCACCAGGTGCGCTGGGCCGAAGCGCAGGAATGGTTTACAGAGGCTGAAACCCTGGTGGATGAGTCGGGCACCGGCTGGAACACTTTCGCGAGTATCCGCGAAAGCAAGAGCGAACTGGCGACACTTCGCGGGAATCATCATCAAGCACTAGGTCTGATCGAGCCGGTCTACCTCGAGATTCACCAGGGACGACAGGTTCAACCCCGGGTGCATTATCGGGTCTTGACAAGAGTGGCCATGCTGAATGCCGGCTTGGGAGATCCAGCAGGTGCGTTGGAGGTTCTCGACCAGGCTGCAGATCTGATCGCTCATCTGGAGGGCGAGGAAAGCCTGGCGAATGCCAATGAGCACCTGGGCCGTGCCGGACTGATGCTGCTCCTAGGCCGATTCGATGCCGCCAGGGATACCTTGCTCCGTGTGCTGGCGCTGACTGACCGAATTGCTGAGCACCCGATTCGAACACGCGCGTTGACATACTTCCGCATGGGTTACTTGAAGTTTTATACCGGCCAGTACAACCAGGCGCTTGATTGGTACAAACGCGGTATTGAGGAATGCGCCGCGTCCCGGGAACTCACAGCGGAGGACCACCCATGCGGAATGTATGGCCTTGGGTGGATTCAGGCATACATGCATCGCTGGGAACACGCAGAGAAGCAGTTGCTCGAGGCGCGGACGCAGTTCACCGACATGGGGGCACCCTTTGAACGCTGGCTGGCATGGACCAAGACCATTTTCGCCTTTGTTGCATGCCACCAGGGCCGGATCAAGGAGGGCGCTCACCTACTGGACAAAGTGCATGCACATCCCGGCAAGGACCAGCTCGGCAATCCAGGCAGTCAGGCCCACTTTCTCATGGCACGCGCGGTTTGCCACTACAAGGCCGGCGATTATGAACAGGCCTTGGAACCCGTTGACCGGGCCCTGGAAATATGGACGCATCCCGGCCTTGCCTCGGCCCACGCTGAACGTCGAATCCTTCGAGCCCGCATCCTGGCCGCACTTGGTCACAATCGTGAATCCGCAGAATCACTGGACCACGCCCAGCAGCAGCTCGAAACCGTCGGCCTGCCCGATCATCCCGTGATGAAGCGGATCCACGAGACCCGTCAGGATCTGTTCTGATCCATCCCGGATAACACACAACTGATTCAAGCGATGGCCTTCATGGCCGCTCGCCCCCTGCCCGACCCGATTCTCTCCATCTGATCCGAAGTTGAAACGGCTCCCGAAAAAAAGCTGGCGGGTTCTCTCCCGCCATCGCGTCCCGCCCGATAAAGACCAAGAACCCACGCGAGGGTTCGTGAAGCCGATACCAGCATGTCAATCATCCAAACATGGAGTATCAAGTCATGCAAAAACGATTCAAAAATTCAATCTTCGCAACCTCGATAACCGGGTTAATGGCCCTGGTCGGCTCGGCCAGCGCAGAGGTCATATCCGTCACGGTGGACAGGAGTCAGCCGTTCGATGAGGTCAGTGGCTATCAGTACGTCGAAGCGACCATGGACGGTGTCGTCTGGCGCGATGATGGTTCGCAGGGCGAGTATTCGGTGCCAGTCGTTCTGATCTATCCGGAAGCGGATGGAAACGGCATCGGCGTGGTGGACCTGCCCAACTCCGCGCAAATCCACGTGACACCTGGCGCAAGTGAGTGGACTGTGGCGCAACTCACCCGGTCCACCACCGAGAGTTATCTGTTCGAAACCGGCCACACCTACCTCTCCGTACAGTGGGACAAGGCCGTGACCGAGACCTTCGGCCCCGCGCCGCCGGACGATGGCTCCGATTTCAACCACCTCGCCTACGGCACCATAGAGCGTGGCGACGATGCTTTCCATATCATGCGCGATGCCGCTTTTTTCCTCCGGAATCCAAGTGCGTTCACCGGCAATGGCGGCCCGGCGCCGGTCGACACGGTCCTGAGCTCCGGGTTCTCGCAGACGGGTGGGCTGATCAATGAATTCCTGGCTCGTGGCGAAAACACTAGCGGGGCGTTTGACGGTAACCTCATTGGAAAGCAGGGGCTGGTCTGCTGGACTTTTCACAACGAGCCGCCCCTATACTCCCATTTTTCACCGTGCACGGATCATCCGGCTTCCTCCGATCCTTCATCAGTCTCTATCATGATCGCGGCAGAGACCGATGTCATTTTGTTTGACGCCGCCAGCGCCCGCACGGACGCAGCCAACTGGCGCAGTTACGAACTGGCCGGCGTATCACACCTGCCCGCTCCGATTTTCCCGGGCCTTCATCCGAATCAGAACTACGCCAACTCGCAGCAAGTCTTCCGTGCAGCGATCGAAAATCTTGGGCTCTGGGCTGCCGAGGGCATCCCCGCCCCGAGTTCGAAATTCATCCAGGGGACCATCATCCCCGGCGGCGGCTTACTTCCCGATTTGGTTCCCGGGCTGGATGGCTTCGAGCCCGAGTTCGATGCGGACGGCAATGCGCTCGGCGGGCTTCGCCTACCCCACATGGAACAGATCATCGATGACAAACTGGCCGGCGCACCGCTTGGAACTTACACCGGCATCAATCCGGTCGAGGATCTCTTCGTCATGATCGCAGGGCACTTCCTGCCATTCAGCGATGCCGAGCTTGAAGAACGCTACCCGAACCGCGGCGCCTATGTTTCGCGAGTAGCCAGAGCCGCAGAGCACTTGATGGACAATGGTTACATTCTTCCGCACGACAAGGATGCATACGTGCGGGGGGCTGCCCGGAAACCTTTCCAGACCAAATCCGACCCACGTCCACCGAGGGCGCCATGGCGCGTACACCCCTCAAGGTAACGCCGTTTCATTCGGCCTGATCAGGCTCGAGATCAAGCGCGGCCACCCGATCCATCGGGTGGCCGCTGCACTTGTCCCTTCCCCAAGCGCGCCCGGGGAACATGGCGCTCGCAAAACTGAGACTTCGATTGCAAACTTGAGACACTCACAGGAAATGTGACCTGGTTCACACTTACTGATTTTCCGGGGATTGTCGGCGATCTCATCCAGGTGACCGTCGCGAATTTGCGAATCAAACCGTCGAATTCGCAACCCTCCTCTTACTTTATCTTTTATATCAATGCTTTATTGATTTGGCATGAAATCTGTATATCACAGGTTGAGCCGCTGAGATCGGGCGTTTCCGCCGGCAGTGGTGGGGTTTGTGGGTCCCGGGATCCCCTTCCCAACGGGACCGTTTATACAAGGAGTTCATGTCATGTCTGCTTCATTCATCAACAAAGTGGGCACCATCTGTACGGGCGTGGCCGTGGCTTGCATGCTTGCCGGCCTGTCCAGTTCAGTGTTTGCCCAGGATCATGGTGTCGGAATTCGAAAATCGTGTCCGACCCCGGCGAAAGTCGGTGATCTTGCCAGTTGTACCATGCGGGTCATCAACGAGGACGATTTCGGTGATGCCATCGAGGTTCTGGAATTCTGGGACTTGGTCGGAAGTGGCGCCGACCAGTTTCGGGTTCCCGAAACCGGCAACCTGCCGATCATAGACGTCAGCCCCGGGGTGACCTGTGCGGAAGATCTCACGCAGCCGATCGGCCTGACCTTCCCGTGCACCATGCCGGGCGCAATTGATGGTTCGGGAGAGTTCGTCCGCGTGCGTTCCACTTACACGGTGCCGGAATGGGCCACCAACCCGCTGCTTGACCAGGCCAACGCGATCGTCAGGGACTTGTGCGATGTCCAGCCGGTCGGCTGCAACCCGGACCCGCAGCAGCAGCAATTCGGTGCGGCAGTCTCGCTTTTCGAGCCGGACCTGGAGGTCACCAAGACCGGACCTGACCTGGCCAAGGTGGGTGACGAGGTCTGCTACAGCATCGGTTTCCAGGATCTGAGCACCGGCACCGGCTTTCCGGGCTTCGAGAACTGCCTGGGTACCGACACGTTGCTGGGCGACCTGGGCGAATTCTTCGCCGGTGAACCCCGGGAATTCTGCCGGACGGTTCTGGCTGATGACCCCAATCCGCTTTACAACGAGGCAACCATCACCTGCGGTGTTATCGATTTCGACAATATCCTTTCCGACTCCGATGAACACTGGGTGGACATTATCGATCCGTCCATCGAAGTGACCAAGTCCGGACCGGATCTGGCCAAGGTCGGTGACGAGGTCTGCTTCGAGATCGGGTTTGTCAGCACCGGCTCAGGCACGCTCGAAAACTGCCAGGGTTCCGACACGCTGCTGGGTCCGCTGGGTGCATTTCTGGATGGTCAGAACCGTGAGTTCTGCTACACCACCTCGGCTGAAGATCCCAACCCGCTGGCCAACACCGCCACCATCACCTGTGATGTGGATGGTTTCGATAACCAGGCCAGTGACTCCGACAGCCATGAAGTCGAACTGATCGACCCGGCCATCGAAGTCACCAAGTCCGGCCCCGACCGGGCCAAGGTGGGTGACGAGGTCTGCTTCGAGATCGGGTTTGTCAGCACTGGCACGGGCACGCTGGAAAACTGCCAGGGCTCCGACACACTGCTGGGTCCGCTGGGTGCATTCACAGCTGGTCAGAACCGCGAGTTCTGTTACACCACCTCGGCTGAAGATCCCAACCCGCTGGAAAACACCGCTACCATCACCTGTGATGTGGCCGGCTTCGACAACCAGGCCAGTGATTGGGACAGCCATGAAGTGGAGCTGATCAGCCCGGCCGTGACCCTAGAGAAGGCCTGCCGTCCGGATCCGATCCCTGTGGGTGGCGAGATCTTCTGGGACTTCGAAGTGACCAATACCGGCAATTCAGGCCTGACCTGTCTGCTCAATGACGCCGATGCCGGCATCATTGACCTTGGCTTTGCCCTGGCTGCCGGTGAAAGCTTCGACTACACCGCCTCGCGTGCAGTCACTGAAGCCGACATTCCGCAGATCAGCAACTACGCAGAGGTCCAGTGTGATGTCGATGGCTTCGACAACCAGGTCAGCGATGATGACTGGGCCACCTGTGAAGTGGCGCCGATGACCGAAGAGGTCTGCCGGACTCCGGGCTTCTGGGGTACCCATGCCGGTACCGAGAACCGTCGTGCGACCAACCTGACTCAACTGGTCATCGACGCAGCCGGAGGTTCCATCGAAGTCTGTGGCAAGTCGCTCGACAACACCCTGGTCGGCAACACCGAGTCCGCGCTGGAAGCCATGTGCGTCAGCGTCCAGGGTGAACAGCAACGGCAACTGGCCCGGCAACTGACCGCCATGGCGCTGAACTGCGTGATCAGCGGTGGTGGAGCCGACTGCACCGGTACCGGTGTCGAAGGTCTGTTCGCCGACGCCAATGCCGCCTGTGCCGCCAATGAAGAATATCTGTCCGACTTTATCGGCCGGGTGGATTGCTTCAACAACGGTGGTTACTGGAACGAGGACGAAGGATCCTGCTATATCGATCCTGAAGATCCCAACAACTGCCAGAACCGTGATCTGGACTACTCGACCGAAATCTTCGACGGCGTTGAACCGCTGCCGGGACCGGCCGGAAGTCCGCGGGCCTGCAATACCGCAACTCGCAACGATGTCTACATCGTTCCCTGATGCGGTGCACCGGTGCGGCCATTCCCGGCCGCACCGGGATGTTTTTCAACCAACCAGCCGGGGCGTCATTGGACGCCCCGGTTCTTCTATGCAAAAAGGCGCGACCATGCACATGCCCCCAATGAAGGTTCAATTGTTTTTCCTGGCGCTGTCGGCCATCACGGTCTGTAGTACGCTTCATGCTGATGACCTGGTGGTCGATACACTGGACGATGCCGGTCCCGGATCACTGCGAGCAGCCATCGAGTCTGCCAATAGCGAACCGGGCGCCCAGGTCATCGTGTTCGACCCCTCCGTTCACGGCGGCGCCATCGTTTTGCAATCCAGCCTGCCGGAGATCACCGACGATATCGAGATCATCGGACCGGGCGCGGAACTGCTCAGCATTGATGGCAACAACAGCCATCAGATCATCTCGATCTCCGCCGGAGTGACCGCTATCCTTTCCGGCCTGACGCTCACCCAGGGAAGCGATCAACTCGGTGGTGGCGCGATCGTGAATGAAGGAGAACTGACGCTCTCCGCAGCCACACTGATTGGCAACAAGGCTGAGTTCGGGGGTGGTGGCGCCATCGACAATGTGTTCGGCACGCTCACGCTGATCAATTCAGTTCTTGCCGATAACGAAGCCAACTTCGGTGGGGCATTATCGAATTTCGAAGGCTCCGTGTTGATCATCAATTCAACGCTGACCGGAAACTCGGCACTTCAAGGCGGCGCCATCGACAACACGGGTCTGCTGGTGATCGAAGCCAGCACCCTTCACGCCAACCAGGCCGAGATCGGGGGCGGCATCGAAAATGCCGGATCGGTGGACATCATCAATTCCACACTGTCCGGAAACCAGGCGCTGGAAGACGGGGGTGCAATTGACAACTTCGGCGGCATTCTGCACCTGCTGTTTGTCACTTTCGCCGCCAATGAAGCCGGTCTTGACGGTCAGGCGATCTGGACCGGACCTGATATTGATGACGACGAAGTGATGGCCAGGAATGTCATCATTGCCGGTGATGGCGAAAACGATTGTTACATCGACGAACCTGATTCATGGACCACAGGCGGGCACAACCTGGCCATTGACCCCGGCTGTACCGGCTTTCAGGTGATCGATATCGAAGACCTGCAACTTGGACCCCTGGCCGATAACGGCGGCCCCACGCTCACCCACGCTTTTGGTCCCAACAGCCTGGCACTTGACACAGCAAACGACTGCACCGGCTTTGATGGTCTGACCAACGTAGGCCAGGATCAACGCGGCACACCCAGGCCCCAGGGAGATCACTGCGATATCGGCGCTTACGAGCGTATCTTCGAGGATGAAAAGGAAGATGTCATCTTTGCCGATCGCTTTCGGAGACTCAGTCCCTGACCGGTAGATGGTCCAGATGGTGATCCTTGATCAGGCGATAGAGCTGGGCGCGGGAGACTTCCAGTTGCGTGGCGGCCAGGTTGACATTGCCACCGGCCGCTTGCAGTGCGCGTTCAATGGCCTTGCGTTCGGCGCTCTTGCGACACAAGCGCAAAGACTGTACCGGATCAGGTTCGGGCGCCGATGTACATGTTTCTCCCTGCATGGAAAAACCAAGGTCGGAACCCGATATGGACCGGCCATTGCCCATCACCAGGGCCTGCAGAACGCGGTTTTTCAGCTCGCGAACATTGCCCGGCCAGGCATGCTGATTGAGCGCCGAAACCGCGCTGTCATCAAGCGAGCGTGCATCGACCTCGTACTGGCCTGCAAACCGTGAAATGAAGCATCGGGCCAGAGCGACAACATCTTCACCGCGCTCACGCAATGCCGGGGTGTGAATCCGCAGGGCACTGAGCCGGTAGTAAAGATCATTTCGAAAGAGGCCGAACCGGCACGCGCTTTCCAGATCGGCATGGGTTGCAGCCACGATCCGAACATCAGCACGAATGGGTTTACAACTCCCCAGGCGCTCGAAACTGCCCTCCTCCAGGAACCTCAGCAGCGTGACCTGGTTATCCAACGGCAAATCGCCGATTTCATCCAGCAGCAAGGTTCCACCCTCGGCTGATTCGATGCGACCGATGTTGCGTCGATCGGCGCCGGTAAAAGCACCGCGTTCATAGCCAAACACTTCGGATTGAAACAGCGAATCGGGCAAGGCGGCGCAATTGACCGCAATGAAGGGCCCGGCAGAACGCCGCGAATAATGATGCAACAGATTGGCGACCAGTTCCTTGCCGGTGCCGGTTTCGCCGGTGATCAACACCGGCGCATCAATCGAAGCCACCCGCTCTATGACTTTGCGCAACTTCACGATGGCCGGACTGGTGCCGATCAATTCAGGGCATGTCCGTCCCATGATGGTTAGCGTTTCAGTCACGGCAGCTCGCCTTCTCACTGGACTCCTCCTGCACAATCGTCAGGTGAACTCCACCGCGCGCCTGCCAGGCGACATCACAGGGCAGTTGTATCTCGACCGAGACAAGGTCGAGTCCGTCCAGCACAAGATCCACATCAGCAAGTCCCAGATCACTGTCCAGATGCAGGAGGGTTGGCTGGCCAAAAACTTCGGCATGAAAGTGAACCGGGACCGGATGACGTGCGACCGCGGCCAGCTCGATGGCCGCGCGCAGTGGACAATCGTTCAGAGCTTGCCCGGTGCAGACCCGCAAGCCGTTGTCGGTCAGTGAGTTGACTTCGAAGCGAGTCGGCAGCGGTCCCTGTCGTTCGAATGCGCCAAGATCGGCATAGCCTCCGGCAAAACGCGGGTCACCATTGCCGCGCTGGTCCCACACCAGCACCTTGCCATCGGCATCCAGTGAAGCCGAGCCATCCGCCAGATTAACGGCCGGACTGAGACCACTCAGCGGCAAGGTGGGCGTCGGCCCGTTGTAATGGCCCAGCGCCTCGAAACGCGGATCGGCATCCAGCAACGGACGACCACATCCCCATTCGCTGCCCTGAATCAGGTTGCTGACGTTGTCGGCCGGCGACAGATCGACATGCACACACTGGATGGGCTGGCTGCCGGCGATGATGGAATTGGCCAGATACAACTCCCCCATGCTGTAAAGACCGGCACCCAGGCCGGCCAGATTGTCGGCCATTGTCACATGAATCAATCGCATACTGCCCCCCTGCCCGGCCAAGGCGCCCCCCTCCAGGGCCGTATTGCCCAACAGAGTGGAATTGACCACAATCAGCTCGCCGCCGACATTGAAAATAGCGCCGCCCTGGACGGTGGCCTGATTTCTCATCAGGGTCACACTGTCCACGACCAGGCGTCCGCGATTGAAGATGGCACCGCCGTAATCAGAAAGCCCTCCAGTCAGGGTAACGCCACTCAGGATCAGCTCACCCCCCGGTGCGATCTCGAAAATGCGCTCGCCATTGCCGTCCAGAGTCATCCCGTAGGCCTGCCAAAGCAACCCACGGACAAAGCCGTTAATCATCACTCGTGAACGGATTTCAGGCAGCGGGCTATCGAGCCGGATCGTCACCGGCTCGGAAAATGGACTCCCGCGGTCACCGAGATGAATTCGCCAGACATGCTCTGGATGGTCCGCGGCAATTTCCAGTGCCCTGCGAAGACTACCCTCGCCACTGTCGGTCGCTGAAGTCACAACCAGCTCCGAGGTGCGCGCATTGGCATCCAGTCCCGGCCCACCGATTGATATCACCACAATGATGATTGTCCAAAACATGATTTTCATGGCCCGAATCTCCCAGTCGCCCGACAACAAGCAAAAATGACCATTCAGGGCTCCAGCCTCGCCAGGGTGATCACCAGGTCCTGACCATGGCCACTGCCCAGGGTATGGAGCAACCTTGCGCTGGCATGTCCCTCGGCACGCACCGTCAGCGTGTACCCGGGCGCTGCCAGATTGGAAAAGGCGAAATATCCATCGATATCCGTGCGTGTCTCGCGCTGGGACTGACTGAACACATCACCGAACTGCATGCCCCACTGTGCAGTCACCCGCGCTCCAGGCACGGGCTGACCTCCGGAACTCAGAACCTGACCGAACAGCCAATGCTCTCCCCAGTCCAGAACCACATCCACATATTGGTTGGCGCCGGGCTGCAGAACCAGGCCGCGCGCTTCCAGGCGCGGCAGGGAGGTGGTCATGAACAGCAGATCACCCGCTTCGATTTCACGGATACTGAATCCCCCGTAGGCATCGCTGATCAGTTGCAGCGGGAAGTGATCTGAAGCTCCAGTACTCTTGACCCGAACCGAAAATCCCGGCAAGACACGGCCCTCGGGATTGACCAGGGTGCCGTTGAGTTCGCCGGAGGAGCGCCGGCGCAATCGCAGGTCCAGAACCTCATCGTTCCTTCCGATCGAAACCCATCGCGGTTCCAGTGGCGCGTAGTCACGATTGCCGTCGACGCCAATCTGGTAGGAACCATTGCTCTCGACCCTCTCGAACGCGTAGACACCAAGGTCGTCGGTCAGCGTCCGTCGAAAGCTGCCCGGGCGTGAGGCATTCAGCCAGACTGTCACCCCGGAGACCACCTCATTGAACGGCCCACTGACCAGACCTTCGACCCGGACAGTCGAAGTCCTGGACTTCAAGGTCACATCCAGTTGCATTGAGGACGATGGGCCCTGGGTCTGAGTGCCGGAAAGTTGCGCACGGTGCTCACGAAATTGCGGATGGCTGAATGTCAGCACCGGCGCCTGACTGGCCTGACGACGTTCGACCACGGCCCGGTAACTGCCATCCTCGGCCGAACGAGTTTCCTCTCCCCCACCCAAGGCGCGAATGCGAGCGTCGGGAATCGCCTGTCCCGATTCATCGGTCACCCGTCCGGCGACGACGATCTCGCCCTTGCCTTGCAGGTGCAGCTCCAGGCTGCCGATGCCGGTCCGAACTCGCTGACTCAGCGAGTGATGACGCTCGCCACCAAACGCGCGCACTTCGTACTCACCAGGGACGAGCCGGTCGAATCGAAACATGCCGAGGCGGTCACTGCGGGCCGAGCGACCCGGCATCGATTCCGTTCGAGCGTCAATCCCGATCAGCGAGACTTCGATCCCCGGCAAGACATCCCCGGCCTGATCGAAAACGGTGCCGGCAACGGATTCGATGGATGGATCTTCGTCGGCTTCGGCCTCGCCACTTCGAGCCGCAAGTGTTCCGGGACTGTCCGGTCGTGCCCGTTCGCGTTCCGAGGGTGTTCGTCCCGGACGTGCTGGCGAAGAATGACTTGAAGATGAGTGAGGGTCTGACGAATCGGCTGCTGAACGGGACGGTCGGGATGATGACTCCGACGACTCCTCACGGGCATCCGGCAGTTCGTGCTCCACCAACTCTTCGAAATTCAGGGGTTCAGGAGTTTCCGAGTGTGGCTGAACGCCAATGCCCACGCGTTCCGGTGCGCACATCAGGACAAGAAACAGCGCAACAATCGAAGTCAGGACGAGCGCGGGCACTCGAACCCATCCGCAAGCCACACACTGGCCGGTGAGCCTGCCAACACACATCACGCCAACCACTGACACAAGCCTCCAGATCAAGGCACTGCAGTCCACAGCTCACTGTGGCAGCCCCAAAGCCCACCTCGGGTGCCCAAGCGCTGGCCTGCCCCGCACTTTCAGCACGGGACAGGAGTGATCATAGTGTGATCTTCATCACACTGTCAATTAATTTTTTCTAATGTTGCGTGGTCAGGTAATGACGGTTACCGGGCTCTTGGCATGGCGGATGACCTTGTCGCTGACGCTGCCGAGCATCAGGGACTTCATGGCCGACAGACCACGGCGACCGAGGACCACCAGCGTGGTCGGATCATCCTCGGTGTAGCGGATGATTTCCTCTGCCGGATCACCAATGGAGGTTTCCTGCTCGAGCTTGTCGATCAGATCCGAGCCGAGTCCCTCGCGGGTCTGGTCGAAGGCGCGCTGGGCCGAGGCCTGGGCGGCCTGGTCGATATCGGCACGCGACATGCCGGCCATGCCGATGACTTCGACCGATGCGGCCGGAAAAACGTAGAACAGGCGCACGCCAATGTCCATCGCCTGGGCCATTTCCATGGCAAAGCGCGCGGCGCGAATCGAGTTCTTGGATCCGTCGACGGGGACCAGGATTTCCTTGATATGTTCTGTCATGGTCTTGACTCCTCTGATTGTCAGGGCCATTCAGGCCGGTTTCTTATGCTTTGTACATTCTAATTGTAAGCCCAAGTCGGATTCGGGATTTGATCTGGACCAAGTCAGGTTGCCGTTATCGGCTCTCCAGTAACGCCTTGAGCGCGTTCTCATCCAATATCTCTATGCCCAGGCCTTCGGCTTTGGCCAGCTTTGACCCGGGATCGGATCCAGCGATGAGTGCCGTGGTGTTTTTCGACACGCTCGAGGTAACCTTGGCGCCGAGCGCCTCGAGTTCGGCCTTGGCCCGCGACCGGGTCATGGACTCCAGGGCGCCGGTCAGCACATAGGTGTTGCCGGTCAGTGGCAGCTTGTCGCTCGAGGGCATTTCTTCCGGCTGGTAATGGATGCCAGCCGCAAGCAGTTGTTCGATGACTTCGCGGTTGTGTGGCTCGTCGAAGAAGGCACGCACATGAGCGGCCATGACCGGGCCGACATCGGGCACTGCTTCGAGCGCATCGAGATCCGCTTCGGCCAGGTTGTCCAGGGTGCCGAAGTGGCGCGCCAGCTGGTTGGCCGTGACCTGCCCCACCTCCCGAATACCCAGGGCAAACAGCAATTGGCCCAGGGTCACCGATTTGCTGTTTTCCAGCGACTCAAGCAGGTTGTCTGCGGATTTTTCAGCCATGCGTTCCAGTCCAGCCAGGGTGTCGCGGTCCAGCCGATACAGATCGGCCGGTGAATGGACCAGGTCCTGGTCGACCAGTTGGGCGATCAGCTTGCTGCCCAGCCCGTCGATATCCATGGCCTGGCGACTGGCGAAGTGTTCAAGGGCGCGTCGGCGCTGGGCCGGACACACCAACCCGCCGGTGCAGCGACTGACCGCTTCCCCCTCGACCTGCTCGACCGAAGATCCGCAATCAGGGCATTGATCCGGCATGATCCACTCCACGGTGCCATCGGGGCGACGCTCGGGAATTGAGCGCACCACTTCCGGAATCACGTCACCGGCCCGGCGTACCACGACGTAATCGCCAGGGCGCACGTCCTTGCGCCGGATTTCATCCAGGTTGTGCAAGGTCGCATTGGTCACGGTGACCCCGCCGACAAAGACCGGCTCCAGCCGTGCCACTGGAGTCAGCGCGCCGGTGCGCCCGACCTGGACCTCGATGTCGAGCAGCCGGGTGACTTCCTCCTGGGCGGGAAACTTGTGCGCGAGGGCCCAGCGCGGCGCGCGCGAAACCGTGCCCATCTCGAGCTGCTGATCAAGATCATCGACCTTGTAAACCACGCCGTCGATGTCGTAGTCCAGGCCATCGCGCTGATCGAGTATCCGCTGGTATTGCTCCAGCAATCCGTCCACCCCGCGAACCGTGGCGGTTTCCGGACTGACCGGCAATCCCATGGCCTTGAGCGACTCGAGAATGTCACTGTGGCGGTCCGGAAGGCCATCGGTAGTGGCCGCGCCATAGCAGAAAAAATGCAGGGGCCGGCCGGCGGTGATGGCGGAGTCGAGCTGGCGCAAGCTGCCGGAGGCGGCATTGCGCGGGTTGACGAAGGTTTTCAGCCCTTCATCGGCCAAGCCTTCATTGAGTTGCTTGAAGCCGGAGCGGGTCATGAAGATCTCGCCACGCACCTCGAGCGTATCCGGCAGATTTTCACCGCGCAATCTCAGCGGAATGGAGCGAATGGTGCGCACGTTGGAGGTGACATTCTCACCACGTCGGCCATCACCCCGAGTGGCGGCCAGCACCAGTTCGGCCTGTTCATAACGCAATGCAATCGCCACGCCATCCAGTTTGGGTTCGACACAGTATTCGATGATCTCCAGGTCCAGCTGATCGCGGATGCGCCGATCGAACTCCCTGACCTCATCGGCCTCGAAGGCATTGGCCAGCGACAGCATCGGAATGCGATGCTCAACGGTCTCGAACCCCTCGGCCGGAGCCGCACCGACCCGTTGTGTCGGCGAGTCGGCGGTGATCAGATCGGGGTGTTGCCCCTCGAGTTCGTGCAACTCCTTGAGCAAACGATCGTACTCGGCATCGGAGATGACCGGATCATCCAGCACGTAATAGCGGTAGTTGTGCTCATCAAGTTCACGACGCAGATGCGCAATGCGCTCGGCTGCCTGACTGGATTCGTTCACGCCGCTGTCAACCGGAATTGCCGAGTCCGTGGCGGCGATCGTATTCACGGGCGTCCTCGCGCATCTGGGCGATGCGCTGACGCGAGATCAGACAGCGACTGTCATCAAGCACTTCCGCATCAAGCAACTCGCCCACGCGCCGGGCCGTGGCCAGCATGGCGTCCCAGGCATCCAGTGCGCTGACCGGTCCGGGCAAGGTAGCGAAGAAAGTCAGGCCCGGGGTGGCGAAACGATCCCAGCTTGCCGGATCGAAATGCCCGGGTGCGGTCAGATTGGCCACGCTGAAGACCGGGTCGCTGGCCCCCTCGTGCAAGCGATGAAAAATATTCATCTCGCCGAAATCCAGCCCGGCCCGGGATGCGGCATCGAGCAGTTCGTTACCCTTGATGGGCCGATCGTCCTTGCGTTGTACATACAGGCTGATGATCTTTTCCGGTGCGGCCCGGGCATGCGCTCGGTGAGGCGTATCACCGCCATCCTCATCGGACGCGCTGTCCTCGTCACCGGCCAGCATTCGAGCCGAGGCCAGCCCGGCGGCCAGATTGGCCGTCGAGGCCGGCATTTCACGATCGCGTCCGGTGCGCGGCGGTTCCGGCTCGTCCGGGTCCGGCGACGGGCCCAGATGCGGCTCGCGCCGGCCGCTCAACCAGCGCTGATGATTGCGTCGGGACTCGCCCTTCGGCTTGTGAAACAGCACGATGCCGGCCAGGATGATGATGCCAAGCAGGATCAGTATCAGGCGCAGATTCTCCACAGCGTCAAGCCTCGGCCAGCGCGAGCGCCTTGTCAAGGTCTACCGAGACCATCCGCGATACTCCCGGCTCGCGCATGGTCACCCCCAGCATCTGGTGCGTGACCTCCATGGTGACCTTGTTATGCGTCACCAGCAGAAACTGCACGTGCTCGGACATCTCGCGCACCATCTCGGAAAATCGCCCGACATTGGCATCATCCAGCGGCGCATCCACCTCGTCGAGCAGGCAGAATGGCGCCGGGTTCAGGTTGAAGATCGAGAATACGAAAGCGACCGCGGTCAAGGCTTTTTCACCACCCGACATCAGGTGAATTCGGGCGATTCGCTTGCCCGGCGGGCGCGCCATGATCGCCACGCCCGATGACAGCCAGTCCTCACCCGACATCTCCAGATAGGCATGACCGCCGCCGAACAGTCGCGGAAACAGGATTTCCAGGTTGGTGTTGACCTTCTCGAAAGTTTCTCGAAAGCGCGTGCGGGATTCGCGATCGATCCGCTCGATGGCCTTTTCAAGCGTCTGCAAGGCCTCCTCCAGGTCACTGTGCTGACGATCGAGGTATTCCTTGCGCTCGGCCTCGCTTTCGGCCTCTTCAATGGCGGCCAGGTTGACCGGCTCCAGACGCCGGATCTTTTCTTCTAGCGCTTCAAGTTCCTGCTGATACTTCTGCGCCTCGGCGCCATCGGGCAATGTCTCGAGCAGCGCTTCCAGGTTGCCGTCCAGTTCCTCGATGCGGCCCGCCAGCGAGTCGGCCTTCAACTGGGTCTCCTTGAGCTGCAATTGACGTTCCGACTGCTCGTTGCGCGCCTCGTCAGCCTGCGAGACCGCACCCTGGCGGGCCTTTTCCTGCTCACGCCACTTTGCTTCCAGGCTTTCCAGGTGGTTGCGGGCATCACGCAGACGGGACTCGATTTCGAGTCGCTTGTCGAGCAGCTCGTCGCGCTCCTGTTGCTGCTTGCGAACCGGCTCATCACCCTGGGCCAGCGCCTCGCTCAGCTCCAGGTAGCGTTTCTGCAACTGGCCGACCTGGTTGTCCATGCGTTCGATCGACTGGCGCAGCGATTCCAGTCCGGCGCGACTGGACTCCAGCTTCAGCGACAGTGACTCGCGCCGCTCGCGAATCTCTCGCTGACGAGCGCGCTGCGTCTCGCGCACGTCATCCAGGCGCTGCTTTTCCTTGCGCAGGGGTTCGCGTTCCTTTTCAGCCCGTTGCATGGCGTCCAGGGCTTTCTGCATGCCGGCCCGCGCTTCGCTGACCGCCTGAGCGTCTTCTTCCTGGCGCTGTTTCAGACTGGCCATTTCCTCGGCCGCTTCCTTTTTCTGCCGCTCCAGCGCTTCCAGGCGACCGTTGATGGCGCTGAGCTGGCCCTGGTGGCGGGCGCGCTCGCGCTGGACTTCGTCGACCTGCTCGCCGGCCCGCTGCAATCGGCCCTCCTGTTGCTCAAGGGATTCCCGGGCCGTTTTCAGTTTGCCCTCAATGGCTTCGATATCCTGATCATCGTTCTGGATCAGCTCACCCAGTTCACGAATTTCCTGCTCTCTTTGCAATAAGCCCTCGGACTGGTCATCGGCCGTCGGCTGACGCAACCAGCCCGCGCCCAGCCACAGGCCATCGGGTGTAATCACCGACTCCCCGGGCTCCAGCCCGGCCAGCATGGATTTCGCCTCGGTCACGTTTTCAGCCCGCCTGACACGGGCCAGAATGGACGTCAACGCGCCGGCCTGCCTGACCAGTTCGGCCAGTGTGCCGGACGATGGGGCAAGGTCGCGACCATCGGCCAGCATCAGCCCGGCCCGGGGCAGGTGCTCATCGAGCAATCCGTCAATGCGCTCGACCCGGACCGCGGTCAACCAGTCGGCAAGCACGGTTTCGACCGCCACCGTCCAGGCCTTGTCGCTGACCTCAATGTGCTCCAGGATGCGCGCTTCGGGATCCAAGCCCTTGTCGCTCAGCCATTGATCGGCCTGCTCACCACCGGATTCATCGCGGTTGAGAATACGCAGGGACTCCTGCCGCCCATGGCGTTCATGGCGCCTGGCGCGTGCTGTTTCCAAATCATTGCGCAAGCTCTCGATTCGCTCACGCAGTGCTGCAATCTCCTCGCGCAATGTTTCGGCCTGTTGCCGAGCCTGCTCCAGTTGCCGATCACACTCGGACATCGAACGTTGCGCTTGATTTTTCTCATCGAGCAGCTTGTCGCTGGCTTGTTCACCTGCCTGACCTTGCAGGATTTCCAATCGCTCGGCGGCACGGTTCATGCGGTCATCGAGATGCTCGATGCGCTGTTTGAGCAGATCCGACTGGTTGCCGGCCTGGGCGGCATGGCCCTGGTGTTCCTGCCACTTCTGCTGCCACTGATGCAGTTCGGCCTCGACGGTCTCCAGGGCCTCGCTGGCCTCCTGTTCTTCCTTGCGCGCCTGGTCCAACTGCGGGCTGAGCTCGGCCACCAGCTCCGATGTTTCCTTGACCTGGGCCTTGTCGAGCACCAGGTGCTGCTGTAATTCGTTGAGCTGGGCCTCGGTTTCGTTGTACTCGGCCTCGCGCCGCTTCCTGATCTCGCGCTGATGCTCGATAGCCTGCTCCAGGCGTGCGATCTCGCCGGCCACCTCGTAGAGTTCGGCCTGGACCTTCGAAACCCGTTCGGAGGCCTTGTGCTGGTTCTGGCGCAGGGTTTCCAGTTCCTTTTCAGCGTTGCGCTGCCGGGCCAGCGCTTCCTGGAGTTGATTCTCCACCGTTCTGAGTGATTGCTCTTCATCTTCGGCGCGCTGCCTGAGTTCTCGCCAGCGCAAGGCCAGCAAGCGTGCCTCGTCCTCACGATACCGGGCCTTGAGTTTGCGGTAGCGCTCAGCGGCACGTGCCTGGCGTCTGAGCTTGTCAAGCTGCTTGCTCACTTCTTCGCGCAAGTCACTGAGACGCTCGAGGTTCTCGCGAGTATGGCGAATGCGGTTTTCAGTCTCGCGGCGGCGCTCCTTGTAGCGCGAAATACCGGCGGCTTCTTCAAGAAACGCTCGCAATTCCTCGGGACGGGCCTCGACGATCTGCGAGATCATGCCTTGTTCGATGATGGCGTAACTTCGCGGGCCAAGGCCGGTGCCCAGAAACAGGTCGGTAATGTCCTTGCGCCGGCAACGCGTGCCATTGAGAAAGTAGACCGACTGACCATCGCGGCTGACCTGGCGCTTGACCGAGATCTCGCTGTAACTGGCGTACTCGCCTCCTGCCCGGCCATCGGAGTTATCGAACATCAGCTCCACGGTTGCCGTGGCCACCGGCTTGCGCGCGCTGGAACCGGAAAAGATCACATCACTCATCGACTCACCGCGCAACTGCCGGGCCGAGCTTTCACCCATCACCCAACGCACCGCGTCGATAATGTTGGACTTGCCGCAACCATTGGGACCCACGATGCCCATGAGATTGGACGGAAACCGAACAGTGGTCGGTTCGACAAACGATTTGAAGCCGGACAGTTTGATTGCGGTCAGTCGCATGGACGTCTTTTGAATTAGTCTATTGTTTTGCCAACGAGCCAAAGGTGACCCGAACATGCCCAG